>Ga0335083_10002173_pt1 | contig 26104 bp, 23 predicted proteins | sample Lox_Sample_42_FD_206716 | JGI IMG/M metagenome (GOLD analysis project Ga0335083, IMG submission 206716) | Soil microbial communities from Loxahatchee National Wildlife Refuge, Florida, United States - Lox_Sample_4.2 | ecosystem: Environmental > Terrestrial > Soil > Wetlands | place: USA...
TTGACGCTCGTGATCGTCCTGCTCGGGATGATCGCCGGAGCCAAAGACCAGATCCTGAAGCTCGATCTCATCCCCGCGCTGATCGCCATCTTTCTCACGGGCTTTGGCGCCGACCAGATCAAGAAGTTGCTCACAGAACGTCAGCCATGAAGCGAGTCGTCCGGTCCGCGTGGCGACAGGTGATGCTGAATGGCGAGCGGTCGGTGCACCCGCGCTGCGTACGCGCGGTAACGGCTGGGGATGCGGACCGCCACACGGCGCGCACGCAGAACGACAGAAGTGCGGCTCAGTTCTTCGCGGCCTTCGGCTGGGTGAGCTTCTCGTCCTTAGCGGGCGCCGGTGTCTCCGCTTTCGGCGCTACGGCCTTCTCCTGCGTTGCCGCCTCGATCGCGGCGACCGACACCACGTTCAGCAGCCGCTCCGCCTTCGGGCTGCTCGCTTGGTGATTTACGAGAATGTCCACCGACGTGGTGGGCTTGCCGTAGAAGCCGGTGTTCCACGCATCGTTCGCGCTCAGGATCGAGGCGTTCACATCCAGACCTCCGTACAGTACCTTGGAACGGTAGAAGGTGAGGAAGTCTCCTTCGAAGGAACTCTGCATGCCGGTGCCGACCGGGCCGGCCGCGATGGCGGCATCGGCCCCACCGCGAAAGCTCGAGGAGAGCAAGGAGTTGACTGCGCTTTGGCTCATGGCGAGGATCACCACCTCGGATACCTGCACTCCGATCTGCAGGCCGATACTGGCGTAGCTCAGCGTGTAGAAGGCGGGGCCGATCCATTTGCCCGAGGCGTCCCGCGCCACCAGCACGCCCCGTCCGCCGGCGCCGCTGAAAATGAATCCGATGCGAGCCGAGGCCGGGATGATGAGCACGCCTTGGGCCGTGGCAAGGCGTTTGCGGAAGGAGTCTTGCCCCGGGTCGAGCCAGAAGTTCTCGAAGGTATTTTCGGCCATCGAGACATGCTGCTCGGCCTCTTCGCCCGGTGACTGTGTCTTCTTCGACGAGTCGGCCCAGGCGGGCGCGAGCAGCAGACCTGTGATGATGGCGCACAGCGTGAGCAGCGGTGCGCGAAACGCGGATCGAGTCATGTCGGTCTCCTCGTGTGAAAGAGGGAGTTCACGCGCGCGGTGCGAACCCTATGACAGCGGCGATGGCATCGCGCATGGATACATCATACCTACCTCGGCGCGACCGCGGCCGTCTCGGCTCATTTTTTTGTCGGCGTTCGTCGCCTGGCAGCGACTGTACGGACGATGCGGCACGACGTGGCCGTCGCGAATGGAACCGCGCAGGTGTTCGATCGCGTCCGCGGCAGCAACGACTGTGACCGCAGTAGAGCGTGCTGCGTTCCTCCAGTGCGTGCTTGCGCCATCTCCTGCGCAGGCCGTGGCCCTGCACGACGATCAGTGGAGGCGTTCGACGCTCGCTTGCGCGGCGATGGGGTCCACGCGCAATGTCCTCGCTCGCGTGGAGGTGATGATGTGGGCAGTCCCCGGATCAGCGGAGATCTTGAGTCGCTTCCCGTCGCGCGGACCGCTCGCGATGCACAGATCCAGAGGCGAGTAGCGAGACCTGGCCTTATCCCGCCTGACAGTTGAGCGGCAGATAGTTGGGCGGAATGTTGGTCCGGTTCTCGCCCTTGGCCGACATGTTTTGAGGTGCCGGCGCGTAGCCGCAGACCCAGACGATCGGGACGATGGGAGCATCGTCCACGATGGCTGGCCGCAGTGTGAGCACCTTGCCCTGGATCAGCTTGTTCGCGCGGTTGCCGAATGTCACGTGGATTGCGCCAGCCTCGATCGATACCGCGGAGACGAAGTTGTTCACCATCTTCTCGGGCACGGGCAGCGCTGCGGCTGCGTTGTCGACCGGCAGAACGTGCGTTGCCGTCCACGCCGTGACCACTTGCTTCTTCGACAGGTCGGTGAGCGGCGTGGCCTCGAGGATCTGCTCGCGGATGATGCGGTTCTGATACCCGGGTATGGCGAGCAGCGCGAGGATGGCGAGGACGGCGACCGCGACCATGGCTTCGACCAAGGTGAAGCCGCTTCTCGACAGCATCATGGAGGGGTTCGGTCCGAGACTGCGGGGTTCCCGCGGATTCGAGTAATATCGGTCGCGCGCCTTCGACCTTGAACCATCGCCACTCCTGTTCCGCGCATGGCCCCGCGCCCGCAGCCTCATCGCTTCAGCGTGTATGTCGTCGAGCTCTCCGCCACGGTCTGGGGTGAGCCGCGGTTCCGCAGAGCCAACCCGGACTACGCGCAGGAGAAGCCTTGCGTGTACGTGGGGATGACCGGGCTCGACCCCGACGTGCGCTTCGACAAGCACAAGGCCGGGATACAATCCAACCGCTTCGTACGCGAATACGGTCTGCGCTTGCTGCCGCAGCTCTACGCAGTCTTCAATCCGATGCCCTACGACGGCGCGCGTGAAATGGAAGTGGAGCTCGCGATCGGGCTCCGCGAGGCGGGTTACGGCGTGTGGCAGGCGTGATGCGGTGAGGCTGTAAATTAGGCTAGTCTGCGACTGGAAGGGAGAACGCCATGCACCTGGGCTACTTCGGACTGATGGGCTACCGCCAGCGCGGCAAGCCCCCGCACGAGGTGTTTCGCGAGCATGTCGAGCAGGTCGTGCATGCCGACCGGCTGGGCTTCGAGATCGCGTGGTTCGCCGAGCACCACTTCTCCAATTACTGTATCTGCCCCTCGCCGCTCATCATGGCGGCCCGCTGCGCCGGCGTTACCAAGCGCATCGGCCTGGGAACCGCCGTGGTGGTGGCGCCGCTCTACGCCCCGGCGCGGCTGCTCGCGGAGATCGGCATGGTGGATTGCCTGTCCGACGGTCGCCTGGTCCTGGGCGTCGGCAGCGGCTATCAGCCGTACGAATTCGAGCGCTTCGGCCAGGACCTGGCGCAAGCACGGCCCATGCTGGACGAATTCCTGGACCTGCTGCACCTCGCCTTCTCCGGCGAGACCTTCACCTACGAGGGGCGACACTACCGGATGCCCAGCACCCACATCAGCGCGCGCCCCGTCGCTGGTTTACCCGAGATCTGGATTGCCGGCGACCATGAGTTCGGCCACCGCTTGTGCGCGCGTCGAGGCTACGTGCCGCTGATCACCGGTCGATGGGGCGGCGCCGACTACCAGCGGGAGATGCGCGCTCGCATCGCTGCCTCGTACGTTGCCGAGGGACGCGATCCGGACACCATGCCGCTCGCCGTCCAGCGCTTCATGTGCGTGACTGCAAGCCACGCGGAGACGCTCGCCTACGTCGACAACGCGCGGCACCAGATGCGCCTGGCATCGGCACTGCGACGCCGCGCCGAAGTCACCGATGGGGCGATGATGCGCGAGATCCCGATCCCCAACGAGATCCCTCTCGAACAGATGGCGCAGAACCTCTTGGTCGGCGACTGCGAGACGATCGCACAGCGCCTGTGCGAAGAGATCCGTGCCTCCCGGCCGTCGCACATGATGTTCCACTTCCAGGTCGGCGGCTCGTCGCACGCGGACGCACTGCACACCATGGAGAAGCTGATGGGTGAGATCGTGCCGATAGTGGAGCGGGAGTTGGGTCCGCTCGCGAGCCTCGGCGCGCCGATCTCGCCGGCCGCAGCCGTTGCGCACTAGAGCCGGAGCCCGGCTCGCGAAGCGTACGAAACCCGCCGTCACGATCGTCCGGCCGGCGGTGTATCGCGACTGCGGTTCGATCCCCTCCGCCGAGCCGCACCAGGTGTACCATACCGCGTCCCGCCGCGATCGCCGGCAAGTAGAGACCATAACAAACTACCCGATAGGAGGAGGCGCATGAACCGCAGACATTTCCTCTTCGTTGCGCTCTGGGCCGGACTCGCGGCAGGGCTGCCCGCTTGGCTGCCTGCGGCATGGGCCGCCGGCGACGACTGGAACGCCACCTGGACCGCTAGCCCGCACGAAGTGTGGGCGCCCGATTTCCTGGCGCCGGTGAAGGTCCCGAGGAATCTGTGGGGCCAGACCGTCCGGCAGGTGGCGCAGGTGAGCATCGGCGGCCGGCGCGTTCGCGTGGTGCTGTCGAACGAGTTTGGCCCCTGGCCGCTCAAGATCGGCGCCGCCCACATCGGCCTGAGCGCCAAAGGATCGGCGATCGTTCCCGGCTCGGACAGGATGCTCACGTTCGGCGGCCGCCCCTCGATCGTGATTCCGCCGGGTGCGCCGGTGCTGAGCGACCCGGTCGATCTCTCCGTTGCTCCGCTCGCCAGCGTCGTCGTGAGCTTCTTCGTTCCCGACGTGACGCCCGTCAGCACCTTCCATTGGGACGCTTGCCAGACCACTTATGTCGTGGCCGGCAACAAAGTGAGCGAGGTCGATTTCAAGGCCGACTCCACGTTCACGGCCCGCATCCTGCTGAGCGAAGTCCTGGTGGATGCACCGGCAGATGCACGCGCCATCGTCGCGTTCGGAGATTCGATCACGGACGGCAACAACTCGACCGTCGACACCAACCGCCGCTGGCCGGACGTGCTGGCGCGCCGGCTCGTCGAAACAGGCGGCCCTCCGGTCGCGGTCTTGAATGAAGGGATCTCGGGCGCCCGCATCCTCACCGACCGCATGGGCGTGAACGCATTGGCGCGCTTCGATCGCGACGTGGTGCAGCATCGCCATGCCGATACCGTGATCCTGATGATGGGCATCAACGACATCGGCTGGCCCGACAGCATCCTCGATCCCAACGCGCCTGCCCCCTCTGCTGAGGATGTCATCGCCGGTTATCAGCAGCTCATCGCGCGCGCGCACGTGCACAACATGCGCATCATCGGTGCGACGTTGACGCCGTTCGAGGATACGTTCAAAGGCTCGCCGCTTTCGGGTTACTACAGCGCGGCGAAGGAGCAGAAGCGCCAGGCCTTGAACAAGTGGATCCGAGAGAGCGGCGCATTCGACGGTGTGATCGATTTCGACGCGGTGGTGCGCGATCCGAGCCGGCCAACGTTCATCCAGGCTGCCTACGATTCCGGCGATCACCTGCATCCCAACGACGCCGGGTACAAGGCGATGGCGGAGTCGATCGACCTGCGGTTGCTGCGCGGTCAGCCCTAGGGTCTTCTCGATGAGCGGACCTCTGATGTGCGAGAAGTGGCCGGCCGCTAGCCTACCCGATTACCATACCGCCCGACTGCGATGAGCACCCTGGATCCCCAAGCACAAGCCATGGTCGACGCCATGGCGCGCATGCAGGTCCTCCCGTTGAGTCAGCTCAGCGTGGAGCAAGCGCGCGAGCAGTTCGCCCGAACGCGTGCACCCTTTCTGGCCCCGCCCCAGGAGGTGGGCGCGGTGAGCGATTCGGCGATCCCGGGGCCAGCGGGCAAGCTGCGGATCCGCGCTTATCGGCCTTTGGGCAGCCGACACGAAGAGGCGCTGCCCGCCTTGGTTTACTTCCACGGGGGAGGCTGGGTGTTCGGCGATCTCGATAGCCACGACCCGCTGTGCCGAGAGCTGTGCAACCTGGCCCAGTGCGTCGTGATCTCCGTCGAGTACCGGCGCGCACCCGAGCATCGGTTTCCCGCGGCGGTGGAGGACGCGATCGCCGCCGTCCGCCATGTCGCCGGTCGTGCTGCCGACCTGCACGTCGATGCGACGCGCCTGGCGGTGGGGGGAGACAGCGCGGGCGGAACTCTCGCCACGGTCGCCGCCTTGACGCTGCGCGACCACGGCGGTCCGCGACTCGCGCTGCAGGTGCTGATCTACCCGGTTACAGACCTCGCGATGGACTCCCGGTCTTACACGAGCATTGCCAACGGCTTCACGCTCACCCGCGAGCGCATGACTTACTTCCGTGAGTTGTATCTGCGCCGCCCGGCGGACATCGGCGACTGGCGTGCATCGCCGCTGAAGGCGCCGGATCTCTCGCGCCTTCCGCCGGCGCTGGTCATCACGGCGGGCCACGACCCGCTGGTGGATGAAGGCAAGGCTTACGCCGAGCGACTCGCCGCATCCGGAGTGCCCGTGACCTACACCTGCTACGACGGCCTGGTCCATGGTTTTGTAAGCATGGCGGGCGCGATCGACGCGGGTCATCGGGCAATCGCCGAGGTGGCCGTTGCGGTCAAGAGCGCATTTTCGGGAGCGCGCTGAAGCGTTCTTCCACGCCGATCGGCGCGCGGGAAGTGTTGTGTAATGCGCTTCCGAGTACTAAGCTTGCGAAGTCTCCGATCGGCCGAGTGATGCAGGCGCTGTGGGAACGCACCTCGCCGATCGCGATACGATCGCGTTGCGAGCCGCCGCCAGCGACCCGGAGGTACGCAGCGTAATCTCCGCTCATCGGCCGACGTGACGTTGGAACCATGACCATTTCCATCCATCCCATCACTCCGAAGTTTGCGGGAGAGGTCGCGGGAATCGATCTGAGAAGGCCGATCTCCGCAGAGGACGCTGCTGCCATCGAAGCGGGGATGGACCGCTATGCGGTCCTCGTCTTCCACGACCAGCGCATCGATGACGACCAGCAGATCGCGTTCACCAGGAATTTCGGCGAGATCGAAAATGCCCGAGGAGGCAACATCACGAAGGACCATGAACGGCGGCTCAAGCAGGGGATGAACGACGTCTCGAATCTGGACCAGAACGGGCAACCATTGGATCGCAACGATCGCCGGCGCATGTTCAATCTCGGCAATCGGCTTTGGCATTCCGACAGCTCCTATCGGGCGATTCCCGCCAAGTTCTCCCTGCTCTCCGCGCGCACGGTGGTCCCCCGGGGAGGCAACACCGAGTTCGCCGACATGCGCGCCGCCTACGATGCCCTCGACTCGGAGATGCGCACGCTGGTCGCGGACCTGATTTGCGAGCACTCCTTGATCTACTCTCGCGGATCGATGGGCTTCACCGAGCTCACCGAGGAGGAACGGGCGATGTTCAAGCCCGTGCGCCAACGCCTGGTCCGGACGCATCCGGTCACGGGTCGCAAGTCGCTGTTTCTGTCGTCACACATCGGCGCGATCGTCGGCTGGCCGATCCCCGAGGCGCGCGACCTCATCCGCGATCTGATCGAGCACGCCACCCAGCGCGAATTCGTCTATTCCCATGCCTGGAAGCAGTACGACTTCGTCATGTGGGACAACCGGCAGACCATGCACCGCGTCCGCCGCTTCGACGAGAGCCAGCCGCGCGACATGCGCCGCACCACCGTCGCAGGAAACGCCATGACCGCGGAGCAGGTCGCAGCATAGCTCCGGGGACAAGGCACGCCACGTAGCCGGGCGCCCGTGGCGACATCGATGTGAGGTTGGCCAGCATGAAGATCACCGACGTTACGCTCACGCTGTTTTCCTGGGACGACATCCCTGCCACCTCGTACGGGTCACACACCGGGCAATTGTCCAGAAGCAGCGCGCTGGGGCTGCTGCGCCTGATCACGGATCAAGGGATCGAGGGAAACGCTTTTCTCGGCTCCGCGCTGAACCCAGCCACCAGCGATGGGCAGGCGCTCATCACACACTTGAAGCCGTTGCTGGTGGGCAAGGACCCGCTCGATCGCGAGCGGATCAATCAGCAGATCTGGAGCCGGCAGCGCGCGGCGGGAGTGCGGCCGATCGGCGCCGTCGACGTGGCGCTGTGGGATATCGCCGGCAAAGCGTTCGGGCAGCCGATCCACCGGCTGCTCGGGACGTACCGAGAGAGCATCGGCGCGTACGCGTCCTCGGCGGTGATGGCATCGCCTGAGGCCTACGCCGAGGAAGCGCTTGCCTACAAGAGCGGCGGCTGGGCGGCGTACAAGATCCATCCGCCCACGCGCTGGCGTGAAGACATCAAGATCTGCGAAGCCGTGCGCCGGGCCGTGGGCGACGACTATACGATCATGCTCGATTCGACCTGGAGCTACGATTTTCCAGCGGCGGTGCGAGTCGGGCGCGCGATCGAGGAGATGGGCTTTTACTGGTACGAAGATCCGCTCGCCGACCAAGATATCTACAACTACGTCAAGCTCAAGCAGAAGCTGCACATCCCGATCATGGCCACCGAGTACCCGATCACGGGATACGACAGCTACGCGCCGTGGATCATGATGCAGGCGACGGACTATCTGCGCGGCGATGTCGCGGTCAAAGGCGGGATCACCACGCTCGTGAAGACCGCTCATCTGGCCGAAGCATTCCGCATGAACTATGAAGTGCACCACGGCGGCAACTCGCTCAACAATGTGGCGAACCTGCACGTGATCATGGCGATCCGGAACACGGAGCTGTTCGAGGTGCTGTTGCCGGACGGGGCGCAAAAGTACGGACTCGTCCAAGACATCGCCGTCGGCCGAGACGGTCTGGTGCACGCGCCCACCGCGCCGGGACTCGGCTACGAAATCGATTCTGCGCTGATCGAGCGCAAGAAGATCTCGGTCCTCAAATAGGCGGCGCATCCGGCGGTCGGGTGGTAGGAACCGCCCGGGACGCCGTGCGGTGATCACGCGGCTTTTCCCCCTTTCCGGTGGCTCCGCACGGCATCGGTTAGAATTCTCAACCCGATCCACCGATCGAGGAGAAGGCCCATGGGTGCTGGCCTCACCGCCGCTTACGCCCGCTTCGTCGCCGACCCGCAGCTCGAGAGCGTGCCGGTCGAGGCATCCGAGCTCATTCGCTCCGGCTTCGTCGATCTCACCGCCACGATGATCGCTGGGCGCAACGAGCCCGTGGTCGCGATTCTCCACCAGCACATCCGCGCACGTACGGGAGCCGCGGAAGCGAGCCTGCTGCTCGCTCGCGAGCTCGCCAGCTCGCCAGACGCAGCGCTGTTGAACGCCACGGCTGGACACGCGTTGGACTACGACGACGTCGCGCTGTCCGGGCATCCGAGCACGGTCCTGGTCCCGGCGATCCTTGCAGAAGGCGAGCGGCTTCGCGCTTCCGGAGCGGATGTCATCCGCGCCTATCTCATCGGCTACGAAGTGTGGGCCGACCTCGCCGCGCGCGAGCGTGACCCCTACCACGAGAAGGGCTGGCACCCGACCGCGGTACTAGGCGTGGTGGGCGCCGCGGCAGCGGTTGCACACCTTGCGCATCTCGACGCCGCGCACGCTCAGAACGCGCTCGGACTCGCGGCGAGCATGGCCGCGGGGCTGGTCGCCAACTTCGGGTCCATGGCCAAGCCTTTCCACGCCGGCCGCGCCGCGTCCGCGGCGATCGAGGCGGCGCGGCTCGCCGCGGCGGGCATGACCTCCGCGCCGGATGCGATCGAGCACCGGGCCGGCCTTCTCGCCGCACTGTCCCCGCGGGGCGACGTGGACCGCGAGACGCCGCCTGCGTTCGGACGCGAGCTACGCCTGCTGAAGCGCCGTCTTTCCATCAAGAAATACCCTGCCTGCTACGCGACGCATCGCGTCATCGATGCGGTGCTCGATCTCGCCGAGAAGCACAGGATCGACCCCGGCGACGTGCGGGCGATGACCGCGACGGTCGGCCGCACGCAAGCGAGCATGCTGCGTAACCACCGGCCGCAGACCGGCCTGGAGGCCAAGTTCAGCCTCGAGTTCGCCGCGGCCGCACCATTGGTCGCGAACCGCGTCGGTTTGGCTGAACTGCAGGACGACTTCGTCCAACAACCACGAGTGCAACAGTTGCTCGAGAAGGTGAGCGTGCGGGCCACGGACACGCGCTGCGCCGCGGATCCGCTGTTCGCCGAATCCGACCGCGTCGTCATCGAGCTGCGCGACGGGCGCAAACTGGACAGCGGCGAGGTGCGCTTCCCGCGCGGCCACGCCGAGCTGCCGCTGCGCGAGGAGGAGCTGGCGCGCAAGTTCTTCGATTGTGCGCGCGGGGCCGGAGGGCTGGATGCCGAGCGGTTGTACGGGCGGCTGCGGGCCCTGCACACGGTGGCGGACGTGCGCGAGCTTGTGTCGTAGCGCGGGCGATGGGTGGTTCGATCCCGGCCACAGACCGCTTCAGCGGCTGCCTGATCGGGCAGTGCCTCGGGGATGCGTTGGGGTTCCCGGTCGAGGGATGTACTCCTGCGGTCTGCGACGAGTATGTCTGGGGCTGCCTGAAGCCGATCGGTCTCGACCGCGAAGCGGCGCTGCCCGCAGCGATCGGGCAGTACACGGACGATTCCCAGCTCGCTCGCGAGCTGATCCAGAGCTACGTGGAGCGCGGCTGCTTCGATCCGGGAGACTATGCTCAGCGCATCGCCGCCATCTTCCGGGAGGGCCGCATCGTCGGCCGGGGACGGTCCACGGAGGAAGCGGCCGAGCGCCTCAGTCAGGGCGTGCCGTGGACGCAGGCGGGCACCCCGGCGCCTGCGGCGGGCAACGGCAGCGCGATGCGTGCCGCACCGGTCGGTCTCATCTTCTGGGACGATGCGCAGCGCATGATCGCGGCCGCCCACGATCAGGGCCGCATCACCCACCAGGACCCGCGCTGTTCCGCGGGCGCGGTGGCGGTGTCGGGAGCGGTTGCGCTCGGCCTGCAGGGCGACGCCGAGGTCTCCGCCTGGACGCGACAGCTCAGCGGTTGGGTCGCGGACCTCGATCCGGTGCTCGCGGACGGCATCGAGCGTTTGCCGGACCTCGTTGACGCGCAACCGAAACAAGCGCTGTCGGTGATCTCCGCGCTGGGCCGCAGTGCGGATTATGACAACGGGTGGGAGGGAATCTCGCCGTTCGTGACGAGCAGCGTGCTGTGGAGCCTGTACTCGTTCTTCCGCCACCCGCAGGACTATTGGGCCACCCTGTGCACGGCGATCGCGGTCGGCGGCGACGTCGATACCACCGCGGCGATGGCGGGCGCGATCAGCGGCGCGTATCTGGGCCTGGATGCGTTGCCGTCGGATCTCGCGGCAAGATTGACGGATCGGGGCAGCTGGCGGCTCACCGAGCTGGTGGAGCTGGCCGATCGTTGCCACGCGATCAAGCACGGCTTTTAACCCCGCCGTTCAGCGCGGCGCTCGAGTTGCGCAACCGCTCCGGGACCACGATGCCGGTCACTCGACGCATAGCGATGAAGGCGGGTGCTGCGCTTGCCGGCACCGCGATGGCTTCTTCGCTCCTCGACTGGACCTGCGCCTGGGCGGCCGAGCAGCCGTTCCGCCCCGAACCGGGCGCGAAGCTGCGCTTCTTGCGCTGGGGCAAGTTCCTCGATGCGGAGGACAAGACCACCGCCGAGGCGATTCGCACCTTCACTCGGGCGACCGGCGTCGAGGTCGCGATCGAGAACGAATGGCAGGACGATATCCAGACCAAGCTGGCGGTGGCGGTCAACGTCGGCGGGGGGCCCGATCTCGTCTGGACGCTCAACGCTACGCCCCACCTGTTCGCCGACAAGCTGCTCGACGTAACGGACGTGGCGGACTATCTCGGCAGGAAGTACGGCGGGTGGTATCCGATCGTCGAGCAGTACGGTCGAAGCGCCGCGCGCTGGATCGCCATTCCGAACATTCTCGTCGGCGTGTTGCCGAACTACCGCATCTCGTGGGTGAAGGAGGCGGGCTTCGAGAAATTTCCCACCGACTCCGACGGTTTCCTGAGGCTGTGCCAGGGACTCAACCGGATCGGACACCCGGCGGGGTTCGCGTTCGGTCACGCGACCAACGACGGAAACTGTTGGTGCCACTGGCTGCTGTGGTCGCACGGCGGCCGGATGGTCGACGAGCAAAACCGGGTCGCCATCAACAGCCCCGAGACGATCCGTGCGCTGGAATATGCTCGCGCCATCTACGCGACGCTCGTCCCCGGCACGCTGTCCTGGAACGACGCCAGCAACAACAAGGCATTTCTGGCGGGCGAGATCGCGCTCACCGGGAACGCGACCTCGATCTACGGCAAGGCGCGCGCGGACAAGATGCCGATCGCGGCCGACATCGCGCACGCCACTTGGCCGGTAGGTCCGGTCGGCGTGCCGACCGAGTTGCACCTGCTCTTCCCGCTGGTCACGTTGAGCTACACCCGATATCCGCAGGCAGCGAAGGCGCTGATCGCGTTTCTGCTGGAGAAGGATCAGTACCAGAACCTGCTGCGCAACTGCGTCGGCTATATCTCGCAGCCGTTGAAGGCCTATGAGAACGACCCGGCCTGGTTCAGCGATCCGAAGCTCACCCCCTTTCGCGAGGTCAGCTCCCGTGCGCGCTCGGGCGCCTATGCCGGCAAGCTCGGACAACCGGCGGCCGCGGTGCTGGCGGACTTCGTCGTGGTAGACATGTTCGCGGAAGCCGTCACCGGCCAGCTCACCGCCAAAGATGCCGCCCTTAAGGCCGAGAAGCGGGCCCACCGGTTCTACAGGCTGTGACGCCGAACGCGGAACGGCGGTTCGAGCGCCGGATGGGACGCAACCGACGGGTGCTCGACTGATGCAGAGCAGTCAGGATTTCCCGATCGTCGACGCGCACCAGCACTTCTGGGATCTCCAGCGCAACTATTACCCGTGGCTCTGCGACCCGCGGCCGATTCCGTTCCGGTACGGCGACTACAGCGCCATCCGAGGAAGTTACTTGCCAGCGGATTATCGGCGCGACACCGGCGCCCACGGCGTAGTCATGACGGTGCACGTGCAGGCCGACTGGGACCCGCGCGATCCCGTGGGTGAGAGTCGGTGGCTGGAACAGATCGCCGCGGCGCACGGCTTGCCCACTGCATGCGTCGCGCACACCGAGCTCGACCGCAGCGACGCGGAAGCCGTCCTCGCTGCGCAGGCCGCATGCCCCCTGGTCCGAGGAATCCGTCACAAGCCCCGCGCGGCCGCCACCCCCAACGCCGCGCAACGCGGGGCTCACGGCTCGATGGATGATCCGCGCTGGCGGCGGGGATTCGCGCTGCTGCAACGCTACGGACTCTCTTTCGACCTGCAGACGCCGTGGTGGCATCTGGACGCGGCGGCCGATCTTGCACGCGACTTCCCCGATACTGCGATCATCGTCAATCACACCGGCTTACCCGGGGACCGAAGCAGGGATGGGCTCGCGCCCTGGCGCACCGCACTCGCTGCCGTCGCGGACTGCGCCAACGTGTATCTGAAGATCTCGGGGCTCGGTCAGCCTGGACAGCCGTGGACGCTCGAGGCCAACCTGCCGGTCATCCGCGAAGCGATCGCCGTATTCGGCGTCGAGCGCTGCATGTTCGCCAGCAACTATCCGGTGGACAAGCTGTGCGCTGCGTTCGATGTGATCTTCGCGGGCTTTCGAGCGTCCGTCGCGGACCGGCCGCTCCCCGAGCAGCGCCAACTGTTCTACGAAAACGCCGTCCGGATCTATCGGCTGCCCGCAGGTGAGGCACGCCGATCCCGGATCGCTGCATAATGATGCGCTCGATCCACGCCGTCGCGAAAAGGAGAACGCAAATGAGAGGAGTCGTCTTCCCCGGAGACCGCAAAGTGCAGATCATGGACTTCCCCGACCCGACGCCCGGGCCGGGCGAGGTCGTGCTGGAAATCAAGGCGTCCGGCATGTGCGGCAGCGACCTCAAGTTTTACCGGGCCGCCGGTGGCGCGGCATCCCTGGGTTTTTCCGCGAAGAGCGGCCCGGTGATCGCGGGTCATGAGCCCTGCGGCGTAGTCGCGGCGGTGGGGCCCGGCGTGTCCGAGAAGCAGGCGCGCGTAGGGATGCGGGCGATGCAGCATCACTACCGGGGCTGCGGCGTGTGCGCGCACTGCTCGACGGGTTGGATGCAGCTGTGCGTAGAGGGGGTTGCCGAAGTCTACGGGGTCACCGGCCATGGCGCTCATGCCAGATACATGAAGTGCCCGGCGCGCACCCTGGTGCCGCTGCCAGACGAGCTCTCGTTTCAAGCCGGCGCGGCGATCTCCTGCGGAACGGGGACGGCGTGGGGCGCCTTGCATCGCCTCGGTCTGCAGGGCGATCACACGATCGCGATCTTCGGCCAAGGCCCCGTCGGCCTCTCCGCCACTCAGCTCGCGGCCGAGATGGGTGCGCGCGTGATCGCTCTGGACACGAGCGACGAGCGGCTAGCGCGCGCGAAGGAATTCGGCGCGGAGCATCTGATCAATCCCAAAACCACCGAGCACGTGGTCAAGGCGATCAAGGACCTCACGCATGGTCTGGGAGCGGATCTGTCGCTCGACGCATCTTCCTCGCCGCTCGCGCGCGCACAAGCCGTGCGTTGCGTGAGGACCTGGGGCAAAGCCTGCTATGTGGGGGAGGGCGACAACGTCACGCTGGACGTGAGCAACGATCTGCTACGGCGACAGGTCACCCTCATCGGGTCGTGGACGTTCTCCACCGTCGGTCAGGCCGAATGCGCCCGCTTCATCGCGGACCGCGGCATCGACGTCGACCGCCTGTTCACTCACCGCTGGAGGCTGGACCAGGCGGAGGAAGCCTATCGACTGTTCGATTCGCAGACGGCGGGCAAAGGCGTGTTTCTGCCGGCTTGAATCCGCGCGGCGGCGCCGATCGGCTCAGGACTCCGAGTTCTGCGAGTAGCAGGCGTCCATCACAGCGCCGGAGAACTCGAGGTTCTGCTCGTGGGAGTGGGACCACACGTAGGTGATCACGGCGCTCACTTCTTCTTTCATCGCGGGCTTCCAGAGCGGGTCGAACGGGTTCTCGTCGCGATACTCTCGCTCGGTCTTGCCGCTCTGTCTGACGAGATCCATCGCCTGCACGATCAGCATGCGACCGACGCACACTCGGTCGATCTGCTTGACGCGGTCCGCGTCCTGGGCCGACGCTTGACCTGCGACGCAGGGAACCAGAGCAGCTGCCACCGTTAATACAAGTGCCAATTTCATTTGCGCCTCCAGGCGAATTTCCTCCCTGGATTTGCCTCCAGATCCCATCGACTGCTTCACTACGTCACTGCTTGACGAGCGCAGCAGCATAATTGGTGCCAGTTCGCCGCATCGCAGTGACTGAGCCGGACCTGCTGTCGGCGATCATCACGGGCTAGCATCCCACGCGGGCAGGAACGCTCCGCCGACGAGGGGGGTCGGCATCAGTTTGCCGCACGTGTGCTGCCTCACGTCCTAGTGAGGCGAGGAGACTTGCGGTCGCCGACTACGAACGGCTCGTTTGCCTCGCCGCGCTCGGCCTCTTGGGCCGGCTCCCGTTCCAAGGCGGCATTCGCGCGGCATCCCACTCCGACGGGCGTGGGCTGGCTCCGGGCAGGCGTTGCTGCTTTTCATGCTCGCGCGCGTTCGTCACAAATGCTGCCTTGAGCCCTCGCAGCCCGCGTGGTACGGTTGCGTCTCGTTGCAGCGGGCTCAACCACCGGGTCTTCGACGAACATCCGCAGTGGCACGAAGCGGAGCGTGCAGGCGCGACGTTGGCCCGGACGAGGTCCGAGTGCTCGAGATCCAACTCGCCGGTAGGTGACCCGAGGAAAGGAAACGCTCATGAACCTGTCTGACATCGCTCGAGGCCGGCGTATCGTCGCGAGCGCGGCGGCGCTCGGCTTGCTCGTGACGGTTGCGACCAGCGATCCGCTCTTGGCGCAGAACCCCTCATCGGGGGCCATCCCGAGATCCGTCACCGCTCCGGCCGAGCAACTGGGAAAGGCGTTCGCGGCCGTGGCGGCGCATGTCAAGCCGGCGGTGGTCAGCGTGTACTCCGAGAAGATGGTGAGCCCGCAGCAGCCCGAGTTTCCGTTCCCCTTCGGTGAAGAGCCCTTCGGGCGGCAGGCCCCGCAGCCGAAGTCACCCGGCCCACGCGGCGAGCGCAAAGTTCCACAGCGCGGAATGGGATCGGGCATGATCCTCGACAAGCAGGGGCATATCCTCACCAATTACCACGTGGTGGGCGAGGTCGACGAGATCAAAGTGCAACTCGCAGACAGGCGCAGCTTCGAGGCGAGAATCATCGGGGCCGATCCGAAGACCGATGTTGCCGTCATTCAGATCACCGGGAAGCTTCCCGACGATCTGCCCACCGTCGAGCTCGGGGACTCCGATGCGCTGGAGGACGGCAACGTGGTGATGGCGGTGGGCGCGCCGTTCGGACTCACCCAGACGGTCACCACCGGAATCATCAGCGCCAAGGGACGCTCCGACGTCGGCATCGCAGCCTACGAAGACTTTCTGCAGACGGACGCGCCGATCAATCCGGGTAATTCCGGAGGGCCGCTGGTCAACATGCGCGGCGAAGTCATCGGGATGAACAGCGCCATCGCCACCGGCGGCGGGCCGTTCGGCGGCTCCGGGCAGTTCGCCGGTGTGGGCTTCGCCATCCCCTCGAACATGATCAAGAGCATGCTCCCCACGTTGGTCAAGGGCGGGCAGATCATCCGCGGCATGCTCGGGATCATCATCCAAGATCTCACCAAGGAGCTGGCCGAGCAGTTTCGTCTGCCCAACACCGAAGGCGCGCTGGTCTCGCAAGTCAACAAGGATTCGCCGGCGGCGAAAGCCGATGTGAAGGTGGGAGACGTCGTCGTCCGGTTCGATGGCAAGAAGGTGCGCGACACGCGCCAGCTGCGAAACCTCGTCGCGGCCACCGCACCGGGTACGAGCGTGAAGCTCGACGTAATTCGAGATGGCAAGGAGCAGACGCTCACCGCGACGATCGGCAAGATGCCCACCGAACCGCTGGTCGCCGCCGAAGAGCCCGTCAAGCCGGGAGATCGGCTTGCCGCGCTAGGCCTGAGCGTGCAGACGCTCACGCCGGAGTTGGCCCAGCAGCTCGATCTGCAAGGCGAGAAGGGTGTGATCATCTCCGGCGTCGAAGAAGGCAGCCCGGCAGCGGATGCCGACTTGCGGCCGGGCGACGTGATCGTCGAGGCCGAACGCAAGCCCGTGAGCAACGTCGCCGAGCTTCGTAATGCCGTTGGCAAGGCGAAGAACCGAGTATTGCTCCTGGTCAAGCGTCAAGGCGGGAGCCTGTACGTCGTCGTGACGCTGCGGTGACAGACGGCACGACCGGCGAGGCATTGGATCCCAGCGCTCCCGAGGCGGCGCGTAGCTGCCGATTGGACCTTGGCACTGTCGAGCGTGGGGCTGCACGGATCACGGCACTCGAATTCGTGCGGGTGGGCTCCGTCACGGCCCGCGCGCCGATAATCCGCAATAATGCGGTTTCAACCCTGACGAGGAGGAGACGACCATGCCCAAAGCCTACTGGGTGACTACCTACCGCGCCATCAAGAAGCCCGACGCGCTTGCCGCCTATGCGAAGATCGCCGGGCCCGCGATCCAGGCGGCGGGCGGGAGATTTCTGGCGCGCGGCATGCCGGCGAAGACGTACGAGCTGGGCATGAACCAACGCACGGTGCTGATCGAGTTCGAGAGTCTTGCCAAGGCGCTCGCCGCGCACGACAGCCCCGGCTATCAGGAGGCGTTGCGCGTGCTCGGCGAGGATGCGGTCGAGCGCGACATGCGGCTCGTGGAAGGCGCCGAATAGTCGTGCGCGCGCCCGGAAGCGGCGCCGCGCCTATTGCTTCCGCAACTTCTCCGCGAAGAAGGCGAGCACCTTCTTCCACGCATCCTCGCTGGCCTGCGGCCGGTAGCGCTCGGGATTGTTGAAGGACTGGAACGCATGCCCGGCGCCGTCATAGCGATGGAACACGTGCTCGACGCCCGCGGCTGCAAGCGCGGCGGCGTAGGCGTCGACATCCGCGGGGGAGGGGTTGGTATCCTCATTGCCGAAGAACCCGATCACCGGGCAACGGATTCTCGGCGCGAGATCGATCGCAGGCGGGTTGCCTTCGCCCATCACGAGGCGCACGCGGCCGCCGTAGAAGATCGCGCAGGCCCGATAACGCGGGTTGGTCGCGGCGCCGAGCCACGCTACGCGTCCGCCCCAGCAGTGTCCGGCGATTGCGATGCGCTCCCGCTCCGCCCCCGGCTGCGCGGCGAGGAGGTCGAACGCGGCGTCGAGATCGAGCCGTGTCCAGTCGTCGCGGAACTGCGCGCGCTTCACCTCCATGTCCGCGCTCTTGGGCCACCAATGAAAGACGAACGGCACCGCGACGGCGTAGCCGTTCTCGCAGTAGCGCTCGGCGATTCCGAGCGTCGCCGTGTCGTTCTCGATTCCGGTGTGCCCGACCGGGATGTGCTGGCAGAGCACGAGCCCGGGATGCGGCCCCGTGCCTTCGGGGTCGAACAAGAACACTTCCATCGGGCTGCCGCGCACGTCGACGGTGGTGATGCGAGGGCTCATCGAAATCGTTTCGAGAAGACGTTGCGCGGAGTGTACCGCGGCCCGTGGCTGATTTCCCGGGCACCACGGTCTTCCGCTGCGCACTCTCGCTCCGCTGCTGCTATATTTCGATCGCGGCCACGCCGAGGCCCGATACGAGACGTCGACACGTGATCGTTGCCACTCACCGTCCCGCCTTCAAGCAGATCGCCTCCGGGCTGCGCTTTCCCGAGGGGCCGGTCGCGATGGCGGACGGCTCCGTGATCCTCGTCGAAATCGAGCGCCGCACGTTGTCTCGGGTTACGCCCGACGGGAAGATCCACATGATCGCCGCTCTCGGAGGAGGGCCCAACGGCGCAGCCGTGGGGCCAGGCGGCAAGATCTACGTCACCAACAACGGCGGGCTCAAGTTCGTGGAGCGGCCGGGGAAGCTGTTTCCCGTGCTCCAGGCGGACGACTACGCCGGTGGCAGCATCCAGATCGTGGATCCCGAGACCGGCCGTTTCGAGACGCTGTACGACCGCTGCGACGGCCGGCGCCTTTGCGGGCCCAACGACCTCGTGTTCGACGACGCGGGGGGATTCTGGTTTACGGACCTCGGCAAGACACGCGAGCGCGACGCAGACCGCGGCGCGGTGTACTACGCCAAGGCGGATGGCTCCCAGATCGAAGAGGCGATCTTTCCGCTCGAGCGCCCGAACGGCATCGGTCTTTCCCCGGATGGACGCACGCTGTACGTCGTCGAGACCCCCACCGCGCGCTGCTGGTCCTTCCAGCTCTCCGCACCGGGGCGGATCGAGTCCGCGAACGGTCCGTACCGCAGCGAAAAAGGCAAGGTGCTCGCAGGCCTTGGGGGCTACCAGATGTTCGACTCGCTCGCCGTGGACAGCGGGGGCCACATCTGTGTCGCCACGCTGATCACCGGGGCGGTGAGCGACATCTGGCCGGATGGAAGCCGGGTCGTGCAGTACCTGCTCCCCGACATGATGGTGACCAACGTGTGCTTCGGCGGTCCGGGGCTGCGCACCGCCTACGCGACGCTCTCGATGGGCGGCACGCTGGTGTCATTCGACTGGCCGCGTCCTGGGCTGCCGCTTCGATACTTGAACCGATGATGCAATTCGGCGTCTGGATTCCCAACTGCCGGGACCTGGCCACGCCGGAGATCATCCGCCGTACCGCTGTGCGCGCGGAGCAGCTCGGCTACGACTCCGTCTGGGTCAGCGATCACGTCGTGGTGCCGAACGGATACCTGGAGCGTTTCGGTGCGGGCATCTACGATCCGTTGATCACTCTGGCGGTGGCGGCGGGGGCGACGAGCCGGGTGCGGCTGGGCACCACCGTGCTGATCGTTCCCTACCGCAATCCGGTGGTCAGCGCCAAGATGGTCTCGTCGCTCGATGCGTTGAGCGGCGGTCGCGTCGTGCTCGGCGTCGGTGCCGGTTGGGTGGCAGAGGAGAGCGCGGTGCTCGGCGTTCCGTTCGCCGAGCGCGGCCCCATGACAGACGAGTACCTGGCCGCCATGCGGGAGCTGTGGACGAGCCCCGCACCGTCGTTCTCCGGCAAATACACGCAGTTCAGCGGACTGCACTTCGAGCCCAAGCCGCTGCAGAAGCCGCACCCGCCGATCTGGGTTGGCGGGAATAGCGGTGCCTCGCTGCGCCGCGCCGCTGCAATCGGCGCGGCCTGGCATCCGATCAACCGTTCCGTGGAAGAGCTGAGCGCCGGCCGTGCCGAGATCAAGCGCCTCTGCGAGGCGCGCGGGCGTGCGGCGCCTCCCGCGTTGACGTTGCGCAACGCCGCGTGCGTAATGCGGCCGGGGCGGTCTATCCCGACCTCCGTTCACGGCGGCAGCATGCTGGCGGGCGAGCCCGCTCTGCTGGTGGATCGGATCGGCGAGCTGGCTGCCGCCGGCGTCGAGCATCTGGTGCTCGAATTCCTCGCCTCCGACGGCGCCGACCTCGACGAGCAGATCAGCCTCTTCGCCGAGCGCGTGCGCCCCCAGCTCGCCTGACCGACCCTCGCTCGGAGCGCGCGACGCGCGCGCTGTCCTAGTCGAGGACGGCAGGCATTCAAGCTCGCATCGACACCTCTTGCAGATCCACGAAGCGGGGGTTGGCCGCCCGAGTCGGGTTGCGATCCCACTCCCAACGCTCCGCTATCGTCGGACAGGTCCCCGTAAGTCACGGGTCCTATAACATGGATGTATTCGGTATTGCGGTGCCGGGGGCAGGGCAGCCGCATGAAACCGATGGGGGGAGGCCCCTATGGAGCAGATCCCGGTGGGCCGCGTCGTCAGCGGCAAACGGGAAACGTCCTGCGCCACGATCATCGAGCGAGCCCATCGCGCGGCGAGCGGATTCGCCGCGCTCGGGGTGAAGGCCGGTGATGTCGTCTCTCTGATCCTGCGGAACGATTTCCCCTTCTTCGAAGCGAGCTTCGCGGCCCAGCGGCTGGGCGCCTACTGCGTGCCGGTGAACTGGCACGGCAAAACACCCGAGATCGCCTACGTGCTGCGAGACTCCGGAGCGAGGATCGTCGTGGCGCACGCGGATCTGCTTCCGCAGGTGCTGCCCGCAATCCGAGATGGCGTCGGCCTCCTCGTCGCGCCGACTCCGCCGGAGATCGCCGCCGCGTACGGTGTCGCCCCTGACGTCTGTGAGCTGCCCTCGGATGCAGTCCAGTGGGAGGCCTTCCTGTCGCGATACGACCCGATGCCGGAAAGCATGGCCGGCGCCCTGACGAGCATGCTGTACACCTCGGGAACGACAGGCCATCCCAAGGGGGTGCGCCGCCTCAACCTCGATACCGCTGCCGCTGCCGCCATGGCGCGCCTCGCCAAGGACGTGTTCGGCATCTCGCCTGAGCGGGTGATCCGGACTGTGATCACCGGACCGTTGTATCACGCAGCCCCGAATACCTTCGGTCTGTCTGCGGTCAAGGCGGGAGCGCTCGCCATTCTCCAACCGCGCTTCGATCCCGAGCGGTTGCTCCAGTTGGTCGATCGATGCCGTATCACGCACCTTCACATGGTGCCGACGATGTTTGTGCGCCTGCTGCGGCTCCCCGAAGAAGTGAAGCGGAAGTACGACCTCTCGTCGCTGGAATGGGTGGCACATGGCGCCGCCCCTTGCCCGGTCGACGTCAAACGCCGGATGATCGACTGGTGGGGACCGGTCATCACCGAGTATTACGGCGGCACCGAAACCGGCGTCGGCGTGCTCCATACCGCTCATGAGGCGCTGCGTAAGCCCGGCACCGTCGGCCGACCGTTGCCGGGTGCTTCGGTGCGCATCTATGACGAAGCCGGCAATCTGCTCCCGCCCGGACAAGTCGGCGAGATCTACTTGTGGATGCAGGGCTGGCCCGACTTCACGTACCACAACATGCCCGAAAAGCGGCGCGAGTGCGGACGCGATGGGCTCGTCTCGCTCGGAGACGTCGGGTATCTCGACGCGGACGGCTATTTGTTTCTCTGCGACCGCAAGCGCGACATGGTGATCTTTGCGGGAACTAACATCTACCCTGCCGAGATCGAGGCCGAGCTGATCGCGATGCCCGGCGTGCACGACTGCGCCGTGTTCGGCATTCCCGATGACGAGTACGGCGAGAGGCTTGCCGCACACATCGAGCCACACCCGGGCGCTTTCCTTACGGCAGAGGCAGTGCGCGAGTTCCTCAGCAAGCGCCTGGCGAGCCACAAGATCCCACACGTCATCAAGTTCGAGACCGGGCTTCCGCGCGAAGACTCGGGCAAGATCATGAAGCGCAAGCTTCGGGAGCCCTATTGGGCGGCGACGGGGCGCAACATCTAGTCGGGGACGTACCCCGGTTTCACGACTCGGGGAAGCCGCTGGGTTGCGCGGGGGTGCGACGCCACGCACCGGATGGGGACGTTTTCCAGATAGGACGACAGGCGATGAAGCATTGTCCGAGAGCCTTCGCCAAATCCTACCCCGCGACTGCGCGTGTCTGCCTCGCCGTGTTGGCGTGCCTCGCCGTCGGAGGCTGCGCGGGCGCGAAGCGAGGCGGCGATCACGAAGCGCCGGTGGCTAGTGTCACGGTCGTATATGCAACAGGGCCGGACGCTAGCTCCGACGCGGGTCCGTTTCGCACACAGAGCGATAATGCTCACTTCCTGGAGATGAAGAAGTTCCCGGAATTCACCGACCTGTTCCGCGACGCCGTCGTCAACGCGTTCGCGCAGGCCGGCGTGGCCGCTTCTTTCCAAAGCGTGGACACGCTGCCTCTGTCGATGACTGGGTTCAAGACGTCGCATGTGCTGAGCTTGAAAGTAAAGAGAGTCCGTCTCACGTTCGGAACTGTCTCCGGCTACATCGTCTATCAAGCGAGCCTCACTGATGTAAAGCTCGGACAGGTGATCTGGGAGCGTGAAGAGTCGACCGGCGCCGGTGCTTTCTCGACAGTGGACGAAAACCGAGCCCAATCGCTCGCGAGGCGCATCGTCAATCAACTCAACTCCGACCAGCTGCTGCCCAGGAAAACATGAACCCGGAGCAATCGAAGACCTGCCCCGATCTAGCCCAACGACCAGCGCGACCTGAATGAGGAGGGAGAGATGACATCTGCGACCCTGCGCCCCATTGCTGCACTCATGATCGGTTCTCTGCTCGTCGCCTCAGATGCGGCGCTCGCCGAGAAGAAATACGGTCCTGGCGTCACCGACACCGAGATCAAGATCGGTCAAACGATGCCCTATAGCGGCCCTTTGTCTGGTCTTGGAACCATCGGGCGAGCCGAGCTGGCCTACTTCGACATGATCAATGCCCAGGGCGGCGTGAATGGGCGCAAGATCAGGCTCATCAGCCTCGACGACGGCTACAACCCTGCGAAGACGGTCGAGCAAACACGCAAACTGATCGAGGACGAAGGAGTACTGCTGTTATTCGGTTCGCTCGGGACGCCTACCAACACAGCGATCCACAAGTACGTCAATGCGAAGCACGTGCCTCACCTCTTTCCTCAGACCGGCGCGACGAAATGGGGCGACCCGAAGCATTTCCCCTGGACGATGGGCGGCTTGCTGCTTCCCTATCAGACCGAAGGAAGGATCTACGCAAGATACATCCTGCAGAGCAAACCGGACGCGCGGATCGCGGTGCTGTATCAGAACGACGACTTCGGCAAGGACTATGTGAAGGGGTTCAAGGACGAGCTGGGCGACAAGGCCGCGCATATGATCGTCGCCGAAGCATCCTATGAGGTGACCGACCCCATGGTGGACTCCCAGATCATATCGCTTCAGGCTTCCGGCGCCGACATGCTATTTGACGTGACCACGCCAAAGGCCTCCGTTCAAACGATCCGAAAGGTGTACGAGATCGGTTGGAACCCGCTTCACGTCATCCGGGGACCGGGCACTTCGGTCGGCGCCGTGCTGGCACCCGCCGGCCTCGAGAAGTCGGTCGGCCTCATCTCCGCCCAAGCGTACAAAGACCCGACCGACCCGGTATGGAAGGATGATCCCGGGATGAAGAACTGGCTCGCCTGGATGAAGGCGCACTATCCGCAAGGTGACGTTACCGACGACAACAACGTGAACGCCTACGTCGATGCCCAGGTGCTGGTCCAGGTGCTTCGCCAATGTGGTGACGATCTTACGCGAGAGAACGTGATGCGCCAGGCGGCAAACCTTCGCAATCTGGAGCTCGACATGCTGCTGCCTGGGATCCGGATCAACACCAGCCCGACGGATTACTTCCCGATCGAGCAGGCGCAGATGAGGCGCTTCGACGGGAAGGAGTGGGTGCTGTTCGGCGGGATACTGGGCGTCGAGTCGCACTAGACATCGAGGGGGATCCGGCCGCGAGCGATCGGAGCCCCACCCCGGTTCCCTTCAGCAGCCGGTGCAACGTAAATGAGTTGGGAGGGATCATGTTTTCGACCCTGCGCTTCCTCGTCGTGCCGATGGCTGGCCTTCTGCTCGGGGGGTCCGATGCCGCGCTCGCCGAGAAGAAGTATGGCCCCGGTGTCACCGACACCGAGATCAAGATCGGCCAAACGATGCCCTACAGCGGGCCCGCGTCTCTCTACGGGACCATCGGACGAGCTGAGATGGCCTACTTCGACAAGATCAATGCCGAGGGCGGTGTCAACGGGCGCAAGATCAAGCTGATCAGCCTCGACGACAGCGCCAGTCCGCCGAAGACCGTCGAGCAAACACGCAAGCTCGTCGAGCGGGAAGATGTGCTGTTGTTATTTAGTCCGGTAGGGACACCGTCTAATATCGCGATCCACAAGTACGTCAACGCCAAAAAGGTGCCGCACCTCTTTCTTTACAGTGGGGCGATGAGATGGGGCGATCCGAAGCATTTCCCCTGGACCATGGGTTGGCTGTTCCCGTATGCGGCCGAGGCGAAGGTGTACGCGAAGTACATCCTACAGAACAAGCCGAACGCCAAGATCGCGGTGCTCTACCGGTACGACGACTTCGGTAAGGACTACCTCAAGGGGTTGAAGGAGGGCCTGGGCGAAAGGGCCGCCAGCATGATCGTCGCTGAAGCGTCCTATGAATCGACCGATCCCACGGTGGACTCTCAGATCGTGTCGCTGAAGGCTTCCGGCGCCGATACGCTGTTCAACTTTGCCACGGCGAGAGCGGCTACTCAATCCATCCGCAAAGTATACGAGATCGGCTGGACACCGCTTCACATCATCACGAGTGTCTCAACCTCTGTCGGCGCCGAGCTGACTCCCGCCGGTCTGGATAAAGCGGTCGGCCTCATCTCATCCAATTCGATCAAGGACCCGACGGAGCCGCTCTGGAAGGATGACGCCGGGATGAAGGAGTGGCTCGCCTGGATGAAACGGTACTATCCGCAAGGCGACGTGACCGACGACAACAACGTGTATGGCTACCTTTTCGCGCAGACCCTGGTGCAGGTCCTGAGACAGTGCGGCGACGATCTGACGCGCGAGAACGTGATGCGCCAGGCCGCGAGCCTGCGTGACGTGGAACTGCCCATGCTCTTGCCCGGCATCAAGATCAACACTAGCGCAGCCGACTACTTTCCGCTCAAACAAGCGCAGATGATGCGCTTCGACGGCAAGGAGTGGGTCCGGTTCGGCGGCATTCTGGGCGTTGAATAGCGCTTCCCTGAGAAGCCGCCCGTGCCACGGTGCCACCTCGAGAGCGGTTCGCGCACCGCTCAAGAGCGCCCGACGCATAGACCCCAACCGCTTGCGGTACTGTGCCGACGTCAAGTTCACGTTCCGGCGGAATAACCGGCTGAAGAATCCCGCGTCCTCGTAGCCGATCTCGGTGGCGATGGCCGTGCGTTGCCGCTGCCGTGGTGTTGGTCAGGCCCGAGGCGAACATCAGGCCACCGAACCCGGCCAGCCTGAGGAGATCTCTGCGGTGGATACCTGTAGCCAGTTCGAACCCTCCATCTGGTGAAGTCGACGACAGCTACACTGCACTACCGCGAGGCGGCCTCCCGTATTTCCACGCGCGATCGAGAAGAATACTGGGAATAAAACAGAGGCGCGAGCGGTAGTCACCATCCCCGGCAGAGCGGGGCCGAGCGACGACCCGGTTTCCGTACGGTTATCGCGCCCCGCACGGAAACCATTGAGTGTCTGTCGAACGGAGAGGCACTGCTAACTGGCTGGAACAGTCGGGTCTTCTGGAACCGGCGGAGGTCGTTTCGATCCATCAAAGCCCGGCGCAAACGGCGAACGTCAAGATGTGCAGAGCGGATAGAGCGCGGCCGCTTCCAGGACTTCCCCGGTGTCGAGCCGCTCGACAAACACCGCAATCCCCATGCGCTCGGCATTCCAGCCTGGCTGCACTTTCACCCGATGGTCGAGAGGCAGGTGCAGATCGGATCCGATTGAGAAGGGGCCTGCGAGCTCGCGCACGACGTAGTCGTGGTTGAGAAGCCTGCCTGCGTTCTCGCCGGCCGTGACGCGGCTCGATAAGCCGTTTTCGAATGTCGCGATCCAGGTCTGCAAGCCTGAGGGTCGTGACGCGCCGAGAACTTCGATGTCACCGCTGATTCGAACGTCGCTGCCCGAGCGCTGGACGGTCGCCCGGATTCG
>Ga0335083_10002176_pt1 | contig 26086 bp, 30 predicted proteins | sample Lox_Sample_42_FD_206716 | JGI IMG/M metagenome (GOLD analysis project Ga0335083, IMG submission 206716) | Soil microbial communities from Loxahatchee National Wildlife Refuge, Florida, United States - Lox_Sample_4.2 | ecosystem: Environmental > Terrestrial > Soil > Wetlands | place: USA...
GCTATGCTCGCCTCTGGAAATGGCCGAACACGCGAACCCGCATTACGACCCGGACTGGGCCGCCCGCATCACCACGGCCGAGGCTTACTATACCCGCGCGCAAATGCTGTGCGACGCGGCAATGGGCACGGGCTTCGGCTCACCCGGGCACCGCGCCGCGCTGGACCGCCTGACCGCAGCCAAGAATGAGCTGGCAGCGGCGCGGCTGTCTCAGTTCCCCAGCATCGCCGAATATGCCGCCAGGCGCTTCGCCACGCTGGAAGACGCCGAGGACGGCTTCGCGGTCATTCCGAATTTCGCCGCGTTCACCAGCATCGCGCAGGTGGATGAAGCCTGCGAGCGTGCCGCTCAGCACCGGCGCGAGGGATCGCTGGAATATAAAACCCGGTTGCCGACCGGCCAGCCCCACGGCCTCACCGCCTTTGGCGAAGAAACCGCCGTCATCTCCACCTGGCGGCGTTTTGGCCCGGTGGATACAGGCATCGAGTGCATGGTCACCTTCCACGAGACGGCCGGGCGCTACCATATCTGCCTTGCGCATGGCTGGGGCAGCCTGCGGCACAATTCCAACGAGATCTTCCGCCGCATCGCCACCCAGTTGGCGCGCGAGAGCATCATGCTGCTCCGCCCCGCCGCCGCGCCGGTGTTCCGGCCGGACGGCCACCGCCAGGCGCAGAACCGGGCGCTGATCCGCGAGGTCAACGCGCTCGCGGCGAGCTTCCAGTTCTACCGGCACCTGCTGCCCGATCATGGCCTGCGCGAGCAATTCTCCCGCGTGGACATGGGCTGGGACGGCGCCAGTTTCTACGACCCTGACTGGTCGGCGGCGGTGTACTCCACCCTGCCAGAGGCGCTGCGCGCGGCCGCCGCCATGCCCTCGCCCACGCAGCTCACGCACGGCACCGCGGTGCTGGCGCCGGGCGGCTGACCCCATTTTCATCCGCCCCCGAATCCGGGCAGACTGGGAGCGAATCCCCCAAGGTAGCCCATGATGACCGCGCCCAAAGCCTATCTCGCCGGACCGGATGTGTTCCTGCCCAACGCCGCGGCGCAGGCGGCGGCGAAAATCGCCATCTGCGCCCGCCATGGGCTCACCGGCATCTCGCCGTTCAACCCGGGGCTGGACCTCACTTTGCCCCCGGCCCAGCTCTGGCGGCGGATTTATCTCGACGACATCGCCATGATGCAGGGCTGCGACCTGATCATCGCCAACCTCACGCCGTTTCGCGGCGCCTCAGCCGATGCCGGCACGCTGGTCGAGCTTGGCTGGTTCCTCGGCCAGGGCAGGCTGGTCTTCGGCTACTCCAACAGCGCCGAGGATTTCGCCGCCCGCTCCCTGGCGCAGATGGCCGCCACCCCCGACCCGGTGCCCGGGCTGGAGGTGGAGAATTTCGGCCTGGTGGACAACCTGATGATCCAGGGCGCGGTGGAATATGGCGGCGGGGTCAGCCTCACCCTGCCGCCGGACGGGCTCTCCCGGCAGTTCGACGCGCTGGACGTGTTCGAGCTGTGCGCCGCCGAAGCGGCCCGCAAGCTTAGGGGTTGAGCCTGTAGCCACCGCTCTCCGTCAGCAGCAGGCGGGAGGTCGCCGGGTCCGGCTCGATCTTCTGCCGCAGCCGGTACACATGCGTCTCCAGCGTATGCGTCGTCACCGCCGCGTTGTAGCCCCACACCTCGTTCAGCAGCACCTGGCGCGAGATCGGCTTGCCCTCGGCCCGGTAGAGGAACTTCAGGATCCCGGTTTCCTTGTCGGTCAGGCGGATGCGCTTGCCGTTGGCATCGATGAGCTGGCGCGCCGAGGGGCGGAACGTGTACGGCCCGAGGGTGAAGACCGCATCTTCCGAGGTCTCGAAGCTGCGCAGCTGCGCCCGCAACCGGGCCAGCAGCTCATTCAGCCGGAACGGCTTGGCGATATAGTCATTCGCCCCGGAATCCAGCCCGCGCACGATGTCGGTCTCCTCGGCGGAGCCGGTAAGCATGATGATCGGCGACTTGAAGCCCTTGCCGCGCAGCCGGCGGCAGAAATCGCGGCCATCGCCGTCGGGCAGCCCCACGTCGAGCAGCAGCGCGTCGTAGCGCGCGCCGTCACCATCGAGCCTGGCCTCGGCCGCCGCCAGGCAGTTGGCCTGATCCGGTGCGAACTCTCCGTCCAACTCAAGCTGCTCGATCAGCGCGGAGCGCAGGGCATCGTCATCATCCACCACGAGAATTGGACGCTGGGCCGACATGAGTGCCTCCTTGATACTTGAAGGCAAATATACAGAGTTTTCCGGTCTCTGTAAGCCTCTCTGGCCAGACGCCCCAGTACACCCTATTTGATGATACGTAATGACAAAGCTTGCGCATATCGCGGGGGGCACGCTCGGCACCCCCCGCACCCGGGCCGTGCACCGGGCCATCGCCGAGGCCAGGCGCGGCGTGCCCGTGGTGCTGGCGGCGCGCCACCCGCTCATCATCGTCCCGGCCGAGACCGTGGGCGCCGAGGGGCTGCGCCTCATCGACACACTCTCCAACGGCCCGGCGGCACTGCTGCTCAGCCCGTCCCGCGCCGCGGCGGTGCTGCAGCATGAGGTGGCGGACAAGGCCCCGGCCATCGCACTCAGGCTGGCCCGGCCGCTGATCGACGCCGAGACACTGAAACGCGCCGCCGACCCGACGCTGGAGCAGATCCTCCCGCAATTCGAGACCACCGAAGCCCCGCCCGAGGCCGAGGCCGCCCTGGCCCTGGCCAAGCTCGCCCGGCTGCTTCCCGCCGTGGTCGTGGCCCAGGTCAAGCCCGGCTGGGCCAGCCAGAAGGCAGGGGCGGATCTGCTCTCGGTGCCCGCCGCCGATCTTCTCGCCTACCCGCTCAACCTCGCCGCCTCGCTCACCAAGGTGGCGGAGGTGGCCGTGCCACTGGACGCCGCGCGCGACGCCAGACTCATCGCCTTCCGCGCGCTGGACCAGGGCATCGAGCACATGGCGATTCTCGTCGGCGAACCGGAGAAGCAGGAAGCCCCGCTGGTGCGCATCCACTCCGAATGCTTCACCGGCGACCTGCTGGGCAGCCTGCGCTGCGATTGCGGCCCGCAACTGCAAGGCGCCATCGCCAGCATGGCGCAGGCGGGCGCGGGCGCGGTGCTGTATCTGGCGCAGGAGGGGCGCGGCATCGGGCTCATCAACAAGCTGCGCGCCTACACGCTGCAGGACCAGGGGCTGGACACGTTGGACGCCAACCGCGCGCTCGGCTGGCAGGCCGATGAGCGCAATTTCCACATCGCCGCCGCCATGCTGGAGGCTCTGGGCATCCACAAGATCCGCCTGCTCACCAACAACCCCGAGAAGGTGAAGGGCCTCGCCGCCTGCGGCATCGAGATCCTCGAGCGCGTGCCGCATGAATTCGCCCCCAACGGCGTGAACGATGCGTATCTGGAGACCAAGGCGCGGCGCTTTGGGCACCTCATTGGTTGAGTTCCTGCTTCAGGACGGCCTACTCACCGGCGCTGGGCATAGCTTCCGCGCCGCGCATGGGCGCTCGGGCATTATCCCCGCCATGCAGAAGCGCGAAGGCGACGGCGCCACTCCGTCCGGGTTTTTGCGCCTGGTGCGCGTGCTCTACCGGGCCGACCGCATCCCCCCGCCCGCCTGCGCCGTGCCGCTGGAGCCCATCGGCCCGCTAGATGGCTGGTGCGACGATCCGGCCGACCCCGCCTACAACAAGCCCGTGCGCCTGCCCTACGCTGCCAGCCACGAGGAACTCTGGCGCAACGATCATGTTTACGACGTGATCGGCGTGCTGGACTGGAACCTCGATCCCGTCACCCCCGGGCGCGGCTCGGCCATCTTCTTCCACGTGGCCACGGCGGATTACGCGCCCACGGCGGGCTGCGTCGCGCTGGCGCTGCCCGATATCCTGACGGCACTCAGGGCCGGGCTGAGCGCGATCAGGGTGCCCGACTAATTCTGCGCCGCGTCGAGTTCGATGGTCGCCGTCACATCGGCCGAGACCTGAATATTACCCGGCGCCGAAACCGGCGCCACCGCCGCCCTGGCCATGGCCAGCATCGGCACCGGGCCGGGTGACTGCGCGGCATTAACGTTCAGCGTCTTCATCGGGCCGACGCGCTCATGCAGTTGCGCCGCCACGGCCTCCGCCTGCGCCTCGATCCGCCCCAGCGCCGCCAGGATCGCCGCCTGCTCCGCCGCTGCGCGAGCTGTGGCCGAGAGATCGCCATCCAACTCGTTCAGCAGCAGCCCCTGCTGCTGCAACCGGCCCAGCAGCACGGTCAAACCCGGCGCTGGCACGCCACCCGCCGCCGGCATTGTCAATTGCAGCGACTGGCTGGCCTGAAAGCTGATCCGCTGCGTCTGGCTGTCGGTCATCTGGATGGTCTGGTAGCCGCCAGTCGTGGCCTTCAGCCCCGGCACGGCGCGAACCTCGGCCAGGGCCTTGGTCATGGCGGCGTTCACGTCCCCCTGGGCGGTGGCGGCATCCGGCGCGTTCGCCTGGGCGGTGAGCGAGGCCACGGCCTCATCCGGCGCGGTTTCGGCCTGGCCCGTGGCGGCAATGGTGAGCACGGTCTGCGCCCCGGCGGGCAGGGCGGCGAAGCCAAAGAGCGTGGCAAGCGTTACGATGCGTCTCATGGCAGGTCTCCTCGCCCGCCAGCCTAGCACGGGCGGATCAGCCGCGCAGCATGAACTCCGCCCGAGCCAGATCCCCGGCCGTGGTGATCTTGAAATTATCCTCGGTACCCGCGACCATCTCCACCCGCATGCCCGCATGCTCGGCGATCATCGAATCATCGGTGAATTCCGTCTCCGGCGCGCTCACCACGGCATGGCGGTGCGCGGCCAGGATATCGGCATAGCGGAAGCCCTGAGGCGTCTGTGCCCGCCACAACCCGGCGCGGTCCACCGTGGCGGTAACGATGCCGTTCTCCACCCGCTTCAGCGTATCCGCCAGAGGCACACCCACGACCACCGCGGGCACCCGGTCCAGCGCCGCCAGCGCGGTGGTGATGGTCTCCGGAGCGATAAAGGGGCGCACCGCGTCGTGGATCAGCACTTTATCGGGCTTCAGCCCGGCGATCCCCTCCAGCCCCAGCCGCGCCGAATCCTGGCGCGTGGCGCCGCCGAACAGCACCGGGCGCAGCTTCTCCAACCCTTCCACCGCCGCCTGGTACAGCGCCACGTCATCCGGGTGGATCAGCACCTGCACCGCGTCGATATCCTTATGGCTCGCGAGCGCCGTGATCGTGCGGCGCAGGATCGGCTCGCCGCCAAGGGTGAGATATTGCTTGGGCAGCGGCCCGCCGAGCCGGTAGCCCCGCCCCGCCGCGACAATCATTGCGATATTCATGGTGACAGCCTGTTCCTGGCGCTGTGTGTATCCGGGCCGGGACCATACGCGCCGCGCGCTTGTGGCGGCAAGCCGGGCTCCCTAAAATACGGGCAACACAATCGCAGTAATTTGGAGAGTGCAATGTCCGGCTTTGAATTCACGGCGGGCGCGCAAACGCCGGGGCAGTCGCATATGTTCCTCGGCCAGGGGCATGAGAGCAACGAGCGCCGCACCTGGGCGGTGATCTGGATCTGCGCCGCGATGATGGTGCTGGAGATCGTTGGCGGGCTGTGGTTCGGCTCCATCGCCCTGGTGGCCGATGGCCTGCACATGAGCACCCATGCCGGGGCATTGCTGCTGGCGGCGCTGGCCTACACCTTCGCCCGCCGCCACGCGCAGGACCCGCGCTTCTCATTCGGCACCGGCAAGCTTGGCGATCTCGCGGGCTTCACCAGCGCTATCATCCTCGGCGTCATCGCCATCGGCATCGGCGCCGAGGCGGTGCGGCGGCTTTTCGCGCCTGTGCATATCCATTTCGCCGAGGCGATTCCCATCGCGGTGCTCGGCCTGGGCGTGAACGTGCTCTCCGCCTGGCTGCTCGGCGCCGGGCACCACCATGGCCATCACGGCCACGATCACGACGACGACCATGATCACGACCATGACCATGATCACGACCACAAGCACCACCAGGACAACAACATGCGCGCCGCCATGGTGCATGTGATGGCCGATGCCGCCGTCTCCGTGGCGGTGATCTTCGGCCTGGTGCTGGCGAAGCTCTTCGGCTGGCTCTGGATGGACCCGCTGGCCGGCATCCTCGGCGCCATCGTCATCGCCAGCTGGGCCATGACCCTGGTGCGCGACACCGGCGCGATCCTGCTGGACATGACCCCCGACGCGCAGATGGCGCAGGCCCTGCGCACGCTGGTGGAGAAAGAAGGCGACCAGCTCGCCGATTTCCATCTATGGCGCCTGGGCCCCGGACATCTCGGCGCCATACTCTCGGTGCAGACCGCCTCGAGCCGGGATGTACAATATTACCGCGCGCGGCTGGAGGAGTTCAGCACGCTGTCGCATGTCACCATCGAGGTTCAGCACAGCGCATGAGCGCGCCGACGTGTTCCGCCAGGGCGGCTATGCCGATGCCCTGGCCATGGCAAGGTTGCGCTGAACTGTTTATATTGGCGCCAAAACAAGGAGCGCCAAAATGAGCAGCAACTTCCACTATAAAGTCGTGCCGCATGATGGCGGCTGGGCCTACACCCTGAACGGCGCGTTCTCCGAGACCTTCCGCACGCATGACGCGGCGCTGAAAGCCGCGCGCCGGGTGGCCAATGAGCAGCGCGTGCCGGGTGAGAGCACCTATATCGAGTACCAGACCGAGGACGGAAAATGGCACACCGAGCTGGCGCTCGGCGCCGACCGGCCGGATACGGATGTCGTAGAAGATTAGGCTTCTACGACATCCTCGGCGGCGGCGCGGCGCTCTTCCGCCTGGCGCGCCAGCTTGCGGTAGCTGCGCAAGCTGAACGGCAGCATCACCATATAGGCCAGTGCCAGCAGCGCGCCTGCCAGATACGGGTCGGCGAGGATCAGCGACGCCAGCACCACCACGCCGAACAGCAGCGGCAGCAGCCCCGCATTTGGGATCTTGAAGTTCTTGAAGCTCCACACCGGCAGGGTGGAGACGCTCAACCCCCCCACCACCACCAATACCGCCCCGGTGAAGAGGGGAAACGCCGCCATCTGGTGCAGCCAGCTCAAGCCGAGCTGATCCGCCTCCAACCCCAGGAAGAGCGGAAACAGCGCCAGCGCGGCACCCGCCGGGGCGGGCACGCCGGTAAAGAAATTATAGGCGAATGCAGCCTTCGGCGCGGAATCCAGCGCCGCGTTGAAGCGCGCCAGACGCAACGCCATGGAAGAGGCGAACATCAGCGGCGGCAGGAAGCCCATCGCCCCCAGCGATTGCAGCGACCACATATACAGCAGCAGCGCCGGGGCCACGCCGAAGCAGAGGAAGTCCGACAGGCTGTCCAGCTCCGCGCCCAAGCGCGAGGTCGCCTTCAGCATGCGCGCCAGCCGTCCGTCCAGCCCGTCGATCACCATCGACACGGCAATGGCGATCACCGCCGCGCCGTAGCGGTCCTGCATACCAAACCGGATGGCCGAGAGCCCGATGCACAACCCGAGCAGCGTCATCAGGTTGGGCAGCATGCGGTTGAAGCTCAGGCCCGAGAAACGCTGCCGGCGGGGCAGCCGGTGGCGGCGGCGCGGTGGAATCATGGCGCGGCGGGCAGCTCGGCGATTACCGTCTCGCCGCCGATCATGCGCTGGCCGACCGCCACCAGCGGGGTGCAACCCTCGGGCAAATACAGGTCGGTACGGCTGCCGAAGCGGATGATGCCGAAGCGCTGGCCTGCCGTGAGGCTCTGGCCCTCATGCACCTCGCACAGAATGCGCCGCGCGATCAGCCCGGCGATCTGCACCACCACCGCCTGCTGGCCATTGGCCAGACGCAGCAGCAGGGCGTTGCGCTCGTTGTCGTCGCTTGCCTTGTCCGCTGCGGCGTTCACGAACAGCCCCGGATGATAGGCGATCTTCTCCACCGTGGCGGCGATGGGCGAGCGGTTCACATGCACGTCCAGCACCGAGAGGAAGGTGGCGACGCGCATGAGCTTGGCATCGCCCAGGCCGAGCTCGGCGGGCGGCACGGCTTCCTCGATGCTCACCACGCGGCCATCGGCCGGGGCGACGAACACGTCGGCCCGGGGCGGCAGCACGCGCTCGGGGTCGCGGAAGAAGTACAGGCAGAACAGGGTGAACAGCACCCCTGCCCAGGCCAGCGGGTGCCAGAACAGCAGCCCCAGCAGCGCCGCGACGACGCCGCCGAGAATGAACGGGTAACCGGCCTTGTGCGGCGGGCTCAGCACCGACTGCACGCTTTCAATAATATCCATTGTTCAACTCTTCGGTTGGGGCAGGACGAAGCTCTGGCCCGGGAAAATCAGGTTCGGATTGTGGATTTTGCCGGCATTGGCCGAGTAGATCAACGTGTACATGATGCCGTGGCCATAAACATGCCGGGCGATCAGCCACAGGCAATCGCCGGGGGCGATGAGCACATGGCCCTCGGCCAGGGCGGCGGCCAGCGTCTCGGGCGCGAAGGGCGCGGTCACGGGCGGCAGAATTTGCCCCGTGGCGGTGGTGGCGCCCAGGCTCAGCATGCCCGGGCTGGCCGGCACGGCGGCCGAGATATGCCAGCGCCCCTGCGCGTCGGCCTTGGCCTCGCCGATTTCCTGGTTGCCCAGGCGCAGATCCACCGTCGCGCCCGCCGGAGCGGTGCCGGAGAATATGGCGTGGCCATTGGTGTCGTAATCCACCGCGCCCAGGCCGAGCTGCCCGGCCTGCGGCCCCTGGCCGGTGAGCACGGTGCTGCCATTCGGCCCGGAGAGCACGGTAAGCACCTGCCCGCCATTGCCCGGCACGCTCACAACGGCGGTCTGGTTGCCCGCCACCTCGGCACCGCCGGGCGGCACCTCGGAGAGGGTGATATCATGCGTGCCGGGGGCGAGCGGCGTCTGCGGCACCAGCACGAAGGCCCCCTGGGCATCGGCCGTCACCGTGCCGATCACGCTGTTGTTGTCCTTCACCGTCACCACCGCACCTGGGGCGGCGCGCCCGGCGATCACGGTATTGCCCTCAGTGTCCACGCGCACGACGTCGAATTGCGGCGGGGCGATCATGCTCACCACCGGGGCGCGTGCCGGGGCCGCGGGCGGCGGCGGCGGCGCAGGGGGCTGCCCGCCATGGCGCAGCATCATCAGCATGCCGATATCCAGCAGCGCCAGCGCGGTGAGCACGGCGACCGCGATGATCCGTGTTTTGCTGCCCATCCGCGGGGCTTGATCCTTGCTTGCCATATCGCCCCTAGCCTGCCACGAACGACGCCGAACTGGAAGCGAGGCAGGGCTTTATGGGTAGTTTTTCCGTCACCGTGTTTTGCGGCTCCTCCCCCGGCGCCGAGCCGGCCTATGGCCAGGCGGCGCAGGCTTTGGGCGCGGGGCTTGGCCAGCGCGGCATGAACCTGGTGTTCGGCGGCGGCAATGTGGGGCTGATGGGCGTTACCGCCGGTGCTGCGCTGGAGGCGGGCTCGCATGTCACCGGCATCATCCCGGATTTCCTGCGCAAGCGAGAGGTGGAGTTCCACGGCCTCTCCGAGCTGATCGTCACCGACTCGATGCACACCCGCAAGCGCCGGCTCTTCGCCCTGGCCAATGCCTTCGTCGTCATGCCCGGCGGCTTAGGCACCTTCGACGAGACCTTCGAGATTCTGACCTGGAAGCAGCTCGGCCAGCACGACAAGCCGATCATCCTGGTGGACATTCTCGGCTGGGCGCAGCCCTTCGTGACCATGATCGAGCAGACCGTCGCCCGCGGCTTCGCGCGCGAGAGCGTGCGCGACCTGTTCGAGGTGGCGCCGGACGTGCAGGCTGTGCTTGCCCGGCTGGAGGAATTGCGGGGGAGCTAATTCGCCGCGAAATCCTCGGCGCGGATCATCCCCCGCGCCAGCTTCAACGCCTCGAACCCGGCATCCTCGACCAGGCGGGAGAGCAGCGTCTCCCACTCCGCCCGCGCCGCGCCCTCTGCCGAATCACGCAAACCGCCGACCAGCGCCCGCGCCGCCTCAAACGCCGCCGGGCGCTCGGCCTCGGCGCCGACATAGGCATTTTGCAGCGCGTAATAGGCCTTGCGCGCCGGGGTGGTGGCCTCTTCCGCGCACATGATCTGCCGGCCGAAGAGAAACCGCGCCGGCGTGCTCAGCTCGAGCCGCGTGCGTGTCTTGAAGCGAATCACCGCCCCGTTGAGGATCATCGATTCGCCCCGCTTGAGTTCCAGTACCAATGCCGTCATGCGCTCATCCGCCGGGTGCCAAGACCCGGATTTTCGCACGGTGCCGCTTAACATCAGGTGAATATGCGCTAAGCCCCTGCCAAAGCGGCACCTTCCCTAGAGCAGCGCCCCTTGCTACGGTAGGTCACGAATCGGTCAATAACGCCAAGAATTCGTTTTGTGTCTGGAAGGGTATCATGAAGTTCAAGGCCGATCGAGCCACGTTGATGAAATCTCTGGCCCATGTGCAGAACGTGGTGGAGAAGCGGAACACCATCCCCATCCTCGCCAACGTGCTGCTGGCGGTGCGGGACGGCCATCTGACCATCGCCGCGACCGACCTGGAAATCTCGCTCGTCGAGGAAGTAGCGGCTGAAACCTCGCGCAACGGCGCCATCACCGTGCCTGCCTCCACGCTGTACGAAATCGTCCGCCGCCAGCCGGACAATGCGGTCATCGAGCTCGACCATCCGGGCGGAGACGCGCAGCTGGCCCTGCGCGCCGGGCGCTACGCCACCAGCCTCGTCGCCCTCTCTGTCGATGAGTTCCCCAAGCTGGACGCGGGCAAGCTCACACATAATTTCGTGGTTTCGGCGCAGGAGCTGCGCGGGCTCATCGACCGCACGCGCTTCGCCATCTCCACCGAGGAAACGCGCTACTACCTGAACGGCATCTTCCTGCACGCGGCGGAGGGCGAAAACGGCCCGGTGCTGCGCGCCGTGGCGACGGACGGCCACCGCCTCGCCCGTGTGGAAGAACCCCTGCCCTCCGGTGCCGCCGGCATGCCGGGCATCATCATCCCCCGCAAGACCGTGACCGAACTGCGCAAGCTGCTCGATGAAGCCACCGGCGAGGTCGAGGTCGCGCTGTCCGAGACGCGCATCCAGTTCAGCATCGGCAACATGCGCCTGACCAGCAAGCTGATCGACGGCACCTTCCCCGATTACGACCGGGTGATCCCCCGCGGGAACGACAAGATCCTGCGCGTGGACAAGAAGGATTTCAACGACGCGGTGGGCCGCGTCTCCGCCATCTCGGCCGAGAAGCACCGCCCGGTGAAGCTCTCTTTGGCCAAGGATCTGCTGGTCATCTCCGCCGCCTCCGCCGAGCAGGGTTCGGCCTCCGAGGAACTGGGCGGCGACCTGGTGGACTACCAGTCCGGCCCGCTCGAGATCGGCTTCCAGGCCCGCTACCTCTCGGACGTGACCGACCAGATCAAGGGCAAGGTGGAGTTCTTCTTCGCCGATGGCGCCGCCCCGACCCTGGTGCGTGACCAGGATGATGCATCGGCCATCTATGTGCTGATGCCGATGCGGGTGTAACCCACGCAGGTCTCACGCCTCACACTCACGGATTTCCGCTCTTACGCCGCGCTACGGTTTGAACCCGCAGCGCGGCTTGTCGTGTTTGCCGGCCCCAACGGCACGGGCAAGACGAACCTGCTGGAAGCGCTCTCCTTGCTGGTGCCCGGACGGGGCCTGCGCGGGGCGAAATTCTCCGAGCTGGCGCGCCGTGGGCCGGAGGCCTCGGGAAGCTGGGCGGTGGCGGCACACTTTACCAACGGCGTGGAGATCGGCACGGCGATGACCGAAGGCGCGCCCGAACGCCGGGAATTCCGCCTGAACGGGGTGAAGCCGCGCTCCCAGGCCGAGGTGGCGGAGCAGCTTTCCGCCGTCTGGCTCACCCCGCAGATGGACCGGCTGTTCACCGACACCGCCTCCGGCCGCCGCAAATTCCTCGACCGCCTGGTGATCGCCCTGGAACCGGGCCATGCGCGCGAGATCGCGGCGTTCGAATCCGCCTCATCCCAGCGCAACCGGCTGCTCGCGGAAAACCCGGACCCGGCCTGGCTCACGGGGCTCGAAGACTCCATGGCCCGCCATGCCGTTTCCGCCACCGCCGCGCGCATGGCGCTCATCAACCGGCTCAACGCCAGCATCATATCCGGCGCGGCGGACCCGTTCCCCCGCGTCGCCCTCGCGCTCGACTGCGCCATCGCCACGCGCCTCACCAATACCCCGGCGCTGGAGGTGGAAGACGCGCTGCGCGCCGCCTATGCCAATGCCCGCATGCAGGACACCGCCGCGCGCGGTGCCACCATCGGCCCGCAGCGCACCGATTTCCTGATCAGCGACGCCGCCACTGCCCGCCCCGCCGCATTCTCCTCCACCGGGCAGCAGAAGGCCATGCTCATCGGCATCGTGCTCGGCCATGCAGCACTCATCGCCGCCGCGCGCGGCACCCCGCCACTGCTGCTGCTCGACGAGCCGCTGGTGCATCTGGACTCCACCCGCCGCGAGGCCCTGTTCGCCGCGCTGAATGCAGCACCCCTTTCCGCCTGGCTCACCGGCACGGACCGCGAAACCTTCGCCGGGCTGGATGCCGCCTGTTACGCCATCCGCGATGGCTCTATAGAACCGGCATGAGACTTCTCTTCCTGGGCGATCTGCTCGGCCGCACCGGCCGCGAAGCGGCGCTGAAACACATCCCCGAGCTGCGCGCCGCGCTCAAGCTCGATTTCGTCGCGGTGAATGCCGAGAACGCCAGCCACGGCTTCGGCCTGGGGCCAGACATGGCGCAGGCGCTGTTCGCCGCCGGGGCCGACGCCATCACGCTCGGCAACCACGCCTGGGACCGGCGCGAGATCATCCCCTATATCGCGCAGGAAAAACGCCTGTTGCGGCCTATCAACTTTCCGCCCGGCACGCCCGGGCAGGGTTCCGCGCTCATCCCGCTGGCTGATGGCCGCAAAGTGCTGGTGGCCCAGGCCATGGGGCGGCTGTTCATGGACGCGATGGACTGCCCCTTCCGCACCACCGAGGAGATGCTCTCCCGCCACAAGCTCGGCGTCACCACGCATGCCATCCTGCTCGACATCCACGCCGAAGCCAGCTCCGAGAAAATGGCCTTCGCCCATGCCTTCGATGGCCGGGTGTCCTCGGTCACCGGCACGCATACGCATATCCCCACGGCGGACCACCAGATCCTGCCCGGCGGCACGGCTTACGCCACCGATCTCGGCATGTGCGGCGATTATGACTCCGTGATCGGGATGCAGAAGGAAGGCGCCATCGGCCGCATAATCCGCAAGATGCCCGGCGACAGGCTGACCCCCGCGGAAGGCCCGGCCACGCTCTGCGGCGCCTTCATCGAAACCAGCGACGCGACCGGCCTTGCCATCCGCATCGAGCCGGTGCGCCTCGGCGGACGCCTCGCCCAGGCGATGCCGAAGCTGTAGAGCCAAGGACAGTGCGTTCGGGGGGACGCCGTCCCCCCAAGCCCCCCTGCCAGGAACCGAGTTCCTGGACCTCAATAATTCGGATCAAAAAAGGGCTCCGCAAAGGAGCCCTTTTTTGATCCGGGTGGGATCCAAGGGATCGAGGCGACCGTGGCCGAAGGCCGCGTAAGCGCCGAGATCGGCCCTTGGTGGGGGTTTTTAGGGGGCAAAGCCCCCTGAAGGCAGTGCCCTCAGCTCTCCAGCGTACGGCGCAGCAGGTCGACGTCCTCGGCGAAGGCGGCGTCCTGAGCGATCAGCTCGGTCACGCGGTTCACGGCGTGCATCACCGTGGTGTGGTCGCGGTCGCCGAAATGGCGGCCAATATCCGGCAGACTCTTCGAGGTGAGTTGCTTGGCCAGATACATGGCAATCTGCCTAGGGCGGGCGATGTTGCGCGCGCGCCGGGCGGAGGACATTTCCGCCACGCGGATATTGTAATGCTCCGACACGCGCTTCTGGATCTCCTGGATGGAGATCTTGCGGTCATGGGCCTTCAGCACATCGTGCAGCACTTCGTGCGCGGTTTCCATGGTCAACGGCCGGTTGAACAGGTTGGCGTGCGCCACCAGGCGGTTGAGCGCGCCCTCCAACTCGCGGTTATTGGAGGTAATTTTGCGCGCGAGGAATTCCAGCACCTTGGCCGGCACCTCCACCCCCGCGCGCTGCGCCTTCGCCTCCAGGATGGAGTAGCGAAGTTCGAAGGTGGTGGCGTGAAGATCCGCAACCATTCCGCAACCCAAACGGGTACGCAAGCGGTCCTCAAGGCCCGAAAGATCGGAGGGCGACTTGTCAGCAGAAATGACGATCTGTTTGCCCGCATCCACAAGCGCGTTGAACGTGTGGAAGAATTCTTCCTGCGTGTTGTCCTTGCCGATGAGGAATTGCAAATCGTCGATCATCAGCACGTCGACCGAGCGCAACTCGTTCTTGAACTCGAGCGTGGACTGCGAGCGCAGCGCGTTGATGAAGCGGTACATGAACTTTTCCGCCGACATATAGGCGACGGACGCGGGGGCCCGGCCATTGCCGCGGTTGGACAGCTCCCACGCGATGGCGTGCATCAGGTGCGTCTTGCCCAGGCCGACGCCGCCATACAGGAACAGCGGGTTGAAGCCCGGCGTGGCCGGCGCCTCAGCCACGCGGCGGGCGCAGGCATAGGCGAACTCGTTCGGCTTGCCGACGACGAAGGTCTCGAAGGTGAAGCGCTGGTCCAGCGGTGCTGCGGAATCCGGGCGCGGCGCCGCGGGCGCGGCAGCGGCGGGCGGCAGCGTCTGCATCGGCGCGGGCGCCTCGGCCAAGCTCGGGGCGGTGCCGCGCACCTGCGTGCCGGTGCGTATCTCCACGTTGCGGATGGCGGGGTTCTCCGCCTGCCAGAACGCGGTGATCAGCTCGCCATATTCCTTGTTCACCCAGTCGCGCAGGAAGCGGGTGGGCAGGATCACCGTCACCTCGTCGCCGGCCACGCCGGCAAGCGCCACCTGCTTCAGCCAGGTGCGGTACTCCACCTCGCCGACTTCAGCCTGCAACCGCGCCCGGACCCGGGTCCACTGCTCATTCAAGCTAGATTCATCGTGCCGCGCCGGAGATATTCTCGACAAAGCGTCACCGTCACGCATCGAACTGATCTCCAGGCTCATACCCACATTCCGCTCCAGCCTCGATTCCAGCTCACAACCCCTCTCGTTCCGGAAAGGTTCCAGCCTGCAAGCCGATCCTCCCAGAATTGAGACAGTTATGGATGGTAGTTTAAGAACCTAAGTTTAGGTCTAAATCACAAAATGGCGCAAGGGTTCAATTCTTTCGCCGTTGCGAACAAGCCTCTGACCTTACATTTTAATACTGCAAAATCAGATACTTGTAGCTAGTAAAGTTTCTCAAGCCACAGGTTACATTTCTAGGGTGCAACATATATGCCTGCAACAACAAGAACAACGCCGCCACCTCATCGTTTCATTGAGATGACAGCGCTGTTAATTTGTATCTTTTTTTAAACGGGGCGTTCAACGCCCCGGATGCAGCCTTGTTAGGCGGCGACAGCCTTCACGCTGGCGGAGAGGCGGGAAATCTTGCGCGACACGGCGTTGGCCTTCAGCACGCCCTTTCCGGCAGCGCGCTGCAGCTCGGGCTGCGCGGAGCGGAAGGCGGCGAGCGCCAGCTCCTTGTTCCCGGCGGCCACAGCTTCCTCGACCTTGCGAATGGCGGTGTGGACGCGCGACTTGCGTGCCTTGTTGCGCGCCGTGCGCTTCAGGGTCTGACGAATGCGTTTCTCAGCAGATGCGATATTGGCCATGGTGTCCAAAACAAAGAGTGTTCAACAGAGCGCGCGGTCTAGCCCCGCCAGAGCCGCGCGTCAAGCCGCGACGGGGGAAAGCCCCCGTTATTCGCGGATAACCCAGGATTTCCGCATGGGGGAAAGCACCTCCCAGGTGCCGGTGAAGCCGGGTTCGATGACGAATCTATCCCCCGGCCCGGCCTCGATACGCTCGCCGCCATCGCCCTCGATGACGCAGGCGCCCGAGATCACCTCCACATACTCCCACTCATTGTAGGAGATGCGCCACTTACCCGGGGTGGCCTCCCACTCCCCGGCATAGAGCCGATCCGGCAGGTTCTCGTAGAGGACCCAGGTCCGCGTCCGCGGCGTGCCGCAGAGCACCTTCTCCGCTGGCACATCCTCCCACGGCGCCCCGCCAGCCGGGGGCAGGCGCTTCAGCCCGCTCATTGCGGCGCTCCCAGGGTGGCCGGACCGGCGCCGGGCAGATAAGTGGGCACCGCGCCCGTGGCCGGAGCGGCGGCAGGCACAGGCGCCGGTGCCGGTGCCGCGCCACCGGGTGCTGTCAGCGGCGCCGACTGGATGACGCCGCCCGCCGCCCCCGCCGCGGCACCTGCCCCCATGGCCGCGCCGCCAGGGCCATTGGATACCACCCAGCTCGGGATATTATGCATGATCTGGTACGGCAGCTGCACGTTCATCTGGTCCATCAGGCGCTTGGTCATCTGGTACAGCGCCGTCTGCAAATCGGCGGGGTTGTCCGAGTCCGGCGCGGTCTGGCTGGCCGACACATTCGCCTCCGCGAACCCGGTCGAGTGCCCATCCGCGCTTGTCAGGTTCACGTCCACCGTCATGTTGCCATTGAGGTTGCCGTTGGCTTCGGTGATCGAGGCCACCTGGATCGTCACCGTGCCGTTGCCCGGCTCCCCGGAGGGCTGCAGGCGATGCTGCAGCATGGCCATCAGCGTCGAGGCCGGGGGCGCTGGGTCCTTGCCCTCCAGCGTCGCCTCGTCGGGGCCCGGCACGTAATTGTCCACCACGTTCAGGTTCGCCACCTTCAGCACGATCGGCCGCAGATAAGAGTAATCCAGCGGCGCGAAGCTTGGCGCCGGGGAGGAACTGCAGGCGGCAAGGGCACAAAGGGGCAGAGCGGCGAGAAGTCTTTTCATTTACGTCAGGCTCCAGGGCGTCCGGTTACCGAATCCCGCGCGAAGCGGAAATCGAAGTTGCAGAATTCACAGGTCATCACGATTTCGCCGTCAACCGCCATGTGGTCGAGGTCGTCCGTGGGGAAGCCTTCGAGGATGCCACCCAGGCGCTGGCGCGAACAGCGGCAGCCGAAGCTCAGGGGCCGGGGCTTGCCCACGGCCACGCCCTCGCCATGGAACAGCCGGTACAGCAGCCGCTCGGGCGGCAGGGCGTCGTCCAGAAGCTCCTCCGAAGTCAGCGTGTCGGCCAGGATGCAGGCGGTGCGCCAGGCTTCTTCCTGGTCCTCCTCGGTCATGTCCTCGCCGATGCCCCCTGCCCCGGCGATGCGCTCCAGCACCAGGGCGGAAGCCCGCCAGCCGGATTGCGTCTCCCCCGCGGCCAGGAACACCCGGGCGGGCAGCTGCTCGGAATGTTGGAAGTAATATTCCGCCATCTTGGCCAAGCTGCCGCCTGCCAGCGCCACGATGCCCTGCTGCGGATCGCGGTCCATCCCCTGGTCCACGGTAAAGGCGAGGTAGCCCTGCCCGAGCAGCGTCCCGGCTTCGGCATCCTCGGGGATCTCGGCCTCATGGTCCACGCGCACATAGCCGCGCAACGCCCCCGCCTCGGTGCAGTCTGCCACCAGCATGGAGACCGGGCCGTCCCCGCGCGCCTGCACAGAGAAGGACCCCTTGAATTTCAGCGCGCTGGACAGCGCCGCCGCCAGCGCCAGGGCCTGGCCGAGCAGGGCCTTCACCGGCGTCTTGTGCTCGTGGCGGGAGAGCAGCGTGGCCGCCAGCGGGCCCAGCCGCACCACCCGGCCGCGCACCGGCTTGTTGGGCAGGTAAAAGGGAAGCACCCCGCGGGGTACTGACAAATCCGGCACGTCGGGCCGGGAGGAATCAAGGAAAGCAGGAAGGTCTGTCATCACGTTATCAGTTAATCACGTTTTCGCGCCGTTGCCATAATGCCGATGCCGGGTTAGCGGTTTGCCATGACTGCAGAACAGACGGCTGACCTTGGCGCCTTTGTAAGAAAATTCCACCGCGCGAGCGTGCTCGTGGTGGGTGACGCGATGCTGGACCGCTACGTCTACGGCACTGTCTCCCGCGTCAGCCCGGAAGCGCCTGTGCCGATCCTTACCGTCACGCGCGAGGTGGCGATGCCCGGCGGCGCCGGCAACGTGGTGCGCAACCTGGTGGCGCTGGACGCGGCAGCCGCTTTCGTCTCCGTGGTGGGGGATGACCAGGCCGGATCCGAACTCACCACCCTGGTCGGCGGGCAGGAGCGCGTGGAGCCCTGGCTGCTGGTGCATGGCGGGCGCACGACCACGCTGAAGACCCGCTACATCGCGCAAGGCCAGCACCTGATCCGCGCCGACCGCGAGGAAACCATCGCCCTGCCGGAAAAGCTGGCCGAGCGCCTCGTGCGCATCGCGCTGGACGCCATGGCCGCCACCTCCGTCACCGTGCTCTCCGACTACCGCAAGGGCGTGCTGAGCGAGGGCGTGGCCCAGCAGCTCATCGAGGGCGCGAAGAAGCTCGGCCGCAAGATCATCGTGGACCCCAAGGGGCGGGACTACACCCGCTATCGCGGCGCTGATGTCGTCACCCCCAACCGCCGGGAGCTGCACGAGGCCACCGGCCTGCCGGTGGAGACCGAGGCGGAGATCGTCCATGCGGCGCAGACCCTGGTGCACCAGTTCAATTTCGGGGCCGTGCTCGTCACCCGCGCCGAGGACGGCATGAGCCTGATCACCGCTGATGAGGTCCGCCATTACCCCGGCGAGGCCAAGGAGGTGTACGATGTCTCCGGCGCCGGGGACACTGTGGTGGCGACGCTGGCCACCGCGCTGGCCGCCGAGGTGCCGCTGGCCGACGCCGCGCGCCTCGCCAACATCGCGGGCGGCATCGTCGTCGGCAAGGTCGGCACCGCCGTGGCCCGCCCCGCCGATATCCTCACCGCCATCGCACCTGCCACGGGTGCGCTGCGCAAGGTCGTCACCCCCTCCGCCGCGGCCGAGGCCGCCGAGCGCTGGCGCCTGCGCGGCTACAAGGTCGGCTTCACCAATGGCTGTTTCGACCTGCTGCACCCCGGCCATGTGCATCTGCTGGAGCAGTGCCGGGCCATGTGCGACCGGCTGATCGTCGGCATCAATTCCGACGCCTCCGTGCAGCGCCTGAAAGGCCCCACCCGCCCGGCCCAGGGCGAGGCCGCCCGTGCTGCCGTGCTGGCCTCGCTGGCCAGCGTCGATCTCGTCTGCCTGTTCGAGGAGGACACGCCGATCGAGCTGATCAAGCGGATCAAGCCGGATGTGCTGATCAAGGGCGCGGACTACACCCGCGAGACCGTGGTCGGCGCGGACCTCGTGGAAAGCTGGGGCGGCAGTGTCGCGCTCGCGCAACTCCTGCCCGGCCATTCCACCACCGCCACGCTGGCGCGGCTGCGGGGCTGAATGCCGTCATCGCGAGCGCAGCGACGCGATCCATCTTTTCCCGCCACGGCATGGAAGATGGATTGCCACGCCGGCTGCGCCAGCTCGCAATGACGCCGGACGTCCGCCCATGACCCACTTCCCCGAAATCGATCCCTGGCCCCGCCCCCTGCCCGCGCGGCAGAATTTTACCGGCACGCATGTGGTGCTGGAACCGCTGCACCGCCGCCATGGCGCGGAACTTTTCGAGGCCGCGAAGGACGCCGGGGACAGCTTCGCCTATATGCCCTACGGGCCATTCGAGAGTCGCGCGGCGCTGAACGGCTTCCTCGCCCCCGCCTCCACCGATCCTCTCATGGCCTACTGGGCCATCCGTCCCACGGCCACCGGCCGGGCCTCGGGCTGGCTGTCGCTCATGAACATCGAGCCTAACAACGCCGCCATCGAGCTTGGCTCCATCTGGTTCTCGCCGCGCCTTGCCCGCACCCGCGCCGCCACCGAGGCGATGTTCCTCCTCCTGCGCCACGCCGCCGAGGATCTCGGCTACCGCCGCCTGGTATGGAAATGCGATAACCGCAACGAGGCTTCCCAGCGCGCCGCCATCCGTCTCGGCTTCACGCCCGAGGGCGTGCTCCGCGCGCATATGGTCGTGAAGAGCCAGCGGCGAGACACCGCCATGTTCTCAATCATCGAGGATGAATGGCCGGCATGCCGCGATGCCATCCGCGCCTGGCTCTCGCCGGAGAATTTCGACACGGGCGGCACCGCCATCCGCCCGCTGGCGTCATTCCGCGGTTAAGCGCGCCACCTCTTTCTTTAGCCGTGGCAGAACCTCCTCACCAAACCAGGGGTTCTTCTTCTCCCAGAAATTGGTACGCCAGGAGGGATGCGGCAGCGCCATGTACTTGCCCTTGGTTCCGGCACGCACATGCTCCGTCATGCTGCCCTTGCCCAGATAGCGCTTCTGCGCGTAGCTGCCCACGAGCAGAAACAGCTCCAGCCTTGGCATCAGCGCCAGGAACTTATCATGCCAGAGCGGCGCGCATTCCGGGCGCGGCGGCGCATCGCCGCCCTTGGGCAGCCGCCCGGGGTAGCAGAACCCCATGGGCATGATGGCCACCCGCGCGGCATCGTAGAACACATCGCGTCCGATCCCCATCCAGTCCCGAAGCCGCTCGCCAGAGGCATCGTTGAACGGGATACCCGTTTCATGCACCTTGGTACCCGGCGCCTGGCCGATAATGAGCAGCCGCGTGGTTTTCGAGATCTGGAATATCGGCCTCGGCCCCAGCGGCAGATAGGGCTCGCAGACAGTGCAAGCCCGCGCCGCCGCCGTAACCTCGTCGAACGTGCTCACCGGCTCTCGCGCCAGATGCCGCGCTTGGAGATCAGGGCGACGATGCTGAGAAAGACGAAGAAGATCAGCGCGCGCAGGCCGATCTGGTGCCGCGTGGAGAGGTTCGGGTCCGCCGCCCAGGTGAGGAACTCGGCCACGTCAGCGGCCTCCTGCTGCTGCGTGGCGGCGGTGCCATCCGCGTAGGTCACCGCATTGTCGCGCAGCGGCGGGGGCATCGCAATCTGCCCGCCGGGAAAGGCGGTGTTGTAGAAATGCCCGGGCAGCATGGTCACCCCGTCCGGCGCGGTGGCGTAGCCGGTGAGCAGCTCATACACGTAGTGCGTGCCGTGCTTGCGCTGCGCCACGATGCTGGACAGGTCCGGCGGCAGCGCGCCGCCAAAGGCCGAGGCCGGCATGGCCGGATCCTTGAAGGGGGAATCCAGCGTCGCCGTGCTGCCATCGGCCAGCTTCACCCCGGCCGCGATCCCCGCCGCCTGGTCCGGCGTCAGGCCCAGGGCCTCAAGGTCGCGGTAATGCAGGGCGTTGGCGGAATGGCAGGCGGCGCAGACGGTCTGGTACACCAGAAAGCCGCGCTGGGCCGCCGCCTTGTCGATGCTGCCAAAAGCCCCCTGGCTCTGGAAATGCAACGGGGAGAGCGTGTCCCCGGCCTGGGCGGCGCCAGCGGTGGCAAGGCCGATGGCCAGAAGCGGGGCGAAAAACCGGCGCATTATTTGGCCTCCATCGCGGTCACCACCGGGGTGAGCACCAGAAAGTGGAAGAAATACCAGAGGGTGAACAGCCCTGTGAGCAGCGGCGAGCAGGAGACACCAAGCCCGACCACATCCAGCGCCAGCACCCAGGTAAGGAAGCCGTACAGCCCGCCCTTGGGGCCGCTGGGGCCGGAGCGGTCCAGCCATGGCAGCGCCGCCAGCACGGCCAGAGCCCCCACCACGCCGAGAATGCCGCCCCAGATGCCGGGCAGCGCACCCGCCACGCCCGCCAGCGGCAGCAGATACCAGGGCAGCGCCACCGCCACCGGCAAGGTGAGCGGGTCGGCCGGCAGGGCATTCACCCTGGGCTGGCCGAAATGCGGCGCGAAGAACGCCAGCACCGAGAAGATGAGCGCGAACACCGCCAGCGCCACCAGGTATTGCGACAGGTAATACGGAAAGAAGGCCACGCCCTTGCCCGGCTCGGCCTTGGGCGCCACCGCCCCACGGGCCGAGAACAGCACACCCACCACCACCAGCGCGGCCAGTGCCAGCAGCGCATGGAACACCTCCAGCCGCGCCAGCGCGTTGCCGCCCGCCGTGCCGCCGAAGAACCAGTTGCCGATCGCCCCCGGCGCGCCGGAGAGCGCCAGCGCTCCGTTGGAGGCCTTGAACAGCGACCAATAAGCGGCCGCCCCGCCGGTGAGCACGAAGCCCAGCCAGCCAACCAGCAGCAGCACCGCCAGCAGCTTCACCCCCAGCGCCCACACCAGCTCGCCCGGCGCGCGGTAGCCGCGCGTGACCATGGCGCGGAACAGATACAGGTACAGCAGCCCGAACAGCGCGGTGGTGCCGGTGGCGTGGTAGGCATGCACCAGCCAGCCGTTATGCACGTCGCGGTCGATAAACTGCACCGAGGCGAAGGCGTGCCACGGGTCGTAATACACCGCCAGCACCACGCCGGAGAAGGTGAGAAAGGCGAGCGCGACGGCGATCAGCCCCGGCAGCGTGTCGAGATACTTGCTCCCGGGCTTGAAAACCGGCGCGAACAGGCAGGCGCATAAACCGCCGAGCCAGGGCATGCGCTCACCGGCCCAGGAGTGTTTCAATTCCATGGTCATGATGCGTTGTCCTCAGCCGAACTGGAGCTGCGCGGCGTTGATGAATTTGAAGCGGGGAATGGCGAGGTTTGTCTTTGCCGGGCCGGAGCGCACGCGCCCGAGCGGGTCGTACATGCTGCCGTCGCAGGGGCAGAGCCAGCCGTCGTAGTCGCCGCGCGGGTCGGCGGGATCGTTGCCCTCCAGCGCGCAGGGCGTGCCGGTGTTCAGGCCCACCACCACGACATAATTCTGGTACCCGGCCGGCACGCGCTCGGTGAACTCGGCCGGGTCGGGCAGTGTGCTGGTCATCACGGCCTGGGCATCGGCGATCTGCTTGGCGGTGAGCTTGCGGATATAGATCGGCAGCCCGGCCCACTGCACCGTCTTCGCGGTGTTCTCGGCGATATCGGCGGCATCGACGATCATGCGGGCGCTGGCCTCGCTCTGCGCGTCCGGGTTCAGCGCATCGATCAGCGGCCAGACGATCGCCCCGGCCGCCACGGCGCTCGCCGCGCCTGTGAGCATTGTGAGAAAGCCGCGCCGGGACTCAGTCCCATGACCCAAAGCCTCTGTAGCTGTAGTTTCAGCCATTTTTATCTCCCGGAGCGAAATGAACTCCTGCTCACAGGCATGACGGCAACGCCGGAAAATTTCAAGAGTAGAAGCCAAGAGGGGAACATCTTAAGAGACACGCATGAGCATCCCCCCACCGCACGAGGCGCTGAAACCCCGCGCCGCCGCCTGGTTCGCGGAACTACGCGACCGTATCTGCGCCGAATTCGAAGCCATCGAGGATCTGGCCGGACCGAACCCGGGGCGCTTCGTCCGCACCGCATGGAACCGCCCGGGCGGCGGCGGCGGGGTGATGAGCGTGATCCGCGGCCAGGTGTTCGAGAAGGCCGGGGTGAATGTCTCGGTGGTGGAGGGCGAGTTCTCGGAGGATTTCGCCCGGCGCATCCCCGGCACGGAAGTTGGGGCGAAATTTTGGGCGGCGGGGATCTCGCTCGTCGCGCACCCGCGCAGCCCGAAGCTGCCGGCCGTGCACATGAATACGCGCATGATCGTGACAGCCAAGGGCTGGTTCGGCGGCGGCGGCGACCTCACGCCGCTGCAGCCCGGCACGGCGGACGCGGCGGAGGATGCGGCGGAGTTCCACGCCGCCTACCGGGCCGCCTGTGACCGCCACGGCGCCGATTACTACGAAAAATACAAAAAATGGTGCGACGAATATTTCTACCTGCCGCACCGCAAGGAGCCGCGCGGCGCTGGCGGGATTTTCTACGACTACCTGGATTCGGGCGACGCGGAGGCGGATTTCGCCTTCACCCGCGATGCCGGCGAGGCGTTCCTCGCCGCCTATCCGCCCATCGCCCGGCGGCGTTTCGGCCAGCCCTACACGGTGGAGGAGCGCGAGGCGCAACTCATCCGCCGCGGCCGCTACGTCGAGTTCAACCTGCTCTACGACCGCGGCACGATGTTCGGGCTGAAAACCGGCGGCAACACAGAGGCGATCCTCATGTCCATGCCGCCGGAAGTGAAGTGGCCGTAACCTTTAGGGCGTGATGACAACGGATGGCGGCGTAATGGCGACGACGGGCGGCGCCACGTAAATCCCCGGCGGCGGAGCATAAACCACCGGCGGCGGGGGCGCTGCGTAATAGACAGGCGGCGGGCCGTAATAGCCATAGCCGGGCCCCCAGCCAGCAAACCAGTGCCAATGCCGGCCACCATCCCACCAGCCATGGTCGTGCCAATCATGGTACGCGTCGCGGCCATCCCAATGGCCATGTCCACCATCGCCACCGCCGCCGTGCCAGTCGCCGCCGCCACCGCCGTGCCAGTCGCCGCCGCCACCGCCGCCGTGCCAGTCGCCGCCGCCACCACCGCCGTGCCAGCCGCCGCCGCCACCGCCGTCATGGCCGTTCCAGCCATCGGCAAAGGCCGGCGCGGCGGTAAAGCCCAGCAAAGCGGCAAGCGCCGCGGCGCCAAGCAGAGATTTACGCGTCATGGGGTGGAACCCTTCCAGTTCGATGCTTCAGGGGTACTCAATGCCCGAGGCGAGATCAGGACGGAAGCAGGGCTAAATCGTGGCAGGCGAAAATTTAGATTAAATTTATTAAAATCATACGGATATGTAAAAAACCTGTTGCGAAACAGTTCACGTTCAGCCAAGACTCATCGGCATCCAACTTCCCATTGCGGCCAAGGGTTTATCGTGCAGCGCCTCATCAAATACCGTCTCCGCGCCATCATCACCCCCGCTGTCTTCCTGGGCATCACCTATTATTTCGGGTGGAACGCGGTGCATGGCAAAAGCGGGCTGGAGGCGCAGCAGGTGCAGAAGGCCGAACTGGCCCAGGCCACGGCGCAGTACCAGGCGGTGCATGCCGAGCGTCAGGCCTGGCAGACGAAGATCGCCGATCTGTCCGGCCAGTCGATCCACCAGGACATGCTGGATGAACAGGCGCGCGAGGTGCTGAATCTCGCCGATCCGGGCGATATCGTCATCGATTTGTCTTCCGGCCGCAGCGCCGAATAATCAGTTTATTTTTGTAGGATGGCGGAATGATGCGTGCGGGGCGGAAGCTTCGTGCGCAATTTTGTTTCGCGTCAATTTTTCACCTGTGCGTCAGAAGGTCAAATTAACCACATTCCGGTTAATTTGAATTTTTGCAGCGCAGCATGGATGGTTTTGAAATCCGCTCTTTGCGCGGCACAAAAATCTTGGCATAGGCGCCATAGAGAAACTGCGCCGAAGGGAGCCCCCAAGACATGGCCACAAGCCCCGAAAAAAGCCGGAAACCCCGCAAGAACGCCGAGTCGATGGACCGCGACGAGCTGCTGAAAGCCTATGGTTCCATGCTGCTGATCCGCCGCTTCGAGGAAAAGGCCGGGCAGCTTTACGGCATGGGGCTGATCGCCGGGTTCTGCCATCTTTATATCGGCCAGGAGGCCGTGGTGGTGGGCCTGCAGCACTGTATCGGCGAGGGAGATGAGGTCATCACCTCCTACCGCGACCATGGCCACATGCTGGCCTGCGACATGGACCCGAAAGGCGTGATGGCCGAGCTCACCGGCCGCAGCGGCGGGTATTCCAAGGGCAAGGGCGGCTCCATGCACATGTTCAGCAAGGAGAAGGGCTTCTTCGGCGGGCATGGCATTGTCGGCGCGCAGGTCTCGCTCGGCACCGGGCTCGGCTTCTCCAACTGGTACCGCGAGAATGACCGCGTGAGCCTCACCTATTTCGGCGAGGGTGCTGCCAACCAGGGCCAGGTTTATGAGAGCTTCAACCTCGCCAACCTGCTGAAGCTGCCGGTGGTGTTTGTTATCGAGAACAACCGCTACGCCATGGGCACCTCGGTGGAGCGTGCCTCGGCCTCGCGCGATCTCTCGCTGAATGGCGTGCCCTGGGGCATGCCGAGCCTCGCTGTGGACGGCATGGACGTGCTGGCGGTGAAGGAAGCCGGGCTGGAGGCCGTGGCGCATTGCCGCGCGGGCAAGGGGCCGTTCCTGCTTGAGTTGAAGACCTACCGTTATCGCGGGCACTCGATGTCCG
>Ga0335083_10002178_pt1 | contig 26081 bp, 23 predicted proteins | sample Lox_Sample_42_FD_206716 | JGI IMG/M metagenome (GOLD analysis project Ga0335083, IMG submission 206716) | Soil microbial communities from Loxahatchee National Wildlife Refuge, Florida, United States - Lox_Sample_4.2 | ecosystem: Environmental > Terrestrial > Soil > Wetlands | place: USA...
CACCTCGTGCTGGGCGATCATCCCGAACGCGAACCCGTCGCCGAGCAGCCGCGTCCCGGCGAAGGAGGCCGCCTCGAGCAGGTCCAGGACCCGGCCGCGCACCTCATGGCCGTAGGCCCGGGCCTCGGCCGGGGGCAGCAGCGGCAGCGTGGGGCGTTCGGACCGCGGGTGCTCGAACGCGTCATACAGCGGGTCGATCTCCGGGTGTATCGGCTCCCGGCCGCCGACCTCGCGAAGCAGCCAGAGCTCTTCGGCGTTGGCGATGTGCGCGAGGTCCCAGACCAGCGGGGACATCAGCGGCGAGTGCTGTCTGACCAGGTCGGCCTCGTCCACGCTGTCGGTCAGCAGCGACGTCCGCCGCCGCGCGCCGGTCAGTTCGCGCGCGATGACCGTGCGCAACGTTTCGGGGTCGGATTGTGTCTCCGTCATCTTCAGGCTCCGTCCAGTTGGTCGTCGGCGGGACATCGGTCCTTCAGCACGTACCGCTCGGTGAAGTCGGCGACCGCCCGGCGGATCCGGGCGGGCACGCCGGACCGGGCCAGCGCGGCCTCAGCCGCTTCGAAGCACTGCTTGCTCGCCCGGCTGATCCGCGGATCGGCCGGGCCGTGCCGCGCCGCGCGCAGCCACGGATCCCGGTCGTCGGCCGATTCGTCCCACACCGGCTCCGCGGCGGCCATCGCGGCGTCGGCGGCCCGCACGTCGTCGGCCAGCGCCGTGACCACGGCCGCGGGCACGATCCAGCCGTCGCCGGGCTGGGCGTCGATCATCCGCAGTTCCATGTGCCCGCGCGGGCGGACCGGCGGGAACAGCGTGGACAGGTGATAGTCCAGGTCCTCGGCGGTCGGCTCGCGGAGCGACCCCGAACCCCCCTCGCGCAGCCAGTCGCGGAAGGTCAGCCCGGCCGGCGCCGTCCAGTCCTGCGAGCCGTCCTCGCGGACGCACATGAGCTCGGCGTCCAGCGCGTAGGCGGCCCACGCGTCGCGCGGGTCGCCGCCGTCCGCCGCCTGGGCGGGCGCCCGGGTCCGCCCCGGGTCCATGTTCGCCCACACCTGCTGCCGGGCCGAACGCCAGCCAGTCGGCTTCCCGTCCCGCAGCGGCGAGTTGGCGAACGCGGCCACCAGCACCGGCCCGATCGCGTGCAGCAGCCGCCAGCGCGAGCGGTAGCCCGACTGGCCCGCGCCGTCGTCGCCGGCGTCCAGGCAGACCTGGACCGAGGCGGTGCCGCACATCATCTGGCGGCCCCACGGGCCCTCGCGGTCGAAGAATTTCTCCATCGCGGCGTACCGCGGCAGGTCGAGCAGCCGCCGGGGCGGACGCAGCGGGTCGAGGCCGTATCCGCAAAGCTCGAGGCCGGCTGCCGCGGCCGCGTCACGCAACGCGGCCAGGTCACGCCCGGTTACCTCAACGAGCTCACCGAGCGTATCGGCGGGCGCCGAGCTGAGCTCAAGCTGCCCGCCGGGCTCGACCGTGAGCGAGGCACCAGAGGGAAGAGCAGGAACATTATTCCGAACGAATGGGGCTGATTGCCCTGGGTAGCCTTCGTCTGAATGGCCCCGGAACCCGGCCAGGGTGGCGGCTACCTGTTCCGCCTGGACCGGTAGCGCGGGATCACGGCGGTCGCGCGCTAGCCACTCGAGTTCGACGCCCACTCGTTCCGGCGGGCCCGTCTTGAAGCAGATACCGTGAACCTGCGCTTCCGCGTCGGCTTCGGTAAACCGCGTCCCCTTTATCACGATTTCAACACTACCTGACCCGTCTGGCCGGACTCCGGGGCCGGGGCCGGCGGCTCGTCGCCGCTGGCCACGGAAGAACCCCGGCTACCTGCCCGGGCGGCGGACGGCTATTCGTCCTCACAGGTAAGTTTCAGGTTCGGGTGGTACGTTGCGGCACACGGTGGGCAATCGCTGGTGACGTTTAGTCGCTAATTTAATGACACGCTGTAATCGCCAACATGGCCATTGGCGCGTTACCGCTCTGGCAGGATGGAACTTGATGAAGGTGCCGTCCGTGAGGATTCCGCTGCTAGTCCGGGGTAAGCCTGAGGAGCCGCCCGGCATCGTGGCTGTCGCGCGCGTGGACCACCGGACGAAGAACATCACCAAGCGCCTCAACCCGGGCGAGATCGCCATTATCGACCATTCCGACGTGGACCGGGTCAGCGCCGAGGAGCTTATCAGGCGCAAGGTCGCGGCCGTGGTCAACGCCTCGGTCAGCATCACCGGGCGTTACCCCAACCTCGGCCCCAAGCTGCTGCTCGAGGCGGGTATCCCGGTCGTCGACGGGGTCGGGCAGGACGTGCTCGTCCGGGTCACCGACGGCGCGGTGGTCCGGCTGGACACCGAGACCCTCTACCTCGGCGACACCGTGGTGGCCAAGGGCACGCCGCTGAACGCGGACCTGGTCGAGGCGGCGATGACCGAGGCCAGGGCCATGGTCGGGGTGCAGATCGAGTCGTTCGCCGCGAACACGCTGGAGTTCCTCCAGCGCGAGCACGAACTGCTCATGAACGGCATCCCGGCGCCCGACATGGACACGGACATGAACGGCCGCCACGTCCTGGTCGTGGTGCGCGGCTATCACTACCGGGAGGACCTGGCCGCCCTCCGGCCCTACATCCGGGAGTACAAGCCGGTGATGGTGGCGGTGGACGGCGGCGCGGACGCGCTGATCGAGGCCGGCTACCAGCCCGACGCCATCTTCGGGGACATGGACTCGGTGTCGGATGAGGCGCTGTGCTGCGGCGCGGAACTCGTGGTGCACGCCTACCCGGACGGCCGCGCGCCGGGGCTGGCCCGGGTGCGCGAGCTCCGCCTGGACGCCATCACCCTCCCCGCGCCCGGGACCAGCGAGGACGTCGCCCTGCTCGTCGCCGACGCCAAGGGGGCCAGCCTGATCGCGGTGGTGGGCACGCACCATACGCTGGAGGAGTTCCTCGACAAGGGCAGGCCTGGCATGTCGAGCACGTTCATCACGCACCTGCGGGTGGCCGGGAAGCTGGTCAACGCGCGAGGCGTGCACCAGCTCTACCACAGCCGGATCTCCAGCTGGTCACTGCTGGTGCTGGTGCTGGCCGCGGCGGTGACGGTGCTCGTCGCCGTGGTGTTCTCGCCGGCCAGCCCTATCCTGGGCAGGTACTTCGAGGCGACCTGGCATTCCTTTACCTACTGGCTGACCGGAAAGCTCTAGTGATCGACTTTCGCTACCACCTTGTCTCGATCGTGGCGGTGTTCCTGGCGCTGGCGATCGGGATCGTCCTGGGCTCCACCGAGCTGCAGGGCCCGGCGTACAACCTGCTGGACAAGACCACCTCCAAGTTGCAGAGCGAGCTCGGCCAGGTCAGCAGCCAGCGGGACGCGGCCCAGCAGCAGGCCAGCGAGGGCGAGATGTACGCCCAGGCCGTCCAGCCCGCGGTGCTGCGCGATCTGCTGACCGGCCAGCGGCTGCTGATCGTCACCGAGCCGGGCGCAGAGCCCTCGGTGGTCAGCGGGCTCGGTGCCGCGGCGGCCGAGGCGGGGGCCGCCGTCACCGGGGAGATCAACCTGTCGTCGAGGTTCTTCGACACCAGCGGCACGACCCAGGACAGCCTGAACCAGGTCACCCTGGACGTGGCCCAGACCGCCGGCCTCGCGCTGGACAGCAGCGCGACCTACCAGCAGCAGGCCGCCCAGGTGATCGCCAGCGAGATCCTGACCACGTCGCTGGCGTCGCCGGGGTCATCGGGGTCATCGGGCGGCCGGTCCGCGGGCGGCGGCCAGGCCGCCGCCACCGCCGCGACGATGCTCCAGGCCTACGCGGCGTCCCAGTTCCTCACCACCACCTCCAAGCCGGCCACGCCGGCCACGCTCGCCATCGTGGTGACCCCGCAGTTCGCGCCCTCGGACGGCAGCGCGGACCAGCTGGACCAGGTGCTCATCCCGCTGGTCCAGGAACTGGCGGCCAAGAGCGCGGCCACCGTGGTGGTGGGCTCGTCGTCGGGCTCGGGCGCGGGCAGCCCGATCGCGGTGCTGCGGTCGAACAACGTGTCCAGTCAGGTGTCCACGGTCGACGACGCTGACCTGGTATCCGGGCAGACCGTCGCCATCCAGGCGCTCGCGGTGCAGCTCGGCGGCGGCAAGGCCGGCAGCTACGGGTTCACCGCCAACGGGGCCACCGCCGTCGCCCCGAGCCCGGTGCCCACGCCGACCGCGTCCGGAAGTGCCACCGCCACACCCTCGACGAAGAAGGGCAAGAAATGAGCCGGACCAGCCTGCGATTGATCACCGCCGCGGCAGCGGGCGCCACGGCGGCGGGCGCGGCCAGGCTCGCCTACTCCGCCGTGAACCGGCGCCCGCCGGGCGGGGAGAAGGTGTGGTCGCGTACCAACCACCGCGGCGAGCCGGTCACCTTGCTCGAGGGACCCGCCGTCGCGGCCGGCGCGATCGCCGGCGCGCTGGCCCAGGCGGGGCTGGCGTCGCTGACCGGGGCGTCCGGCCCGCACCGCGCCACGGCCACGGCGATGGCCCTGGCCGGAGCGGGCGCGGCGGCCTTCGGGGCCTATGACGACCTGGCCGGCTCGGGGGACCGGCGCGGGTTCCGCGGCCATCTCGGCGCGCTGCGGCACGGCGAGGTGACCACCGGCGCGGTCAAGCTGGGCGGCATCGGCGCCACCGGGGTCATCAGCGCCGCGCTGGCCGGGGGCTCGCCGGCCGATGTGGTCATCAACGCCGGCCTGGTGGCCGGGGGCGCGAACCTGCTCAACCTGTTCGACCTGCGTCCCGGCCGGGCCGTCAAGGTCGCGGCCGCCTCCGGCACCCTGATCGGCGCGGCCGGCCAGGACAGCGTCGCGGCGCCGCTTGGCGCGGCGCTGGCCCTGCTGCCCGAGGACCTGGGCGAGCGGGCCATGCTCGGCGACGCCGGCGCGAACGCGCTCGGCGCGATGCTCGGCGCCGCAGCGGCCGGCCTGCCCCGCCCGGCCAGGATCGCGCTGCTGGCCGGGATCGCCGGGCTGACCGCGGCGAGCGAGAAGGTCAGCTTCACCAAGGTGATCGAGCGGACCCCCGCCCTGCGCTGGCTGGACATGCTCGGACGGCGTCCGGCGGAGAATCCCGACCCGGCACCGCCGGACGAGTGAGCGCGCCCGTGGCCGAGCGGGGGCGGGCTCGGCAGCGGGGCGGGGGCATTGGCCGCGCGGCCGTGCTGATCGGCGCGATCACCATGCTGGCGCGGGTCATCGGGTTCGGCCGCCAGGTCGTGTTCGCGCACACGGTCCAGGCCTCGTGCCTGGGCACCGCGTACACCACGGCGAACATGGTGCCGAACATCATCTACGACATCGTGATGGGCGGCGCTCTCACCGCGGTCGTGGTGCCCGTGCTGGCGGGCCCGGCGCTGGCCACCGCGACCCTGACCGGGTCGGCCGAGGCGGGCGGCGCCGCGGACCGCGAGCAGGTGCGGCAGACCTCGGCCGCGCTGCTCACCTGGACGGTGCTGCTGCTGCTCCCGGTCAGCGTGCTGGTCGCGGTCATCGCGCGGCCGCTGGTGTCGCTGCTGGTCGGCGGGACGCCCGGCTGCCCGCGGGACAGCATGGTCAGCCTCGGCGCGCGGATGCTGGTGGTGTTCGCCCCGCAGATCCTGCTGTACGGGCTGGCCGTGGTGCTCTACGGCATCCTGCAGTCCCACCGCAGGTTCGTCGCGCCCGCGCTGGCGCCGGTACTGTCCAGCCTGGTCGTCATCGGCGCCTACTTCTGGTTCGGCGTGGCCGGGAACGGTTACCAGGACATGGCCCGGCCGGTGCCCGCGGTGGCCTGGGTCGTGCTGGCCGCCGGGACCACCGTCGGGGTGGCGGCGCTGGTCGCGACCCCGCTCATCCCGGCCGCCCGGCTGTGGCTGGCCCGGGGGGGCGACCCCCCCTATCCCCCCCGCAAGGGACTGCGGCCGCGGCCCGCGCTGCGGTTCCCGGCCGGGGTCGGCGTGCGGGTCCGCGCGCTGGCGGCCGCGGGCGTCGCCACGCTGATCGCGCAGGACGCCTCGGTGGCGGTGGTGATCGTGCTGGCCAACTCCCGGGGCGGCAGCGGCGCGCTGGTGCTCTACAGCTTCGCCTGGGCGGTCTTCTTCGTGCCCTACGCGGTGCTGGCCGTGCCGATCGCGACCAGCGCCTTCCCCGAGCTTTCCGCGCGTGGCGACCGCTTCGACGCCACCTGCGCCACCTCGACCCGGGCGGTCACGGTGGCGTCCTGGCTGGGGGTCGCGGGGATGGCCGGCACCTGCATACCGCTGGCGCGGGTGTTCCAGTCCCACGTCGGCCAGGCGGCCGACGCCCGGCAGCTGGCGATCGCGCTGGCCGCGTTCGCCCCCGGGCTCGTCGGGTACGGCCTGACCGCGAACCTGTCCCGGGTGCTCTACGCCGTCGGGCGCAACCGGGCCGCCGCCCTGGCGGTCAGCGGCGGCTGGCTGCTGGTCATCGTGGCGGACCTGCTGATCGTGCCGTTCGTGCCGCGCTCCGCGGTGGTGCCCTGGCTCGGGGCGGCCACCACCATCGGGCTGACCGCCTCGGCCGTCGCGCTGCTCATCCTGGTCCGCCGGTTCCGCGGCCCGGCCGCGCTGCGCGGCTGCCCGCGCGCCGGGCTGGCCGGGCTGGCGGGCGCGGTGGCCGGCGCCGCAGCCGGGCTGGGCGTGTCGGCCGGGATCCAGGTGACCGGCTTCCTGCCCAACGTGGCCGTCACCCTGCTGGCCAGCGCGGCCGTGCTGGCGGCCTTCCTGGCGGTGGTGGCGCTGGCCGACGGCGGCGACCTGCGCGCCGTGCTCCGCCGGGTCTTCCGCTCGTGAAGGTCGCGTTCGTCCTGGGCACCAGCACCGGCGGCACCGCCAGGCACGTCCGGATGCTCGCGGCCGGCGCGGCGGCGCGCGGCGTGACGGCCGAGGTGTTCGGCCCCGCCCAGACCGAACGTGACTTCGCGTTCAGCGCAGGCGGCCAGGTCGGTTTCACCCCGGTCGACATCGCGGACCGCCCGCGCGTGCGCCACGACCTGCGGGCCATCAGGCGGCTGCGCCGGCTGACCCAGGCCTGGCGGCCCGACGTGGTGCACGCGCACGGGCTGCGGGCCGGGGCGCTCACCGCGATCGCGGTGGCGCCGGTCCGGCCCAGCGTCTACCACCCCCGGCCCGCACTGGTCGTCACGGTGCACAACGCGCCCCCCGCGGGCGGTGTCACCGGCGCGGTCTACCGGGTGCTCGAGCTGATCGTCGCGCGCCGCGCGGACTCGGTGCTCTGCGTATCGCAGGACCTGGAAGAACGCATGCGCGCCTCCGGCGCCCGCCTGGTCGGCCGCGCCCTGGTCCCCGCGGACGCCTCACCCGGGCCGGCCGCGGCGCCGGACGCCCCGGTGCTGCTGCCCGGTGAGCCCGATCCGGACCGGCCCATCGTGCTCGCCGTCGGCAGGCTGGCGGCCCAGAAGGGGTTCGGCACCCTGATCGAGGCGGCAGCCCGGTGGCGGGACATCCGGCCCGAGCCGCTCCTGGTCATCGTCGGCGAAGGCCCGCTCGGGGACGGGCTGAAGGCCCGGGCGGCCCGGCTCCGGCTCGACCCGCGGTTCCCCGGGCACCGCGGCGACGTGCCCGCCCTGCTGGCCGCCGCCGCCGTGTTCGTGCTGCCCAGCGTGTGGGAGGGCCAGCCGCTCATCCTGCAGGAGGCGCTGCGCGCGGGGGCGCCCATCGTGGCCACCCGCACCGGCGGCACGCCGGAACTGACCGGCGAGGACGCCGCCCTCCTCGTCCCGGCCGGCGACGCGGGCCGGCTGGCCGGCGCGGTCCGGGCGGTGCTCACCGATCCGGCGCTGGCGGCCCGCTTGCGCCAGGCCGCTGCGGCCCGCGGGCGGGCCCTGCCGGGCCCGGACGAGGCCGTGACCGCGGTCCTGGCCGAGTACGAGCTCCTCACCCGTACCAGGCGCTGATCCCGCCGTCAGGGCGTGAGCCAGTCGCGGGCGATGTGCCCGGCCAGGTCTTCGAGCAGGGGACCGGCCTGCTCGCGGCAGCGGGTGAGGTCGGGCTCGATGTCGGCGAGCGCGTAGGCGCGCGCGATGCCCGCCGAGCGGAGCTGGCCGGCGGTCAGCGAGCACACGCCGGCCACCGCCACCACCGGCAGGTCCGCGGCCGTCGCCGCGGCCGCCCGGGCGACCCCGGCCGGGGCCTTGCCGTGCAGCGTCTGGGCGTCCAGCGCGCCCTCTCCGGTGATGACCAGGCGCGCTCCGGGCAGGCGGCCGGCGAACGACAGCAGGTCCAGCATGAGCTCGATGCCCGGCTGCATGGTGGCGCCGAGGAACCCCAGCGCCGCGAAGCCCAGGCCGCCCGCCGCGCCCGCGCCGCGCTCGTCCCGCTTGGCGAAGCCGAACGTCTGCTCGGCCACGTCCGCCCAGCGCGCCAGGCCCGCCTCCAGGGACGCCACCTCCGGCGGGGAGGCGCCCTTCTGCGGCGCGTAGACCGCGGCGGCGCCGCGCGGCCCGAGCAGCGGGTTGTCCACGTCGGTGGCCGCGATCACCTCGGTGCCCGACAGGTCCCTGAGCTTGGCGACGTCGATCCGGTCCAGCCGGGCCAGCGCCGCCCCGCCGGGCGGCAGTTCGAGGCCCGAGGAGTCCAGGAGCCTGCCGCCGAGCGCCGTGACCAGCCCGGCGCCGCCGTCGGTGCAGGCCACGCCGCCGAGGCCGAGCACGATCCGCTTCGCGCGCATCCGGACCGCGGCGATGATGAGCTCCCCGACGCCGCGGCTGGTGGCGGTCAGCGGGGCGGGCGTGCCGCCCGGCAGCCTGGTCAGCCCGCAGGCCTGTGCCGATTCGACGATCGCGGTCTCGTCGAGCAGGGCGAACGAGGCCGTCACGGCCGTGCCGGTCGGCCCGCGGACCCCCATCTCGACGCGGCGGTAGCCGGCCGCCTCCGCCGCGTCGACGGTGCCGTCACCGCCGTCCGCGACCGGGACCTGGACGGTCTTCAGCCCTGGGCAGGCCCGGCCGAGCCCGGCGGCCACGTGCGCGGCCACCTGGGGGGCAGTGAGCGTTCCCTTGAACTTGTCCGGGGCGATCACCACGTGGCTCATTGGGCCATAAGATCACGCGGGAGCCGTCTCGTCAGCTGATACGGGTCAGGCGGTTTCCTCCCAGCGGCGCCGGACGGCCGCCAGGCCCTGGTCGGTCAGCGAGCCGTACAGCCGCAGCCGGGCCACGCCGCCGTCCGGGAAGATGTTCAGCCGCACGTGAGTGGCCGGCGCGCCGCTCACGCGGAACCGGTGCGGGGTGTCGGGCAGCAGCCGGACCGGCGGCAGCAGGTCCTGCCACGCGGATTCGTCGGTGACCAAAGCGCCGCTGCCGGCGTCCAGCGTCTGCAGCGAGGCGGTGTCCGGCTGGTTGCCCCGGTACCAGGACGTGTCGATCTCCGCCAGGTCGATGACGCCGTGCCCGGCCAGCCGGATGACCAGCCACTCGTGCCCGGGCCTGCGGCGCCTGCGGGTTTCCCAGCCCTCGCCCATCACCCGCGACAGGCCGGGGGAGATCACGTTGCGCGGCGCGGAGTAGTAGTTCCGGTCGCTGCGGGCCGCCACGTCGGCGCCGTTCTCCAGCGCCGCGAGGTCGACGGTCAGGCCCTCGAGCAGGGCCGGGTCCGGCACCACCTCGCCGTGCACATGCAGCCGGGCCACGCCGCCGTCCGGGAAGATGTTCAGCCGGACGTGGGTGAAGCGGCGCCCGGAGCTCACCTTGTACGCGTGCCGGGCGTCGCCGGTCACCAGGACGCGCGGGAGGATCTCCTGCCACGCCGCGCCGTCGCCGGTGATCTCCTCGAGCGAGGGGTACCCGCTCACCGAGCACGCGTCGGCCGAGCACGCCTGCGGGTAGTTGCCGGTGAAGAACGCGGTGTCGACCACGATGGAGCGCACCACTCCCGGCACGCCGAGCCTGGCGATCACCCAGTCGCGGGCCGCGGCCGCCGGCATCGTCCCGCCGGGCCCGCGCCGCCGTCTGGTCTCCCACCCGTCGTACACCTGTCCCTTGGCGTCGTACGTCTCCGGCACGAACACCGGCGCGGTCGGCTTGATCAGGTTCTCCTTCGCGGCGAAGAACTCGTCGCTGGCCGCCACCACCGATCCGCGCAGCCGGAGCAAGTCGGGCAGAAGCTGCTCATCCATACCCGGTTCATCCCCGTTTTAGCAGCCGGCCAACAGGTGCTTCATCCTCACCTTCAAGCAGCGAAGTGCCGCGCAGCCACGTCTGCCGCACGCGGCCCGTCAGCGTCCGGCCGGCGTACGGCGTGACCGGGTGCCGGTGATACAGCCGGGCGGGGTCCACGACATAGGTCTCGTCGGGGTCGAAGGCCACCAGGTCGGCGTCGGCGCCAGGCGCCAGCCGCCCCTTGGCCGGCAGGCCCGCGAGCGCGGCCGGGGCCGATGCCATCCACCGGGCCAGGTCATCCAGCGTCCGCCCGCGCCGCCGCGCGACGGTCCACACCGCGGAAAGGCCGAGCTGGAGGGAGGCGATACCGCCCCAGGCGGCGCCGAAATCCCCGGAGCCGAGCGCCTTGAACTCCGGCGGGCAGGGCGAATGGTCGGATACGACGCAGTCGATGACGCCCGCCTCGAGCCCGCGCCACAGCGCCTCCCGGTTGACCGCGTCCCGGATCGGCGGGCAGGACTTGAACTCGGTGGCGCCGTCCGGCACCTGCTCGGCCGCGAAATACAGGTAGTGCGGGCAGGTCTCGGCGGTCAGCCGGATGCCCGCCGCCTTCGCCGCCGCGATCATGGCCACGCACTCGGCCGCGGACAGGTGCACGATGTGGGCCCGCGCCCCGGTGGCGGCCGCCGCCGAGATCACCTTCTCGATCGCGCGGCGTTCGGCGACCGGCGGCCGCGACGCCACGAACGAGCCGAAGTCCCGGCCGGACGAGGACCCTATTTCCTTGATCTCCGCCGCGTCCTCGGCGTGCGCGATCAGCAGCGCGTCCACCGCGGCCAGCGCGCCGAGCGCCGATCGCAGCCCGGCTTCGTCCAGGGGCGGGAACTCGGGCACCCCGGAGTCGAGTAGGAAGCACTTGAACCCGACCACCCCGGCCTCGTGCAGCGGCCGCAGCGAGGCCTCGTTGCCCGGCACCGCCCCGCCCCAGAACGCCACGTCGACCCGGCATTTCCCGGCTGCCGCCGCGCGCTTTTCCTCCAGCGCCGCCACCGTGGTGGTGGGCGGCAGCGAGTTGAGCGGCATGTCGCAGATCGTGGTCACCCCGCCCGCCGCGGCCGCGCGGGTGGCGCTGGCGAACCCCTCCCACTCGGTCCGGCCGGGCTCGTTGACGTGCACGTGGGTGTCCACTAGGCCCGGCAGCAGCGCGAGGTCGCCGAGGTCGACGTCCCGGCCGGCCTCCAGCCGCGCGCCGTAGTCCTCGACGGCCGCGATGGCCGGGCCGCTGACCGCGACCGCCGCAGCCCGCGTCCCGCCGGGCAGCACCGCCCGCCGGGACCGGACCACCAGGTCATATCGCATGGACACCACTCACCGCCAGCCGAAGGCTGTGGAACTGTCCGCCGGGTCCGACGGCTGGTACTCGCAGCCGACCCAGCCGGCGTAATCCTGCGCCGCGAGCTGCCCGAACAGCGCCTCGAAGTCCAGCTCGCCGGTGCCCGGGGCGCCGCGGTCCGGCACGTCGGCGATCTGGACGTGCGCGATGTCGGCGGCGTCGCGGGCCAGCGTGCCCGCCACGTCCTCGCCCATCTTGCCGAGGTGGTACAGGTCGGCCAGGAACGCCAGGTTGGCCAGGCCGGCCTGGGCCCGCACCCGGCGGATCAGGGCCAGCGCCCGCTGGCTGGAGACCAGCGCCGCGTGCGGGTTGTCGTAGGAGTTCAGCGCCTCGACGACCACGGTCGCGCCCGCCACCGAGGCCGCCCGGGCGGCCAGCGCGAGGTTCTCCGCCGCCAGCTCGTCCTGCTGCCGTTCGGGCAGGCCGTCGGCCCGGTTGCCGTACAGCGCGTTGAGGATGGTGCAGCCGGTCCGCCCGGCGATGCCCACGCAGACGTCGATGTTGTCCCGGAACGCGGCCGAACCCTCCGGCAGCGACAGCAGCCCGCGCTGCCCGGCCGCCATGTCGCCCGCGGTGAAGTTCAGCAGGGCGAGCCGCACCCCCGCGTCGGCGAGCGCCCCGGTGAAGGCGTCGATCTCGCGGTCCCCGGGCACCGGGCCGGCGAACGGCCACCAGAACTCCACCGCGTCGAACCCGGCCGCCCGCGCGGCCGCGGGCCGCTTCAGCAGCGGCAGCTCGGTGAACAAGATCGAGCAGTTGACGTCGAACCGCAGTCCGTAGGTGCGCACAGCCGCAGTCTCTCACGCGGCCGCGCGCCCGCCACCTGCCCGGCGCCGGGGTGCTCGGCGATGTACCCCTCGCCGGTCAGCCCGCGGTGACCGGCACCCCGACCCGCACGGACGCGAGCTTCTTGGCGGACCCGGCGGAATGCCGGACCACCGTCACGAGCAGGCCGGTCTGGCCCGCGTGGACGGTATGCGCCTGCCGGGCCGCGCCGTACAGCCTGACCCGGAACGTGAAGCTCAGCGTGGCCCCCGGGTTCAGCGTTACCGGGGCCTGCTCGACGACGTTCAGGTAGGCCGTCCCGGTGCCTATCGTGTTGTAGTACACCGTCCGCCACTTCCCGCCGACCAGGGTGTACTCCTGGAGCGTGCCCTCGGGGGCGCGCTGCATCGTGGTGCTGACGCAGGTGCAGTGGTCGATTGCCACGACCGGCGTGACGTCGCGGTAGGCCCGGTGACTCCCGTTCTTGATGTCGACCGTGAACTCCAGCGACGGGCCGCCGGGAGCCAGGGCGGCCTGGCTGGGCATCCCGGTGATGCTGACGGTCACGCCGCTGAGGCCGGACACCGAGGCGCGAGCCGTCGACGCGGGTACCACCGTGGCCGTGGCGGCCGAGGTGGGCGCGGTGCCGGTGGTGGCCCTGCCGGTCGCGGTGGCCGTGCTCCCGGCCTGCGACCCGCTGCCGCCGGACGAGCAGGCCGCCACGGCGATCGCCAGTGCGCAGAACGAGCCGAAGGCCGCGGCCGCACGCCGGTATGACATCGGAGTCCCTCCCCAAACCAGGCCAGTACTGTCGGTCAGACGAGCAAAAGGTACAGCCCGGACCCGCTGCCGCTCAGGCACACGGCACAGTTGGCCGATCTGTGACAAATCCCCGGGCCCGGGCCGGGATGACGACATTTACGCCCGTTCCGCGCGAAAATAGCGATGACGTGAATGCGGGACGCGCGGCGCAATTATTAATTTCCCTGCGCAATCGTTGATTGCGAACAGTCCCGGGAGTCCTCAGAAAAGGCGCAAATGAATGGGTAACTGGCGATGATTCCGCGGCCTGGCGGTCGTCAGCACCGCGAAGGATCATGGCAGCTCGCCTGCGGAAGGAGTAGCCGATGAGTGGTGTGCGGGTGCTGGTAGGGACGCGCAAGGGCGCGTTCGTGCTGAGCTCGGACGGCAAGCGCGAAAAATGGGACGTCAGCGGGCCGCATTTCGCCGGCTGGGAGATCTATCACCTCAAGGGATCGCCCGCCGATCAGGACCGGCTGTACGCCTCGCAGACCAGCGGCTGGTTCGGCCAGGTGATCCAGCGGTCTGACGACGGCGGCGTGACCTGGGAGCCGGTCGGCAACGAATTCAGCTATCAGGGCGATCCGGGCACGCACCAGTGGTACGACGGCACGCCGCACCCGTGGGAGTTCGCCCGGGTCTGGCACCTGGAACCGTCGCTGGACGATCCGGACACCGTGTACGCCGGGGTGGAGGACGCCGGCCTGTTCCGGTCCACCGACGGCGGGCGGAACTGGCAGGAACTGCCCGGGCTGCGCGGTCACAAGTCCGGGCCGTCCTGGCAGCCGGGCGCGGGCGGGATGTGCCTGCACACGATCATCCTGGACCCGTCCAGGGCCGGGCGGATCTTCGCGGCCATCTCGGCCGCGGGCGCGTTCCGGTCCGACGACGCGGGCGAGACCTGGCAGCCGGTGAACCGCGGCCTGCACTCCGAAGGGATCCCGGATCCCGGCGCCGAGGTCGGCCATTGCGTGCACCGCCTGGCGATGCACCCGTCGCGGCCGTCCGTGCTGTACATGCAGAAGCACTGGGACGTGATGCGCAGTGACGACGCCGGAGAGTCCTGGCACGAGGTCAGCGGCGACCTGCCGACCGACTTCGGGTTCCCCATCGACGTGCACGCGCACGAGCCGGAGACCGTGTACGTGGTGCCGATCACCAGCGACTCGCACCACTTCCCGCCGGAGGGAAAGCTGCGCGTCTACCGCAGCCGCACCGGCGGGGACGAGTGGGAGCCGCTGACCCGGGGCCTGCCGCAGGAGCACTGCTACGTGAACGTGCTCCGCGACGCGATGGCCGTCGACTCCCTGGACTCCTGCGGGATCTACTTCGGCACCACCGGCGGCCAGGTGTACGCCTCGGCCGACGCCGGGGACAGCTGGTCACCGATCGTCCGCGACCTGCCCGCTGTGCTGTCCGTAGAAGTGCAGACGCTCCCTTGAGTAAGGACGCTGACGTGATCCGGGTGGCGCTGCCGGCGCACCTGCGGACGCTGGCCCGCGTTCACGGCGAGGTGAAACTCCAGGTCACGGGGCAGGTCACCCAGTGCTCGGTGCTCGACGCCCTGGAGGCCAGGTACCCGATGCTGCGCGGCACCATCCGTGACCAGCGGACCGGGAAGCGCAGGGCGTTCATCAGGTTCTTCGCCTGCGAGCAGGACCTGTCGCACGAGCAGCCGGACGCCCCGCTGCCCGAGGCCGTCACCGCCGGGACCGAACCGTACCTGATCGTCGGCGCGATGGCGGGCGGCTAAGCTGCTCGCCAGCTGACGCCGGGCCGCCCGGACCTCCCGGGCGGCCGCGGCGGCGTCAGCGGTGCGCAGTTCGCCGCCCTCCACCACCGGCGTGCCGCCGACCAGCAGAAGCTCGAGGGGCGCGGGCGGGCCGAACACCAGGGCAGCCACCGGGTCACCGACGTCCGGTCCGCCCCCCTCGGTGCCGGGACCGTGCGCGACCGCGTCGTGCGCCAGGGTGTCGAGCCGCCACAGCGCGAGGTCCGCCAGCAGGCCCGGGCGCAGCGCGCCGGTCTCGTCCTCGCGGCCCAGGCAGCGGGCGCCGCCGCGGGTGCCGATCCACAGCGCCTGCCGGGCCGTGAGCGCGGCCGGGCCGCCGTCGTCCCTGAGCCTGGCGGCGAGCAGGGCCTGGCGGAGCTCTCCGGCCAGGGACGTGCCCTCGCTCGAGGCGGCGCCGTCCACCCCCAGGCCGACCGGGGCGCCGGCCCGCAGCAGCTGCCCGACCGGCGCGATGCCCGAGCCGAGCCGCGCGTTCGAGGTGGGGCAGTGCGCCACCGACGTGCCGGTGGCGGCGAACCGCCGCACCGCGGCCTCGTCCAGGTGCACGCAGTGCGCCAGCCAGACGTCAGCTCCGAGCCAGCCGAGGTCCTCGGCGTACTCGGCCGGGGTGCGGCCGAGCGCCTGCCGGCAGTACGCGTCTTCCTCGCGGGTTTCTGCCAGGTGCGTGTGCAGGCGCACGCCCAGCCTGCGGGCCAGGTCGGCGGACTCGCGCATGAGCCGGGGGCTGACCGAGAACGGGGAGCACGGCGCGGCCGCGACCCGCACCATGGCGCCGGGGGAGGGATCGTGGAACCGGCGCACGGCGTCCTCGGTCGCGGCCAGCGCCGCGTCGGTGTCCTCCACGATCTCGTCCGGCGGCAGGCCGCCGGCGGACCGGCCGAGATCCATCGAGCCGCGGCTGGGGTGAAAGCGCAGCCCGACCCGGGCGGCCGCGGCTACCTCGGCCTCCAGCGCGTCGCCGTCCGCGCGGCCGCCCCGCGGGAAGATGTAGTGATGGTCGCTGCTGGTGGTGCACCCGGACAGGGCCAGCCAGGCCAGGCCCGCGGTGGCCGCGGCGTGGACCTGCCCGGCGTCGATCCTGGCCCAGACCGGGTACAGCTCGGTGAGCCAGTCGAACAGCACGGATTGCTGGGCCCGGCCCTGGGTGAGCCACTGGTACAGGTGGTGGTGGGTATTGATCAGGCCCGGGGTGACCAGGCACCCGGTGCCGTCGATCCGCCGGGCCCCCTCCGGCGGGTCCGGCGGGGGACCTTCGCCCACCGCGGCGATCCGCCCGCCGGTCACCGTCACGTGGCCGGCCCGGTATTCGGCGCCGCTCTGGTCGTGCCGCGGGCCGTCCATCGTCGCGATCGCGCAGTTCTCGATCACGACCGGTTCGCCGCTGATCAGCTTCCCCGGTAGGTGGAGTAGGCGAACGGGCTGAGCAGCAGCGGCACGTGGTAATGCTCGCCCGGCTCGGTCATCTCGAAGGTGATCGTGACCTCGGGGTAGAACGACGCCGCGCCGCGCGCCAGGAAGTACGCTCCGCTGGCGAACGTGATGCGGTAGACGCCGGGCTCGAACTCGGCGGCGCCCCCCTCGCCGGCCAGCCGGAGCCGCCCGTCGGGGCCGGTTTCCCCCCGGCCGGACGGCACCCATCCGCCGTCGCCGCCGCGCTCCAGCCGGACCAGGACGCCGGCCGCGGGCCGCCCGGTCGTCGCGTCGAGGACGTGCGTGGACAGCGTCATAGGCCCAGCAGCTTCGTCATCCGCAGGCGGGTTATCTTCAGCAGCTCGGCGCGCACCACGGCTCGCTCGGCCTCCTCGTCGTTCCCGAGCCTGGCCTGCAGGCGGGTGAGCATCTCCTGGCCGGAAAGGCCGCTGGCGCAGATCACGAAGACGTGCCCGAAACGCTGCTCGTAGGCGAGGTTGCCTTCCGCCAGCCCCTGCCGCACCGCGTCGCTGGCCGCGGCGGCGCCCGACTGCTCCGCCGCCGACATCCCGGTCCGGACGGCGCGATCGCCGATCCGCGGATGCTCGCTCATGGCCTCGACGATATCGTCCCAGCTCAAAACGCCGAACGTGGCGTCGACCGCGGCCAGCAGCGCAGCCGGATCGCGGTACGGGCGGCCGCCGGCGATCACGTTGGCGAACGTCCTCGACGCACAGCACGCGAGCACGTCCCGCTCGGCCGCCTCCGCCGGGGCCGCGTTGAAGGAGCCGAGGCTCACGGCGGCCTGCGGGCTCAGGTTGGTCACCTGAACATTCAATCAGGGCCTGCCGAGCCCCCGGTAGCCGCCGGCGGCTCAATCACCGGTAACCTGACTCAGGCCGTTTTGTAGCTTTCGCTAAACAATGGCCGGTTAGGGTGCGCGGGAACGCTTCACCGCGGGAGGTGATTCCGTGCGGGTAAGGGACCTGCTCGACGTGCCGGGCCTGGGCCTGAGGCTGCTGACCGACGTCGCGGGCATGGACCGGGCGATCCGGCACGTGTACACCACCGACCTGCCCGACCCGAGTCGCTACCTGACGCCGGGAGACTTGGTGCTGACCGGCCTGATCTGGTGCCGCGAGCCCGGCGACGCCGACCGGTTCGTCTCCGCCCTGGTCAGGGGCGGAGTCTCCGTGCTTGGCGCGGGGGAGGCGCTGGGGAAGGTGCCGGCCGAGGTGATCCAGGCCTGCGGGCGGCACGGCATCACCTTGCTCGCGGTGCCGGCCGAGACCTCGTTCGCCGCCGTCACCGAGGAGGTGGCCCGGCGGCTGAGCGGCGACCGGGCGACCGCGATGACCCGGGTCCTCGGGCGGCGCAGGCTGCTGCTGTCCGCGGTGGCCGAGGGCGCCGGCCTGGACGCCATGTTCCGGCTGATGGGCCGCGAGCTCGGGGCCGAGTGCTGGCTGCTGACCGGGCTCGGCCGGGTCGTGGGCGGGACCGGGGCGTCCCTGCCCAGGCCGGTGGCGCTCCGGCTGGCGTGCGAGTACCTCAAGGCGGACCGGCTGCCCGCCGCGACCGAGGTGGGCGCGCAGGGCCCGGGGAAGTACTCGCTGTTCGGGGTGGGCGGCGAGCCCAGGATCACCAGCTGGTTCCTGGCCTGCGCGGGACGCGAGCAGGACTGGCCGCACGAGCTGCGGGAATCCGTGGCCGAGCTGGCCGCGGACGTGGCCCTGGAGCGGGCCAGGCTCGATGCCGCCCGCACCGGGGACCGCAAGCTGGCCGAGGCGATCGTCACCATGCTCGCCTCCGGGGGCGGCGAGGGCGCCGCGCCGGTCGAGATCGCCTCGCTGATGCGCGCGGCCGGCCTGCCGCCGGACGGCCGCTACCAGGTCGCCGCCGTCGGCGCGGCGGCCACGGCGACGGTCACCGGCCCGAACGCCGATCGCTGGCGCTGCGACCTGGCCGGGGAACTGGCGGTGCCGCTCGGGGAGGACGCGCTCGTCGCTCCGCTCGGGGACGAGATCGTCGTGCTGGCCCCCGCCGCCGGAAACCCCGCCGCCGGACACCCGGCCCCGGAAGAGAACGCCCGGGAAGATACCGCCTCGGCGGCGCACGTGTTCGCGGCCCGGATCCGCGAGGCGCAGCCGGTCTTCGAGGCCGACCGCTCCCGGGTCAGGCTCACCGTGGGAGTGAGCGCGCCTGCCGAGGGCGTGACCGCGCTGGCCGGCGCGCTGCATGAGGCCGGCAGCGCGCGGCGGCTGGCTGCGCTGCGCGCTACCACGGCCCTGTCCGTCGTGACCAGCGATGAGGTAGCCTCGCACGAGCTCCTGCTGGCTACCGTCCCGGGCAGCGTGCTGCGGTCTTTCCGCGATCGCCTGCTCGGCCCGCTGCTGGCCTACGACGAGCGGCACCGCGCCGAGCTGCTGCCCACGCTGCGGGAGTTCCTCGCCTGTTCCGGCTCGTGGAACGCGTGCGCGGCGAAGATGTACGTGCACGTCAATACCGTGCGGTACCGGATCAGGCGGATCGAGGAGCTGACCGGCCGTGACCTGTCCCGCCTGGACGACCAGGTGGATTTCTTCCTCGCCCTGACAATTCGCTAGCTTGGCCCGATGGTGGTGATCCGGGCCGGCTCGGCGGCGGACGCGGCGCAGGTCGCCGCGGTGCAGCGGGAAGGCTGGCTCGCGGCCTACCGGGGCATCATCCCGGCCCAGATCATCGCCCGCGTCACCGCCCCCGACGACGGCGCCCGCGTGCGGCAGTCGTTCCGGATCCGGCCCTGGCAGCGCATGCTCGTGGCCGTGGCCTCCGACCAGGAAGGCGCCGGCCTGATCGGCTACGCGTCGTTCGGCCCCGAGACCGACGTGCTGAGCGCGCCGTGGCCGCATCCGCTGACCATGGACGGCGAGGACGGCAGCGTCGCCGAGCTTTACGCGCTGTACGTCCGCCCGGCCTGGTGGTCGACCGGCACCGGGCGCGCGCTCATGGAGCGGGTCCTGGCCAAGACCGCAGAAACCGGGTACCGGTCCATCAGGCTCTGGGTGCTGCGAGACAACCAGCGCGCCCGCCGGTTCTACGAGCGGGCCGGGTTCGCGCCGGACGGCGCCACCAACGTCCTCGCCGGGCTCGGCGGCGTGCCCGAGGTCCGCTACCGCCGGTCCCTGGACCACTAGCGCTGCCAGGCTCTGTAACCGAAGCTTCCGGCACTGATAAGAGCTATCTCTTGGACTTCTAGACCGGGCCGCAGCACGCTGGAAGGCAAGCCAGAACGACGGAAGGGATCGTGTCATGACGGACGCCGCGGCCGCCGCCGCCGCTACCTACTTCGACGCCTGGCAGGCGCATGATTTCGGCCGGCTGCGTTCGGTGCTGGCCGACGACGTGGACTTCGCCGGGCCGCTCGGCGAGGTCAAGGGCGGCGACGACTGCCTGCGCGGCCTGCAGGGCATGGCGCGAATCATGACCGGCCTGCAGGTGCGCAAGGTGTTCCGCGACGGGCCAGACGTACTGACCTGGTTCGACCTGGCCACCCGCGTGGCCGGGACCGTCCCGGTGGCGAACTGGATGCGCGTCGAGGACGGCAAGATCACCCGGATCAGGGTGGCCTTCGACGCCCGGGGCATCGCCCGCGCGTCGTGACGCGGGCAGCAGGCCCGGCGGGTAAGCGTGGCAGTGCCGCCATAGCGGGCCGCTAGTCCGTTCGGTCCAAATTTTCCGGCCAATGGGGTGCGGACCGGCACTGTTCCCGCGGCGCCGCGGCTGGCAACCTGGCAGCATGCCGCGCCGCCTCGCCCAGCTCTTCGCCGGGCTGGTCCTCTACGGGATCAGCGACTCGATGCTGCTGCTGGCCGGGCTGGGCGTGGACCCGTGGGACGTGCTGCACCAGGGCCTGGCCCGGCGGACCGGCGTCCCCACCGGGACCTGGGCCATCATCGTCGGCGCGATCGTGCTGCTGCTCTGGGTCCCGCTACGGCAGCGGCCCGGCCTCGGCACGCTGTGCAACGTCGTGCTGGTCGGCACGGTCATCGACGTGACCCTCGCCATCGTCCCGCCGCCGCACCTGCTGCCGGTGCGGGCCGCCGTCATGGTGTCCGGCGTGGCGCTGAACGGCGTGGCGACCGGCCTGTACATCGGCGCGGGCCTGGGCCCCGGTCCCCGGGACGGGCTGATGACCGGGTACGCGGCCCGCGGCCATTCGCTGCGCGTGGTCCGGACCTGCATCGAAGCCACCGTGCTGCTGGCCGGATGGCTGCTCGGCGGCACCGTCGGCGTCGGCACCGTGGTCTACGCCGTCTGCATCGGGCCGCTCGCGCACGTCTTCGTCCCGCTCTTCAGCCGGCCGGACGCGGCGCCGGCCCGCACATCACCGAGGTCAACGCCGGGCACCTGTCCCTGATCCGCGCCGGGAGCCGTTGCCCGGGTCATCTTGCAGGGCTGCCCTGGCCACCAGCTAGCGGCAGGCGGAACTAGCCGCGGCGGCTGTCTTCGCGGTATCACTGCTAGTGGGTCCTGAGCCGCGGAGGGCAAGAGAATGCGCGCAGCGGGAGTACGCCGGATCGGCGGTGCGGTCGAGCCTCTCGAGCTGCCGGACCCGCGGGGGTTGCGGGCCGACGAGATCCTGGTCGAGGTCCGCGCCAGCGGCGTCGGGAACTGGGATGAATTCGTCCGCACCGGCGGCTGGGACGCCGGCACCCGTCCGCCCATGGCGCTCGGCGTGGAGGCCGCCGGGGTCGCCGCCGCGATCGGCGCCTCCGCCGGGACGTTCGCCGCCGGTGATCGCGTGCTGGCGCACGCGGCGCCGCTGCGCGAGCAGGGCAGCTGGGCCGAGTGGTTCATCGTGGCTGCCGCCGACTGCGCCGTGCTGCCGGACGAGGTGCCGTTCGAGACCGGCGCGGCGCTGCCGGTCCCGGCGCTGACCGCCGATCAAGCGGTAACCGACGTGCTGAACGTCGCGGCCGGGCAGACCGTCCTGGTGCACGGCGCGGGCGGCGTCACCGGAGGGATGCTCGTGCAGCTGGCCGCCCGCTACGGCGCCACGGTCATCGCCACGGCGGGACCGGACAGCGCCGCGCGGCTGAGCGCGATGGGCGCCGCGCACGTCCTGGACTATCACGAACCCGACTGGCCCGAGCAGGTGCGCACGCTGACCGGCGGGGGCGCGGACGCGGCGGCGAACGCGGTTCCGTCAGGCTCAGCCGTCGCGGTCCGGGCGGTCAGGGACGGCGGCAGGCTGGCCACCATCACCGCGGACCCGCCCGGGCCCGGGCGCGGCATCACGGCGGCCGCGGTGCTGGTCGCACCCGACGGGGCGCGGCTTGGCCGGCTGGCCCGGCTGGCCGCCCAGGGCGCGCTGACCGTCACCTCGACGAGGCCGTATCCGCTCGGCCAGGCGGGTGAGGCGCTGGCCCGGGCCAGGCACGGCGCCCACGGCGCGGCGATCGTGCTGCTCTCTGGCCGCCCGCACCTCCGCCCTGGCCGATGATTAAGGTACGGCTCCCTTTATGCTGACCCTGTGGGACACGACCTGGCCCGCTGGCCGTGGGCCCGCACCCGGGCCGGGCTGGCCCCTGAATGCCGGTGACCGCGCTGGTCGGCCGGGACCGGGAGCTGCAGGTCCTGAGCGAGCTCATCAGGGATGTCCGGGAGCGCGGCGCCGCCATCGTGGTGCTGGGCGAGCCGGGAGTCGGCAAGTCCTCGCTGCTGCGCGCCGCGGCCGACGCCGCCCGCGAGGAGTCCTTCCAGGTTCTCCTGACCACCGGCGTCGAAGCCGAGGCCCAGCTGCCGTTCGGCGGCCTGCACCAGCTGCTGCGGCCGGTGCTGTCCGCCGCGGACGCCCTGCCCGGCACGCAGCGCCGCGCGCTGTCCGCGGCCTTCGGCGCGGACGACGGGCAGCGGCCTGAGCCGTACATGATCGCCCTCGCGGCGCTCAACCTGCTGGCCGAGGTGGCGGCGCAGCGTCCGCTGTTGCTGGCCGCGGACGACGTGCAGTGGCTCGACCCGCCCAGTCAGGAGGTGCTGACGTTCGTCGCCCGCCGGGTGAGCGCCGACCCGATCGTCCTGATCGCCAGCGTCCGCCCGGGCCACCAGGCCGTCCTGGCCCGTGCCGGGCTGCCCGAACTGGACGTCAAGGGACTGGACGACGCGTCGGCCCGGGCCGTGCTGGCCGAGCACGGCGCCGGGCTGAGCCACGCGAGCCGGGAAAGGATCCTCCAGGAGGCGCTCGGCAACCCGCTCGCCCTGGTCGAGCTGCCGGCCGCGCTCCGCGAGGCACCAGATCGCGGCCTTGAGGCACTGCCGCTGACGGCCCGGCTGGAGCGGGCGTTCGCGGCCCGGCTCGCCGAGCTGCCGCCACTGGCCCGGGACGCGGTCCTGGTCGCCGCGGTGGACTACTCGGACGAGCTGCCGGAGATCCTGGCCGGTGCGTCCCGGCTGGCCGGGCAGCCGGCCGGCGTGGAGGTACTCGAGCAGGCGGCCGCGGCCGGGCTGATCCGCCTCGATGACCTGCATGTTCATTTCCGCCACCCGCTGGTGCGCTCGGGGGTGCTGCAGCGGGAGACGGTCACCCGCCGTTACGCGGCCAACGCCGCGCTGGCCGACGTCCTCGCGGACCAGCCCTATCGCCGGATCTGGCATCGCGCCCAGTCGATCACCGGACCGGACGACGCGGTGGCCGACGAGCTCGAGGAGAGCTGCAAGATCTCGCTGAGCCGCGGCTCGGTGACCGGCGCCATCTGGGCCCTCGAGCGGTCGGCCCAGCTGACCACGGACTCGGCCCGGCGCGGCCGCCGCCTGCTGCTGGCCGCGGAGCACGCGTTCGGCCTGGGACGCGCCGACCTGGTCGGTGAACTGCTGGCCCGTGCCTCCCTCACCAACTTGTCGCCGCTGGAGCGGGCGCGGATGGAGTGGCTCCGGGAGATCTTCAACGACGGGGTGCCCGGCGACGCAGGCCGGGTGCTCGAGCTCTGCGACATCGCCCTGGCGGCCATCGCGGCCGGGGACTGCGACCTGGCGCTCAACCTGCTGCTCGGCGCCGCGTTGCGCTGCTGGTGGGCCGATACCGGGCCTGCCGCGCGGGCCCGGGTGGCCGAGGTCACCGGACGGCTGGAGGAGGAGGTCGGCAGCGATCCCCGCTACGCGGCCGCCCTCGGGGTCGCCGAGCCGGTACTGGCAGGTAAGCAGGTCATCGAGTTGCTGTCGCAGGTCGTGATCGAGAACGTTACCGATGCGGACGCGCTGCGCCTGCTCGGCATGGCCGCCCACGCGGTCGGCGACCCGGTACGGGCCGCCGACTTCCTGGGCCGGTCCGAGGCCAGGCTGCGGGAGCAAGGCCAGCTCGGGCTGCTGCCGCACGTCCGCGGGATGCAGGGCCCGGTCTACCTCGAGCTCGGGGACTGGGCCGGGGTCGGCGAAGCCGCCGAGGAAAGCCGGCGGTTCGCCCGGGAAACCGGTCAGCCGATCTGGAGCAGCGCGCAGCTGGTCAACGAGGCGCGCTTGGCGGCGCTGCACGGTGACAGCGAGCGCGCGCTGCAGATGGCGGCCGAGGGCGAGTACTCGCCGGTCCTGCGGAACCTCAACGACCTGCGCTGCTGCCTGCAGCTTGCGCGGGGCTTCGCGCTGACCAGCTCCGGCCGGCACGCCGAGGCCGTCGACGCGCTGCTCCAGCTCTTCGACCCGGCCGATCCCACCTACCATCAGCGGGAGCGGTTCTCCGGCGTCATGTTCCTGGCCGAGGCGGCCGTGCACGCCGGCCGGCGAGACGACGTCCGCGGAGTGATCGCCGAGCTCGAGCGGGTCGCGGACATTACCCCGGCGCCGCTGCTGCACGTTCAGCTGTCCTACGCGCGGGCGGTCCTGGCCGACGACGCCGACGCGGAAAAGCTCTATCTCGCGGCGATGAGCCGGGACCTCACCCGCTGGCCCTGGATCCAGGCCCGCCTCCGGCTGGCCTACGGAAGCTGGCTGCGCCGGCACCGCCGCGTCGCCGAATCACGCGCGCCGCTCCGCCTGGCCCGGGCCACCTTCGACTTGATCGGTGCCCGTAGCTGGGCCGAACAGGCCCGGGCCGAGCTGAGGGCGTCGGGGGAGCGGATCGCCGCGCCGGAGCCGGGCCCGGCGGCGGCCGCCCTGTCGGCCCAGGAACTGCAGATCGCCCGGCTGGCCGTCGAGGGCCTGTCGAACCGGGAGATAGGGGAGCGGCTGTACCTGTCGCCGCGCACGGTCGGCTCGCACCTGTACCGGATCTTCCCCAAGCTCGAGATCACCTCCCGGGCCCAGCTCGCGGGACGGCTCGAGCAGGCGTAACCTGGTTTCGGTCGGCACCCAGCCATCGATTCAGTCGGGTGACTGAAGCGCCGCTCCGCGTCCGCCGGACACCATAGCGGTAACAGCTAACCGCGCCACGGAGGGCAGCGAACATGACCACCAGCAGGACTCCTGTCGTCTTCATCCACGGCCTGTGGCTGCACGCCACCTCGTGGGCGTCGTGGGTTGAGCTGTTCAGCGAGGCCGGCTACGCGCCGATCGCCCCCGGCTGGCCCGGCGATCCCGACACGGTTGACGACGCCCGGGCGAACCCTGACAGCATCGCCAACCACGGCATTGAGGACGTGACCAGCCACTACGAGGACATCATCGACAAGCTGCCCGAGCGGCCGATCCTGATCGGGCACTCGTTCGGCGGCATGATCGCCGAGAAGCTGCTCGGCCTGGACTACGGCGCGGCCGCCGTCGCCATCGACGCCGCGCAGATCAAGGGGGTGCTCCCGCTGCCCCTGTCCTCGCTGCACTCGACGCTGCCCGTGTTCAAGAACCCCGCTAACAAGCACAAGGCGGTCTCCCTCACCGCCGAGCAGTTCCGCTACAGCTTCGGCAACGCGGTCAGCGAGGAGGAGTCCGACGAGCTGTACGACCGGTGGGCGATCCCGGCACCGGGCAGGCCGCTGTTCGAGGCCGCCGCCGCGAACTTCTCCCTGCATTCGCCGGACAAGGTCAACACGCGCAACGAAGGGCGCGGGCCGCTGCTGCTCATCATGGGCGGTCAGGACCACACCGTGCCCGAGGCGATCACCAAGTCCACGCTGAAGCAGTACCGTCACTCCTCCGCCGTCACCGAACTGGAGGAGTTCGAGGATCGCGGGCACTCCCTGACCATCGACAGCCGCTGGCGCGAGGTTGCCGATGCGTGCCTGGCCTGGCTCGGCAAGCAGGGCCTGTGACGGAGCGGCCGGGCCCAGCGCCAGCCGGGCCCGGGACGCGAGCCCTAGGAGCGGGACCGCAGCGTGGCCACGCCCTCGCCGGTCAGGTCATCATCGGCCACCTTGCGTCCGGTCATCGCCATGACCAGGGACAGGATCGGGCCGGACACCTCCGGCCCGGTGCCGGTGGTCCACCCGGCGTCGGTGGCGCGCAGCGTGAGCCCCTCGATGCGCCGCCAGGAACCGATGAGCAGGTTCGAGCCCTTGTAGAAGTCCGCCACCATGACCACGGCGTCGGTCGGGTACTCGTGACCGATGCCGAGCGCCCGGCCTCACGCCGCTACCGGGCCCGCCGTGACGCGCTCCGCGGCCTGCGGGCGGCGCTGGGCAGCGAGGCGCTGGGCGGCGCCATGCTCGGCAGCGCGGGCAAGTGGACCAATGCCGACCAGTACCCGGCGTCCTCCGGCCCTGCGTTCTCCGGCCCCGCGTCCTCGGACGTGCGCACCAAACCGGTCGTGGTGGCCAGCACCGACGTGGACACCAGCCAGGCGGTAACGTTCGCCGCCTTCACCGATCCCGTCGTCTACTCCCGCTGG
>Ga0335083_10002179_pt1 | contig 26070 bp, 26 predicted proteins | sample Lox_Sample_42_FD_206716 | JGI IMG/M metagenome (GOLD analysis project Ga0335083, IMG submission 206716) | Soil microbial communities from Loxahatchee National Wildlife Refuge, Florida, United States - Lox_Sample_4.2 | ecosystem: Environmental > Terrestrial > Soil > Wetlands | place: USA...
CGTCGCGGCCGCCGACAGCGCCATCAACCGGAATGCCTTCAGCGACTCTGCCGGCATCTGCTTCAAGGTGGCGAACCCGGCGCACAATGCTGGTGGAAAACAGCAAAGCGGCCACCACTCCACCCAGCAGTCCAAAGATGCCGCCGGCGAAAATGAATGATTCCAGGTTCCGCTGCGCTTTCTGTTCCGCGACAGTGCGGCTTTGCAGTAAGACTAACTCCTGGTTCTGGATCTCGGTCACCTCGCCGCGTAGATCCTCCATTTGCTGGCGCCCGGCCTCGAGATGAGCTATCGTATCGGCGGCATTGGGTGCGCCTCCGTCCTGGCGGAGCATCTCCCAGGATTTTTGCGTCTCGGCCGCCAATCCGCGCACATGGTTGAAGCGCGCTGTCTGGGCCGGATTGTCGGCCAGCAGCGCGGTGAGCTCGTCCAATTGCTGAGGCAGCGATTGCCGGGCCTCAAAATAGCGCGCGAGAAATTCGTCCTGGCGGGTGAGCAGGTACCCGCGCGCGGCGGTTTCCTGGTTGAGAAGCAGGTTCATCGCGCGACGGACACCGGCGCGAATCTGCAGACTATGTTCCACCCACTCGCGGGCTTGATTCGATTGGCGCTGCAGTTGGGAAAACACCGCCATGGCCGCCAGCAGGGCGGCTACGGGAATCGAGACCACCAAAATACCCTTCGCGGTCAGCGAGAGATCGCCCAGTGGTGCCGAACGTTCGAAGCGGCGTCGAACCATGGATGTGTGATCGCTACCAGGCGGCCTCGCGCAGACCGTCGCCGGTCACACCGCCAATCCGTAGATCTACCATAACATTGGCCTCACGCGAGTGGGCGAGGGTAGCTTTAAGATAATTTTCCGTGAGCGCTGTGCCGGCCTGGTGCAGCGTAACCGCGGAGAGCGTCCGGCCCACCATGCTTTCGCGGAAGGAGCGGTTCTTGCCGTCGGCCAGCTCCCGCAGCATCCGATTGCGCTCCTTGCGAACGGGCATGGGGATCACTTCGGATGATTCGGCCGCCGGCGTTCCGGGGCGCTCGGAGTACGTGAACACATGTAGGTAAGTAAAAGGGAGTGCGCGGATGAATGCCACGGTCTGCTCGAAATCGGCATCGGTTTCACCGGGAAAACCGACCATGACATCGGCCCCGATGGCGGCGTCGGGCATGAGGGAGCGAGCCTTCAGCACGCGATCGGCGTAGTGGCGCGGCCGGTACTTACGGTGCATGCGCCGCAAAATCCGGTCGGACCCGCTTTGCAGCGGCGCGTGGACATGTTTCGCGATCCGGGACTCTGCGGCCATCAAACCCAGCAGGTCGTCGGAGAAATCCATCGGCTCGACGGAGCTGAGGCGCAGCCGCTGGACGTTCGTTTCCGCCAGCAACAACCGCAGCAGACCCGCCAGGCGCATGGTGCTGCCCGGCTCGCGGCCCCAGCGTCCGAGGTTGATGCCGCTCAGGACGATTTCGCGATACCGCTGCGAAAGATTGCGGACCTGCTCCACCACCCGCCCGGCGGGCGCGCTGCGGCTGCGGCCGCGAACGAACGGAATGATACAGAAGGAACAGCGATTGTTACAGCCATCCTGGATCTTCAGATTGGGCCGCGTCCGATCGCCGGCGGCATCCTCCACCGGCGCCGAAAGGAAATCTTGCTGCGCGAAAATGTCGCCTACGAGAATGTTGCCGTGATACGGAGCCGGGTCGGGCGAGGGCGCGAGGGTGACCAGGTTGGCGATTTCGGTCTTGTGCGAATTGCCGACCACCCACTCGACACCGGGCATGGCGGCCAATTCATGCGGCGCGCGCTGCGCGTAGCAGCCGGTGACGAGAATTCGGGCGGAGGGATTTTCGCGGTGGACGCGGCGAATGGTCTGACGCACGTCGTCATCGGCAGAGGAAGTGACGGTGCACGTGTTGAGCACCACGAGGTCGGCTTCGGGGCGGTCCGCGGCGGCGTCCAGACCTTTGGCCGCGAGCAGCGATTCCAAGGCGGCGCCGTCGGCCTGCGTGGCGCGGCATCCGAAATTCTGAACGAAGTATTTCCCCACCTAAGTTGATTATAGGTGGAGGGCGGCCTTCAGGCCGCGCGTGGCTTCAGTCTCGCCCTTCGCCGGCTGAAGACCGGCCTCCGTGCGATATAGTGAGTAGCCATATGAAGCCGGAACGATTTTCACGCCGCGGATTGGGACGCCGAACAGCGCTGGCGATCGCCGCCGCGGCAGCCGCTCCCGCGCAACCTCAGGGCCAGCAGCCGCTGGATGCATCCGACCAGGGCGAAGTGGACGCCAAGCTCGCGGAGGTGGTCCGCAAGTATGGGAGCAGGCTGTCCGACGAGCAGAAGAACCGCGTGCGCGGCGTGCTGGGACGCCATCAGCGGATGCTGGCGCGAGTCCGCGCGTTCGACGTTGAAAATGGCGATGCTCCGGCCACCGGGCTTCGCCTCTACCCCTCCGATACCGGTGTTCAGAAGAAAGGATAACGGTGCTCAGCGAAGAGATTCTTTACCTTCCGATCCGCGAATTGGGCGCGCGTATCCGCAAGCGCGCGATTTCGCCGGTGGAGCTTGCCGAGAGCTACCTGGACCGGAGCCGCAAGCTCGGGCCGAAGTTCAATGCGTACGTGACGCTGACCGAGGAGCGGGCGCTTGCGCAGGCTCGCGCCGCGGAAAAGGAGATCGCCGCCGGACACTATCGCGGCCCGTTGCACGGCATCCCCTACGCCGCCAAGGATCTGGTCGCGGTGAAGGGGTATCCGACCACGTGGGGCGCGCCTCCGTTTGCGGAACAGCGCTTCGACTCCGATGCCACCGTGATCGAACGGCTCGACCAGGCGGGCGCGGTGCTGTTGGGCAAGGCGGCCATGATCGAGCTGGCCGGAGGGCTGGGCTATTCCAACGGCAATGCGTCGTTGACCGGACCGGCGCGCAATCCATGGAATACCGAGTGCTGGACGTGCGGGTCGTCGAGCGGATCGGGAGCGATCGTCTCGGCGGGGCTGGCGCCGTGGGCTATCGGCAGCGACACGCGCGGCTCGATCATCTGTCCGACGACGTGGTGCGGGATTTCGGGCATGCGTCCCAGTTTCGGGCGGGTGAGCCGGCACGGCGCGATGGCCATCGCCTGGTCGATGGATAAGCTCGGGCCCATGGCGCGCACCGCGGATTGCTGCGGGCTGGCGCTTTCCGTGATGGCCGGACACGATCCGCGCGATCACGATTCGCTTCCGCCCGGGCTCGCGGAGTTCCCTTGGCCGCCCTCGGGTCCGGAAAGGCCGCTGCGCATCGGCAGGTTGACCAATGCGTGGACGCGGTTGGATGCCGGGCTGGAATCGGCCATCGATGAGGCGCTCAAGACGCTGGAGAAGTCCGGCGCGAAGGTCACGGATGCGCAATTGCCCGACGGGCCGTTCGAAGACGCGGCCGAGCTGACCATCCTGATGGAAGCGGCGTCGTCGTTTCAGAAGCTGGTGCACTCGGGCGGCTGCGCCAGGCTGGTGGACCCGCTGGGCCAGGTGAACGGCTATCCCAGCGAGATGATGACGGCGACGGATTATCTGCAAGTGCAGCGGGTGCGGACGATCCTGCAGCGGCGAATCGACCTGCTGTTCGACCAATTCGACGTGATCGCGGCGGCGGGCAGCAATTCCAAGGCGCAACGGCTGGTGCCTGCGCCCCGAGGCGCCAATCCGCCGCAGAAGAAGGGCGGCGACGCGGCGGCGCCGCGGCCCGCGGACAACAGCCAGCGCGCTCCGGACGGCATCTCGAGCTTGTGCGGATTGCCCGCTCTCAGCGTTCCGTGCGGCTTCAGCTCGGATAATCTGCCCTACGGGCTGCAATTCATCGCGCGGGCGGCCAACGATGCCGCCGTTGTGCTGGCGGCGCGCAAATTCCAGTCGCTCACGGAATGGCACAAAAAACACCCGGGGCCATGGAGCTAGTCATGACGCCGCCTTCTCGTTGGCGTGCTCCACGCTGCTGCTCTGGCGGCTTCTCTTTTTGCGCCGCCGCGGCTGGATGGTGTGATCGGCACACACGTCCTGCGGATTCCCGCGGCATCCCACGATCGATGGACGCAATTTCTCCCGCGAAGCTCGCCAAATCGCGCGGCATGCGGCGCCGGTGTGGAAGAACCGCTATGAGGCCACGGCGCCACCGTAGCGGATTCAGACCCGCTGTGCCTGCAACACCTTCGACGCGTGCGGCGCGGCCATCCTCCCGGCTTATCGTCCCGCCAGCCGTTGATGGTCCTTCAAAATGCAATGATCCATCGCCACTGCCAGGCCGGCCGATTCGGCACGCCTGGCGGCCTCCTCGTGGATCACGCCTTCCTGCATCCAAACCGCCTTCGCCCCTTTGCGAATCGCAGCCTCCACGATGTCCGGAACAAACTCCGGGCGCCGGAAGACATCCACGATATCGATTGCCTCCGGAACGGAGTCGAGATCCGGATAGCATTTCTCGCCCAAAACTTCAGACTCCTGCGGATTGACGGGAATGATGCGGTATCCGGCGCGTTTCATGTATTCCGCGACGCCGTAACTGGGCCGCCAGCGCTTGCTGGAAAGGCCGACCACTGCGATGGTCCGCGACGAACGAAGAATCTCGCCAAGCCGGCTCATGGTTCTTCCTTGGCGGCCGGCTGGACGGGCTTCCGGGAGCCGGGCCGCGAGTGCTTCTGTGCCAGCGCGCGTTTCAATTTCTGAACTTCTTCCGCCGTCAGGTGCCGGAATTCGCCCGGTTTCAGATCGCCCAGTTCCAGGGGCCCGATGCGCACGCGTTTCAGCTTCTCCACCAGCCGTCCGAAATGCTTGAACATGATCCGGATCTGCTGATTGCGGCCCTCAAACAGGCGGACTTCATACCAGGGATTGTCGGCGCTGCGCAGGATTTTCAAACCGGCGGGAGCGGTGCGCCGTCCGCTGATGGGCACTCCCCGGCGGAAGGACTCTTCCTGTTCGACGGTGAGCGGCCCATTCACCTTCACCAGATAGGTTTTGGGCAAGTGCGTGGCGGCCGACATCACCGCGTTGGCGATTTCGCCGTCATTGGTGAGCAGCAGCAGTCCCTCGCTGTGATAGTCCAGGCGGCCGACCGGATAGACGCGTTCCTTGACACCGTGAAGAAGTTCCATCACCGTGGCGCGGCCTTCGGGATCGCTGAGGGTCGTCATGGTGTTGTTGGGCTTGTTCATGGCGAGATACACCTGGCGTTTGGGCGCGCGGATCAGCCGGCCGTCCACCTTGATGTGGTCGCGCTCGAGGTCGGCCTTCGACCCGAGTTCGCTGACAACCGTTCCGTTGACGGTCACCCGGCCTTCGAGCATCAGCTTTTCGGAGTGCCGGCGGGAAGCGACGCCGGCCTGCGAGAGGATCTTTTGTAAACGCTCTTCGGCCATCACGCCTCCGAAGGTTCGGAGCCAGCCTGGTCCGGGTTGGGGCTGGGCGGTTGCTCATCGGGCGCCGGGTCGGCGACTGAGGGGGCGTCCTGCGGCGGGTCGTCGGGCGGTTGCCCGGCCGGCGGTACTTCCGGTTTGGCGGTTTCCGCATCCGCGGCCGTTGCCGGTGCCGGGGTTTCGCCGTCCGTGGCGGCTTCCGGCGCTGGTTCGGCGGCCTCGGCTTCCGCAGGTTCGATGTCGGCGAGCGCCATGCGGCGGATTTCCTCGAACTCCTTCAACGTCGGGAGTTCGCTCAGATCCTTGAGGCCGAACTGGATGAGGAACTCCTTGGTAGTTTTATACAGAATCGGCTTGCCGATGACGTTCTTACGCCCGGCTTCGGCGATGAGTTTACGATCCAGGAGCGTGTTGAGCACGCCGGTGCCTTGCACACCGCGGATTTCCTTGATCTCGGGAGCGGTGACCGGTTGTTTATAGGCGATCACGGCCAAGGTCTCCAGCGCGGGCAAGGATAGCTTCAGCGGCGGCTTGAGACTCTTGGCGAATGCGCGGACGGCGTCATGATGTTCCGGCTTGGTGGCCATGCGATAGCCGCCGGCGACTTCGCGGATCGCAAATCCGTGCTCCGGCCTGTCATACTCCGCAATCAACTGGTCGAGCAGCGACTGTATCCGTTCCGGCGCCTGCTCCAGCGAGGCCGCCATCTGCGCCACGGTCACCGGATCCTCCGCAATGTAGACCAGGGCTTCGATCACAGCCTTCAGCCGGCCGTCGTCTTCAGCGTTTTCGGCGTCGTCTTCCCCGGCTGCGAGCAAGTCCTCCGCCAGGACGGTCTCCATTATTACCACCGGATGGGGCGAGTGCTCGGGTTCCGGTTCTGGTTCCGCCTCGGGGCCAGCGGCCTCGGGTGGAACGGTTTCATCGGGCGGATTTTCTTCCGGGCTTTCGTTCCCAGTGGTTTCCAGTTCTTCCATTGTCCAGTTAAATGTAATCTTTTTCGATGGCGGCGATGGGTTCGCCGGAGGCGAAAACGGCGTCGAAACCCGGGCTTCGCTGCAGCGCAATTTCGCCGAACAGGTCCTTTTGGGCGAGCTCGACGGCCTGCATGCGAACCATTTCGAGCACGGCGAGAAAGAGCGCGATCATGGCCCGCCGGGTGCGCTGCCGCTCAAACACGCGCAGGATGAAGACCGGTTTCTCGCCGGCTTCCGCAAACTCGTTTTTCAGATAGTGGATCATGTCGGCGACGGTTACGTCGGCGGTTTCCACTTCATACACAGGGCGATTCCGGGTCCGTTCCAGGATCTGGCCCATGGCTTTAACCAGATCGTAAAGCGTGACCGCCAGTCCGGGATCCTCGTCGGCGGCGAGGAAGGTCTTGATCTGAGGATTCGACCACACATTTTCCTCGATCAAGCGCTTCTGCTGGAGCATTTCGGCGGCGTTCTTGAAGCGCTCGTGCTCGAGCAGCCTGTCCACCAGTTCCCGGCGCGGATCTTCCGCGTTCTCTTCATCGGCTGCCAGCGCCGGATCGCGCGGCAGCAGCATTTTCGACTTGATGTGGATGAGCGTCGCCGCCATATACACGAATTCGGCGCCCAGATCGATGTCCATCTCCCGCGCCTTGTCCATGTATTCGAGGTACTGGGTGGTGATGGTGGCGATCGGAATGTCTTTGATATCAATCTGTTGCTTGCGAATCAGGTCCAGCAACAGGTCCAGCGGGCCATCGTACTGTTCGAGGTGAAAATTAAGCGGCGAGGACACCGTATCTCACGATAGCACGCGTGCAACCGGAGATTGGTCGCGCAGCAAACCGCGCCCGGCGCCGAGCAACCAGGCGAAGGAAATCACCGCAAACGTAGCAATCCCCCTGCGCATCGGGAGGCCGCCGAGATCGCGAATCGGGCTGGCAGCCAAACACAAGAGGATCAGCAGCCGGCCGGCTTCGAGCAGGACAAACAGCCGGCGATTCTCCAGCAGCCCGCCGAGAATCACCAGGCTCGCCATCAGGGCCAGGAAAAACACCACGCTGTCGGTTGTCGATTGCCTGGACAGCAGCGCCAGGAAACGGCTGTTAGCGATCATTACCGCGGCAAATTGCACCAGCACGTAAACACTCAAGGCGATAACGCGCGGCTGGTCGAAGCGGCGGAAATCGACCAGCGGATCGTAAGGCGGTTTTGGAAAGCGCGCGGCCACATCGGCGGGACGCCAGCCCGGCGGAGCGAACCACACCCGCAGCTTGTCCGCCCAATTTCGCGCGCGCCAGGAGTCGCACAGCATCAGCCAGTAATAGTGCAGGTTGGCCCAAACCGGGTTCCAGCTTTTGAGCTGGCCGCGGACGCCGTATATGCACGGCTCGTGATCGAGTTCTTCCTGAAAGCTGCCGAAGAGATGGTCCCACAGCAGGAATACGCCGACGTAATTGCGATCCAGGTAAATATCGTTCTGCGCGTGATGGACACGGTGGTTGGACGGAGTCTGAATCCAGCGATCGAGAAATCCCAGGCGGCCGATGAGGCGGGTGTGCGGCCAGAACTGGTAGAAAAGCTGGATCACGCCTACTAGCAGGAAAACTTCCATCGGAACTCCGGCGAACGCCATCGGCACGTAGAAGATCCAGTTGGTGAAAGCGCCGGTGGAGGGCTGCCGCAGGGCGGTAGTCAGGTTGAATTCCTCGCTTTGATGGTGGACGGAGTGCGACGCCCAGAAGAGCCCGACGGTATGTCCCAGGCGGTGCTGCCAGTAGTAGCAGAAGTCGTAGAGGACGAAAGCAAACACCCAGGTGAGCCAGTAGGCGGATGAAAGCCGCAGGGGCGGGGCGTGCGCCAGCGTCCATTCATACGCCAGAATGCCGAGAAAGCCAAAGAAGACCCGGGCTCCGGTGCTGATGATGCCGCAACTCAGGCTGTTGATGGCGTCGGCCAGGTGGTAATAGCGCGTGCCACGGACGCAATCCACGGTGAACTCGATGGCGACCAGGCCGACGAAGACGGGCACCGCGAGAGCGACCGCACGGCCGTACAGCGAGTCCATGCCCGTATTATCCAACAGGCGGTCTATTTGGAGTGCGGCTCGCTGGCCTGTCCTTCGGCGGAAAGAAGCACCACGTCGACTCGGCGATTGTGCGCGCGGCCATCCTCGGTGTCATTCGGATCGGATGGCGCATTTTCCGCGTACCCAGCGACACAGAGGCGATCCTCCGGGATCTGGAATCGCGTTTCCAGCAATTCGAGCATGGCGATGGCGCGCGCGGTCGACAGCTCCCAATTGCTTCGGAATCGGGAATTGTGGATGGGAATGGAATCGGTGTGTCCCTCCAGGCGTACTGGGTTCGGCAGTTCGCGCATCACGTCGGCGATTTTCTGCAGGATCGGAAAACTGGCCGGTTCGACAGTGTCGTCACCGGAGGCAAAGAAGGCCGCTTCGCGCAGGCTGATCACCAGGCCGCGCGCCTGCAGGTCGAGGTTCACTTTGCCGCTTTTGAGCTCCGTTGCCAGGCCGGTCTGCAACTTCTGCATCGACTTCCCCAGATCCTGGGGATGCGGGTTGGTGGGATTCCCTGCCTGCGGCGGCTGATTGTCGGATAGCTTCACCCTCTCGGGATTTGTGGGCGGCTTGCTGTTTTCGTGGCGGCCCCGCCCCAGGGCGGTGGCGATCGTGCTGCTCAACTGGCCATGTTCGAGGGCATCGCGGACCGAATCGGAGACCGCCTTGGCCGCGTTCTTGTCCTTCTGCGAGGATGCGAACATCACCACGAAGAAGGCAAACAGGAGGGTGATGAAGTCCGCATAGGACACCAACCACCGCTCGTGATTTTCGTGCGAATTATGTGTTCTGCGGTTCATCGGGCCGTCCCATCGGTAGTTGTGCCGGCGCCGGCCTTGGCGGCCGTGGAACCCGGCTTGCCGCCCTTGGCCGGCTCAGTTTTGGGCTTGACCTTCCGGGGATGTTGATTGAACGCCTGCAGTTTCATGCGGATCAGCGTCGGATTCAGCCCTTCCACGATGCCGATGACGCCTTCCATGGTCATGTCGCGCAGCAGCGTCACCTGTCGCATACGCGAGCGCAGCTTATTGGCCGCCGGAAGAAAAAGGATGTTGGCCGAACCGACGCCGTAGACGGTTGCCACAAAAGCTACGGCGATACCATGGCCAACTTCCTTGATGTCCTCAAGGTGCTTCATGACCTGGATGAGACCCATGACCGCACCGATAATGCCGACGGTGGGAGCGTAGCCGCCGGCGGCCTCCCATACCTTGGCTTCGGCTTCCGCCGACTGCTCTGTCAGGTTGATTTCGGTATCCATCATCTTCTTGATCTCTTGCAGGTCGGTGCCGTCGACCGCCATTCCGAGCGCTTTGCGCAGAAAGGGATCGTGAATGGATGCCGCCTCCGATTCCAGACTGACGATGCCGTTCTTCCGCGCCAGGGTCGCATAGCGGATGAGCGATTCGATGGTGGACTCGGGAGAGACGACCGGCTCCATCAAGATGCTCTTGATGGCGGCCAGTCCGCGCAGAACGACCGGCAAGGGATTCGTCACCAGCACCGCGCCAAAGGTGCCGCCCAGAACGATCATGGCGGCGGTGGCCTGGGCGACATCCTGGATGCTGCCCTTCTCCAGCAACAGGCCGCCGAGAATTCCCGTCAGGGCCAGCGCAATGCCGCCGAGAGTCGCCAGGTCCGGCCGGAAGCCCGGGCCCTTTGGCCTGGTCTTGGCTCCGTCCGGCGGCGTCCTGGATACTCCTTTCGCCGTCGCGGCTGTGGTTGCGTCCGCCATAGCTCCTATGCGGAATCCCCGCCCGCGTCGCCACCGTCGACGGGTTCGGACAGCGGCTCGGCCAGCCGTTCACATTTCGGGTCCAGAATGAGGCGCCGGAATTCCACAATCCTCCGCACGACTTCCTCGGCGCTTTCACGCGCGCGGAGAATCTGCCCGGTCGTCAGCGTGATCACGGTGTCCGGGGTGATGTCGATGTGCTCGATCAGGTCGGAATTGAGAAACATCGGGATACCATTGAGTCGAGTCAGCCGGACCATTCGGGCTCCTGGAACTTTATCGGCAGAATTCCGCGAAAACCTTAATGGCCACGCTCGTTTCGCAGGCTATAATCTCCCCATGAAGAGTGCCTTCGCCGGTCTCTCCGGAATCGGTCAGATCGCCGTCACCGTGAAAGAGGTCGAACCCGCGGTGGTGTTCTATCGCGACCTGTTGGGCATGAAGCTGCTGTTTCAGTTTCCCGGCATGGGATTCTTCGATTGCGGGGGCGTACGCCTCATGCTCACGGCCGCGGAAAAATCCGGCGAGCATCACAATTCGATCATTTACTTCAAAGTGGAGGATATCGGCCAGGCTCATGCGGCGCTGAGCGGCCGGGGCGTGAGCTTCGAGCGCGAACCGCACATCATCGCCCGCATGCCCGACCACGATCTGTGGATGGCCTTCTTCCGGGATCTGGACGGCAACATGTTGGCGATGATGTGCGAGGTCAAGACGTAACGGAGGGCGGCCTTAAGACCGCTGCGGGCGGAAGCCCCGCCCTCCCTAGCCGGCGCGCTCGAGCTGCTCCAACAGGATGGACAGCCGCGGCGCATCTTCGATGCGTCCGCCGTAGCGCCATGAGTTGTACACGTCGGTGAACTCCGCCACCAGGGTTCCCGTCGGCGAGGGCGGAAGCGACGCCGCAAACTCGGCCGGCGTGAACCAGGGCGGTTTCTGAAAGCCTCGCCGTCTCAGAACCTGCAGCATGCGCCGATACAGCAGCGCCGCGTCTCCGGCATGAACATGGCCCATGCGCACCTGCTTCACCCGCCGGCGCACTCCCCAAATGCGTACCACTGGCGGGATCCCGAACCACAGCACGATTCCGGCCCCTATGACCGCGGCGGCCCGCAACCCAAACCGCCGAATCCACCGGCCCGGCGCGCTGTCCCAATAGGATTTGGTGTCGGTGAGCGAATCGAACCAGTGAAAGCCGAAGTGCGACGCGCTCTGCTGCATGCGGTCCAATAGCGAGCCCTGTTGTTTGGGATCGTACCCTACGATCCACTGTTCCCACAGACCTTCGGCGGCATCGGCCCAGAGCGACAGCCGGGAGGCGGCCATAAATTTGGATCGCGGGTCGGGAGGGGTGGGGTCGAAGGTGGTCCATCCGTGTCCGGTAATCCATGCTTCGACCCAGGCGTGGGCATCCTGGGCGCGAATCAGCCACAAACCCGTGAGGTCGTTGTAGACCCCACTCTGGAAACCGGTCGCGAGTCTTGCCGGAACGCCCGAGGCTCGCAGCATTACCGCCATGGCCGAGGCGAAATGCTCGCAATAGCCTTTCTTTCGAACGAAGAGAAAATCGGCCAAGGGGTCCGGCGGCCGGCGGCGGGGAAGATCGAGGGAGTAAGTATAATCGGACCGCAATCGCTGCTCGATGGCGCGCGCCTTCTCGAGATCGGTTTGAGCCCCGGCGGTCATCTGACGCACCAGGGCGGGAATTCGCGGGTCGAGCGCCGGAAGCCGCAGACAATGGTTCCGTTCCACGTCGTCCAGCGACGGCTCCGGGTTTAGCGGGGACGCGGTTTCCGGAACATCCTCGATCCGGCTGTACGCCTCGTAGCGAAAACCCGGATGAGGCTTGCCCGCCAGCCGGTAACTGGCGCCTTCGGTGCTCTCAATATAAGGAACGTCGAGATCCACGTGCTCGGGCTGGCCGGCGAAGAACAGGGCATCGCTATCGATGGCGTCGAACGAAACATCGTAGACAAACGTGTGGCCGGGCCGGCGATAGGCGGGCGGGATCAGGTCCAGCCGTCCATCTTCGGTGTACAGTCTGGTGGTCGGCAGGTTGGGATTGAACCAATTGACGCCGTCGAAGGCAGTCAGGGCTCCCCCCCGCCATTTCAGGCTGCCGATCCCTTCCTGGTCGAACAGGCGCACATGCATCACCGTTCGAGAGCTGGTTTTGATGCTGCCGATTTCGCCCAGGGAAACGCGCGAAGAGAAGCCGGGCAGGAGCACCCGATGGAACAACAATCCGCCGATGACCTGGCCGGCCGCATGGGGAGAAAGAAAGAACAACCCCGCCGTCAGCGCGAGAACCGCGAGCGCCATGGAAGCCGCCAGCGCAACCAGGCGCATCGACAAACCGCCGGGGTTCCGTGCCGCCGGCCGTGCTTTCTGAACCGAACGGCGGATCTCGCCGCTCGTCAGCGCCGCCACCGCGCAGGCCAGGTAGAGGATCATGGCCGCCAGAAACGCCACGTTGAGCGAGAACATCGCGGCCGCAATCAGGGTGGCGAATGACAGGACGGCGAGCCAGAAATCGTCGCGCCGGCCGAAAGACAGAAGCAGCTTTCCTGCCACCGCAATACACAGGGTATGGACCAGCGCCGCGGCGGGGTGCTCGAAAAGCAGGGCGTCGGCGGCGAAAAAGGCCGCGACCAGGAGCAGGGCCAGTGGTATGGTGCGGCGGGACGGATGGAGACGGAATCCGGACGCGAGGCAGAAAGCGCGGAGGAGGACTCCGGCGCCGGCGGCGATCAGAACCAGTGGATCGAGGTAACCGGAGCCGGCAATGGCCAGAATACTGCCGGCGACCAGCCCCAGGACGGAAAACTGAAAGAATCGGTCAACCGGAGTGGTTGCACGCGATTCCTGACGCCCCATACTATCAGGCTAGCAGCTTTGACTGGAGCAGCAACCTTGGATCATTCGAGACGTAGCGGTTGGCCGCGGACTTAGCGGTTGGCCGCCGACTTAGCAGCTTGCGGGTATTTCCGGACGTGCTCGGAGGACTCCATCAGTTTTCCCGCGGCACGGATCGCAGCGATGAACGCATCGCTGTCCTCGACTCGCGAACGGCAGTTCTCGCACGTAAGGAGGTGTTCCTCGATGGGCGCCGAATCGACTTCGGGCAACAAGCCGAGGGAGTACTGCTCGATCTCCTCCCGGTCTAAGTGGCCATCCGTAATCATGATGATACCTAAGTCCATTTTCCTTCAAGATGTCCGCAAAAGGAAGTGGACTGCCACCTTAGAACTTCTCGGGATAATGTTAACTAAAGACGAAATAATCAGCTTAGGCGCTGGCTCTGGAGCGGCGTGACAGGCACCGCCGGCCCAACTCGCCGAACCTTGCCTTGGCGCGCGATTTGATCAGGCGGAATTGAGTCGTGGTAAGTCCCATCTCGTCACAGATTTGGTCGGGAGCCTGTTCCCGTAGGTAGAAGCGGATCAGAACTTCCCGGTCGCGTTTTGGAATGCTATTGAGTAGCCGCAACGCCAGATCCAGTTTCTGCTGTTCCACCATGCGGTGTTCGGGATTCGGGAGCCGATCCCGTAGCGGAGCGACTAACTCCAAATCGGCGTAGTTTCGCCGCCGGTTGATGGCAGCTTGAATGTACGCCGATATCTGCCGCCGGACGACAGTGCGGATATACCCCATCAGCCGCTCCGGTTCCCGCAAATCACCGCGTTGAATCGACTGCGTAATCACTAAGAATGCATCATGAACTTTGTCATCCAGATCCTGTGGTCCGAATTGCCGATAGAGGAGGAATCTGATGCCTTTTGAGAAGATCCGGTAGAGATCTTCCATGCCGGACGGATCGAAGCTACGTATGCGCTCTACAAGTCCCGACCAGGACGGGTCGGGAGGTTCGGGAGCAGCCGTGGACTGCAACCCGTTGAGATGCGCTTCCAGTGGAGTCACGTTAGAACTGTTCCCCTTGTGCTGAAACTGCGCTTCTAATGTCGATAAAATCCAGGTTAGCCCGCTGAACTGGACAGTGCGGAGGACGAGCAGTACTTATTATTAAAAATTCGGAAGTATTCCCACTTGCATCCTCGGGAAACATAGTAGCAAGGTTTCTGTCCAAAGCCATTACCCACAAAGAGGGGTCGTTCGCATGTAAAAGGCGTGATGGATAGGAGGGTAGCCAAAAAACTGGCGCCTTGCGGCAATTCGATGGCGCTCGGACGGTCCCACCTCATTGATCCTAAGTCAGTTACGATACGGGCCTAAATCTGCATCTCGACCGGCAGCATGTTGGACCAGGTCACACCGCAATTAGAACGATACCTCGATCTGCTCAGTGCTCGTCAGAAATTAGTGACTTCCAATATCGCCAATTTGGATACACCTGGTTATCATACTCAGGACATAGACTTCCAATCCGAATTTCAGAATGCGATCGCGGGACCGCCACAGGTCATCGAGGTCTCCGGTTTGGCGATGAAAAACGACGGAAATAACGTGAGTCTCGACCGGGAGTCGCGCCTGCTGGCGGAAAATGCCTTGCGGTTCAACGTAGCGGCGAACCTCTTACGGTCGCGGATCTCGGAAGTCCGCACGGCCATCAGGGAGGGTCAAAGCTCGTGAGTTTGTTCTCGGCGATTTCCGTGGGGGCCTCCGGCATGGCGGCGCAGCGCCAGCGCGCGGAATTGCTGGTGGAAAACCTGGCCAATGCCGAAACCACTCGCACACCCGATGGGGGGCCTTACCGCAGGAAAGACGTGGTGTTCGAAAGTGCGGACATTTCCTCCCCATTCGCCTCGGTGTTCAACGCGCAGATCGGGAATCCCAGCGGTGTGGCCATATCGGAAATCGTGACCGACGCCAGCGATCCCGAAAAGCGCTATATGCCTGGACATCCCGATGCGGATGCCGACGGGTACGTGGCTTTTCCGCGCATCAATCCGGCTGAGGACATGGTCGATTTGATGGGCGCGGCGCGCGGTTATGAGGCCAATGTCGCCGCCATCTCCGCCGTCAAGGACATGATCCAGCGATCCCTGGATTTGCTGCATTGAGGTGATCCATGCCAGGCCCGATTCTCCCCATTTCATCCGCGGCAATTCCGCAAACCATCGCGCCGGCGGGAAACTCCGCGTCCGGAGGGGCGTTTCAGGACATTTTCACCAGCGCCGTCGAGCGCGTCGAAGGACTGCAGGCGAATGCCGCCGCGTCCATGGAGCGGTTCCTGTCCGGGGATAATGAAGACCTGCACACCACCATATTGGCCGCCACCCAGGCCGATCTTTCGTTCAACCTGTTTTTGCAGTCGAGAAACAAAGTTGTCAGCGCGTACCAGGAAATCATGCGCCTGCAGATCTGAACCCTCACGTTCTCCCCGCGTTTTGCCGATCAATAATCGAGCGGAAAAACGGCATCCGAGATCGACATGAAGAAAGTCCTGGCCAATCTCTCGCTCCGGCAGAAGATCATGGTCGCGATCGTTGCGCTGGCCATGGCGGCGGGGATTTATTCGCTGGTTCACCTGCAAAAGGAGGCCGGCTTCAAACCTCTGTTCACCGGTCTGGCGCCCGAAGACGCTTCCGGCGTCATCCAGAAACTGAAAGAAGCCGGCGTGGAGTACCGCTTGGCCGACGGCGGCGCCGTCCTGGCGCCGGAATCGCGCATCCCGGAACTGAGACTGACCATGGCGGGGGCCGGCTTACCAAAGACCGGGCGCATCGGCTTCGAACTGTTCGACAAGACCAACCTGGGGGCCACCGAATTCACCGAACACGTCAATTACCGGCGAGCGCTGGAGGGCGAGTTGGAGCGGTCGGTCATGTCGTTGGCGGAAGTCGAGCAGGCCCGGGTCCACCTGACCTTTCCCAAGGACTCGGTCTTCCTCGACGCGCAGCAGCCGGCCAAGGCCAGCGTTCTGGTGAAAATACGTCCGGGAATGCGGCTCGCCCCGCAAAATGTGCAGGCGATCGACAACTTGCTGGCCAGCGCGGTCGAAGGGCTGTCGCCTGACGCGGTGGCGGTGTTGGACATGAACGGGAACCTTCTGGGACGCCCGAAATCCACCGGCAGTCCCGACGCGGGTGAACCGTCCGAAGCGGTGCTGGATTTTCGGCATAAGGTGGAAGCCGATCTGCTCGCGAAGATCAATTCGACGCTCGAACCCCTGTTGGGCGCGGAGAAGTTTCGCGCGGGCGTATCGGTGGATTGCGATTTCACCGGAGGCGAGGAGAGCGCGGAAGTCTTCGACCCTGCCCGCTCGGTGATGCTGACCTCGCAGCGCACGGAGGACTCCGCCGGCTCATCGGCCTCCAGTGGGGTGCCGGGCACGCAATCGACGCTGCCCCGCCCCACATCGCGGCCCGCCAGCGGCAGCGGACGCACGTCGCGCGTCACCGAGAACATCACGTATCAAACCACGCGCACGGTCCGCAAGACCCGCCTGCCGGCCGGGACCATCCGGAAGATTTCGCTTTCCGTTCTGGTAGATCAGGATCTCACCTGGCACCCCAATGGGAATACCTTTGAGCGGGTCCTGCAGCCTCCCACGCCCGAGAAGCTGAAAGTCATTCACGACCTGGTGGCGGGCGCCATCGGATTCTCCGAGGAGCGCGGAGATCAACTGGTGATCGAAACACTTCCTTTCGAAAGCACTCTGAGTATCGAACCGCCGCCGGCGCCGGGTCCGCCGGCGGACCGGCCGCAGGCCAAGCCCGGATTCTCGATCACCTGGGACCGGAAGACCATCCTCCTCGCGGCTGGCGCGGCCGCGGGTGTGATCGCGATTTCCGCGATTGCCGGCATCTTCCTGCGGCGGCGTAAAAAGAAAGCCAAGGCCAGCCTTCCGACGGCTTTACCCGCGGGTGCCGAAGGCACCTCGGAGCAGCCGGCGATCGAGGGCGGCAGTGGCTCGCTGGAAGACCAGATCAAAGCCCGGCTGGCGGAACGCGACGCCGAGCAGAAGAAGGCCGAGGCACAAGCATTGAGCGCCTTGAAACTCGCTCCCGTGATTACCAAGACCGCCGAGGTGTTGGCCAAGCATTTGCGCGAGAGAATCACCAAGGAACCCGAAGTCTCGGCGCAAGTTCTGAGGACCTGGATCCGCGAGGACGAGGAAGTGCGATGATCCTCAATGCCAAGACGGCCGGCGGCGGCGAAGACCAGATTCCGGGGATTCGCAAGGCCGCGATGCTCCTGATTGTGCTGGGCGAGCAATCCAGCGCCGAACTGCTGCAGCAGCTTTCCGAGGAGGACGTTCAGAAGGTCAGCCGTGAAGTGGCGACACTCACGGCGATTTCTTCGGAAGAAGCCGAACACGTCCTTCAGGAATTCCATCATATTTCCACCGCCGGCGAGTACGTCGCGCGCGGGGGACTGGATTTCGCCCGCAAGCTGCTGCTGCGGGCGTTCGACCCGGATGTCGCCAAGCGTCTCCTCGACCGCCTCACCAAGGCTCTGGGAAGCGAGGCGGCCTCCTTCGACGCGATTCAGAAGGCCGATCCGCAACAGCTTGCCAAGTTCATTCACAACGAGCATCCGCAAACCATCGCCCTGGTGCTGTCTCACCTGAATTGGGCGCAGGCGGCGGCGCTGCTCACATCGCTGCCGCCCACCCTGCGTGCGGACGTAGCCCTGCGCATGGCCAGCCTGGACCAAATCTCTCCGGAAATTATTTTGAAGATCGCGGGTGTGATCGGACAGAAACTCAAAGCCCTCGGTGAGTTCAGCCGCGAGTCCTACGGCGGTGTGCGTGCCGTAGCCGAGATCCTGAATCGGCTCGATTCCGGATCGAGCCGGGAAATCCTCGACCACATCGAGAACTCGGACACCAACCTGGGCGAGACTATCCGCCACCTGATGTTCGTGTTTGAAGATCTTCTGCTGATCGATCCTGTGGGGCTGAAGGAAGTTCTGGCCAAAGTCGACCGCAAGGTGCTTACCGTGGCCCTCAAGGGAACCAGCGAACAGCTCCGCAACCAGGTGCTGGGGTGCATGTCGCAGCGCGGCGCGGAGATGTTGCGCGAGGATATGGAGGCGCTCGGTCCAGTCAAGATCAAGGAGGTGGAATCGGCGCAACAACAGATCATCGCGGTGGTGCGCCAGTTGGAATCCGAAGGCGTCATCAGCCTGAAGGGCGCGGTCGGAGAACAGTATGTCGTCTAGAATCCTGGCGCCCGGCGAGCAGCACAAGGTTGTCCAGCCTCCCTGGCAACGGGAGGTCGCGCCGGAAGGCGCCCCGGGGGACAAGCCGGCCCCGCCGAAATCTACGCCGCCCGAGCGCGATGCTTCCGCCGAATTGGCGCGGATGCAGCAACAATGCGAACAGCGCATCGCGGAAGCGCGCGCCGCCGGACTGCGCGAGGGCGAAGCCGCCGGGCGCAGCCGGTCGGCCGCCGAACAGCAGGCCGTCATCGAACGCCTTGCCCGTTCCATCGAGGAAATCGCCGGGCTGCGGCAAAAGCTGCGCCGCGAAGCGGAGTCCGACATGATCCGGCTATCGCTGGCGATTGCGCGGCGCATCCTGCACCGGGAAGTATCGGTAGACCCGGAAGCCATGCACGGGCTGGTGCTCGGCGCCCTGGAGAAGTTGCAAGGGCAGGAGATCGCGCGGCTGCGCGTGCATCCCTCCCATGTCGCTCCCGTGACTGCCTGTCTGCGCCAGGCCGCGCCGGGAAGCGTCATTGAGGTGCTGCCGGATCCGTCGCGGCAGCCGGGAGCGGCATTCTTTGAAACCGCGCACGGCGATCTGGACGCTTCCGTGGACAGCCAGTTACAGGAGATTGAGCGCGGTCTCGTTGACCGACTCAAGCGCCAGCCATGAGCGACCGGATCTCGCTGGAACACTACTTTCAGGATCTGGAGACGATCCCCAGTTACCGTTGGACCGGTGAAGTCTCGCAGGTCTCCGGATTGCTGATCGAGTCACGCGGGCCGCAGGCTGCCATCGGCGACTTTTGCGAGATTCAGACCGCGGCCCGCGCCATCCGCACCCAGGTAATCGGATTCCGCAACGGACGAGTGCTGTCCATGCCGCTCGAGGAAATCGACGGGCTGCGGCTGGGCGACACCGTTCGCGCGCGCAGTGAGGATTCCCGCGTCGCCGTAGGCGAAGGATTACTCGGCCGTGTCATCGACGGGTTCGGCATGCCGATCGACCCCGGACCCGCCATTGAAGCCTCGGCGCAGTACAGCCTGCACGGGGCGGCGACCAATCCGCTGCACCGCGCCCACATTACCGAGCCCCTGGTCACCGGCATCCGGGCCATCGACAGCTTTCTTACCTGCGGCAAAGGCCAGCGCATCGGCCTGTTTGGCGGATCGGGGGTCGGCAAAAGCACGCTGCTGGCGTCCATGTCGCGCCACAATTCAGCGGACGTCACGGTTATCGGGATGATTGGGGAGCGCAATCGCGAGGTTCGCGGTTTCCTGGAGAACGAACTGGGACCAGAAGGCCGTAAACGCTCCGTAGTCGTCTGCGCCACCTCCGAACGGCCGGCGCCCCTGCGGGTGCGGGCCTGTTTCGTGGCCCTGGCGGTGGCCGAGTATTTCCGCGACCAGGGCAAGAACGTCCTGCTGGTGATGGATTCGATCACGCGCCTCGCGATGGCACAGCGGGAAATCGGTCTGGCCGCCGGCGAGCCGCCCAGCCAGAAGGGATACACACCTTCGGTCTTCAATCTTCTGCCGAAAGTATTGGAACGCGCCGGCAACTTCCGGAAGGGGTCGATCACCGGGTTCTTTACCGTGCTGGTTGAAGGCGACGATTTCAATGAACCGATCTGCGACGCCGTCCGCGCAATCCTCGACGGGCACATCATTCTCGCGCGCCGGTTGGCCGCCCAAGGCCAGTACCCGGCGATCGACATCCTGCATTCCGTCAGCCGCCTCACGTCCGCCATCGCCACGCCGGCGCAAAAGGATGCCGGAAACAAACTGCGGCAGGCGCTGGCGGCCTATCGCGACGCGGAAGATCTCATCCAACTGGGAGCCTATGTGGCCGGCACGAATCCCGATTTGGATTCCAGCATTCGGCTGCGGCCGGAGATCATGGAATTCCTGCGCCAGGATCACACCGTCAAGGCCCCCATCGAAGAAACATTGGCGCGAATGGAGGCACTGGCGCGGAAACTGGAAAGTGGCAAAACCGCGGCGCCGCAGGCCAAACGATGACTCGATTTCAGTTTCGATTGCAGAGAGTCCTCGAATGGCGGGGGAAGCAACTGGAACTCGAGGAGGCACGATTCAAGCAGTGTCTGGCGGAGGTGACGGACGTCGACCAGAGGCGGACAGCCATGGAAGCCGCGCAATTGGACGCCGAGCGGCAGTTGCGTCATCGAGGTAACGTCCTCGGACAGGATCTGGCCGCGCTCGCGGGTTACCGGCGATTCGCGCAGGACCGCATCCGCCGGCTGGCGTTGGAGCGGGTAGAGGCCGGGAAACGTCTGGCCGCCCAGGAACAGACCATGCTGGAGGCTCGGCGGCGCTGCAGGCTGCTGGAACGGCTCAGGGAGCGGCGGCTCGTCGAATGGGAGGCGGCGGCAGACAAAGAGTTGGACGAGGTCGCGGCGGAATCACACCTGGCGAGGTGGGCAAGAGCCGGGAGCCGGGACTAGGCTGCCGAACCTGGCGCGTCAGGCAGCAGTCGCACGGCGGATTATCGCAACTCCCGGCTTTCTACGCTATTCAGGCGCAAGCCGTCCGGCCGGAGCCCCTGACCTTATATACACGATATACACGGATCGCGGCGGAACAAGACGACAAATCTCCCGTTAAAAAACATTTTGCATAAGTCCTGTTTTCTGTTATTCTAGGGTTGCTCTGGTTGTCAAAACCGCGCGAGGGATATGGATACAGCCGCACAAGGCATTCTCACTCGCGATGAAATGGAGAGCAGGCGCCTGTTAGCCGCACAGGACCTGCAAAGGGGGCTCACGCAGTCACAAGTAGCCCGTAAGTTCGGGGTTACTCGCACCACTGCGTCCCGTTGGTGCCGCGCACTGAGCGGCAATGGAATGGAAGGGCTGCGCAAACGCCGCGCTCCCGGACGTCCCAGCCGTCTCTCGGCGGATCAACTTCGCGCCGTCTCCGAACTCTACAACTCCGGTCCACAATCCTGCGGATTCAACGTCGACCGCTGGACCACCGCTCGCTTTGCCGAGGCCATTCAAAGCCGCTTCGGCATCCGCTATGATCCGGATCACGTGGGCCGCATCATGCATCGTCTGGGGTTGCGGGTACGGCGCAAGAACCGCCGCCGCGTGCCGGAGGTGATCTACGCCAACCGGTTCGCCGCGAACGCTCCGCGCCTGAACGTACCGGAACAATCCCATAACGTCGCCTAGCCTCGATCTCTGAGGGCGTTCCCCTTTCAGCGTTCTTGGTGCGTGCCGCCTCTGGGACGGTTGGGTCATGACCCAGGCTCCGCCAGAGGTTGCACGCATCGGCGCTGCTTAGGGTTGTCCGGGAACCGTAACCCTGACGGCTGAATTGCGGCGAAATTTGCCAGTTGGAATGTGCAGTTGGCTTTTGTGGTGCCTGCGGATATAATTCGGTTTTTGAATTATACCGCATATGACCGCCGGCAAAACTGTTCCTTATCTGAACCCTGCTTTGTCCGCTGCCAAACGGGCGAAGGATCTCCTCGCGCGCATGACACTGGAGGAGAAAGCCGCACAGATGATGTGCGTTTGGCGGGAGAAGGCCGACAAGCTCGTTGATGCCGACGGCAATTTCGACCACCAGAAAGCGAAATCGGCCTTTCGAAAAGGCCACGGCATCGGACAAGTCGGCCGCCCCAGCGACGCCGGCAAAGGCAAGGATGCGCGTTCGACAGCCGAACTGAGCAACGCCATCCAGAGGTTTTTCATCGAGAACAGCCGGCTCGGAATTCCCGTGGTCTTTCACGAGGAATGCCTGCACGGCCACGCCGCCATCGATTCCACCAGCTTTTCGCAGCCTGTCGGCCTGGGCGCAACCTTCGATCCGGATCTCGTGGAGCGTCTGTTTACCATGACGGCACTGGAAGCGCGCGTCCGTGGCACGCACCAGGCGCTCACTCCGGTGGTCGACGTCGCCCGTGAACCCCGCTGGGGCCGCGTCGAAGAAACCTACGGCGAGGATCCCTATCTGGTCTCGCGGATGGCAATCGCCGCGGTCCGCGGATTCCAGGGCGACGCCAGCTTCCGCGACAAGACCCGCGTCATGGCCACGCTGAAGCACTTCGCCGCGCACGGGCAACCCGAATCGGGAACCAACTGCGGTCCGGTGAACGTGTCGGAGCGGGTCCTGCGCGAGACCTTTCTTTATACCTTCAAAGAGGCCATCCAAAAAGCCGGGGCCATCAGCGTCATGGCTTCGTACAACGAGATCGACGGCGTGCCCTCGCACGCCAACCGCTGGCTGTTGCGCGACGTCCTGCGCAAAGAATGGGGATTCAAGGGCTTCGTCGTTTCGGATTACTACGCGATCGCCGAGCTACATTTCCGGCCGGAAGTGCGCGGCCATGCCGTGGCCAAAGACCGCGTGGAAGCCTGCGAACTCGCCGTCCGCGCGGGCGTGAATATCGAGCTTCCCGAGCCGGATTGCTACACGCACCTGGTCAGCCTGGTCAAGAAGGGCGTGCTCAAGGAGTCCCAGCTCGACGAACTCGTGCTTCCCATGCTCGAGTGGAAGTTCCGCTTCGGCCTGTTCGAAGATCCCTACGTCGATCCCGACGAAGCCGAGCGTGTCGTCGGCTGCGAGGCGCATCGCGATCTGGCGCTCGAAGCCGCGCGCGAGACGATCACGCTATTGAAGAACGAGAACGGCGCCGCGCCGGTCGATGCGAATCGCGTGAAGACCATTGCCGTCATCGGCCCCAACGCGCACCGTCCGCTTTGGGGCGGATACAGCAGCGTCCCGAAGCACAATGTCACGGTGCTGGAAGGCATTCGCGCGAAAGTGGGCGATCGCCTGAAGGTGCTCCACAGCGTGGGATGCGAAATCACCAAGCCGGGATCCTGGTACGAAGATCCCGTCGAGCCCAGCGATCCCCAGGAAGATCGCCGCCAGATTGCCGAAGCGGTGAAAGTCGCCAGGAAGGCCGATGTGATCGTACTTGCGCTGGGCGGCAACGAGCTGACCTCGCGCGAGGCGTGGTCGTTTGTGCATCTGGGAGATCGCCCGAGCTTGAATCTGATCGGCCGTCAGACCGAGCTTGTAGAAGCCCTGGCGGCCACCGGCAAGCCAATTATCGCGTTCGTGTTCAACGGGCGCCCGCTGGCCATCGAGCCCTTGAACCGCCACGCCGCTGCCATTTTCGAATGCTGGTACCTGGGCCAGGAGACCGGGCGCGCAGTGGCGGACGTTCTGTTCGGCGACTACAATCCCGGCGGCAAGCTGCCGATCACCATTCCCCGTTCCGCCGGCCACCTGCCCGCGTTCTACAACTACAAACCCACGGCGCGCCGCGGATATCTCTTCGATGACATTTCGCCCATGTACGCATTCGGCTTCGGCCTGAGCTACACTACGTTCCGGATTGAAAATGTGCGATTGGCGAAAACCCGCATCCGCCCCGACGGCTCCACTCGCGTGACGGCGGACCTCACCAACACCGGCTCGCGCGCCGGCAGCGAAGTGGCGCAGATGTATATCCGCGATCGCGTCAGTTCCGTCACGCGGCCGATCAAAGAGCTGAAGGGATTCCGCCGGGTTTTCCTCGAAGCCGGCGCATCGGCGGCCGTCGAATTCGAAATCACCCCCGAGCTCCTGGCGTTCTATAACGTCGACATGCAGTTCGTCGTTGAGCCGGGCGAATTCGAAATCATGGTGGGGAATTCGTCGCGCGACGCCGACCTGCAGACCGTCGTTTTGACCGTGAAATAGGCAGCCTCCCATGCCACAAACACAGAAGCTCTCCTTTTTCGAGAAGGCCGGCTACAGCCTGGGCGACGGCGCGGCCAACTTCGTCTTCCAGACGATGATTCTCTTTCAGCTCAACTTCTACACCGACACCATGGGAGTCGCCGCCGCTTATGCCGGCAGCCTGTTGCTGGTCGGGCGGCTGTGGGATGCGTTTTTCGACCCAATGATGGGCGTGCTGGCGGACCGCACCAATACGCGCTGGGGCAAGTTTCGTCCGTGGGTTTTGTGGACAGCGGTGCCGTGGGGAATCGTCATGGTTCTGGCGTACACCAACCCCGGTTTCGGGTCGACCGGCAACCTGGTTTGGGCATGCCTGACCAACATCCTCCTGATGACTCTGTACTCCGCCAACAACACGCCCTATTCCGCGATGACCGGCGTGATGACCGGCGACGTAAATGAGCGGACCAGCCTTTCCTCGTTCCGCTTTGTGTCGGCGATGATCGCCCAGTTGATTGTGGGCGGATTCACGCTGGCGTTGGTGGCGAAATTCGGCCAGGGAAACAACGCCAAAGGCTGGCAGATGACCATGGGCCTCTGGGCGGCGATTTGCGTCGTGTTGTTCTGCATCACGTTTCTGACCACGCGCGAACGGATTCAGCCCGACCCCAAACAGAAATCTTCGCCACGCCAGGATTTCGGGTCTCTCCTGAGCAACGGGCCGTGGAAAGTGATGTTCATTCTGACGCTGGCCCACTTCGCCATGCTGGCTATGCGCGGCGGAACGTTGTTTTACTACTTCCGGTATTACGTGAACCACGCCCGGCTCTTCGACCTGTTGCAAAGCGTCGGATTGACGGCCGCTGGCGCGGCGCAGGGCGGCGCCTGGCACTCGCTGCTTGACACGTTCGGGCTGATCGTGAATGCCGATAAGTCGAATGTCGCGTCGGTGGGCTTCGGCCTGCTCAACATCAGCACCCAGTTCGTGACGGTGATCGGAGTGCTCTGTTCCACCGCGCTGGCACGGCGATTCGGGAAAAAGGCCGTGGCCATCGCCGGTTTCAGCCTGACCACGTTCTTCATGGCGATGTTCGTCCTGGTGCCGGCGGACTCGGTCGGAACCATTTATCTGCTCGAGTATGTTCGCGCCCTGACTTACGCGCCCACCATCCCTCTCATCTGGGCAATGTTCGCCGACGTCGCCGACTTCGCCGAATGGAAGACCGGCCGGCGCGCAACCGGCATCATCTACGCCACGATCCTGTTCGGTCTGAAGACGGGACTCAGCCTGGGCGGAGCGATCGCGGGTTGGCTGCTTTCGGGCTTCGGCTACCGCCCCAACGTGGATCAGACCGCCCAGGCTCTCAGCGGCATTCGCATGACCATCAGTGTGTTCCCGTCGATTCTGTTTCTCGTCGTGATCGTGTGCCTGGTGTGTTACAGCATTGGAAAGAAATTGAATCTGCAAATTCAGGACGAGCTGGCCGAGCGGCGGAAAAAGTTCGCTCCGGCCTAACGGAGTCATCCATGTCCCATAAGAGATCAACGGCCGCTGCGGCCGTTCTGATGGCCGCGCTGGCGGCCGGTTCGCGGGCGCAGACCGCGCCTGCCCCACTGAAGGACGCCTTCCAGAAGGCTTTTCGAATCGGGACGGCGGTCAATCAGGCGCAGTTCGAGGAGCGCGACACCCGCGGCGTTCCCATCATAAAAGCGCAGTTCAATACCATCTCGCCGGAAAATGTCCTCAAGTGGGAGTCGGTTCACCCGCGGCCGGATGGTTACAATTTCGCCGCGGCCGATCGCTACGTGGAGTTCGGCGAACGAAATCACATGTTCGTCATTGGCCACACGCTGGTCTGGCACAGCCAGACGCCGCGCTGGGTCTTTCAGAACGATAATGGCGAGCCCGCCGATCGCGCCACGCTGTTGCAGCGCATGCGCGACCATATCCACACCGTTGTCGGCCGTTATAAGGGGCGGATCGGCGGATGGGACGTGGTGAACGAGGCTCTCAACGATGATGGGACGCTGCGGCAGTCGCCTTGGCTGAAAATCATCGGCGAAGACTTCATCGTGCAAGCC
>Ga0335083_10002180_pt1 | contig 26069 bp, 26 predicted proteins | sample Lox_Sample_42_FD_206716 | JGI IMG/M metagenome (GOLD analysis project Ga0335083, IMG submission 206716) | Soil microbial communities from Loxahatchee National Wildlife Refuge, Florida, United States - Lox_Sample_4.2 | ecosystem: Environmental > Terrestrial > Soil > Wetlands | place: USA...
GCATTTCCTGGGAAACCCGTGATGGTGCGGTCATGAGTGCGCGCGTTCTTGTCGTCGACGACGTCCCCGCCAATGTGAAGCTCCTGGAAGCGCGGCTGTCGGCGGAATATTTCGACGTCACCACCGCCCACAGCGGTCCGGAAGCGCTCAAGCTGTGCGAACGCGCCGAATGCGACATCGTGCTGCTCGACGTGATGATGCCGGACATGGACGGCTTCGAGGTCTGCCGCAAGCTCAAGTCCAACCCGGCGACGCATCATATCCCGGTGGTCATGGTCACCGCGCTCGATCAGCCCTCCGACCGCGTGCGCGGGCTGGAAGCCGGCGCCGACGATTTCCTCACCAAGCCGGTGACCGACGTGGCGCTGATCTCGCGCGTGCGCTCGCTGGCCCGGCTGAAGATGGTGACCGACGAATTGCGCATGCGCGCGGTCACCTCCAAGGAAATCGGCATCCACAGCCCGGAAAAGGAAGCGGTCGCCGAAACCGGCCGCAATGGCCGCATCCTCATTGTCGACGACCGGCCGAATTCCTTCGAGCGCGTCGCCGAGACGCTTTCGCAAGAGCATGCGGTGGACATCGAGAGCGACCCGAACGAGGGGTTGTTCCACGCCGCCGAAGGCAACTACGACCTGATTGTCGTGTCGCTTATCCTGATGGATTTCGACGGGCTGCGGCTGTGCAGCCAGATCCGCTCGCTCGAGCGCACCCGCAACGTGCCGATCCTGGCGGTGGCGGAGGCCGACAACAACGCCAAGCTGGTGCGCGGCCTTGAAATCGGGGTCAACGACTATCTGATCCGCCCCATCGACAGGAACGAAATGCTGGCGCGCGTGCGCACGCAGATCAAGAAAAAGCGCTACGCCGAGCGGCTGCGCGACAACGTGCAGATGTCGATCGAGATGGCGATCACCGACGCGCTCACCGGCCTGTTCAACCGCCGCTACATGGAAACGCATCTGGCGACCCTGGTCGAGCAGGCGGCGTCGCGCGGCAAGCCGATCGCGGTGATGGTGCTCGACATCGACTACTTCAAGTCGGTCAATGACAGCCTCGGCCACGACGCCGGCGACGACGTGCTGCGCGAGTTCTCGCTGCGCATCCGCAAGTCGATCCGCAATATCGATCTGGCCTGCCGCTACGGCGGTGAGGAATTCGTGCTGGTGATGCCGGAGACCGACATGGCCGTGGCGACGATGGTTGCCGAGCGCCTGCGGCGGCGCATCGCCACCGAGCCGTTCTCCATTCAGCAAGGCGCGCGGAGCCTGGAAGTCACCATCTCCATCGGCATTGCCGCGCTCGGCGCGCCGACCGATTCCGCGGCGGCGATCCTCAAGCGCGCCGACGAAGCGCTCTATCGCGCCAAGCGCGACGGCCGCAATCGCGTCGTTCCCGCCGCCGCCTGAGTCGGCGCGCAGCGGCTGTCGTCCGGCGCGGCGGTCTGCAAATACCCCATATTTTCCAGCGCGTTAAAAAGCCGTTTGGCGCGGCCTTCGGCTTGGACTAGCCTTGTCACAATTGATTCCGGCGCGGGCGGACGGGCTTCCGCGCATCGATACAGCAATTCAATACCCTGCGGAGTGCTCAGGTCCGCCGCATCTCCTGGGTTTTCGCGGGGTTCGGCCGGCCTGAGAGCGGTGCGAGTGGCCTCCTCGTGTCGCCGCTTTCGGCCGGCCACCAATTTCACGAACAGTGAGCAGGCTCATGCTGAGGAGCGCTCCGAAGGAGCGCGTCTCGAACCATGGGCCGCCTCTATCCTTCGAGACGGGCGCGTTCCGCGCCCTCCTCAGGCTGAGGCGGAGAAGGTCTGATGCGTGCCGCCAAAAGCAATGCCCGGCACGAAGCCGGGCATGACGGAGAATGATCGCGCGACCGAGCTTACTTGATCTTGGACTCGCGATACTCGACGTGCTTCTTCGCGATCGGATCGTATTTCTTCTTCACGAGCTTCTCGGTCTGCGTGCGCGAATTCTTCTTGGTCACGTAATAGTGGCCGGTGTCGGCGCTGGAGACGAGCTTGATTTTCAGACTGGCGGCTTTGGCCATGGAACCCTCGGTCACTCTCTAGGAATTGGCCGGCAACGTAGCGACGCACCGACAAATGTCAAGAAATCGCAATTCACGGTGTTATTCCAGCAGTTCGCGGGTGAACTGCTGGTTCACCATGAAATAGAACGGGACCGGCAAGTCGTGGCCCATCCCGGCGGCCACCCGCGCGCCCAATTCCTCCAGGACCACGCCGGTGATGGTCGGCATGTCGAGCCTGGCGGTCTCTGCGATCGGCACCCAGACTAGTTCCACCAGCTCGGAATTGGGACCGACGATGCCATCGATGCGGTGCGCGACCTCGCTGGCGTCGGCGGTGAAAAACCGCGTGTCGAAGCGGCGCGGCCGCCGCGGCGGCGTGATCGCCCGGGCGATGAAATGAATCCGGGCGAGGTCGGGAAAGATGCTGGCGCGAGCAAAGTCGGCCCAGATGTCGCCGGGCACCGCCGGCGGCGCGTCGCGCTTGACGCCGAGCATGAGGCCGGTCTCCTCGCAGGTCTCGCGAACGGCGGCGAGTGGGAAGGCGCGGGCATAGCTCGGGCTCGGATCAGCGACGCGCGCGAGCAGTTTCTTCTGCGTCTCGGGATGCAGTTCGCTCGCCGCCGGCATGGCGCGGTCGAGCGCCTCGATGCGGCCGCCGGGAAAGACGAATTTGCCGGGCATGAATTTGTGTCCGGCGTGGCGGCGGCCGAGCAGCACTTTCGGGGCGGCGGCGTCGGCGCGGTCGATCAGCATCAGCGTTGCGGCATCGCGTGGCTCGCTGTCGGCGAACGACTGATCGCGCTCCGAGTTCGTCATGCGTTCGGTCATGCGTTTTCCGAGATCGTCGTTCATCGTGCCTTCCGCTTTTGTCCGCGATGTTTCGAATGCTTGCCGCGTTCGTGTCGCCCGTGGCGATGCTGCGCCGGGCGGCGCCTGGCGTCGATGCGGCCTTCGGAGAGAAGCTCAAAGCGCAAGGCGCCGGCAACGGGCGCGGCCTCGACCAGCTTCACGGTAACGGGGTCGCCGAGGCGATAACTTTCACCGGAGCGCGAGCCGACCATCGAGCGCGCGCCTTCCTCGAAGCGGAAATATTCATCGCCGATGGTGCGCGCCGGTACGAAGCCGTCGGCGCCGGTTTCGTGCAATTTGACGAAGAGGCCGGCGCGGGTGACGCCGGAAATGCGCCCGTCGAACGTGGCGCCGACGCGGTCGGCCAGGAAATGCGCGATCAGCCGGTCGCTGGTCTCCCGCTCGGCGAGCATGGCGCGGCGCTCGGTGGCGGAAATCTCCGCGGTGATATCGCCGAGCGCCTTGCGGTCGGTTGCCTCGGGCAAGCCGTCGGTGCCGAGGTCAAGCGCGCGGATCAGCGCCCGATGCACGATCAGGTCGGCATAACGGCGGATCGGCGAGGTGAAATGCGCATAGCGGCGCAAATTGAGGCCGAAATGCCCGTAGTTCTCCGCGGCGTATTCGGCCTGCGCCTGGCTGCGCAGCACCACTTCATTGACCAGTTGCTCGGTCTCGCGGCCTTTGACGCGGGCGAGGATCGCATTGAAGGCGGCGGCGCGCACCACGCCGCCCTTGGTGAAGGGCATATCGAGCGTGGCGAGGAACTCGCGCAACGCCACGAGCTTTTCCATCGTCGGCTCGTCATGCACGCGATAGATCAGCGGCACCCGCGCCTTTTCCAGAGTCTCGGCGGCGGCGACATTGGCGAGGATCATGAATTCCTCGATCAGCCGGTGCGCTTCCAGCCGCTCCGGCGTGATGACGCGGTCGACGGTGCCGTCGTGCTTGAGCAGGATCTTGCGTTCGGGCAGATCCAGATCCAAAGGCGAGCGCTCGGCGCGCGCAATTTTGAGCGCCTCATAGGCGGCGTAGAGCGGCTCCAGCACCGGGCCGACCAGCATGTCGGTGTCCTCGTCGGTGCGGCCGCCGATGGCGAGCTGCGTCTGCTGGTAGGAGAGCTTTGCCGCCGAGCGCATCATGATGCGGTGAAAGCTGTGCGAACGCTTGCGCCCGTCGGCGCCGATGACCATGCGCACGGCGAGCGCAGCGCGGTCCTCGCGTGCGCGCAGCGAGCACAGATCGTTGGATATGCGCTCGGGCAGCATCGGCACGACGCGGTCGGGGAAATAGACCGAATTGCCGCGCACCAGCGCCTCGCGGTCGAGCGCCGAGCCGGGTGTGACGTAGTGAGCCACGTCGGCAATGGCGACGCTGACGACGAAACCGCCGCGATTGTTCGCCGCCTCGTCGGGCGCGGCATGGACGGCGTCGTCGTGGTCCTTGGCATCGGGCGGGTCGATGGTGACGAAGGACACATGGCGCCAGTCTTCGCGGCCGGCGAGCGTCGCCGGCGTAGCGCTGTCCGCTTCGCGCAGCGTGTCGGTGCGAAACACCTGCGGGATGGAATGCGCGTGGATGGCGATCAGACTCACCGCGCGCTCGCTTTTGAGCGAACCGAGCCGTTCGACGACGCGCGCGGTCGGCAAGCCCAGCCGCGGCGCGCGGCCGAGTTCGACGGCGATGAGGTCGCCGTCTTCGGCCTGTGCCGTGGCGCCCGCGGGAATGGTGAGTTCCTTGCCGAGCATCTTCTTGTCCACCGGCTCGAGCCGGCCGCCGCCGTGCGGCGCCTTGTGGAATATCCCGAGCACGCGGACCTTGGGATGATCGACGATCTTGATGACGCGGCCGCGGTGACGGATGCCGTGGTCTTCTTCGGTTTCCTCGACGCGCAGCAGCACGCGGTCGCCGAGGCCGGCGGCCTCGCCAGGACGCGTCTTGCGCGGGATGGGAATGCGGATTTTCGGCGCCGGCCCATGCGCCGCTTCGTCCCATTCGTCGGGCGTGGCGATGAGGTCGCCGTCGGCGTCGCGGGCGGTGACGTCGGCGAGCACTGTCGAGGGCAGGGTGCCGGGGTGATGCAGCTTCTTGTGGCGTTTCTCGACCGCGCCTTCGTTGGCGAGATCGCGCAGCAGGCGCTTGAGCTCCACGCGCATCGCGTTTTTCAGCCCGAAGGCGCGGGCGATTTCGCGGGTGCCGACCTTGCCGGGCCGCGCGCCGATGAAGGCGAGGATGTCAGCTTTTGAGGGGAGGGAGGAAGATTTGGATTGCTTGTTCAAATGAATAGTCCAGCGCCAAATCGGCGCGAGTTGAAATAAATGTAGTGATTGGCCGCAGACTTCGCCAGCTACTCGGCGGCCTTGGTGCGGCGCGCGGGCTTGGCCTTGGCGGCGACGGCGGCCGGTTTTTTCGCCTTGGCGGCGGCGGGCTTCTTGCCCCGTGTCGCGGATTTGGCCGGCGGATTTGCGGCGGCCTTGCCGGACGCCTGCTTGCGGCCGGCGGCGCGGCGCGGCGTGTTGCCAAGAGCCGCGGCGCGGGCGTCGAGCAGCGTCACCGCCTGTTCGAGCGTGACCGTCTCGGGCGTGACGTCGCCGGTGAGTGTGGCGTTGATGCCGCTGTGGCTGACGTAAGGCCCATAGCGCCCGTTCTTGACCACCACGGGGCCACCCTTGTCGGGGTGCTCGCCCAAGACCTTGCCGGGATCGGCGCCGAAGCGGCGGCCCTTTTTGGGATTGGCCTTCTTTTCGGCGATCAAGGTCACCGCGCGGTTGAGGCCGACCGTGAGCACGTCGTCGCCGTCTTCCAGGCTCGCATAGGTCTTGCCGTGCTTGACGTAAGGGCCAAAGCGGCCGACGCCGGCAAGGATCGGCTCGCCGTCTTCGGGCGAGAGGCCGACTTCACGCGGCAGCGACAATAGTCCGAGCGCCTTCTCCAGATCGACGTCGTCGGGCGAAAGACCCTTGGGCAGACCGGCGCGCTTGGGCTTTTCCGGCTTTTCCTTGGAGCCCTTCTCGGCCTTGGCCTGCTCGCCGAGCTGCAGGTAGGGGCCGAAGCGTCCGGAGCGCAGCGAAACTTCAAGACCGGTCGCCGGATCCTCGCCGAGCACCTTGGTGCCGTTCATGCCGTCGGCGCTCGGCGTCAACTGCCGGGTGAAATTGCATTCCGGATAGTTCGAGCAGCCGATGAAGGCGCCGAAGCGCCCGGTCTTCAGCGACAATTCGCCGATGCCGCACTGCGGGCATTGGCGGCGTGGCTTGCCGTCGGCCCGTTCCGGAAAGATATGCGGCTCGAGCAGATCGTTGAGCGCGTCGAGCACGACGCGGTTGCGCACTTCCTTGATCTCGGCGACGGCGCCGATGAAATCGACCCAGAAATCCTCCAGCACCTTCTTCCAGTCGATCTCGTTGTTGGAGATGCGGTCGAGCTGCTCTTCCAGCGAGGCGGTGAAGTCGTATTCGACGTAGCGCTTGAAGAAGCTCTCGAGGAAGGCGACGACGACGCGGCCCTTGTCCTCGGGGATCAGCCGCTTCTTGTCGTTGCGCACATAGCCGCGGTCCTGCAGCACCTGCAGGATCGAAGCGTAAGTCGAAGGGCGGCCGATGCCGAGCTCCTCCATGCGCTTGACCAGCGCGGCTTCGGAGAAACGCGGCGGCGGCTCGGTGAAGTGCTGCGAGGAATTGACCGCTTGCTTTTCGAGGCGTTCGCCGGCGCTCATGGCGGGCAGACGGCGGGACTCCTCGTCGTCGTCGCCCTCGTCATGGCCCTCCTGGTAGAGGGTCAGGAAGCCGTCGAACTTCACCACCTGGCCGCTGGCGCGCAGCTCGATGTTGCGGCGGCCGGCCTGCGCCGAAATATCGACGGTGGTGCGCTCGAGTTCGGCGGACTGCATCTGGCTTGCGACCGCGCGGTTCCAGATCAACTCGTAAAGGCGGGCCTGGTCGCGGTCGACCGATCTGGCGACCTCGCTCGGCGAGCGGTTGGGGTCGGTCGGGCGCACGGCTTCGTGCGCTTCCTGCGCGTTCTTCGATTTGTTCTGGTAGGTGCGCGGCGCCTCCGGCACATAATTGGCGCCGTAGTTCTTGCCGATCATCTGGCGGATGCCGGTGATCGCCTCCGGCGCCATGTCGATGCCGTCGGTGCGCATATAGGTGATGAGGCCGGTGGTCTCGCCGTTGATCTCGATACCTTCGTAGAGCCGCTGCGCGAGACGCATGGTGTGCGCCGGCGAGAAGCCGAGCTTGCGGCTCGCCTCCTGCTGCATGGTCGAGGTGGTGAAGGGCGGCGGCGGATTGCGCCGCGCCGGCTTGGCCTCGACGGTTGCGACCTTGAAGGTCGCGTTTTCGAGATCGCGGGTGAAGGCTTCGGCCTCGGCACCGGAGCCGATGTCGAGGCGCTGGATCTTCTGTCCGTCGGCGCCGACGAGGCGCGCCTCGAAGACCTCGTTCCGCGGCGTCGCCAGTTTGGCGCTGATCGACCAGTATTCCCTGGCGACGAATTTCTCGATTTCCAGTTCACGGTCGCAGATCAGCCGCAGCGCCACCGACTGCACGCGGCCGGCGGAGCGGGCGCCGGGCAGCTTGCGCCACAAGACCGGCGAGAGCGTGAAGCCGACGAGGTAGTCGAGCGCGCGGCGCGCGAGGTAGGCATCGACCAGCGCCTTGTCGATCTTGCGCGGATGCCGCATCGCCTCGGTCACCGACTGCTTGGTGATGGCGTTGAAGACGACGCGTTCGACGGCCTGGTCCTTCAGCGCCTTCTTTTCGTTGAGGGCCTCGAGCACGTGCCAGGAAATCGCCTCGCCCTCGCGGTCGGGGTCGGTGGCGAGAATCAGCGTGTCGGCCTTCTTGAGGGCATGGGCGATGTCGTTGACGCGCTTCTGCGACTGCGCGTCGACCTCCCAGAGCATCTTGAAATTATTGTCGGGATCGACCGAGCCGTCCTTGGGCGGCAGATCGCGGATGTGGCCGAACGAGGCCAACACCTCATACCCAGGTCCAAGATACTTGTTGATCGTCTTCGCTTTGGAAGGCGATTCGACAACAACAACTTTCATGAGATTCCAATAGGTTAGCCGCAAAACTCGCGTTGAATCACGGCGGAATCGGCTACCAGCTTTGGCCGGAACATGGGGAAGGCGGCCCCCGCTGTCAAATCGGGGCCGTGCGCGCCGCGGTCAAAGCAGCCAAATCGGGCACGAAAGAGACCAAACCCAGTCTTGCATCGCATTACAACCTATAAGTGTTTTTTTATAAAATTACTATTAAAAGGATTGCTGTGGCACCATGAGCGTGTATGTTGCGCGAATGGTCCATCAAGCCGGTTCCCAGCCTGAAAACGGAGACCGGGCAGCCGCAGCCAATTACGTGGCCTCGCTGTCAGCCGATCTTGCCGAGATTGCGCGCCGGCACGGCCTCGACACGCTCGGCTACATCCTCGACATGGCGCGGCTGGAGGCGGAAAACGCCAGCCGCCGGGACAACGGTCACGGGCGCTGATTACTTCATGGTCAGGCCGAGACGCTCGAGAAACACAGGTGTCGGATTACCATCGGGCACCATGCCGAACTTGACCTGCTCGGCGCGGATGTTGTCACGCAGGTCGAAATCGACGTGGCCTTCGAAATCGTTCACCTTGTAGCCGAGGCTGCTCAGCTTTTTCTGCAAGGCGATGCGCGCGTCGCGCGACAGCGGATGATCGTCGGCGGGCCACGCGGTCTTGAACGGCGCGCCGCCCATCATGCAGTCGGCGAGATGGCCGACAGCGATCGCATAGGCGTCGGAGTTGTTATACTCCTTCAGCACGTCGTAGTTTTCCGTGACGATGAAGCCGGGGCCCTTGGCGCCGGCGGGAAAGAAAAGAATTCCCTGACCTGACGGCGGAAACGATTGGCCATCGGCGCGGCGCACGCCAATTTTTTTCCAGTCGTCGAAGCTGGCACGGCTCTTCATGTAGTCGAAGCCCTGCGGCACGATGACTTCAAAGCCCCACGGCAGTCCGTACTTCCAGTGCTCCTTGTTCAGGTAGTTCGCGGTCGAAGCGAGCACATCAGGGACGTTGCTCCAGATGTCGCTCTTGCCGTCGCCGGAAAAATCGATGGCGTAGTCGACGACATTGGTTGGCATGAACTGCGTCTGCCCCATGGCGCCGGCCCAGGAGCTGACCATCTGCGCGCGCGGGAAATGTTGATCCTGCATGATGCGCATCGCCACGATCAACTCGTTGCGGAAGTAAGGGTCGCGATACTTGACAAAGCCGAGCGTCGCCAGCGAGCGGAACACGTCCCAGCGGTCCTTTTCCGCGCCATAGTCGGTTTCCATCCCCCACAGCGCCACCAGCACCCAGCGCTCGACGCCGAATTTCTTCTCGACCGCGTCGAAGGTCTTCGCCCATTCTTTTTCTTTCGCCTGGCCGCGGGCGATCCGACCGGCTGAAGCCGCCGCGTTGATGTAATCGCCGACCGGCTTGCCATATTCCGGCTGCCGCCTGGTCGCGGCGATGACGCGCGGATCGGGGGAAACGCCGCGCACGGCGAGTTCGAAAGTCGCGCGCGTCACGCCCTTGGCCTGCGCATCCGGCCACAGCTCGTTGACGAAAACGGCGAAGTTCTGCTCCTGCGCGCGCGCCGGCGCTGTCAGAGCGCCAAGGACGATCGTCAAAGCCACGAGCAGGCGGAAAGACATTGCGGCCAAGCCCTTCGAGTCGCGCGCCGTTATAACAGCGAAACAAGGGCGCCGCCGTGGCGCTCCAGCCGGCCGGCGATTTCGAGTTCCAAGAGCACGGTGCGCACGATCGCGGGCGAGGATCCCGACAGCCGCACCAGATCGTCGATTGCCACGGGACTTGGGCCGAGCAGGCCGATGATGCGGCTGCGCTCGTCTTCGCCAGGCTCGGCGCCGGGCGCAGCCGCTTCGCGTTCCGGTTCCTGCACCGGCACATCAAGGCCGCGGCCGAGGATCGGCTCAAGTACGGCGATCACATCGGCGGCTTCGGTGACCAGGATGGCGCCCTGCTTGAGCAGGCCGTTGGTGCCCTCGGCGCGCGGATCGAGCGGCGAACCCGGCACGGCGAAGACTTCGCGGCCCTGTTCGCCGGCCATGCGCGCGGTGATCAGCGAGCCGGAACGTTTCGCCGCCTCGACAATGACGACGCCGACGGAGAGGCCGGAGATCAGCCGGTTGCGCCGGGGAAAATCGCGCGCGCGCGGCTCCCAGGCGAGCGGCATTTCCGATACGGCGGCGCCTTCGGCGAGAATGTCCTGCAGCAGATCGGCGTGCTCGGCGGGATAGATGCGGTCGTGGCCGCCGGCGAGCACGGCGATGGTGCCGCTCACGAGGCTCGCGCGATGCGCGGGGCGTCGATGCCGCGCGCAAGCCCGGAGACGATGCCGAAGCCGGCGCTGCCGAGATCGCGCGCTAGTGTTTGCGCGAACTTGGCGCCGGCGGCGGACGCGTTGCGCGAACCGACAATGGCGATCAGCGGCCGCGCCAGAATCTCGCGCTTGCCGCGCACGGCGAGGAGCGGCGGGCAATCGTCGATCATCTGCAGCCGCGACGGATAATCCGGCTCACCGAGCGCGACGAAGTCGACGCCGCGGGCACGCGCGGCCTTGAGTTCGTTTTCGGCGTCCTCCCGCGAGCAGATGCGCGCGGGACCGGAAGCGCCGCCGCGCCGCGCCAGGCCGGGCAGGGCGGCGAGCGCCGCCCGCGCACCGCCGTAGTAATTGACGAGATCGCGGAACGTGCGCGGCCCGACATGGTCGGAACGGATCAGCCGCAGCCAGTCGAGCCGCTGCTCGTCGCTTAAGTGCACGCCGCTCGTCAGCACGCTCGCCCCCGAAAACCGTCCCGAGAGCAGCATCGCCGGACGCGAGCGGCATCGTCAACGGAGGTTCGCACCCAGCCTCAGCTCTTGGCGCCGATCTTGCCCTCGCTGCCGTCGAGCAGGCGGCCGATATTGGCGCGGTGCATGATCCAGATGAGGACCGTCAACGCCAAGAAGAGTGTTGCGGCGTCGGGCTGATGCAGGAGCCAGAGCGCGAGCGGCGTGAGCGCGCTGGCGATCAACGCCGCGAGCGAGGAAAAGCGGCTGGCGAAAGCGACCACGAGCCAGACGGCGCCGAAGATCAGCGCCGCCGGCCAGTAGAGGCCGATGAGCACGCCGATATAAGTGGCGACGCCCTTGCCGCCTTTGAATTTAAGCCACAACGGAAACACATGGCCGAGAAAGGCGCCAAGTCCGGCGGCGAGCGCGGCGTTGCCGCCGGCAAAATGCGCGGCGGCGAGCACGGCGACGGTGCCTTTGAGCGCATCGCAGAGAAGCGTCGCCGCGGCGAGGCCCTTGCGGCCGGTGCGCAGCACATTGGTGGCGCCGATATTGCCGGAGCCGATGCTGCGGATGTCCGGCGCGCCGGCGGCGCGGGTGATGATGAGGCCGAATGGAATCGAGCCGAGCAGATAGCCGAACACGAAGGCGAGCAGGAGGATCATACGTATTCGTAGACCGTGCGTCCGCCGACGATCGCACGCGTCACACGGCCGCTGAGCCGGGCTTCGTCGAGCGGCGTGTTCTTGCATTTCGATTTCAGCTCGTCGGGATCGAGCACCCAGGGCAGGTCGAGATCGATGACGATGACGTCGGCGGGGGCGCCGCCGCGCAGCGTGCCGCCGGGAAGTCCGAGCAGTTCCGCGGGCCGCGTCGACATCGCGCGCAGCAGCGTGACGAGGTCGATCTCGCCGGAATGCACCAGGCGCAGACCGGCAACGAGCATGGTCTCGAGGCCGATGGCGCCGGCGGCGGCTTCGGCGAAGGGCAGACGCTTGACCTCGACGTCCTGCGGATTGTGATCCGACATCACCACGTCGATCGTGCCGCTCGCCAGCGCCGCGATCAGCGCCTTGCGGTCGTCCTCGGCGCGCAGCGGCGGCGATACTTTGAAGAAGGTGCGGTACGACCCGATATCGTTCTCGTTGAGCGTGATGTGATTGATCGACACCGAGGCGCTGACGGCAAAGCCGCTTTCTTTGGCGCGGCGGATTTCATCGACGGATTCGCCGCAGGTGACGGAGGCGGCGTGATAGCGGCCCTCCGACAGCGCCACCAGGCGAATGTCGCGTTCGAGCAGCACCGTCTCCGCCGCCTTGGGAATGCCGAGCAGGCCCAGGCGCGCGGCGAATTCGCCTTCGTTCATCACGCCGTCGCCGATCAGGTCGGGATCCTCGGTGTGGTGCACGATCAGCGCGTCGAAATCGCGCGCGTAGGTCAAGGCCAGGCGCATCACCTGCGCGTTGGTGATGCTTCTGGCGCCGTCGGTAAAGGCGACGGCGCCGGCGGCCTTGAGCAGGCCGATCTCGGTCATCTCGGCGCCCTCGAGGCCCTTGGTCAGCGCCGCCATCGGATGTACGCGCACGATGGCGGTGTCGCGGGCGCGGCGGAGGACAAAATCGACGGTCGCCGGGTCGTCGATCGCCGGCGACGTGTTGGGCTGGCAGATGATGGTGGTGACGCCGCCGGCGGCGGCCGCCTGGCTTGCCGAGGCCAGGGTCTCGCGGTGGCTTTCGCCCGGCTCGCCGACGAAGGCGCGCATATCGACGAGACCCGGCGCCACGACCTTGCCGCGGCAATCGATCACCTCGGTGCCTTCCGGCACGCCGCCGGCGCCGATGCCTTTCTTGGCCTCGCGGACGACGCCGTCGGCGATCAGCAGGTCGCCGGGAAAATCGAGGTCGCGCGATGGATCGACGATCCGGGCGTTGGCGAGCAGGATCGGGCGGCGGTCTGACAACATCGGGCTCACACGTTCGGCAAATTCCGCGACAGGGCTTCCAGCACCGCCATGCGCACGGCAACGCCCATCTCGACCTGCTCGCGGATCAGGGACTGGGCGCCGTCGGCGACGGTTGAATCGATCTCGACGCCGCGGTTCATCGGCCCCGGATGCATCACCAGCGCGTCGGGCTTGGCGTAAGCGAGCTTCTTCTCGTCGAGGCCCCAGAACTGGAAGTATTCCTGCAGCGAGGGAACGTAGGACCCGTTCATGCGCTCGCGTTGCAGCCGCAGCATCATCACGATGTCGGCGCCGGCGAGGCCCTCGCGCATGTCGCGGGCGACTTCGACGCCGAAATGCTCGATGCCTGGCGGCAGCAAAGTGGACGGGGCGACGACGCGCACACGCGCGCCAACCGTGTTGAGCAGCAGAATGTTGGAGCGAGCGACGCGTGAATGCAGGATGTCGCCGCAGATCGCCACAGTGAGACCCTCGATGCCGCCCTTGTTGCGGCGGATGGTGAGCGCGTCGAGCAGCGCCTGCGTCGGATGTTCATGGGCGCCGTCGCCGGCATTGACCACCGAGCAGCCGTCGAGCTTGCTGGCGAGCAGTTCGACCGCGCCGGAGGCGTGATGGCGTACCACGAGGATATCGGGGTGCATGGCATTGAGCGTGATCGCGGTGTCGATCAGCGTCTCGCCCTTGCGCATGGAGGATTGGCCAACCGACATGTTCATCACGTCGGCGCCGAGGCGCTTGCCGGCCAGCTCGAACGAGGACTGCGTGCGCGTCGAGGCTTCGAAGAACAGGTTGATCTGCGTGCGCCCGCGCAGGCTGGCGCGCTTCTTCTCGATCTGCCGGTTGAGTTCGACGAATTCCTCGGCGAGGTCGAGCAGCCCGTAAATCTCTTCGCCGGAAAGCCCCTCGATCCCCAACAAATGCTTCTTGTGGAGGACGAAGGACGATTTCGGCGCAATGTTCATTAAAGCGATTGCTATAGGCGCAACCTTCGGGCGCGGCAAGGGCGCCAGAGCGGCCAATCCACAGTGACCGGTCGCTAGGTTAATCGATTGCGTTTTCACAAAGCCGCGAGCGTGTGCTGCGCGGCAGGCGCCCCCGCCATAAATCGGGTCTGCGGCGCGCATTTGCGGCTTTTTCCTGCTGTGCCGCGGTGCATGGCTACGGCCACAAAATCCGGGCCAAGGAACCGCTGCCGCAGGTTCCGTGTTGAAGACTGAGCGTCCGCGAGGCCGGGCGCAGAAGAAGGAGAAACAACATGCGGACAGGTTTGAAATATGCGGCGGCTCTGAGCTTGACCGGTGCGCTGGCGCTTGCCGCGGCGACGCCGAGCCAGGCGCGCTGGCATCACGGTTGGCATGACGGCTGGCACAATGGCGGCGCGGTCGCGGCCGGGATTGCCGCCGGCGCGCTGGTCGGCGCGGCGGCGGCCAGTGCGGGCGGCGGCTATTATTACTACGGACCGGGCGACTACGCCTACGAGCCCGGACCGGCCTATTACGGGCCGCGCTACCGTTACTATTACCCCGGCAGCGACGAATGGCAGTGCACGGTCTCGCCGGCGTCCGGCGATTACGTGCCATGCAACAACAACTGAAGAAAAAGGGATTCGATTGCGGCGCGAGGGCAGGCGATGCGCCTGCCCTTGCGCACATGTTGTGGGCCCAGCGCCGTCGCAGCGGGGGACGAATTCCAGGGTGAAACGCCGATCGGGGGAAACAACGGGGGGCGATCTGTTAAGGAGCCCTGATATGCGAACACTCACGAAATACGCGGTGGCGGCGGTGCTGACCGGCGCGCTGGCGATGCTGGCGGCAACGCCGGGCGAGGCCCGTTCCTATCGCCACCACGACGCTGCGGTTGCAAAGGGAGCGGTCGACCGGCGACCGGGCGAGGCGAATGGCCCGGCCTCCGGCTCATATGCCTACGCGCCGCTTGGCCCGGGCGCGACGTCCAGCGTCGAGAGCCGCTGCATGTTATCGCCATCGTCGATCAATTTTGTCCCCTGCAACAATCGCTGACACCCGGTGACGGCCCACCATCATCGCTGCAAGCGCGCCAGACGATCGAGCGCGCCTTGCAGGATGAAGGCGGCGGCGTGCTGATCGATCACCTCGGCGCGCTTGCGGCGGCTCATGTCGGCTTCGATCAGCGAGCGCTCGACCGCCGCGGTCGACAGTCGTTCGTCCCACAAGGCGATCGGCAGTTCGGTGAGCTTCGCCAGGTTGCGGGCGAAGGCGCGGGTCGATTGCGCGCGCGGACCTTCGCTGCCGTCCATGTTGATGGGCAGGCCGAGCACGAAACCGCTGGCGTTGCGCTCGGCGGCGAGCGCCAGCAAGGCGCGCGCGTCGGCGGAAAAATTCTTGCGCGCGATCGTGGTCACGCCGGCGGCGAGCTTGCGGTCGGGGTCGCTCACGGCGACGCCGATGGTCTTGGTGCCGAGATCGAGACCGATCAGCGTTCCGCGCGCGGCAAAATGCGCGGCGGCTTCGGCGAGCGGGAGAATTGCGGCGGCCATCGGCGGGTCGGTTAGCACGGCGGGCGTGCGTCATCATCCCTATTCTTTGCGGCGCGGGGACGCCGTCTTCTCTTCTCTCCGTCCCGGCGCAAGGCCGAGGGGATGGAGCGCCTCAAGGCGCATCCAGTCGATCCCCTCGATGAGCAGGATAGTCGGGAATTTAGTCCTAGAAACAGGACTGTCGAGCGCCTCCGTTCGTGCCCGCGGACGCGGCCATCCAGTCTTTGCCGAGAATGCTGGGTCCCCGCTTTCGCGGGGACGAACGGGATCTGTCGCGGACGGGGTCTCTTTCCTTCAGGACAACGAGAACGTGTTGCCGCATGGCGACGAGCGTCTTATCTCTGGGGCGCGCCACTCGCCAGAAACAACGAGGTTCCCATGCACACGCATTCGATCGAACCCTGGCGGCACAGCCATGTCTTTCTCGGGGCCCGCCACGACCGCCACGAGTTCCGTACCTGGTGCGTGGTGGCGCTGACCTTCGCGATGATGCTCGCCGAAGTGATCGGCGGCACGCTGTTCGGCTCGATGGCGGTGGTCGCCGACGGCTGGCACATGTCGACGCATGCCGGCGCACTCGGCATCGCCGCCCTCGCCTATCGCTTCGCGCGGGCCCACGCGCGCGATCCGCGCTTTTCCTTCGGCACCGGCAAGCTCGGCGAACTGGCGGCCTTCGCCAGCGCCCTGATCCTGGCGCTGATCGCGCTCGCCATCGGCTATGAGGCGCTGACGCGCTTTGCCGCGCCGGTGGCGATCGATTTCAGGCAAGCGATCTGGCTTGCCGCGCTCGGCCTCGGCGTCAATCTCCTGAGCGCCTGGCTGCTGTTCGACCACGACGAGCACCATCATCATGGCCCCGCGCATGAGCATCATGACGACCATGATCACCACGGTCACCATGGTCACCATCACCACCACGACACCAATATCCGCGCCGCCTATGTGCACGTGCTCGCCGACGCGCTCACCTCGGTGCTGGCGATCGTCGCGCTCGGCTGCGGCTTGCTGTTCGGCTGGGTGTGGATGGATCCGCTGATGGCGCTCGTCGGCGTCGGCGTCATCCTGAGCTGGTCGTTCGGCCTCATCCGCGTCTCCGGCGCGGTGCTGGTCGACATGGTGCCGGACCGGCATTTGGCGGCGACGATCCGCGAGCGGCTCGAGACCGGCGACGATCGCGTCAGCGACCTGCATCTGTGGCGGCTCGGGCCTGGCCACACCGGCGTCATTGCCGCGGTGGTCTCCGACCGGCCGCAGGCGCCCGCCGCCTACAAGGCGCGGCTATCCGGGATTGCCGGCCTGTCGCACGTCACCGTCGAGGTGCATGCCTGCGAGGACCACCACCGCAAGGCGGCGTAATGAGCTTGATTGCGATGGCGGACGCGGCTCTGCTATACGCGCGCCGAGGTTCCCATGTCCGTTGACGCACAGACCGTCCGCCGCATTGCCCATCTTGCCCGCATCGCGGTCGCGGAGGATGAAGTCGAGCGCCTGCGCGGCGAACTCAACGCCATGCTCGCCTTCGTCGAGCAGTTGCAGGAGGTCAACATTGAGGGCGTCGAGCCGATGACCTCGGTGACACCGATGAAGATGAAGATGCGCGCCGATGCGGTCACCGACGGCGACAATGCCGAAGCGGTGCTCAACAACGCGCCGGCGAGTGAAGGCAATTTCTATCTGGTGCCGAAGGTAGTCGAGTAAATGTGCATCGCCTGTGAAATGGGCTTCTATGAAATGATCGAGGCGCTGGCGGCGGAAGAGCGCGAGCGCATCTTGCGCGAGGAAGCCGCGCGCCGGGGCTACACGCCACCGCCGGCGCCTTTTGTCTGCGAACCGTTCGAGACGCTGGATACGCAGCGGCCCGATACATCCGAGGACGAACGCAAGCCGTGAGTGAACTAACGTCGCTCACTTTGGCCGCGGCGCGTGACGGACTGGCAGGCAAACGCTTCTCCGCCGCTGAACTCGCCGCCGCGCATCTTGCCGCGATGGAGAAGGCACGCACGCTCAACGCCTATGTGCAGGAGACGCCGGAGCGCGCCGCCGCGATGGCCAAGGCGTCCGATGCGCGCATCGCCAGGGGCGAGGCCGGGCCGCTCGAGGGCATCCCGCTCGCCATCAAGGACATGTTCTGCACGGCCGGCGTGCGCGCGACGGCATCCTCGCACATCCTCGATAATTTCGTGCCGAGCTATGACTCGACGGTCACCGCCAATCTGTGGCGCGACGGCGCGGTGCTGCTTGGCAAGACCAATTGCGACGAGTTCGCCATGGGCTCGTCGAACGAGACCTCGTATTTCGGCCCGGTGATCTCGCCGTGGCGGCGAAAGGGCGCCAACACGCCGCTCACGCCGGGGGGCTCCTCCGGCGGTTCGGCCGCGGCGGTCGCGGCGCAACTCTGCCTCGGCGCCACCGGCACCGACACCGGCGGTTCGATCCGCCAGCCCGCGGCGTTTACCGGCATCGTCGGCATGAAGCCGACTTACGGGCGCTGCTCGCGCTGGGGCATCGTCGCCTTTGCCTCATCGCTCGATCAGGCGGGGCCGTTCGCGCGCACGGTGCGCGACGCCGCGATCCTGCTGCGCTCGATGGCTGGGCCTGATGCGAAGGACGCAACCTGCGTCGACCGGCCGGTGCCGGATTACGAGAAGGCCATCGGCCAATCTGTAAAGGGCCTGCGCGTCGGCATTCCCAAGGAATACCGCATCGACGGCATGCCGGCGGAGATCGAGAAGATCTGGGAGCAGGGCAAGGCGTGGCTCAAAGCTGCCGGCGCCGAACCGGTCGACGTGTCGCTGCCGCACACCAAATACGCGCTGCCGGCCTATTACATCGTCAATCCGGCGGAAGCCTCCTCCAATCTCGCGCGCTATGACGGCGTGCGTTACGGCCTGCGCGTGCCGGGGCGCGACGTCATCGACATGTACGAGAAGACGCGCGCCGAAGGATTCGGCGACGAGGTGCGGCGCCGGGTGATGATCGGCACCTACGTGCTCTCCGCCGGCTACTACGATGCCTATTACCTGCGGGCGCAGAAGGTGCGCACGCTAATCAAGAAGGATTTCGAGGACTGCTTCGCCGCCGGTGTTAACGCGATGCTGACGCCGGCAACGCCGTCCTCCGCCTTCGGCCTCGGCGAGAAGGGGCAAGCCGATCCGGTCGAGATGTATCTCAACGACGTGTTCACGGTGACGGTGAACATGGCCGGGCTGCCGGGCATCGTGGTGCCGGCGGGGCTCGACGGACAGGGCCTGCCGCTCGGTTTGCAACTCATCGGCCGGCCGTTCGACGAGGAAACCTTGTTCGCGGCGGGCGAGGTGATCGAGCAGGCGGCGGGGCGCCTTGCACCGCAGCCCTGGTGGTGAGGCCATTGGATCTCGCCGCGTTTTCGCAGAGCCTTGCTGGCGATGCGCCGCCGCACAATCTCGCCGCGCCGCTCACCGCGCTGTGGTGGGCGAACAAAGGCGACTGGGACAAGGCGCACAAGCTGGTGCAGGACGAGGAAAGCCGCGACGCCGCCTGGGTGCATGCCTATCTGCACCGTGTCGAAGGCGATCTCGGCAATGCCGGCTATTGGTACCGGCGGGCGCAAAAGCCGGCGGCGACAACCCCGCTCGACGCCGAATGGGCGGCGATCGTCGCCGAACTGCTGGGTTGAGCTATTCGTCGGTATTGGCGATCGGCGGCAGGTCCTGATCGCCTTCGACCGTGGTCTTGCCGCCCAGCGAACCGCCGCTGAAGATGAACAGCATCGCCACCAGCGCCACGATGCCGCCGACGACGATGCCAAGCCGCCCTGTCTCGTTTTTCATGTCCAACTCTTGCCCGCCTGCAACGGCAAACACCGGCCCGGCGCATGCGTTCCGCGCCGCTCGAATCATGCGGCGCAAATTTGATCATAAATGATGCAGAAATCGGACCATTTCGAGAAAAATCGTCGTCGCTCATGGCCGCCATTCGTATTCGATTGTGCGAATACAATCGAAATTGTTGGGAAAATGCTTGGCTTAACTGAGAGGTAATTTCATACTGCGAGTGGAATGGGAGACGACCCGTGGCCGAGCGCGCGACCCGCGAGACGGTGCGCGATCTTTACGACGCCTATGCGCGGCGGGATTTCGAGCGCGTGGCCGCGCTGCTCCATGACGACATCGACTGGGTGATCTATGCGCCGTTGCCGGTGTTTCCCTTCGCCGGCCCGCGCCGCGGCCGCGCCGCCGTGCTCCAAGCCATGGGCGGCATTGCCGAGCAATATGCGCTGGAGCGCTACACGCCGGAGATCGTCATCGTGGACGGCGAGCGCGCCGCGGTGATGTCGGACACGAGCTACCGCCAGCGCGCGACCGAGCGCCTGCTGCGTTTCCGCATCGCCAATTTCCTGCGCTTCCGCGACGGGCGGCTGATCGAGTTTCGCGAGTTCATCAACAGCTTCGATGTCGTCGAACAGGCGCTGGGGCGCGAGTTGCGGGTCTAGGCCGCGCTCTTGCGGCCATCGGCCGCGTCCTTACTTGTTTGCGCATGATCCTGGCCGAAAACTGGTTTCCACTTTTCGGCATCATGCGCTAGGTAAAACCCATGAGCGCGCAGAAAAAATCCGGCAAACTGATCAAGGGGGCGAGCGGCGACTGGGAAGTCGTCATCGGCATGGAGGTGCACGCGCAGGTCACCTCCAAATCGAAGCTGTTCTCCGGCGCCTCGACCGAATTCGGCGGCGCGCCCAATTCGCATGTGTCGCTCATCGACGCGGCGATGCCGGGCATGCTGCCGGTGATCAACGAGGAATGCGTGCGCCAGGCGGTACGCACCGGGCTCGGCCTCAAGGCCAGGATCAATCTGAAGTCGGTGTTCGACCGCAAGAATTATTTCTATCCCGATCTGCCGCAGGGCTATCAGATCAGCCAGTACAAGCAGCCGATCGTCGGCGAGGGCGAAGTCAGCGTCGATCTCGACGGCGGCGAGGCGGTGACCGTCGGCATCGAGCGGCTGCATCTGGAGCAGGACGCCGGCAAGTCGCTGCACGACCAGCACGCCAACATGAGCGCCATCGATCTCAACCGTTCGGGCGTGGCGCTGATGGAGATCGTGTCGAAGCCGGACATCCGCTCGGCCGAAGAGGCCATGGCCTATGTCGCCAAGCTGCGCTCGATCCTGCGCTATCTCGGCACCTGCGACGGCGACATGGAGAAGGGTTCGCTCCGCGCCGACGTCAACGTATCGGTGCGCAAGCCGGGAGCGCCGCTGAATACGCGCTGCGAAATCAAGAATATGAACTCGATCCGCTTCATCGGCCAGGCGATCGACTACGAGGCGCGGCGGCAGATCGAGATCATCGAAGACGGCGGTTCCATCGAGCAGGAGACGCGGCTGTTCGACGCGGCCAAGGGCGAGACGCGCTCGATGCGCAGCAAGGAAGAGGCGCACGACTACCGCTATTTCCCCGACCCGGACCTGCTGCCGCTCGAATTCGACCAGGCCTTCGTCGGCAATTTGCAGGCACATCTGCCGGAGCTGCCCGACACGAAGAAGGCGCGCTTTATGCGTGACTTTGGATTGTCGGCTTATCAGGCCAATGTCCTAGTAGCCGAAAAGAACGTGGCTGATTTCTTTGAAGCAGCTCTAGCTGAGGCGATAGCCGCAGTTGCGGAAGTAAAGCCAAGTCCGAGCACGAAGCCGCACCGCGGATACGATGTTGGATTGTTTTCGTCTGTGCCGCCTGAGAAATTGTCGTTGGTTGCGAGCAGCACTGCAAGTATCACGATCAATGAACTTTTTGGCCGGCTCAATACGGCAGGCTTAGAAATTACAAAATCTCCGATAACTTCAGCCCAATTGGGGCAAGTGGTTTACCTTATTACCGTCGGCACAATCTCAGGCAAGATAGCTAAAGACTTGTTCGATATCCTCTGGACCGACCACGGCGATCCGCTGGCGATCGTCGAGCGGCGCGGCATGAGGCAGGTCACCGACCTGGGCGCGATCGAGACAGCAATCGACGACATCATTGCCAGGAACCCCGACAAGGTCGCCGACGCCAAAACCAATCCGAAAGCGATCGGTTGGTTCGTCGGTCGGGTGATAAAATCATCCGGCGGCAAGGCGAACCCCCAGGCCGTCAACGAACTGCTGAAGAAGAAGCTCGGCCTCTGACGCGCTGCGCTGCACGCGACTGCAAAAACCCCGGCGATGAAGCTCGCACGCGACCGAAAGATCGGCTCGCGCGTCGTCGTGAACGCGCGAATCAGTCGACGCTGATTCGCCCGTTTTTGATCGATTTCCGGTTTTGCGAATGCTCCGACCGGCAATTTGTGCAAAAATTTTTTACCCTGTGTGCAAGTCCATTTGTGATGCCGAACACACAAAAATTCGTGCGCGATCTCGTCCGCGCGACGCGCAGTCGAAGCGCACACGCAAATACCTCGCGTGCAAAAAGTCCTTGTCCTATCGGGTGATTTGCAATGTCGCGCCGCGGCGCGCGATGCATCGTCAACGTCGCATCGCGCATCTTGTCGTCGCGTCGCATCGCGCGTCGGACGCATTGCCGCACCGCGCAAGTGCGCGACGCGTACACACTTCGTTAAGTGGAGTCGCTGTTTTTTTCGTTGTGCTGTAGTAATCGAAGTGCAGTGCGCGTCGATTCGCGACGCCACTGATATGCGACACCGCCATGAGATCATGGCTAGGAGGGCAGCAATGGCGAAACGTAGAAAGAAGGCAGCGAAGGCAGCGAAGAAAAAGGGCCGGAAGAAGAGGCTCTAGTCCGACGCTCCTTCACGATCTTCGGATTTGAAAGAACTCGAAGGTCGCGTCATACGGGCCGGTGCGTGCCCTGGGGCTGATGAGCGACATTTGCAGTCGCTCCGTGGTACCCCGGCCCAGAATGGCACAGAGGGCGTCGGCGAGACCTTACTCAGTCTCGCCGACGCCCTCGGTGCATCAGCCGATCGGGAGTTTTCCACGCGCCGCCACGGCGCGTTTTTCATTTGCGGGGTTGCGGCTCGCCGGCCGGCGCCATAGCTCAATACCGTTTTCGGATTTTATTTGCGCAAAGGGTGAGCGTCATGGCGAAGGCAAAGCGGACGGCGAAGGCAAAGCGGGCAGGCAAGGCGAAGACGAAATCGGCAAGGCCGAAACCGATCGAGCTCTATTACTGGCCGACGCCAAACGGCTTCAAGATTTCGATCATGCTGGAAGAATGCCGGCTGCCTTACATCCTCAAGCCGGTGAATATTTCCAAAGGTGAACAATTCACCCCGGAGTTCCTCAAAATCTCTCTGAACAACCGCATGCCGGCGATCGTCGATCCCGACGGCCCTGGCGGACGGCCGATCTCGATCTTCGAGTCCGGCGCCATCCTGCAATATCTCGGGCGCAAGACCGGCAAGTTCTATCCCGCCGACGAGCGGCAAAAGGTCGAGGTCGAGCAGTGGCTGTTCTGGCAGATGGGCGGCGTCGGTCCCATGGCGGGGCAGGTGCATCACTTCAAGAATTACGCGGTGGAAACCCTGACCTACGCCATCAACCGCTACGTCAACGAAGTGAACCGCCTCTACGGCGTCATGAATGTAAGGCTCAAGGACCGCGACTTCATCGCAGGCCGCTATTCCATCGCCGACATGGCGCTCATCGGCTGGGTCAACGGCTGGCAACGGCAGGGCCAGGACATCAATGAGTTTCCCCATCTCAAGGCCTGGATCGACAGGGTGAAGGCGCGGCCGGCGGTGCAGCGCGGCATGTCGCTCGGCCTCGAACTGCGCCAGGGCATCGACATGAAGGACCCGAAGGTGCAGGCGGTGCTGTTCGGCCAGCGCGCGCGGGCGGGCTGAGCGCGCAAACCCCGACCGTGGCGAATCAGCGATAATGCGCCGGCGCAAGCGAGCAACGCCGGCGGGACGCCATGTTCATGTCGCTAATCATCTGCACGCGCGACCGCGCGGCGCAGCTGAAGGAATGCCTGGAGGAAATCGCCGCAGCGGCACCGCCGCCCTGCGCGATGGAAGTCATCGTCGTCGATAACGGTTCGACCGACGCAACGCCGGCGGTGATCGAGGACTTTGCCGCAACAGCGGCCATGAACATGAAGGTGACGCGCGTGGAATGCGACCGGCCGGGGCTTGGTCGCGCGCGCAATGCCGGCATGGCCGTAGCGACGGGCGAATGGCTTCTGTTCACCGACGACGACTGTTACGTCGAGCACGATTTTTTCCGGAATTTCTTCGAATTCGCCACCGCGGCGGCGGCGGCCGACAACGGCGCGCAGGACATTCGTTACGGCGCCGGTCCCGTCGTTCTTTACGACGCGGATCACGACCCGCGCATTGCCAATATTGCGATCGAGGCGCTCAATTTCATCCCGCCGAAGACTTTGCTGCCGGCCGGCGCTATCCAGGGCGCCAACATGTTCTTTCACCGCTCGGTGTTCGAGCAAGCCGGCCCCTTCAACGACCGCATGGGCTCGGGTACGCCTTCGCCTGCGAGGACATCGAGATGGCGACGCGCGCTTCAGTCGCCGGCTTCACCGGCGCGCTGGTTCCCTTCAGCACGGTGACGCATCGCCATTGGCGCATGCGCGGGTCCGCCGAAGCCAACGCGACGGTCGAATCCTACGACTACGGCCGCGGCGCCTATTACGCGAGCCTGCTCGAGCGCGGCATTCCCGATGCGTGGAAGCTGTGGCAGGCCTGCAGCGACATGCGGCGCATCTCGGATCCAAAATTGCGCATGCGGCTGATGCGCGAGCTCGAAGGTGCTGCCAGCTATTTCAAGGCCGCGGAGGCGCCGCGCGCGGCGCCGGCGGAGCGTGAGAGCAGATTGTCGGTTGGTTAGTGCCGGCTAAAGCGGCGCGGTTAGCGATTTCTCAAAATCACCGACGCACTGTATTGGCGCACGTTTTTGCCGGCGTGCGCGTGAAATTCGCCACTGCGTTCACCCTTGATTCATCGCAATACTTAAACTGCCATTCAAATTTTATCCCGATGATCGCGCCTGTTCGCCGGAGATTTGCGGCGTGCAACAGGGAGCGCGCTTCCGCTCAGGCGGGGTGCGCATAACAAAGGGGGGCCAGAATGGCTGGCATCGAATTGGCGGCGAGCGCCGCCGCGGAACCGACGGACGCCGAAGGATGTTTCGACCTCGGCATGATCTATTCGGCGGGCGCCGGGGTGGCGGTCGACATGATCGCCGCGCATCAATGGTTCAACATCGCCGCCATGCGCGGGCACAAGGACGCCGCGCGGCTGCGTCGGGAGATTGCCGAGCAGATGAGTGACGCCGAGATCGGGCAGGCGCAGCGCGCCGCGCGCGCCTGGCTCACGGCGCATCCGCAACCGGCGGTGCAGCCGACGCCCGAGATCCGCGTCGCCGCCTAGTCGAATTGAGCGAGCGCGTCGCCAACGGCATTGATGACGCTCGCCCAATCGCCCGCGGCTTTTTGGCGGAAGAGCCGCGCCTGCGGATACCAGGGCGTGTGTTCGCCACGCGTCAGCCAGCGCCAGTCCGGGGCATAGGTGAGCATGATCCACGCTGGCGTCGCCAGGCTGCCGGCGAGATTGGCGACCGAGGTATCGACCGAGATCAAGAGGTCGGCGGCGGCAAGAACCGCGGCGGTGTCCGCCATGTCGGTCAATTGCTCGCCGAGATGCAGCACGCGCGGATGCCGCGTCAGCAACGCCGCGTCGCCCTCGCGCAGGTCGCGCTGGATGCTGAGGAAGGAAAACCCGTCGAGCGCGAGCAGCGGCTCCAGACGCGCGAGCCCGATGGTGCGGTTGCGGTCATTGGCCTGCTGCGCATTGCCGGCCCAGGCAAGCGCGACGCGCTTTCCCGGCAACGCCTCGATCCGCTGACGCCAGTTGCCGATACGCGCCTCGTCAGCATGCAGGTAGGGGACGGCAGCGGGGATGCCGGCGAGCTCGGTCTTGAAGACCAGCGGCAGGCTGCCGAGCGGGCAATGGACGTCGTAAGCGGGCAATGTCTCGCCGCGCGCGTAACACGCGGCAACGCCTTCCAGTTTGGCGAGCAGCGGCTTGAGTTCGGGCTGGACTTGCAAAAGCACCTTGGCGCCGGCGCGGGCGAGCAGCGGCGCATAGCGCACAAACAGGACGGTGTCGCCGAGGCCTTGCTCGGCATGGAGCAAGATGGTCTTGCCGCCGAGCGGGTATTCGCCGAGCCATAGCGGCCCGCGATGGCTGCGGCGCGTATCGGTCATGCCGCTGCGCTTCCACCGCCATTCGTACTCTTCGAAGCCGCGCCTGATCTCGCCCAACGACAGCAGCGAAAGCGCGCGATTGTAATGCGCGTCGGCGTCGTCCTTGTGCGAGGCGATCGCCTGGCCGAAACTCTCGACCGCCTCGTCGTGGCGATTGAGCGCCTGCAAGGCGCGGCCGCGATTGTTCCAGGCTTTGGCGTAATCGGGTGCGAGGCGCAGCGCCTGATCGAACGCGGCGAGGGCCTCGTCGTCGCGGCCGAGGACGGTCAGCGCGGTGCCGCGATTGTAGTGGGCGCCGGCATGGCTGGGCGCCAGCGCCAGCGCAGCGTCGAACGCTGCGAGCGCTTCCGGCTGGCGATCGAGCGCGGCAAGCGCGCTGCCGCGATTGAGCCATGCTTCGACGTGGCGCGGATCGAGCGCCAGCACCTGATCGAAACAGGCCAGCGCCTCCGCCGGCCGCTTGAGTGCGAGCAGCGCGTCGCCGCGATTGTGCAGGGCGCCGGGATCGCCGGGCCGCAGCGCCAGCACCTTGTCGAGGCAGGCGAGCGCCTCGTCGTCGCGCTTGAGCGTGTGCAGCACGTTGGCGAGATTCAACAGGGCGTCGGGCGCGTTGGGAACGATCTTCAGGGCCGCGGTGATCAATCGGTAGGCTTCGCCGATATGTCCGCTCTGCGCCTTGATGAGGCCAAGCAGATGCA
>Ga0335083_10002181_pt1 | contig 26069 bp, 20 predicted proteins | sample Lox_Sample_42_FD_206716 | JGI IMG/M metagenome (GOLD analysis project Ga0335083, IMG submission 206716) | Soil microbial communities from Loxahatchee National Wildlife Refuge, Florida, United States - Lox_Sample_4.2 | ecosystem: Environmental > Terrestrial > Soil > Wetlands | place: USA...
GGTGGTCACCGTGGTCAGCGACACCTCTGAGCAAACCGATACGCTGCACCTGGAGGGCTGCCTGGAAGCCCTGCGGCGGCAGGTCAACCCGCCCGCGATGGAAGTGCTGGTAACCTGCGATGCGCGACTGGGCGGGATCAAGGAACTGGAGCAGAGATTTCCCGAGACGAGCTTTATCGTCGTTAACGAGCTGCGCAGCGCACGCTCAGGGCCGAGCCGTGAGCATCATGATGAGCTGCGCTGGATCGGCATGCGCAAGGCGCGCGCTCCGCTGATTGCCCTGATCGAGGACGTAGGACGCCCGGATTCGAACTGGGCAGCCGCGCTGGTACGCGAACATGCACAGCCCTACGCCGCTATCGGGGGCGCGATGGAGAATGGCATCGACCGTCCGCTGAACTGGGCGGTGTACTTTGGGGACTTCGGGCGGTATCAGAACCCGGTTCTGCGCGGACCCAGCGCCTACGTGAGCGACGCAAATGTGTGCTACAAGCGTGAGGCGCTGGAGCGCGTGGCGGGCGCCTGGGCCGATACGTACAGCGAATCGCGCGTACACGCGGCGCTGGTGGGGCGCGGCGAGGTGATCGCGCTCTCGCCGGAGGTAATCGTCAACCAGCATCGGCTCGGTCTCCACCTGGGGCCGGCCTTGGTGGAGCGCTACGTCTGGGGCCGGTCCTATGCCGCGGTACGCGTGGAGCGCGTGTCAACCCCGCGGCGCGTTGTTTTCGCGGTGCTGTGTCCGCTGTTGCCGTTCGTCCTTCTGCTGCGGCAGTGGGGAAACGTCATGCGAACGAAACGAAACCAGGGAGCGTTCCTGAAGGCCTTGCCGCTGACCTTCCTGCTCGACGTCGGGTGGTCGTGGGGAGAGTTTATGGGATATGTGACTGGGCATCCGTGAGCACACTCGGCTTCCAACCAAGAGTTACCGACTCAGAAAGACCTGGTTCCCTGCGGGAGAGCCCACGCCTGAGCGTGATTGTGCCCGTGCACAATGGAGCCGGTCATCTTGCGCGGTGTCTGGAGGCACTGGGCCGCTCACAGTACGGCCAGTTCGAGGTCATCGTGGTGGATGACTGCTCAACCGACACGACGCCGCAAATTGCAGAACGCTACGGCGCGCACTGCATTCGCACGCCTCGAACGCTGGGACCGGGAGGAGCGCGCAACCTGGGAGCTCAGCATGCCGGCGGAGACGTGCTGGTGTTCGTGGATGCCGATGTGGTTATCCCGCCAGAAGGGCTCAGCCTGATTGCTGGAGACTTCAGCGGCGATCCGGGGCTGGCTGCCGTGTTTGGCTCGTACGACGACTCGCCACCGTGGACAACCTTCATTTCGCAGTACAAGAACCTGATGCATCATTACGTCCACCAGGTGTCGAACGAATCGGCAGCCACTTTTTGGACGGGATGCGGCGCGATGCGCAAAAGCGTCTTCGAGGAGCACGGCGGATTTGACGCCGCCAGGTACACCGTGCCCTCCATCGAAGACATTGCGCTGGGGCTGGATATAGCGCGGGCTGGGGGCAGGATCCGGCTGGACAAGCGCCTTGCCGTGAAGCATCTGAAGCGCTGGACGGTCCGCAATCTGTTGCGGGCCGACATTTTGTGTCGCGCAGTTCCCTGGTCGCAGTTGATCCTGAGCACGCGCCATCTGCCGCGCGACTTGAACCTGACCTACGCCTCGCGGGTCAGTTCCCTGCTGGTCGGGCTGCTAGTCGCGGCTTGCGTGCTGCTCCCCTTCAGTCTTGGCGGCATGGTCCGGATCAGACCACTGCCCTTGCTGGGTGTCATGGCATTGATCTGCCTGCTGCTCTTGTGGCTGAATCGGGACGTGTATCGCTTCTTCGCACGCAAGCGCGGCTGCTGGTTCGCGGCGCAGGCCGTCGTAGCACACTGGGCCTACTACCTGTACAGTGGGATGACGTTTGCCGTCTTTGCCGTGATGCATTTCGTACGTCTGCCTTTTTCATCGGCCGGGCGGGCGAGTGTGGGCAGCAGCTGAATCATGCGAGTCGGGGTGGATGCGACCTGTTGGGGAAACCGCCGCGGCTATGGCCGCTTTACTCGCGCCCTGCTCACTGCCCTGCTGGAACTTGACCGGCAAAACCATTACGTCTTTTTCGTTGACTCGGAATCGGAGGAGTTTCCTCTGCCACCGGGCGCTGAAGTTTCCTGGATCGCTACCAGCGTGCCAACGATCCAGGCAGCCGGAGCCGACAGCCGGCGATCACTGCCTGATCTGTGGGCAGTGGCGCAGGCGATTCGCGGCGCGGACACCGATGTGATTTTCTTTCCCTCGGAATATACCTACGTTCCGGTGATCACCAAGACACCTCAGATCGTGACTTTGCACGATGCGACTTCGGAGGTGGTTCCGGAGTTAGTGTTTCCCAACCTGCGGGCAAGGTTCTTCTTTGGCGCGAAGAAGCGGATGGCTGTGCGGCTGGCGCGGCTGCTGGTAACGGTCTCCGAGTACTCGCGCCACCAGTTGCGGGAGAAGCTGGGAATCCCATTGGAGCGGTTGCGGGTGGTAGGCGAGGCGCCTGATCCGATCTTCCGCCCGGCCCAATCTCCTTGCGCCAGTGAAGTTGAGGCGCGCTGGGGAATTCCGGCTCAGGCGAAGTGCCTGATTTACGTGGGAGGATTCACCCCACACAAAAATCTACTCATGCTGCTCGATGTTTTTGGCGAACTGGTGCGGCGTGGCAGCTTTCCTGACCTTCGGCTGGTGCATGTAGGCGACTATGCAACGGACCCTTTTCATTCCTCGTATGGCGAACTGGCAGAGCGCGTGCGGCAGACACACCTGGAGCAGCAGGTGATCTTCACCGGCCGTCTGAGTGACGAGGACCTTGTGGTCCTGCTGAACCGATCCGATGCACTGGTGCTGCCATCGTTCTCCGAAGGCTTCGGCCTGCCTGGAGTGGAGGCGGCAGCCTGCGGGAAGCCTGTGCTGGCGACAACGCAGAGCCCTCTGCCCGAGCTGCTGGGCGAAGGTGCGATTGCGATTGATCCGGCCGACCGGGCGGGCTGGCTGAAGGCCACGGAGCATGTGCTCGCGGATGCCGCCCTGCGTGAGCGGATGGGCAATGCGGCGCTGGCGGCGGCGCAGCGGTTGTCGTGGAAGAATTCCGCCAGCCAATTGCTTTCCGCTTTTCATGAGGTGCAACGGAATGGCGCGGCCGCTTAGGTTCTGCTTCCTAACGATCTTCTATCCGCCGTACAGTTTTGGCGGGGACGCGATCTTCGTCTGGCGGCTGGCCAACGCGCTGGCAGAACGCGGTCATGAAGTGGACGTCATTCACTGCGTGGATAGCTACAAGGTATTGGCCAAGAGCGAGCCAAACCAGTCCATTGCCAATCACTCTAATGTAACGTTGCACAGCCTGCGCAACCGACTGGGATTCTTGTCTCCACTCGTCGCCCAGCAGGTGGGGATTACCTGGCCCAAGACGGACGCCATTCTGGAGATTTTTTACGGCAAGAAGTTTGACGTGATTCATTACCACAACACTTCCCTCTTCGGACCCAGGGTCCTGCAGCTGGAGCCGGACTATCGCGATTTCATCAAGCTCTATACCAGCCATGAACACTGGCTGGTGTGTCCCATGCATGTATTGTGGAAGAACAACGACCGGGTGTGCGACAAGCCGGACTGTTTTCGCTGCACGCTAAAGTTCCGCCGGCCGCCGCAGTGGTGGCGATATACGGGTCTGCTGGAGAAGTGCGTTCCAGCCGTGGACACATTCGTTTCGCCCAGCCGATTTACCCGGCAAAAGCACCACGAGCGCGGCTTCCAGCCATCCATGGAAGTCCTTCCCTACTTTGTGCCTGCGCTGGACGAGGCAGCGTCGTCAAGCTCGGCGTCGCCTCATCCCCGCCCCTACTTCCTGTATGTCGGGCGGCTGGAGAAGATCAAAGGCGTGGAGACGATGTTCCCTGCCTTTCGCCGGTATCCGGACGCCGACCTGCTGATTGCGGGCACCGGTACGTGGGACGAATTGCTGCGGCAGCAGGCGGCGGACGCGGCAAATGTGCGCTTCCTGGGCAAGCTCACACAGGAGGCGCTGCAGGATTATGTCCGGCATTGCGTCGCGGTGATTGTGCCCTCGCTGTGTTATGAAGTATTTCCGATCACCTTCCTGGAAGCATGTCGTGCCGGCACGCCGTCGATCGCACGCGACATCGGCGGGCTGACCGAGATGGTGGAACAAAGCCAGGGTGGAATTCTGTATCAGAATGACGAAGAGCTGCTGGCGGCGATCCAGCGGCTGCACACCGATCCCGCGCTGCGGCATCAAATCGGTGAACGTGCCTATCGGGCGTATGTTGAGAGATGGACCGAGAAGGTACACATGGACGCATATTTCCGGCTGCTCGAAGAAACGGCGCGTCGTAAACTGGGATTCATTCCGTGGGAACAGCCTGCACGGCGTTCTCTGCAGTTCCCGGAGGCGCCAGCTAAGCCGGTAGCGTAGTCGCTGGCGTGAATGCACAAAAGAAGCACCATGGCCGTTGAGGAAAAGTTAGCGTCGGAGGGCCGCGGGACGATGCCCGGGAAGGAGCAACTCGCCCGGAACGATTTACTGCGCGCCTTTGCTCCCCTGCACCGAACTGCCATGGGAATTGCCTGGGGTGTGGTGTGCGGTGCACTGTTGGCTATGGCTACGTTGGTTCCAGTCCTCAAGGGCAATGACTTCCTGAGTCTGGGTCTGTTGGGGCAATTCTTTTGGGGCTACCGGGTTTCCTGGCCCGGCGTCTTGATCGGCCTCCTCTGGGGATTCGGCGTGGGCTTCGCGCTGGGATACGGTTTTGCATTTGTCCGCAACGCCGCGGTATGGCTCTGGCTGACGGTGGTCCGCTCACGCGCGGAGATGGACCAGTACTCCGATCTTTTGGACCACTTATAGGACAACGCATGGAACCGGAAGAGCAGCAGATTGAGCACGCCGTCATCCTGCTGAACGAAAAACTGCTGGGCGTTGTGCTGGGAATCCTGTTCGGGACTGGCTTGTTCCTGGTGACCAATTTCCTGGTGCTGAAAGGCGGACGGCACGTTGGCGCGCATTTGGGCCTGCTGTCCAACTTCTTCCCCGGCTATCGGGTGACCTTCCTGGGCAGCATCATCGGCTTCTTTTACATGTTCGTTGTCGGCATGATCGTGGGCGTGGTGTTGGGCGCGGTCTACAACAAGATCGCCAAGGCGTGAGAAGCCGCGATTCGCTTTTCGCCTCTTTGCTGTTCGCTATCAGCCAGGACGTTCCTACGAGCACACCACAAATGGCGAAGCGCGAAAAGGAACGTCACCGAACCCGCTGCTCCTGCGACAGCAACTGGCGCTGCTCAGCGATGATGGTGCGCAGGGTTTCGTCGAGCGCGATGCGGGGCTCCCAGCCAAGAAGAGTGTGCACCTTGGCGATGTCCGGAACCCGGCGCAACATGTCCTCGAAACCCTCTTCGTAAGCCTCATCGTAAGGAATGCAAACCACGCGCGAGGTGGAACCAGTCATTTCCTTGATGCGGTTGGCGAGAGCGAGAATCGTGATCTCATGCGAGCTGCCCACGTTGTAAACCTCGCCCGTGGCAGCGGGATGAGCGGCGATGCCGGCCAGCGCTTCCACGGCGTCCTTGACATCGGCGAAGCAACGGCGCTGCTGCCCATCGCCGAAGACGGTGATGTCGCGTGCGGTCAGCGCCTGACTGACGAAATTGGGGATGACCATGCCGTAGCGGCCCGTTTGGCGCGCGCCAACGGTATTGAACAGTCGGGCGATGACAATCGGAAGCTTCTTTTCTTTCCAATAAGCTACCGCTAGAAATTCATCGATTGCTTTAGAACATGCGTAGCTCCAGCGTCCCTTGTTGGTGGGCCCCAGAACCAGGTCGTCGTCCTCGTGGAAGGGCACGTGTTCGCGCTTGCCGTAGACCTCAGAGGTGGAGGTGATGAGGACACGTTTGCGCTTCTTGGCCGCCAGACTCAGAACGATCTCAGTACCGCGAATGTTGGTTTCGATAGTGCGCACCGGGCTCTCGACCACCAGGCGAACCCCGACGGCAGCAGCAAGGTGGTAGATGAGATCGCAGAGGTCAATCACTTCCGCCATGAGGCCGGTGTTGGTGACGCTGTCGATGTGGTAGTGAAAGCCGGGGGCATCCTTCAGGTGCTGAATGTTGGTAATCGAACCGGTGGACAGGTCATCCACAATGTGGACCTCATCACCGCAGCCAAGATGCCGCTCCGCCAAGTGCGAACCGATGAATCCTGCACCACCAGTGATGAGGACCTTCATTTTGCCTCCGAGATGGGAATTCTGAAGTATACCGGGGGTAGGTTCAAATAGACATGCATGCCACCCAGTTCCCGGTCATTCTGACGTATCACTCGATCTCGGAGGGACGCTCTCCCCTACAGATCTCCCCGGGTCTGTTTGCCGAGCAGATGCAATGGCTGCATGACAACGTGCAAGTGGCGCCTTTGGCCGAGGTAGTGCGCGGGTTGACCGGTCACGGGTCGCTGCCCGAGCGCACGGTAGCGCTTACCTTCGATGACGGCTTTTCCGACTTCCATACCGCCGCCGTGCCTGTGTTGCGGCGGCTCAAACTGCCGGCCACGATCTTCGTGCTGACCGAGTTCTGCGGCAAGACGAACTCCTGGCCTGGCCAGGATGCCTGGATCGGCACGCGCCCTCTGCTCACGTGGCAGCAAATATCGGAACTGGCGCAAGACGGTTTTCAAATCGGGGCCCACAGCATCAACCACGCTGTGCTTACGGCGCTGCCACGCGAGGACGCCGAACGCCAGGTTGCGGGCAGCAAGGCTGAGCTCGAACAAAGGACCGGGCGGCAGGTAGAATTCTTCGCTTACCCGTACGGCCGTTGGAATCCGGCGGTGCGCAACATGGTGCGAGAGCACTATCAGGGTGCATGTTCAACTGGAGCCGGCGCCGTTCGACCCCATGCCGATCCGCTGGCGCTGCCGCGCGTTGACGTCCATTACCTGCGGCGGCCCGCCTGGTTCCGGGCGCTTTTTACGCCGTCCTTCCTGACCTATGTCGCAACCCGCCGTCTGATCCGCCGGATGCGGAGACAGCCCGAAGGACATTACGCCAGAGTTTAAGACTCCGCCATGCCACTCGTCGTCCCTGAGCAACGTAAGGTTGTGATCATCGGCGCCGGCCCGGCCGGACTGACGGCAGCCTATGAGCTGTCGAAGCACGGCGCTCCGGCTGTCGTTTTGGAAGCCGATAACACGGTAGGGGGCATCTCCCGCACCGTGAACTACAAGGGGTATCTGTTCGACATCGGGGGCCATCGCTTCTTCACCAAGTGGGACGAGGTGAATCAGGTATGGAACGAGATTCTGGCTGATAAGTTTCTGGCTCGGCCGCGCCTCTCCCGGATTTTCTATCGCAAGAAATTCTTCTACTACCCGCTACGTGCCCGGAATGCTCTCTTTGGCCTTGGCCCGATGGAAACGGTCCGCATCGTATTCAGCTATCTCCAGTCACGGCTGGTCTATTACCACAACGAGCAGAACCTGGAGCAGTGGGTGAGCAATCGGTTCGGCAAACGCCTGTACGAAATCTTCTTCAAGACCTACACGGAAAAAGTCTGGGGTGTTCCCTGCACCGAGATTCGCGCGGAATGGGCGGCGCAACGCATCCAGGGTCTCTCGCTGACCACAGCCATCCGCAATGCGCTGTTCAAACAGCAGAAGCCGTCGGTCAAGACGCTCATCAACAGCTTTCATTATCCGGAGCGCGGACCCGGGCAAATGTGGGAGACACTGGCCGCTCATCTTCAGCAAAAGGGCTACCCGGTCCTGATGCAGAGGCAGGTTGCCCGAATCGTACACAGTGGAAACCGGGTCACCTGCTTGGAGACGCATGGCCCGAACGGCACGGAACGATTCGAAGGTACCGACTTCATCAGCTCAATGCCGATCCGCGAACTGGTCAAAGCCATTGATCCGCCGCCTCCAGCAGAGGTGCTGAGGGCGGCCAATGGGCTGCGCTATCGCGACTTCCTCATTATCAGCCTGATCATCAATCGCAGGGATGTGATGCCCGATAACTGGATTTACATCCATGAGCCTGGGGTCCGCGTAGGTCGAATCCAGAATTTCAAGAACTGGTCGCCGGCGATGGTGCCCGACGCGAACAAAACTTGCCTTGGCATGGAGTACTTCGTCTTCGAAAACGACGACTTGTGGTCAAGCCCCGACGAAAAGCTGATCGAGCTGGCCAAGCGGGAAATTGCGGAACTCGGCCTGGCAAGGGTGGAGGAGATCGAGGACGGCGCAGTGGTACGCATGCCCAAGGCCTACCCCATGTATGCCAACGACTGGTCAAAGCATGTGGCTACCATCCGCCGCTATCTCGAAACCGAGCTGCCCAATCTCCAGCTCGTGGGCCGCAACGGAATGCACAAATATAACAACCAAGACCATTCCATGATGACCGCGATGTGTGCCGCACGGAACATCCTGGGGGCCAAGCATGATCTGTGGGCCATCAATACAGAAGCTGAGTATCATGAGGAAAAACAGGAGAAGCCGGCCACGGTAGGTGCAGCTGAACCGCGACGCCCAGCGTATGCCGAGCCTTCGCTAGTGCCGGACGCAACGCGTGCCGGGAAAGCCAGGGACGCCCGGATGAGAGCAGAGTGATGGTAACAACGCGGATTCCATCGAGCGACCAACCTTCGCTCACGCAGCGCGCCACATCGCTGGTCACCGGTGGGGCGGGGTTCATCGGCAGCCACGTTGTGGACTCCCTGCTGGCAATGGACCACAAGGTCATGGTCCTCGACGACCTCTCGGGTGGCTTCCGCCAGAACGTTAATCCCGCCGCGACGCTGGTGGAGGGCTCGGTCACCGATGCCGATCTGGTGAACAGTCTCTTCTCTGCTCATAAGATTGATTACGTCTATCACATCGCCGCCTATGCCGCTGAAGGGCTTAGCCATTTCATTCGCAATTTCAACTATACGAACAACCTCATCGGCAGCATGAACCTGATCAACAATGCAGTGCGCGGCCGCTGCCGGTGTTTCGTCTTCACTTCCAGCATCGCCGTTTATGGGGCGGGGCAAACGCCGATGCTCGAATCCATGGCGCCCCAGCCCGAGGATCCGTACGGTATCTCGAAGTACGCCGTCGAGCTCGATCTGGCCGCCGCTCAGCACATGTTCGGGCTGAATTCCATCATCTTCCGTCCACACAACGTCTACGGCGAGCGGCAAAACATCGGCGACCCCTATCGCAATGTAATCGGCATCTTCATGAACCAGATTTTGCAGGGATTGCCGTGCCCCATTTTTGGTGACGGCACGCAGACCCGGGCATTCACTCATATCGCAGATGTGGCGCCAGTGATCGCCGAGTCGATCAACTACCCCGCGGCCTACAACCAGATTTTCAACGTGGGCGCTGACATTCCTTATTCGGTGAACGAGCTGGCGCGCGAAGTGCAGGCAGCTATGGAAAAGGAGACTGGCACGGTGCATCTTCCCGCGCGGAACGAAGTTTTACAGGCCTTCAGCGACCACAGCAAGGCGCGGGAGATGTTCGGCACGGGCGCAAGCGTCAACCTTTCGGAAGGGCTTCGACGGATGGCCGACTGGGTGAAGCAGGTTGGAGCCCGACGAGGAAAGCCCTTCGACAAAGTGGAGATCGAACGGGAACTGCCGCCGTCCTGGAAGGAGTTATGTACAACTCCAGGACGGTGAGCGTGGTCATGCCGGCGTATAACGAGGCCAGCGGCATTGCCTCGGTCGTGCGGTCGTTCCTCAGCCTGCCGGAAGTGGACCAGGTGATCGTCGCCGACAACAACAGCAGCGACAACACGGCCGAGTTGGCGGCCGGGGCCGGCGCCGTTGTGGTGAAGGAACCTCGCAAGGGCTACGGATACGCTTCGCGAGCGGCACTGCGCGCGGCCAGCTCCGACTACGTCGTCATCGTCGAATCGGACTGTACCTTTCGCGCCGAAGATGTGCGCAAATTCCTGGCCTACGCCGGCGAGTTTGATGTGGTGCTGGGTACACGGACCGCCAAGTCATGCATCTGGGAGGGCTCGAACATGGGGCCGTTCCTGCGCTACGGCAACGTCGCCGTCGCCAAGCTCCTCGAGTACCTGCACAACGGTCCTTGCCTGACGGATGTGGGCTGCACCTATAAGCTGCTCAGGCGCGAGGCCCTGCAGCACCTGCTTCCCATGTTCACGGTGGGGGCAAGCCATTTTTCGCCTGAGCTGATGATGCTGGCTATTCGCATGAAGCTGAATTGTGTGGAGATTCCCGTTCACTACCAGCCGCGCACCGGGACATCGAAGATCACCGGCAGCACCGGCAAAGCATTCCGGCTGGGACTGCGCATGATCGGCATGATCGTGCGCTATCGCTTCAAGCACATTCCGCAGGTTCCGCCGTTGCCGGAGGCGGAGCCGGTCGTCAGGGTTGCAAGGAGTTCCGTGAATGAGTGAAATTCTGTCCGCCAGGACTGAAGCCCGACTCCCCCAGCTCTTCACCGGGCTGAAGCCGGGTGTTACCACCCAGCTTGCCAACTGGCGTATCTGCTCGTGGTTTACCGATAGATGGTCTCGAGCGCGCTTTTGATCTTGAACATCGTGTAGAGCTGACTGACGACAATCGGGACAAAGACGAATACCACAAATTTCAGGGAGAGTTCGCGAGCGCCCAAGATGACCAGCGCCATGAGTGCCCATGACCAGTGAGGAGAAAAGAGCAGCAGTTCATCGCCCCAGATATTGTGGAAGATGGCACTGAACAGGACCCACCCCAACGGCAGCCACACATAAACCCGGGTAGCCTCCTGCCGCAGCGCCTTGGCCAGGCATGTGAACAGCAGCACAAACCACGCTATCGCGCCGAAGGCCTGCAGCCCCAGGTAGTAGCTGAATCGCAATACATCATGGGCCGGTTCATAGCTCACCATGTCCCAGCCAGGCTCCCGCATGATCCGAGGTGTTGGCCCAACAGCGGGACTGAGGAACGTATATACGCCGTGAACGCAGGCGCTCAGCGGATTGTGCAGTAATCGGAACGTGGAATAGTCGTTAACGAAGTGGTGGATGACGTAGCTCTTCATGTAAAGGAAGAGAGCGGCTGCCAGTCCGAGCGGAATTGCGGCGACAAGAATCGCCACGCGCACGCGCATGGACTTGAAGCTGTGTTGCCAGATGGCCGCAAGAGGATAAAGGCAGTTGGTAATGGTTGTGCCCCCGCAGAGGACAACCATGATCACCAGGAACGCGGTTTTCATTCCAATACTGGTGAGAAGAATCGGCACAACAAATGCAATAGAGAGCAGGCCATTGGATATTCCGAAGTGCTCCGGCAAGGACGCAGTTACGTTGGACGTAAACAGCGAGTAAATGACGAACAGCAGAATGCACTGTGGAAGCCTGACACCCATGCGGAAGGCGAGAAACGCGAGGAAGCCGACACCCGCTCCATGCACCAGGGCAACCACCAGCCGGGCGGCGAAGATGCCAGCGTAATCGGCGGGCATAAACAGTTCCAGCAGATGCCGGAGGGCCTGTACCGGCGGACGCCAGAGAGGAATCTCCATGGGATGGACAAGACCTTCCGGCGAGCGTGCGTCGCCGACCATCCTGTCCAGCCAGATGTTGGTGTCGGAGTTGAAGAGGATGTTTTGCCGCTTGGTCATCACCGAGCCCGGGGTGGCCTTCATCCATCCCGACAAGAACGTGAACCAAACCACCGCAGCCAGCCCGATGACCAGAGCTATGGTGCCGGCGTGTGCCGGCCGTGACGATGGGGCAGGGTCCATGGAGTGCGCTCTGGTGCATAAACTAACATAGTGTGGCTGATTTCCCTGCCCCGCCCCTGGGTGAGGTTCATGGGACGAATTTCGGTCAAGCCTCCTGACCGCTGTGGGTTTGTAAATGTCGCCGGTCAGATCGCCTGCGGTTAACGGGATCGATGCTTATGATGGGCGCTTGCAGGCGCTCATCTTCGACCTGGACGGAACACTCTATGATCAGGCTCCGGTGCGGCGAGCCATGCTTTACCGCCTGCTTCGGGTTCACCTTACGAGTCCTTTGCAGGGATTCGTAACCCTTCGGGCGCTCCATAGCTATAGAAGAGCGCAGGAAGTACTCCGCAGGACGCCTCCGGACTCGGGCGACATCGCCGCTGCGCAGATTGAACTGGGTGCGGCGGAGGCGGGAGTGAGCACAGAAAGGCTTGCAGCCTGGGTCACCCGCTGGATGGAAGAGGAACCACTTCCCTTCCTGGCAGGTGCAGTGCGAAAGGAAGTCACAGAAGTTCTGCAGGCTGCCAGGAGGAGTGGCTTAAGATTGGCCGTATGCTCGGACTATCCAGCGGAGCAAAAACTGAAAGCGATGGGCATCGCCGATCACTTCGCTGTGGTCGTAAGTGCTCAAGATCCGAGGGTCCAGCGCTTCAAGCCCAATCCCAGGGGAGTTGAACTGGCAATTCGGGAACTTGCCGTAAGCAAGGATGAGGTGATTTACATCGGTGATCGGCCGGACGTTGATGCAGTCGCGGCCACGCGTGCTGGTATTCAACACTTCATCTTGTCCGGGAGGCAAAACCTCGGCCACCTCTCGGCGTGGCTGGCGCGGCAAAGTCCGGCCGTCCCGGCGCGGGTTGGGGCCGACGGACGGTGAACGACTCTGAGGCTGTTCAACCGGTGAAGACTGACCTTCAGGCTGAAGCCGGCGGACGCGACGTGACGCCCGAGGATACGGCGTCTGCAAGTCCGCCCACGATTCTTGGCTACCTCCAGATTGCGCGCATTGACCACTGGGTCAAGAACGTTTTCGTGCTTCCCGGAGTGGTGGTGGCCCTGTCGGTGGATCGATCCCGGCTGGCCTCCTGGTCATGGTTGTCGTTTGGGCTGGGCATGCTGGCAATCTGCCTCATCGCCTCCAGCAACTATGTGCTGAATGAAATTCTGGACGCTCCCTCTGACCTGACCCACCCTACCAAGCGGAACCGGCCTGTTCCCGCCGGGCGAGTCAAGGTCTCCTGGGCCTGCGTTGAGTGGCTGGGTTTGATGGTCGCAGGACTGGCCCTCGGCCTTTATATTTCGAAGCCTTTCGCGCTCACCCTGGTCGCGCTCTGGATCATGGGATGCATTTATAACGTGCCTCCGGTTCGCAGCAAGGACTTGCCGTACATGGACGTGCTGTCGGAAGCCGTAAACAATCCGTTACGAATGCTGGCAGGATGGTATCTAACCGGCTGTATTCTGATTCCGCCCGCGTCGCTTCTGCTGAGTTATTGGATGGTGGGATGCTACTTCATGGCCATCAAGCGCTTCGCCGAGTTTCGTGACCTCGGCCACCAGCAGAGCGCAAGCTATCGGAAGTCGTTTGCCTTCTACAACGAGCAACGGCTGCTGGTAGCGATCATGTTCTATGGCTCCATTGCCATGCTGTTCTTCGGCGCCTTCATCATGCGCTACCGGGTCGAGTTGATTCTTGCGTTTCCCTTGGTAGCTTTGGTCATGGCCCAGTATCTATCCCTAGCGTTCAAGCCGGACAGCGCCGTCCAACGTCCTGAAGGCTTGTACCGGGAGCCGGCGCTGATGGCTGCGGTCATTGTCTGCGCGGTGGTGATGGTTCTCCTCCTCTTCATTAACCTGCCGATTCTGCAGCGCATATTCAGTCCCACGATCCCGTGGGAGAGAGCATAAGCTCGCGTGGCTGCCCCACTCAAGATTCAGGATTCAGCTGCAAGGGCAGCAACCGCAAGCCAGAAATCACGCTGCTGGATCTGTGGGTGCGAACATCTGGAACTTGTAAAGCCGTGCAATATTGAGGAGTTGACCAGCGCTTCCTTCTCCATTACGGACAGTCATTACGGAACGACAGGGGCAATCTACCGGTGTTCGGCATGCCAGTTCCTGCAGTGCTCAGAGCTCGCCGAAGTCCTGCCCTATTACGAAGAGCTGGTTGACTCCGCTTATGACGCGGGGCGACGTGAGAGAAGCCTTCAGGCACGCAAGATTCTGAACGTAGCCCACAAGCTTCAGCCGGGCGGTCGACTCCTGGACATCGGCGCCGGGAGCGGCTTTCTGGTGGAGCAGGCCATCCAGATGGGTTATGAGGCGAAGGGAGTGGAACCTTCCGGCTGGCTGCAGCAGGTGGCACGCCAGCACGGGTTGCCGGTCTATCCCGGCACGTTTCCCAATCCGGCGGTCAGTGGGCCGTTCGACGTCATTACTCTGATCGACGTTATTGAGCACGTCTCTGACCCGGTGGGACTGTTAGGGCATATTGCGGAGGCTCTTCGCCCGAGTGGAATGGCCCTGGTCGTGACGCCCGACGTCCGTTCCATCGCTGCCCGGGTTTTGGGATGGAAATGGTGGCACTTCCGCGTGGCCCACATCGGTTACTTCAATCAGAAGAACCTGTTTCTTGCGCTGGATAGGGCGGGGCTACAGCCTATCCTGATACGCCGCCCGGGGTGGTTCTTCACGGCGGAATATGTTTGGGAGCGCACGCACCGTTACCTCCCGGAGTTTCTGCAGGTGGCGCCACCTCGCTTCATCGCAGGACGCGTCATCCCAGTCAACCTGCGGGACTCCTGGCTGGTGGCCTGCCGAAGAAAAGCAAGCAACTAACGGTCAGCGAGCTTCCTGCTTCGTATCCAGTCAAGCACGCTCATCGCGGCATACGCGGCAAGGATGGCGAGGACGGGCTCAATGGCAAAACGAAAGCGCAGGGCGGGCCGTGTTACATAGTATATGAGCGGGAAAAACAGGACGACCGATAGATAGAGTGGCGCCGCTGGATTCCTGCCCCGAAACGCAAGGAAGACTCCCGCCAGCCCGAGCAGGATGACAGCTGCGTTCGCCGTGAAATCTATACTTAGGTAGGCTGAACCTCCATACCACGGATTTGCATTGCGGTCGGTAACACCCAGCCAGAAGGTCCAGGCATTACGCACGGCCATACCCACAGTCTTAGCTGGATTCGATCGCATGAAGGTGTAGGCTTCACGCTTCTTGGCCGTCATATAAGCAATTTCGCCCATCTGCTGATAGAGAGCGGCCTGCTGAGCATTCCCGTAAGGCGAGAGCGTCTGATCGAACCCATAGCTCCCTGGATGATTTCCCATCCACAGCACCAATCCGAAGTTCGACCTGATAAGAACGAGCTTGCCGAAGACAAGATAGTTTCGCAATGTCCACGGAGCAACTCCGAGTACGCAGACGAGAGCGGCAATGGATAGGGGTTTCAGCCAACGCGCCGATTCTTCCCGCCCATCCCAGAGCAACCAGCCGAAAAAGAATGGCGCTAGAGAAAGAATGGCGGCGTTAATCAGCGTTCCAAGTGCCCACAGAACGCCATAGCCTACCCAAAGCAGGAGCCGTCGTTGACGGCGCACAGCGAGTGTCGCCCAGAAAATCAAAGCAAACGAGAGTGCGTTTAAGGTTGAATCCCAGGCCAGCCTGACCGGTATCTGCCATGCTGAGGGCAGCAGCACCCATAACCAGCTCGCGCAGACCGCAGTGCCGATCCCGAATGAGCGTCTGGCAACCGCGTAGATGGGAAAGGTCGTTAGTCCGGCAAGCATACAATTCAGCGCAAGAAGTAGTAGCCGCGATTGGACGGTGAAGGTACCGGCAAGCTTGAATATGCCGGCGACTATGTAAGGGTAAACGGGGCATATCCAGGCCGTTGGCCCTGTATCAATTACTCCCAGTGGATTGCCAAAACCCTTGCCTGCGACAATCGATCGGGCAATTTGGACTACTTCTCCGCCCGTCATTGGAGCGACGACGACCCACGGTCTCCAACGATATGCCACATACAGACCGGCAAGACGTAGAACGGCGGCCGCAATGGCGATGAACACCGGAGAATAGAAGAGCCGCCTGGAGAAGCCTTGCATGTCTGTTTTGGAGTGCCGCGTGACGGAAGAGCGGTCCCGTGCAATCGGCCTAGTGTAATGGCGCTACACGGGTTTTGCAATGAAGGCTCGCAGCGCGAGGCTTCGCCCCCGGGCAGACAGCAGGATCGCCCATATCTTTCCCAGTTCGAGGGGACGCGCTTGAAGGCACTCATACTTCGCAAAAATCTGGCAGGAGTTTCTTGACAGGAGTCGCATTAGCAGGTCTCGCCGAGGCGTCCGGGACGGAGTTGCCGACTTCCAGAAAGAAGCTGCTTCTGGTTGTTGCCTTAGCTTCGCTAGCTTACCTAATGGGAGCTTTCTATTACGCTCACATTCGCCCGCTGGATGGAGATGAGGGATACTACATTACGGCCGCAAGGCTGGTCTGGGAGGGCAAGGTTCCATACAAGGATTTTTCGTTTCCGCAGGGAATTGTAACCCCGTACGCCTATAGCTGGGTATGGAGCATCCATCCGCGCTCGCTGGTCGCCATGCGATTCCTTTCTGCGGGGTGTGGCTCCCTTGCCGCTTTTCTGTGGGGAAGCTGGCTGCTTTCAGTGCGAAGGATTTCAGCCGCTGTGGCCCTGGCTGCCTTTGCTGTCGTCCTACTGCATCCGTACTGGCTGTGGTGGAATGTCGCGGTAAAAACATTTGCATTGGCCAACCTCTTGATGTCCATCGCCCTGATCTGCCTCTATGGCGCGCTGCAATCGGGGCGGATTCCATGGTACGTCGTCGCCGGAATCGCGCTGGGCCTCTGCGCATCAACGCGTTCTCTGTACGCTCCGCTTGTCCCGTTTGTCTTTTTCTGGCTGCTCCATGTGGAATGGCGCTCTTCCAGGCGGAGCTTCTCACGAAGCATTGCGTATCTCGCCGGTGCTGCCTGCGGCTCGTTACCCATGCTCATCAGCTTCCTGAGCGACCCTGGCGCGTTCGTCTTTAACAACGTGAGATACCGATCGCTTCTGTCTCCCCATGTCAGCTTTCGCCACAGCCTCCACGTATATCTGGACAACCTGGTGTCGCTCCTGCACCATACTTACTTCGTCGCTACCATATTTCTGGCGTTGGTCGGGATTTTCTCTCTGCTAAAAAGCAGAGCTAAGGATGAATCGTCGTGTAATCACCCGGACTATCTGTTTTCTCAGCTTTCCTTTCTCATGCTCCTGGTTTACTGCGCGACCGCATCCATTCCTTTCCCGGTTTTCGATCAATATTTCACTAGTCCACTGCTACCGTTTTTGATGGTTTTCATCGCTGAGGGTCTTCGCGCAGGGTTCGACTACAACAAGAAAACCCTCGTCGTATTGGTGATCGCACCAATCCTTTTTCTCTACGGCCTCAATCGCGAGGCGGCGGAATATGCCTCGGCCCCTAACCTCCAACTTTCATCCTTCCAGCGGGTGACAGAGACTCTGAAGGCCAACAGCCGCCCTGAAGACGTGGTACTTTCCATCTGGCCGGGCTATGTTTTCGAATCTGGCAGGCAATGCTTCCCCGGCTCAGAAAATCAGTTCAACTACGACATCGCGTCCAAGATCACCCCTGAGGAAAGAAAACGCTACCATCTTCTCTCGAAGGAAGGTGTTCTGGATGCCGTTTCCGAGAGCAAAGCAGATGTGTACATCTCCTCGGCCAGCAAGTATTACCTGGATGTTTTGATGTCGCCGAGCGAGCTAGAGGCAATGCGGGCTGCGTTGGATGCTAAGTATTCAGTTGTAGGCAAGTTCGATGGCGTTGAGGTTTATAAACGGCGATAACTGTACCGACGGCGGAAGCTTACTCCCCTTTGCTCTCATCGCTCGAACTGGTCTGCGGAACGTAAATCCAATCTCTATCAATCACAGAAGCCAGCCTGTAGTTTTCAGTGAGCGCCGACACGAAGCCCGGAGCGAAACATACCGTCTCGTACCAGAATTGTCCACCTTTCTGAGTCGGATCTCCGGTGGACAAAACTACGGCGCTGAAAGAGCGGCTACGCAATCGCTCCAGGAGTGGTTCTTCGAAGCCGGGGATGCGCTTTCGCAACAGTTGTATCATCCACGGATCGAGGACATAAGGATACTGACCTGCGAGCACGGGAATGACCGGGTTTTCCGACAGAATTGGAGCGCCGGTGGGGCCGATGAGTTCGATCACCTTCCCGAACTGATGGGGATGGTACCAGCGGCTCCAGCCCGTGAGCTGACGCAAGAGCGGAACAACGGCGATCAACGTCAACAACGCTAATCCATAAACACTGAGTTCCTTCGATCGCGAGGCCAGCTTCGCCAGCACGGTAGCCAGCAGAATGACCGAGGCGACCTGCACATCGAGCAGGTGGTTTCCGGTCGTTCCTGGAGAACCAAATATCAACAACGTGATCGCCATCGTGGCAATGAGGAACAAGGCCGGCAGGTTTTGCCGCAGCTTCAACGAAAACGCCAGGAACAGGACCAGCGACAGCCCAAGCACTGCAAACATCACCAAAGCCGGGTCGGTATAGACCGCCATGGACTCCATTCGCGCTGGAGCGGTGACGACGAACCTCCAATCGGCGCCACCAGAGGCGCAGGCCCGGAAGATGTCGATGACCCGCCCGCAACTGGCAGCTATCATCACACCGGCCACGATCAGATAACCGCATCCCGTTGCAGCGGCCAGCAACCAGGCCACACGTCTGCAGCCTATGGCCATCAGCCAGATAAAGGCAGTGGCCAGACCAAACGCGGTAGTCAGCTTTGCCGACCACGCAAGCGTGAAGAGCAGGGATGCGAGCAGCACCCGGCGACGTGAGTGCGGTGTCCGAACGATCGCGGCCAGTCCGCAAACATTCAGCGCAGCCGCCAAGCCATCGGCCTGTGGTGTTGACAACGACATCTGCACCGAAGTGGAAGCCAGCAGCACGGCCGCCGCGCACGCAGCTAGCCATGGCTCCACGCCAAGGCCCGTGAGCAGGTAATAGGTCCCGAATATCAACAACAGTACGGCGGCTGCAGACAGTAGATACGCACTCCCAATCACGGGCATGCCCAGTTTAAGGAGCAGGGCATGCAAGGAGAAATACAGCGGGAAGTAGCGCGTCCCGCCGTATCCCTGGTAGTCGTAGAGGGGACGGTAGAAGACTCCCTGCTTCAAGTCCGTCGCCATGGTGATCATGACGCCAGAAGCAAAGCTGATCCCGGCATGGTTTCTCCACCAGATCCAGGCCCGCACCGCGGTCAAGAGGACGATGATCGCTACAGCTACGAACAGGCAGATCCTTGGCACAAGACCAACGCCACCTGGCGGGGAACCTGGCTTATCTGCGTTGTCCGTAGCCGTGGTTGCGGAATTCATGCTGAACCTGGGGCCGTCGAGCGAGGCCACCTGCTTCCGGGTTCCGGAACGCGGAGTATACCGCGCAATGGGCCTGGCAGGAATATGGTTCCTCCCTCCCAAGGTCAGGCAGTACGCGTTTCTGAACGGACATGCAGGTTGAGCTTCTGACAAATCCGGCGGAAATCGATTGGGTCTCGAGGTCACGCAGCCGGCAACGCTGGAAGAAACTGATCCTGCTCGTGGCTTCACTCGCCCTCAGCGCGGCGGTGTTCCTCAGCCTGGACTGGTTTCGCAGCACGGCGATTCGGCGGGCTTCGGCGGCTGGCGGTAGAGCCAGGAACTGCGGTATGCGGGACCCGGTCCGCCACCACGCCTTCAGGCCCAACTGCACTTCGCTGTTTTCCTGGGGTGGCAATTCCTATGACTTCCACACCAACGGTCTGGGTTTTCGCGATGAGAGAGTCCGGGACGTGCCAGAGGCCGACGAGCGGCCACGGATCCTGATTCTGGGCGATTCGTTCACTGAGGGCAAGATTGCATGGCGCGACAGCTATGTTGGCCGAATTGCGGCCGCCTTTCCGCAATACGATTTCCTCAACGGAGGAGTCTCCAGCTATTCGCCTTCCAATTACTTTAACGTTGCCCGTACGGTCCTCGCAGGCGGATACGACATAGACGAGGTTATCGTCTTCATCGACATCTCCGACGTGCAGGACGAAGCTACTTTCTACCGTGACGCCGACGCCTTCGGGGCGGTGGCCGGGCCGGTGCACGAAGGCTATACGGTGTCATGGTGGGCCAAGGCTCGCATGCGCATCGCCGGGGAACTCATGCTCACGAACTACCTGCTGGAATGGTTCGAGCGGCACTTGGTTCAGCGTGGCTACTACCACCTCAGCACCGGGCCCCTAGGAGATGCCTTCGACATGGAGCGGGCCGCGTGGACCTATCGCCAGGTGGACGAAAAAGACCCTTACTACGGCGGCTACGCGCCACTCGGAGTCGAGGCCGGCATCGCCAGGGAAAAGGAGAAGATGACGCTTCTCTGGCAGTTGCTGGAAAAGCGGAACATTCCGCTTAGCGTCGTCGTCTATCCCTACCCGGCACAAATCGTGCACGATACGCAGGATTCCAGGCAGGTGGGCATCTGGCAGGAGTGGTGCGAGGGCAAGTGCAAACGCTTCATCTCCCTTTTTCCGGCGTTTCTGGCGGTCCGAGATCGTTGTCCGCACAACCAACCGGGATGCTGGTATCCCGAGCTTTTCGTCTTTCGAGACATGCACTACAACGCCGCCGGCAACGCTCTGGTAGCGGACACGGTGATTCAAAGCCTGGTGGAGACGCCGCCGGAAAAGCGCCGGCATTAGCTCGTAATCACCCGAAATGACATTGTGAGAGCGACCCTCAGTCAGGACCCTTTACTGGACACGAGCCTGCCATCCGCGACGCAGCCGAGTGGACGCGCAGGTGGTTGGAGCCTTCTTGGCGCTGCGCTCCTCGCTGCGTTCTACTTCGCCACCAGCCTGTACGTTGCAGCCCACCGTCTGCTCTGGTTCGACGAAGTGGTCACCGTGCATATCGCCCAGCTGCCCAACTTGAGCACCATGCTGGCAGCGCTCAGTCACGGCGCGGACTCCTTGCCTCCTCTGTACTACATGGTCGTACGCGCCTTCGGTAAAGCTTTTGGATACGGTGAAATTGCTGTCAGGCTGCCGTCCGCCCTGGCGATGATGGCCACCCTCCTCATAACCTTTGATTGCGCCCGGCGCCTCACCGACGGCCTGTGCGGATTGATTGCGCTCGCCGTGGCCTCCGGCCCACTTGCGGGCGAGGGATTTGAGGCGCGCTCCTATGCGATTTACATCATGTTGGCAGCGCTTGCCCTGTGGGTGTGGACTTACACCGGCGCGAGCGAAAAGCTGGCGGCCATCCTGTTTGGCGCAGTGCTGTTTCTGAGCGTCTGCTTTCACTACTACGCAGTGTTGTTTGTGGTGCCTTATGGGTTGTGGGAACTCTCCCGTTGGAAGCCGTGGCAGCCTCCTTCCGCAAAGCTGCTCGCTGGAATCATTGGAGTGGCTGTCCCTGCCGCGCTTCTATCCCATGTCATTCTGTCGTTCTCGCGCAAGTTCGCCCCCGGTTTCTGGAGCCGCCCCTCGATGAGCGAGCTGACAGAAATTTACTCTCATATCTTCGTGTCGGGGCTATTCATCCTCTCCCTGATCATGATTTGGGTCGCCTTGACAAGCAGGAAGAGCGACAGGATTCTCTTACAGCCGATGCCGCCTGGTGAAGCGGTTGGCTGGCTATTTCTCTGCTTGCCGCTGGCCGGCTTCGTTGCCGCAGAGTTAAAGACCAATGCCTTCGCCGTTCGCTATTTCCTGGCACTGGTCCCGGGTGTTGCGGTCGCACTTGCATGCTGGACATGGCGCCACTTCCACAACGCACCGCGCATCTCGCTGGGAATATTCCTGCTTCTCGCGAGCTGGGGAGCGGTGAAACAGCTTCAGGTAGTGCGCAACCCAAGCTCCGTCGAGAGCCCGGGAACCAGAGCTTATCTTGGGCTGGAGGGTTCGTTGCGTTCGGAGGGTAAGCAGTTCTTCATTTTTTCCGATCCCTTCCTGTTTCTGGAGGCGCAATACTACTCAAAGTATCCTGACCAGTGCGTTCTTCTGTTACCTTCAGACTTCTACCAAAAAGCTACACCCGGACGCTCTACTCCTGATCCCTACATGCATCAACGCGTTGAAGTGACTCTGTCACACTACAGTCCGCTGCAGATCTGGCAGTGGGAGCAGCTCCAGGAACACGCCTCGCAATCGGCGTTGATCAAGCCCTCGAAGGATGCTCTGGAGGCTGCGAAGCGAGCTGGCTTCGCGGCTAGTGTCAAAGTTTCCGATCCGATGAAAGTGGTGTATCTGCAGTGACAGACTGCCGCTCGTAAACCCGCGCACCATGGGCCCCATTCAAGAATCGGCGCCAGTATTCAGTTCGCGGGGCACCCGCGAGCCTTCCCCATCCGTGGGTTCCGACGCCCCACAGGAGGACCGCCTCGGCTCGCTGGATTCCCTGTGGCTGCAGTTGGCGCTCTCGCTGCTGGTCGGCGCCTTGTATGCTGTGCTGCTGATGGGTCGAGGGCCGCTCAATCCGCGGAATATTGACTGGCTGGGAGAGGACGGCGCCCAACACTACATTGGCTGGGAGTTGCTCCGGCAGGACCCCCACTGGCATTGGCCTCTGATGTATACGAACCGGTGGGGATATCCGGTCGGCGACTCGGTCGCACTGGTGGATATCAACCCCTGGCTGGCACTGCCGTTCAAGTTGCTCTCTCCGCTGCTGGGAGAACCCTTTCAGTACTTCGGCATTCAGGCCATCTTGTCGTGCGCACTCCAGTTCTTCTTCGGAATGCGATTGTTTCGCTTTCTCCTGGGCGCTAATTTCTGGGGAGTCCTGACGGCTGGATTATTCTTCCTGCTTGCACCGCCGCTGACCTTCCGGCTCAAGTTTCACTATGCTCTGTCGAACCACTGGTTGCTGCTCGCCGCCTTGCTCGTGTTCTTTCAGGCGCAACAGGAGACGCCGAATGCTTGGCGGCGCTTCATCGTCTCAGCGATTGTGCTGACAGCAGTGGCGGTCGCGACCAATCCCTACATTGCGTTTCAGGTACTGCTGGTGGTGACCGCGGCAATTGTGGGCTTGCTTTGGCGGGGCCGACTGACGCTGGCCCGAGCGGCGGGATTCCTGGCTGCCTTGGGGGCAACGTGCGTCATCGTGGCGTACTCGCTGGGCTTCATCATCCTTGGTGGCCGGGGCTATGGAGGCGCTGGATACCGCTCTTTCTCCATGAACCTGCTCGCGCCGATTGATCCCGGCTGGTTCGGCTCGGTCATCCTACCGGCGCTCGTGCCTAATCTTGAACGGGGTCAATACGAGGGTTATGGCTATTTCGGGGCAGGCATACTCCTACTGGCCCTAATCATGGTCATCTACGGCTGCCTTCGTCCCGGCAAGCTGAAGGTCCTCGATAGGCGTTGGGTGGTTCCTCTGCTTCTGGTCTGCCTTTGTCTGACGCTGATGGCTCTGACGACTCGAGTCAGGGCCGGCGCCAGGACTCTGGTGGATGTAGATCCGCACCAGGTGGTTTCACGGTTTCTTGCGCCCCTGCGGTCCAGCGGACGACTGTTCTGGCTTCCGTACTACACGACCTTGACAGCGCTGCTCGCCGCGCCGTACCTGTTCCTCCGCCGGTCGCGGGCCAATGTTCTTCTCGCCTGTCTGCTCCTCGTGCAATTCGTGGATACCGTCCCGCTTCGCCGATGGGTGTATCAAGGGCTGCACCAGACCTATCCAAAGCCGCTGGTGTCGCCCGTCTGGCACCAGCTAGGCTCGATCTATGAAAATCTCGTTGTCCTTCCAGCGTGGCAATGTGGACCGCGGCTGTCACCCGGCGGGGTGTATGGATACCGCTTCTTCGGTTACCTGGCGGCTGAGCAGAAGATGCGCACCAACAGTTACTACACCGCGCGCTATACCGGTAAGGCCTTGGGGACGCATTGCGATCGCCTCGCGAACGAGTTGCCCAATCAGCCGCTGTCGCCGGACACCGCCTATGTTGTCACGCCTTCTGTAGCCGCTCAGATAGCCAAAGGCCCAACCGGCGAAGGGAAGTGTCACGATCTGGATGGCTTCATTTTATGCTCCCCCAAGACCGACTTCGGGCTCAGCCCGAGACCGGCAGACCAGAGTACAGGCTCGACTCAGTAAATCCGCTTCATCGACGAGGCTGCATGACCACCGCCACCACCGCGACAACTGTGAAAGCCCAGAAGCAGCCTGAACTCGGGCGGCCACACGTCTATCGAGAGCTGTTCCTGATCAGCTTCCTGATCCTGTTCTTCGAACTGGCCTGTATACGCTGGTTTGGTGGCACGGTTGTTTACCTCACCTTCTTCACCAACATCGTTCTGTTGGCGACCTTCCTGGGTATGTCCGTCGGCTGCCTGGCCGCATCGAACCGCCGGGACTGGACCCGGGCCGTGCTTCCTCTGCTCTTGCTCGCCGTCGTGATGGCTTGTGGCGTCTGGTACCTATTCACCCACGTGGTCCCTTATCGGATTAACGTCGGCGGACAAGGATCGCCGCAGCAGGTGTACTTCGGGACTGAGTACACAGGCAAGAACCTGTCGCAGTTCTTCGTACCCATCGAGGTTTTGGCCGGTCTCTTTTTCACGTTGATTGCCCTCGCCTTTGTGGGCCTCGGTCAGGTGATGGGGCGCGCCTTCGACGACGCACCGGATCGGCTGGTGGCGTATATCAGCAATCTCGGCGGAAGTCTGGCTGGGATAGCTGCTTTTGCTTTGGCTTCCTACGTCCGGACCAGGCCTGTTCTCTGGTTCGCCGTGGTCTTGCTCCTATGGTGGTACCTGCTGAAGAGACGGAACCTAGTGCAAGCGGTTGCATTGGTTGCCATACTTGTTCTCATAGGGTTTGTCAGCTACTACGTCACCATCTGGGAGCCATTCCAGGGAAAGTCATCTCACACCCTCTCCTGGTCGCCCTACTACAAGATTCTCTACACGCCACAAGCCGGCTTGATCGAAACCAACAACATCGGCTACCAGACGATGGTCTCGGTTACGAACTCCGGGCCAGCCTATGATCTGTTGCATCTGTTGAACCGCGACGCTGGTGGCCAGCCCTTCGAAGAGGTCCTCATCATCGGGGCCGGCTCAGGGAACGACGTTGCGGCAGCTCTGGAAAACGGGGCGAAGCATATTGACGCTGTCGAGATCGATCCTGCCATACTGGACATCGGGAGGGCTGACCATCCCAATCACCCGTACTCCGACCCCAGAGTTACGGTTTACATTGACGATGGACGAAGCTTTCTTCGCAAGACCACCAAAAAGTACGACCTGGTAGTCTACGCTCTGGTGGATTCTCTGGTGCTGCACTCGGGATATTCCAGCCTGCGGCTGGAAAGCTTTTTGTTTACCCAGCAGGCATTTGACGACATAGCTGCAAGGCTCAAGCCCAATGGCGTTTTCGCGGCTTACAATTTCTTTCGCCAGGGATGGATCGTTGGACGGATTGACAAGATGGTCGAACAGGCCTTTGGCGTGCGCCCACTTGTCATCTCCCTTCCTTATGTCTCATCGATACGCCCCGCAGATCCGCAGACCACGAATACTTTCCTGCTTGCCAGCCACGACGCCCCGAGGATGGCAGCGATAGCCAAAGAGTTCACGCGAGGACAATCGTTCTGGATCAACCAGAGGCCGGCCCTGAACCAGCCGTTGAATGGATTTGGTCCGCAACCGCCTTCAGTGCCGGAATCCAAATCTACCGACTGGCGCCGCATCGCTCCCGCGACGGTGGACACCCTCGGCATCACCCGGCTGCCCAGCGACGATTGGCCTTTCCTGTATTTGCGTGAAGCGCGCATACCCTCGCTGAACCTGCGCAGTATAGCCCTGATGGGCGGACTCTCCCTGATTATTTTGTATGCCTTCGCCCCGGTGCGAAGAGTGCGGCCGAACTGGCAGATGTTCTTCCTGGGCGCAGGATTCATGCTGCTGGAGACCAAGGGTGTAGTGCATATGGCTTTGTTGTTCGGGTCCACCTGGCTCGTCAACTCGGTGGTCTTCTTCGCCATTCTGGTCATGATCCTGGCCAGCAATCTCTTTGTCCTGGTTTTGAAGCCGCAGAAGCTCTGGCCCTATTACCTGCTCCTCAGCGCTGCTCTGCTGGTCAACATCCTGGTGCCCATGAGCCGGTTCCTCGCCCTGCCCGGATGGGGGAAGGTCGCCATCTCCTGCGCGGTGATTTTTGTTCCCATCTTCTTCGCGGGAATCATTTTCG
>Ga0335083_10002182_pt1 | contig 26068 bp, 23 predicted proteins | sample Lox_Sample_42_FD_206716 | JGI IMG/M metagenome (GOLD analysis project Ga0335083, IMG submission 206716) | Soil microbial communities from Loxahatchee National Wildlife Refuge, Florida, United States - Lox_Sample_4.2 | ecosystem: Environmental > Terrestrial > Soil > Wetlands | place: USA...
TGATGCATTCGACCACGCGCCCGCCGCACTCGAACCGGTGAACGTCATCGAACACGACGTCCGGTTCGGCCGGCTTGGCGAGCGGCGGGATCTCGACGTCCGCGTCACCGCGGACGAACCCGGGTTGTCCCATGACATCCGCAAAGAACGGCAGCGATCGGCGGATCCGGAAGCCGTGTATCCGGATGTCGTCGGCCTGGCAGAGCCGGATGTTCTGTTGCGCGATGAGCACGGTGCCCGGTTCGCGGAAGCGGTCGATGCCGCCGATGTGGTCGGTATGACTCTGTGTGAGGATGATGAACCGCGTGGCGTCCGCGCTGACGGCGTCGAAGTTGCGACGGTGGGTCTTCGCTTCGAACCACATGCCGGTGTTCACGACGATGCGTCCGTCGGGGGTCGTGATCAGGTACGCGCTCGACATGCCGGGTGAGCACCAGATGCCGTGGCCCATGTCGAGCGCGGCCGGCGCCGACGCGGGCCCGACTGCGAAGAAGTCCGGCTGGTTGCGAACGTATTCGGAGGTCATGCGGTGCGGACGGGTCGCATCGATCGGACGTTAGTCCGAATTGAGCTGTCGTAGCCCGAATGCGCAGACGCAGTGCAGTCGGATATCGGCTCGGTCGGCACGGGGGTCCAGCATTGCGACGGCTTGTGAACCAAATGTCGACTCTCGTTCGGATCACAAACGCGCACTCGTCGTGTCCTTTCGCGCGCGCAGTAACTCAACCTTGCACCGTTGCGCGCGCGGTGCGTCGAATTCACGTGACGCGTTCGCGTCTTCGTGCAATCGCCCGGTCGTTCGGAGAAATGTTGCGCCGAACCACTCGATCAGGTGATGACACGGGTCGGCGTGGGTACGAGTCTGCACCGGGGCAGGTGGGTAGCCCGAGCATCACGCTCCGAGTGATCGTCACGAGGCCGAAGCCTCGTTGGTACCCACTTCGGTGTACACGCCGTTCTCTCGATGGCGTGATGCCGGTGGTGCGACGCACGTAACGCGAGTGCGTTCATCGCCGTAAGCCGAGACCCAAGGACTGATTCATGCAGAACGCAAGTGCGACGCGGCGCGCGTCGTCTTCTCGAAGCGCGCGTCGACGAGGGATTGCCGTAGTTGGAACGATCGCCGTGATCACGGCCCTCGCCGGATTGGCCGGTGGGGCGGTCGTGGCGTCCGCGAAGGCGTCGGTCGCCGGCGCGGCGGCGGCGTCCGCGTCGTCGCTGTGGTCGTCCGGTACCACACCGTTGGTGCTCGACAGCAGTGATCCGAACCCGGTCGAGCTGGGAGTCAGGTTCACGCCGACCGTGAGCGGATCGATCACGGGTGTGCGCTTCTACAAGGCGGCGACGAACACCGGCACACACACCGCCTCATTGTGGACCGCATCGGGCTCACTGCTTGGGACCGCAACGTTCGTCGGCGAAACCGCGAGCGGGTGGCAACAGGTGACTTTCGCGTCGCCCGTTCCCGTGAGCGCGAACTCTACGTACATCGCTTCGTACCACGCGCCGGCTGGTCACTACTCCGTTGACGAGTACTACTTCGACGCGGCCCACAGCCAGCCGCCGCTCTTGGCGCCCGCCAGTACCGCGAGCGCCGGGAACGGTGTCTACGAATACGGCGCGAGTGCGTTCCCGAACCTGACGTACCGAGCGAGCAACTACTGGGTCGACCCACTCTTCGTCGCGTCGGCCCCACCGACGACGACAACTACGGCGACGAGTACGACCACGACGACGACAGCAACAACCACAACCACGACGCCTCCCGCGGGGACGCCGACCACCTTCCCGGCTGCCGGCACGGTCGGCGCCAAGGGAACGCTGACCGACGTGTATCCCGCAGGCGGTGTGATGTCGATCCACACCCCGACCGTGCTGTCGAATGTGAAGATTCACGGCGGACTCGACATCTACGCAAACACCGAGCTGCACAACGTCTACGTCGAACAGAGTGGCACGTGGTGGGGAAACATCGTCGTGCGCAACAATGCCTCTCTCCTCGCCGAGGATTGCACCGTCAAGCCCCTGAACGTCACGCCGAACGACGCGCGCAAACAGGACGGAGTGCTCGACGTTGCGGCAAGCTCCATAACCATCGAGCGTTGCGACATCAGCATCGCGGGCAAGGGTGCGCTGATCGGCAGCAATACGACGATCGACGATTCGTGGTTCCACGATTTCACCCCGTACCTCGACCCGTCGACGGGCGCGTGGACGCACAAGGACTGTGTGATGACCATGGGCGGCTCGAACATGAAGTTCGTCCGTGACAACTTCGCGGCGAACAATCCGACCCCGTACGACGCGACGACGAATCCGACCGGATTCGACTCGCATACCCAGACAGCGGCGATCCTCTTGCAACCCTGGAGCGCGATCTCGAACGTCGCCATCCAGAACTCGTTCCTGGAGGGGGGCTACTACGCTTTGCGCATGCAGGCCGTTAGCCCGTCGGGAGGCGCGGCGACCGGACTGAATGGTCTCGTGGTGACGAACAACGTGTTCGGGCCCTATCCCACGGGCGGCGGGTACTACACCTACGACCCCCTCACGCAGATTGCGTCCTGGTCGGGCAATGTCGCAGGCGACATCAACGGCAACGCGACGAAGACCGCAATCCCGCAGCCCTAAGCCGACGCGCGGAGGAGTCAGGCGGGTGCCCGGGGACACGATGATCCCGGGCACCCGCCCGCTGGTCATCGGCGTCAGATTGCGGGCAGGAAACCGATATCGCGGTTTCATCGCCGAGACATGCCGCCGACCGGGCCGTCGATCAACCTTGGAGAAGTGGGCGATCTTCTCGACGCGTATGTTCCCCTCGATGCGTGGGACGAGATGTTCGACGCCGAGGGCGAAACGCGGGTCGACTACCGCACCCTCTACGAGCACGTTCAGACGCTCTCGCGGCTCGACTTCGACGAGCGTTGCGCCACGCGCGACCGAGCGTTCCGCGACCAGGGCATCACGTATGCATTCTCGGGGGAGGAGCGGCCGTTTCCGCTCGATCTCGTGCCGCGCCTCATCTCGGCGAGTGAATGGTCGCTGATCGAACGAGGCGTTGCCCAGCGCGTGCGTGCGCTCGAGCGCTTCCTAGACGATGTGTACGGATCGGGCGAGATCATGCGGGCGGGTGTGATTCCGCGGCGGCTCGTGGTCACGTCGTCGCACTTCCATCGAAGTGCGTTCGGGATCTCGCCCCCCGGCGGCGTGCGGGTTCACGTCGCGGGGATCGATCTCGTGCGCGATGCGGACGGATCCATGTGTGTGCTCGAGGACAACCTCCGTATCCCGTCCGGCATCTCATACGTCGTCGAGAACCGCCGTGCGATGACCCACGTGTTCCCGGAGCTCTTCGCCGCGCACCGCGTGCAGCCGGTTTCCGATTATCCGTCGCGCCTCCTGCAGACGTTGTGCGCGGCCGCGCCCCAAGGCGTCGACGACCCGCACGTCGTGCTCCTGACGCCCGGTGTGCACAACGCGGCGTACTTCGAGCACTCATTCCTTGCCCGCCAGATGGGTGTCGAGCTGGTGGAAGGTCGCGACCTCATCTGCCGCGACAACGTCGTCTACATGCTGACGACGAGCGGCGAGGAGCGGGTCGACGTGGTGTACCGCCGCGTCGACGACGAGTTCCTCGATCCACTGCACTTCCTGCCGACGTCGATGCTCGGCTGCGCCGGGATCGTGAACGCGGCGCGCGCCGGCAACGTCACGATCGCGAACTTCCTCGGCAACGGGGTCGCCGACGACAAAGCGGTCTACCCGCACGTTCCCGCGATGATCGACTTCTATCTCGGCGAACGTCCGCTGCTCTCGAACGTCGAGACGTTCCCGCTCGACGACGTGGAGGTGCGATCGTGGGCGCTCGCGCGCATTGATGAGCTCGTGTGGAAGCCCGCCGACGGGTCGGGCGGGCGGGGGATCGTCATCGGCCCGCGTGCCGATGACTCCGCGCTCGAAAGTGTCCGTGCCTCGGTCGAAGCCGATCCGCGTTCGTGGATCGCGCAGCGCCCCGTGGCGCTATCGACGGCGCCGACATACGTGCAGTCGGGAATGCGGCCGCGGCACCTCGATCTTCGCCCATTCGCCCTGAACGACGGGGAAAATGTGTGGGTCGTGCCCGGGGGGCTGACACGCGTCGCACTGTGTGAGGGAAGCCTCGTCGTGAACTCGAGCCAGGGCGGCGGATCCAAGGACACCTGGGTGCTCGCACCCGACGGTGCCGAGGTCGACGGCGACGCCATGACCGTTCCGGCCGTCGAGGAGTGTGAGCCCCTCGCCCGCCAACCCTTCGACATGGTCCCGGCGTCGGGTCAGCAGGCGGCGCAACAACAATGAAGGCGGGCTGATGTGAGGCCGCCGTGCTGAGCCGTATCGCCGAGTCGCTGTACTGGCTCGGGCGCTACACCGAGCGCGCGGAAGCGACCGCGCGGATCCTCGACGTGTATTCGCACGCGCTCCTCGAGGATCGCGTCGGCGGCGAGGAATCGGCATGCCGCCGGCTCGTCGAGGCGATGGGAGCGGGAGAGCCCGCGGCGCTCGTCGATGTCGGCGCGAACGTGGAAACGCTCGTCGGATTCTTCGTGGACGATCCACGGTTCGAAGGTTCGGTCGTCCGCTCGCTCGAAGCGATGTGGGAGAACGCGCGCGGCGCTCGCGAGGCGATGTCGTCGGAGATGTGGAGCAGCATCAACGCGACCCACACCGCGATCGACGGGCGGCGCGGCCGCTCCGTCTACGCACAGCACGGGTTTCTCGGGTGGGTACGCGACCGGGCGGCGATCGTTTCCGGGCTCGCGGACGCCACGATGAGCCACGACGACACGTGGCGTTTCATCCTGCTCGGGCGTTCGCTCGAACGCGTCGACCTCACCGTCCGCCTGCTCTCGACGCGCCTCGGCGACGCGTGGGGTGCCGCCGGTTGGGTCGCGACGCTTCGGTGCTGCGCCGCGTACGAGTCGTATCTTCGAACGTACCGTCGAGGGGTGGACGGCTCGAAGGCACTCGAGTTTCTCCTGCTCGATCGCCTGTTCCCGCGCTCGGTGTTCCACGCGCTCGCCGCGGCGGAAACTGTGCTCTACGACCTCGATCCGACCTCGGATCGCCGCGGGGCGGGGAGCGAGGCCCGTCGAATCGTCGGTCGCGCGTGCGCCGACCTCGAGTTCATCCGCGTGAGCGAGCTCGAGCACTCGCTGCCCGAGCACCTCGTTCGCCTCGAGCGCGCGTGCGCGCAGGCACACGACGCGGTCGCGAAGCGCTTCTTCAACGCCGCGCTTGCAATCCGGTGGAGTGCGTAGATGACCTGGCGCCTTTCGATCGAGCACATCACGAGCTATGAGTACGAAGGAGAGGTTCTCGCCTCGTACAACGAGGCAAGGATGAGCCCGGCGCGCGACGCGACGCAGACGGTGCTCGAGCATCGCGTCGACGTCCGGCCGAATGTTCCCGTCATGGCGCATGTCGACTACTGGGGAACGGACGTGCGTGCCTTCGATCTGCACGAGCCCCACGACCGCCTCATCGTGGCGGCACGATCGCTGGTCGAGACCGCGCCGGCCTCGTCCGGCTCGACCTCGTCCGGCTCGACCGACATCCAGTGGGAGGAGCTCTTGGATGCAAACGTCCGCGATCAGTTCTACGAATACCTCCATCCGTCACCCCACGTCCCGATCGACGCGTCGATTCGAGATATCGCGGCGGACGTCTCGCGCGGCCGGACACCGTCCGAGACGCTCGACGCGGTCGGAACGTGGGTCCGTGAGCACCTCGCGTACGAAGCAGGGGCAACCGACGTCTCGACGAACGCGCGGTCCGCCCTCGACCTCGGTCGGGGCGTCTGCCAGGACTTCGTCCACGTCGCGCTCTCGCTCCTGCGCGCGGCGGGTATCCCCGCCCGCTACGCCTCCGGCTACCTGCATCCCGATGCCGACGCTCCCCTCGACGACGCGGTGACGGGACAGAGCCACGCGTGGCTCGAGGCGTGGGCGGGGTCCTGGCGGCGCAACGACCCGACGAGTGGCTCCGCGGTCGGGGAACAACATGTCCTCGTCGCGCGCGGTCGCGACTATTCGGATGTCACCCCGCTGAAAGGGGTGTACAACGGTCCGCCGTCACGATACAGCGAGGTCCGGGTCACGATTCGCCGTGTCGCCTGACGGGCCGCGGCATCCGGGCCCGATCGGCGGGGCCTCGGCCTGTTCAGCGGGCCGCCCGCCCCTCTCGGGCCCGGTCGCGACCGGGGAAGGCCCCGCCGCGTCCTACGCTGCAACGGTTGTCCGACTACGCCGATCCCGACCTCGAGACGATCGCTCCCTTGCCGGCCGGGGAGACTGACGGCGGCAGCGACGGTGGGTCGCGTGCGGAAACGCCGCGCCCGTGGACGGCGCTCGTCGCGGCGCTCGCCGTCGTCGCTCTCGTCGTCGGATTCGGTGTGGCGACGATCATTCTCAACGCGAGCGATTCCGCTTCGAGCCAGTCCGCCGGTTCCGCGCCGTTCTCGCCGACGTCTCCGGCGCCCGGCTCGACCACACCTCCGTCGACTGTGCCCGCCGATCCCGACGAAGCGGTACTCCCTCGCCTGATCGTGCGTCAGCAGGACGTACCGCCGAGCGACACGGTGCGCCATCTCACCGACGGCGCCGATCTCAGCGTCGCCACGCTCGATCTCTGCAACGGAACGTTCGCGACCGAGGCCGAGCGCACGGCCCGTCGCCAGGTCGGGCTCGTCGATGCTCAAGACAATGTCCGGCTGAGCACCGAAGCGATCCTGTATCGAGACCCCGGCGTGGGAACGGCCGCATTCGGCGAACTGCGCTCCGTCGCGGCTCACTGTCCGTCGACCCCGGTGAAGAGCCCCGTTGGCGAGCCGACCGTCGCGACGAAGTTCGCCGCGGCACCCGACGCGACGTGGCCTCGAACCGCTTCGGTGGACCGTCTCGCGTACGACTTCACGTCGATCGATCCGGCCTCCGGCACCAGCTCGCGCGAGATCGCGGTGTACCTGCGCCGCGGTCGCGTCCTCATGGGGCTCTACTTTCCCGAGCCGGCCGCGCTCCCGCAGGTTCCCGTCGGCGGCCACACGACGATCCCCGAGATCGTGGCGTTCTTCGAAGCGCGCATGGCCAAGCTCCCCGCCCGCGTCGTCCAGGGCTGATCGGGAGTCCATGCCCCACTGAGCCGCGCGTCGCGTGCCGCGGCGTGCGACGATGGGGCGTGCAACGTTCGCCGGCACGCGCCCTCTGGTGTTGCATCGAGCCGTACCACGCCGTCACCTATTTCACCGAGGAGGCGCACGCGTCGTTCGAGGCGGTCGGCCTGCGCGGCTTCTGGCGTGGCTATTTCGCAGGTCGCGCCGCGCCGCTGGGCGCTGTGGGAGCGGGCGCGGTGGTCGCCACGTTCTACGGTTTCCATCCCGACTTCGTCGCGCGCTCGATTCCTGCGGTCTGGAGCATCGTCAGCCCCGAAGAGGCGATCGTCGCACGCGAGCGCGGCGCCAGTGACGCGCTGACTCGCTGCCTCGACGTGGAAACGCCCGAGATCGTCCGCGCCGCCCGGCTCGTTCTGCAAGCGACCGACGGCTGCGATCCGTTCGCGCGCGCGTTGTACGCGGCGAATCATGATCTCCCGTGGCCGCTCGAGCCGCATGTCGCGCTCTGGCACGGTTGCACGTTGCTGCGCGAGCACCGCGGTGACGGCCACATCGCCGCGCTCTACGCGGCCGACGTCGATCCATGCGAGGCGCATGTCCTGCGACTCGCTGTCTCCGGAGCCGGGCGAGACTCCATTGCGCCCTATCGTGGCTGGAGCGACGACGATTGGACGGCCGCGGCCGCGCGCCTCGCCGAACGGGGCTGGCTGGACGAAGAAGGCAAGGTGACGGCCGTGGGCACGGACGCGCATGCCGGGATCGAGGCCGACACCGATCGGATGGCCGAAGGTCCGACGCGCGCGATCGGAAAGGACGGCCTGGCCGAGTTGCTGGAGATCATGGAGCCTCTCGCGCGTCGACTCGAGGCCACGGGAACTATTCCGTTCCCGAACCCGATCGGCCTTCCCCGGGTCGACGGCTGAGTACCTGGCGCGGGCGGCTGATGATTCCCTCGACGATCGACGACGTCACGCCCGAGTGGCTCGCCGACGCGATCCGCCGGCCCGTCGCGCGGATGCTGAAGGAGCCGATCGCAGTCGGGGTCGGTCTGGTCGGCCAGCTCTTCCGGATCCGGTTCGAGGGCGACGGGTCACCGTCCACCGTGATCGTGAAGCTCGCGGCGCCGACCGAGGAAGGCCGGTTCGTGGCAACCGTGCTCAACATGTACGGACGGGAAGTCGGCTTCTACAAGGAGCTGTCGTCGCGTACTTCGATCGCGCATCCCGCGTGCTACTTCGCCGCGCACGATCCGGGCACCCAGGACACCGTGCTCGTTCTCGAGGACGTCTCGACGCGCGGCCGGGCGGGTGACCAGGTCGCGGGCTGCTCGCTCGACGAGGCCCGGTCGGCGATCCGTACCTTGGCGCGCCTACACGCGTGCTTCTGGGAGGACGAGACGCTGTCGTCCGCATCGTTCGTGCTGCGCCTGGCCGACGACCCGTACCCCGCCACGGTGGCGATGGCCTACGAGCTGGCCTGGCCGCGCGTACAGGAGCTCTTCGGGGACATGATCGACGGGCGCGTCCGAGAATTCGGCGACACGTATACCGCCCGCATCCCCGCCCTGTTCGCCAAACTCTGCGACGGGCCCCTCGTGCTCTCACACGCCGACTGGCGACTCGACAACCTCTTCTTCGGCGGCGACGAAGTGATCGCCGTCGACTGGCAGCTCATCGAGCGTTCGGTCGCGCCGCGCGACCTCGCGTACCACGTCACGCAAAGCATCAACATCGACGATGCCGCCGGCTACGCGCAGGCGTTCGACATCTATTTGGCCGACCTGCGCGACCTCGGCATCGAGGTCGACCGCCCGTGGGCCTGGTCGGCCTACCGGTATGGCGCCGTGCTCGGGTTCGTGTATCCGGTCGTCGCAACCGGTGCGCTCACGATTGGTGGTCCTCGTCATGTCGAGCTCACGCGGGCCCTCTTCCGGCGCAGCCTCGCCGCACTCGAGTCGCTCGACGCCTTCGATCTGGCGTTTTGAGCCCGAGCGGAAATTGCCGGGCCCATCCCGTAGTCTTGTGGAGCTGTGCGTTCTCGCACGGTTCGTCTGGCGACCTCCTGGCAACGGGGTGGGTGGGAGCGGGACATACCCCTTCCGTGACCTGAGAGCCGAACCATGACCTCCTTGCTCGATCCGACCGCTTCTTCGTCACGCGCGCCGGAAGCGGCACCCAACCGGGCCGGGTTGGTTGCCGGGAGGGTGGTGACTGCGCTGCTCGTGATCAGTCCACCGGTGGCGTTGACGATCGTGGTGTTGTTGCTGTGGGGCCACGCGGTCAGCTGGGTCGACGTGATCATGGCGGCCGCCTTCTATGTCGTCACGGGACTCGGTATCGCGGTCGGATACCACCGGCTGTTCACGCACCGCAGCTTCCGGCCGGTGCGCTGGCTGAAGATCGTGCTCGCGTCGGTCGGTTCGATGGCCGTCGAAGGCTCGGTGGTCGGATGGGTGGCGACCCATCGCCGGCACCACGTCTTCAGTGACAAGCCGGGCGATCCGCACTCCCCGCACACCGTCGGCTCGGGACCGGGCGCGCAGATCCGCGGATTCCTCCACGCGCACATCGGCTGGTTGTTCACCTCCGACCCGACCTCGGCGCAGCGCTACGCGCCCGATCTGCTCGCCGACACGGACACGATGATCGTCAACCGGTTGTTCCCGCTTTTCGCGGTGGCGTCACTTGCGGCACCGTTCTTCCTCGGATGGACCATCACCGGTGCCCTCAGCGGCGCGTTGACCGCATTCGTATGGGCCGGTCTCGTGCGCATGATGCTGTTGCATCACGTCACGTGGAGCGTCAACTCGATCTGTCACATGTTCGGGAGCCAGCCGGCCTCGCAGAAGGACTCCAGCACGAACTTCGCGCCGCTCGGCGTGATCTCCTTCGGTGAGGCATGGCACAACTTCCATCACGCGTTCCCGCGCTCGGCTCGTCACGGCGCGCTCGCGGGCCAGATCGATCCGGGCGCGGCTGTCATCCGCGTGTTCGAGCGCGCCGGATGGGTGACCGATGTCCGCTGGCCGACGCCCGCGCAACTTGCCGCGTGCGGCATGGGTTGAGCGCGCGCGCGACGCGCACTTTGTAACGTGATCGGATGCGTGTATTGCTCGTCGGAGCCGGAGGTGTCGGCGCGGCGATCGCGCGTGCCGCGGCGGAATCCGAAGTCTTCGAGCGGGTCGTCGTCGCCGACATCGACCTAGCCCGCGCCGAGACCGCCGCCCAACGGTGCGCGGATGCGAGATTCGAAGCACGGGTCGTGAATGCCGCGAACGCAGGCGAGCTTGCGGATCTGGCCCGTTACGAGTCGGTCGATGTGCTGGTCAACGCGTGTGATCCGCGCCTCAATCCTTCGATTTTCGCAGCGGCCTTCGACGCCGGGTGCCACTACGTCGATATGGCGCTGACGTTGTCGGAGCCGCACCCGGAGACGCCTTACGAGCGACCGGGCGTGCTGCTCGGCGCCGGCCAGTTCGCCGTCAGGGACCGGTGGCGCGACCGCGGCCTCCTCGCGCTGGTCGGGATGGGCGTGGAGCCCGGGTTGTCCGACGTGTTCGCGCGTTACGCCGCCGATCACCTCTTTCGAGAGATCGACGAGATCGGCGTGCGCGACGGGAGCGATCTCGTGATCGACGGCTACGACTTCGCGCCGACGTTCTCGGTGTGGACGACGATCGAGGAGTGCCTCAATCCGCCCCTCGTGTGGGAGCGGGAACGAGGGTTGTACACCACCCGCCCGTTCTCGGAGCCCGAGACATTCGTGTTTCCCGAAGGTATCGGTCCGGTCGAGTGTGTGAACGTGGAGCACGAAGAGGTGTTGTTGATACCCCGAGAGGTCGCCTGCCGCCGCGTGACCTTCAAGTACGGCCTCGGTGACGAGTTCATTGACGTCTTGCGCGTGCTCGACAAGACCGGCTTGGCGTCGACCGAGCCGGTGCGCGTCGGGGGCGCGGACGTGTCGCCGCGCGATCTCGTCGCGGCCGTGCTACCGGATCCGGCGACCCTCGGCGATCGCATGCGTGGTCGCACGTGTGCCGGTACGTGGGTAACCGGCACGGGTGCCGACGGCGCGCCGCGAGAGGTGTACCTGTACCACGTGTCGGACAATGCCGAGACGATGGCCCGCCATGGCGCGCAGGCCGTGGCCTGGCAGACGGCCGTGAACCCGGTCGTCGCGCTCGAGCTCATTTCAGGCGGCGTGTGGGCGGGCGCGGGTGTTGTCGGGCCCGAGGCGTTCGACGCCGTCCCGTTCCTCGATCGACTGCGCGAGCGTGGGGAGGAATGGCGCGTCGACGAGCGGTAGGAGGTGCGACGGGAGCGCACCTCCTACCGCTCGCCCGTGTCACCGGGCGTCAGCCACAGCAGGTGATGTAGGCCCGATTGCTGACCGGCCCCGATGCTCCGCCGTCGAGCGTCGTGAAGACGCGGTACGTATACGCGGTTCCCGCCACGGCGGTCGTATCGGTGAAGGTCAGTGCGTCCGATCCGTTGGGGAGCGGACCGTAGTCGGTCCCGTCGCCATTGGTCTTCCAGCGCCAAAGCGAGTACTTCACCACCGGCGTCGGGGCCTGCGTCCAGGTGCACCTCACCTGGTTGCCGTCTGTCAACGCGCACGACAGGTCGATCGGCATCGTGCTGTGCGGTTCGGTCGTCGTCGTGTCGGTGGCCGGCGGCTCCGGCTCGACGCGCACCGTAGTCGGCGTGGCCTCCGTCGACGGCGTTTCGAGCTCCGTCGTCGGTGTCGCGGCAGGTTCGGCAACCGTCGTCGGCGTCAATGTTTCGACGGTGGTCGGTGTCACGATGACGACGCCTTTGCCGCCATCCTTGTCCGTGTCGCCGCCTCCGACACGGATCGGGTTGTGCGGCGACGCGCTCGTCGTCGTGGTCGTCGCGACCGCAGGCTTGGCGGAAGCATGGTGGTGGCCGTGGCTCGTGCCGGGGAACGTGACGGGCAGAATGCCCGCGGCTCCCGCTCCGGTCGTCGCGGCAGCGGCGACACCGAGCCCGAGCGCAACCTTGCCGGCAACACCCAACCCGGCGAGGAATCCTCTTATCTTCATCTTTGCTGTCCTCCACTTCGACAGTCCGGCTTCCTGCGACGCAGGCCCGTTGACGTTGCTTGCTGCCGTCGCCGGCAGGTCGCCTTTTTCGGTGGAGAAGCCCGCGGCCAATACGGCCGCCAACGCCGGAGAAGGAGGGGGAACCGCTTCCGCAGCGACACGAACACTCGACACGAACGAAGACAACGAGGCGAGGTCGTCACCGCGGGCGGTTCCCGCGAGCAACTCCTCGATCGCACCGTCGTCGACGGGCCGGTGTCCGGGCATCTCGGAGGGGTTACCGTCGAAGTCGCTCATAGGGTTACGCCCTCTCGAGCGAGCAGGTTGCGAACTGCTTCGAATCCGCGACGCTGCAGCTGCTTGATCGCGCCTGGGCTCTTCCCCAGGATCTGTGCGACCTGGTCGATGCTCAGATCGCCGATGACGCGTAGCAACAGAACCGAACGCTGCTCGGCAGGTAGCCGCCCGCAAACCGCTTCGATCTCGGCGAGTTCGAGTGATTGCAGGGCAGCGTCGGCGGGGTTCGCCTCCCGCGTGAAGACCTCCGGCGCCGTGTCGAGCGGGACCGTTGCGGGCCGGCGCGCCCACCGGCGGCGCTCGTCGACGAGACGGCTATGGGCGACAGTGAAGACCCACGAACGAAAGCTCGGTTCACTGCCGGCGAAATCACCCAATCGCCGGAAGACGGCGAGGAACACGTCGCTCGTCAGATCGTCGGCCTCGTGGGCGCCTTGCATCCGCAGGTAGCCCGCCACGCCCGGTGCGAGCCAGCGGTACAACCGCTCCCAGGCCTCCGGACGATTCTCCCGCGCCGCGGCCAGCAACGCATCGAAATCACCATTCGATGGGTGTCTCGCCGGCGGCTGGCCGGGTGGCATAGCGCACTATCGGCGCCCGCCCAATCCACCTAGAGCTGTGCCGTCCCCGCCGGGTCGGGCGCGAGCCGGGAGTCAAGATTTCGCAGGAGTTCGGCCGATATTCGAGACAAGACATGGAGGGGGACGCCAATGGCGCATGTGGTCTCTGTCGTGCTCGCGGTCATGGCCGGCCTCGCCGGCTACTACGAGATGGGCAAATTCGAGAGGCGTCGTTACGAGCGCCCCCCCAGCATCTTGTCTCAGACGGCGGCCGGAGGGTGCTTCCTCGCCGGGCTCGCGGTCACCGTGTTCGTGCCGGCGGTCGTCGCCGGCGCCCTCGTCGGGTTCGTCGGATACAACGAGGCGGAGACCTACGAGAAGCAGTGCAAGGAACGCTTCCAGGCACTCCCGGCGTTGGCGTGGGGGGCGGTCGCGGGCTTCCTCGCATTCGTCGCGGCCGCCGTGACCTCGCCCGTGGCGTGCCTCGTCGCCGGCGCGTTCGCCGGTCTCGCGGGTGCGCTCTTGCTGGTGGTCGACGAGAAGCACAGGTTGCTCGCCGAGAACAGGATGTGGATCGCCGAGAACCGCAGGTTGCTCGTCGAGAGAAATCCCGGGCAGCAGCCACCCGTGAGCCGACCCGAAACGCCGGCCGCGCCGGAGGCGAAGCGGAGACAGCCGCGGCCGGCCGCGCCGACAGCTCCACAGTGGGGGACCGTGCCGCCCCGGCCGGCGCCGCAGCATCCCGTGGCGGTTCAGCCGAGCGAGCCGGGGCGAGGCGACTTGTTACCGCGCCGCTCGCGGTAACTCGATGCGACCGGCGCGGTAACAAGCGTCGTTGCCGACGTCGTCAGTTCGCGCGCCAGTCGACCCACTGACCGTGCGGGTGTGCGAACCCGAGCAGTTCCGTCACGACGCCGCCGCCCTCGAAATGCGCGAGCCCCAGGACGCTTGCCTGCAATCCCTGCGCGTCATACGGCGCGTCGACACCGGCGAAGAGATCGACGACGCCCGGTCCTTCGGCGCTGACCCACACCACGGGTCGAGTCCGCGACACCTCGGCGAGCCGCTCGCGGAACTCCGCGCGCCGCTCGGCCGGGAAGTAGGCCGCGGCCCACGTGGTCGTCACGATCGGGAAGGCATCCGAATGGAGCCCGCGCAGGACCGGACCGACGGTGTCGACCGCATCACCTTGCACGATTCTCGGTGGATCACGCCGGAGCTCTTCGAGCGCGCGGCGCGTGCGCGGCAATCGGTTGGTATCGGGAAAGACGAGTGCCAGCTGCCAGAGCGCCTGATCGTCGTCGGTCACGTCGACCGGGTCGAGATCGATGCCGATCCGTTCGACGATCGGCGGCACCGCCGGCGCGATCGGCGGGCGGCCACCGACGACTTCGCACGAGATCTCGACCGCCGCGCCCGCTGGTCCCGTTGCCCCTGCGCCGCCGTAGTCGAGGCGGTACCGGTCGCAGTACAGGTTGAGGCCTGCGCTGCATCCGACGTCGACGTGCGCGAGCGGCGTGCCGGCGCGTTCCGCCGTGGCGCTCAACGCCAGCGCCACGATCGCGGAACGTCCAACCTCGTTCGTGTTCGTGTGGCGCGTCCTCAGCAGACGCATGATCTCGTCGGGATACGTCGAACACACGTCCACGAACAGCGGTCCGGGATCGGCATCGGAGTTGCCCGCGTAGACCGCCGCCAGCGGGTGGTCCAGACCGCCCAGGATCAGGTAGTGCACCGCGGCCAGCAAGACGTTCGGCTGGTGAGAACGCGGCGGCGCCTGCTCCACCAGCGCGAGCACCGGTTCGCTCGTGGCGACCGTGCGCGAGACGCGGTCGTAGATCGGCGAGTACTCACGACACACGTTGTCGGCGAACCAGATCCAGAGGTCGGCAAGTTCGGGGCGCATGTTCGTCCAGCCTAAGAGCCGGACGAGGAACCGCGGCCCGGATTTAGATGCGTGTCCACGCTTCGGTGAGGACCTCGCGCAGTACCTGCTCGATGTAGTCGAACTCGGGTTGGCCGATGATCAGCGGAGGTGCCAGTTGCACGACGGGATCACCCCGGTCGTCCGCCCGGCAGATCAGGCCGGCGTCGTAGAGTGCCCGCGAAAGGAATCCGCGCAGGAGCCGCTCGCTTTCTTCGGTGTTGAACGACGCGCGCGTGGTCTTATCCTTCACGAGCTCGATCCCGTAGAAGTAACCCGCGCCTCGCACGTCGCCGACGATCGGAAGATCGTTCAGCTTCTCGAGGGTCGCGCGGAACGCCCCCTCGTTCGCGCGGACATGCTCGAGCAGGCCCTCTCGCTCGATGAGGTCGAGATTGGCGAGTGCGACCGCGCAGCTCACGGGATGGCCGGCGAACGTGATCCCGTGCAGGAATGTCTTGCGATCGCGCAGGAACGGCTCGACGAGGTGTGGCCGCACGATCATGCCGCCGATCGGTGAATAGCCCGACGTCATACCCTTGGCCATCGTGATGATGTCGGGCTGGTAGTCGTAGCGCTGCGACCCGAACCAGTGCCCGAGCCGGCCGAACGCGCAGATCACCTCGTCGGAAACGAGGAGTACGCCGGTGTCGTCGCAGATCTCGCGCACGCGCTGGAAATATCCCTGGGTCGGGGGGAAGCAACCACCGGAGTTCTGCACCGGTTCGAGGAAGACCGCCGCGACGCTCTCGGGACCTTCCATCTCGATCGCGAGCGCGATCGCCTCGGCCGGGTCGATCGGCGCGGGCCGGTACTGGTTCGTGTTGGGAACGCGTACCGCGCCCGGAACGAGTGGTTCATACGGCGCCTTGATCGCGGGCACGCCGGTGATCGAGAGCGCGCCGAGCGTCGTTCCGTGGTAGGCGATGTGCCGGCCGATCGCCTTGTAGCGGTGCGGCTGGCCGATCGCCTGGAAGTATTGGCGGGCCAGCTTCCACGCCGACTCGACTGCCTCGCTGCCACCTGTCGTGAAGAACACGCGATCGAGATCACCTGGAGAAAGCTGCGCGAGACGTTCTGCGAGCTCGATCGCACCCGGGTGCGCGTAGCTCCAAACGGGGAAGTACGCGAGCTTGCGCGCCTGCTCCGCAGCCGCGTCGGCGAGCTCGGCGCGACCGTGGCCGACCTGCGATACGAACAGGCCGGCGAGGCCGTCGAGGTACCGCTTTCCGTTCTGGTCGTACACCCACGCGCCCTCGCCGCGCACGATCACGGGAATCTGCGTGCCGGGATCGTCCGACATCGGCGTGAAGTGCATCCAGAGATGTCGATGGGCGGCCGCAGTGAGCGTGTCGGACGATGTCGTTGTCATCACGTTCCCCAGGAATAGGTCTGCTTCTCGAGCCGCAGATAGACGAACGTCTCGGTCGAACGAATGCCGGGGATCGAACGGATCTGCGAGTTGATCACTTCGAGCAGGTGCTCGTCGTCGCGCGCGGTGAGCTCGACCAGCAGGTCGTAGGAACCCGAGCAGATGACGACGTAGTCGATCTCCTCGTTCGCGGTGAGCTTCGCGGCGAGCTCGCGCACGTCGCCGTCGACCTTGATGCCGACCATCGCCTGGCGGTGGAAGCCAACGCGTAGCGGATCGGTGACCGCGACGATCTGCATCACCCCGGCGTCGAGGAGACGCTGCACCCGCTGGCGCACCGCGGCCTCCGACAAGCCGATGGTCTTGGCGATCGAGGTGTAGGGCCGGCGCCCGTCCTGTTGCAGCTCACGGATGATCTGCATGGACACGTTGTCCAGCAGTGGACCGGGTGTTCGAATATCGTCGTCAGATACTTGAGCCACAACGAACTACTCGCGTCGGCAACGTTTGATCGACGGATACTAGCCTTCGGGGAGAAGGCCGTAGAGGGGGTCTCCCATGGAAGTCGTCCAGAACTTCGTGAACGGCAAGCCCACTGACGCCCGCGACGGCGCAACGACCACACTGGTCGACCCGTCCACCGGCGAGCGCTATGCGACTGCGCCGCGTTCGAGCGCCGGCGACGTCGACGACGCGGTCGAGGCCGCGCAGAACGCCTTCGACGGATGGCGCGCATGTACCCCGTCGGAGCGCAGTCTCGCACTCTTGCGCATCGCCGACGCGTTGGAGCGCGACGCCGACCGCTTCGTCGACGCCGAATGCCGGAGCACCGGGAAGCCCAAGGCGCTGATGGCCGCGGACGAGATCCCGCCGGCCGTCGACCAGCTGCGATTCTTCGCCGGTGCGGCGCGCATGCTCGAAGGTCGGGCCGCGAGTGAATACATGGCGGGTCTCACTTCGTTCATCCGGCGCGAGCCGATCGGGGTCGTCGCGCAGGTGTCGCCGTGGAACTACCCGCTCATGATGGCAATCTGGAAGATCGCACCCGCGCTCGCGGCTGGAAACACCATTGTGCTGAAGCCCGCGGAGAGCACGCCCGAGACGACGGTGATGCTCGCAGAGCTCGCGGCTGAATTCCTTCCCACCGGCGCGCTCAACGTCGTGTGTGGCGATCGCGACAGCGGCCGCGCGCTCGTATCACATCCTGTTCCCGGCCTCGTCTCGATCACGGGCAGTGTGCGCGCGGGCATGGAGGTCGCGGCGTCGGCGGCCCCCGACCTCAAGCGTGTCCACCTCGAGCTCGGCGGCAACGCGCCGGTCATCGTTTGCGACGATGCCGACCTGGAGTCGGCCGCGGCTGGGATCGCAGCGGCCGGCTTCTACAACGCGGGCCAGGATTGCACCGCCGCCACACGCGTGATCGCGTCGGCCGCGGTGTACGACCGGTTCGTCGAACTACTGGTGGAGGAGGCGCGTAACAAGAAGGTCGGCGGCCTCGATACTCCGGATGCCGATCTCGGCCCACTCAACAACGACAGCCAGCTCGACCGTGTGCAGGGCTTCGTCGATCGCTTGCCGTCACATGCCGAGGTCCTGTCCGGCGGCAAACGCAGAGGCGACGCGGGCTTCTTCTTCGAGCCGACGGTCGTCGCCGGCCTGAAGCAAGAGGACGAGATCGTGCAGCAGGAGGTGTTCGGACCTCTGATCACCGTGCAGCGCTTCACGGACGTGGCGGACGCGCTTCGAGACGCGAACGGGACCGACTATGGGCTCTCATCGAGTGTCTGGACGCGCGATCACGCCAATGCAATGCGTCTCTCCGCCGCGCTCGACTTCGGGTGCGTCTGGATCAACACGCATATCCCGCTCGTCGCGGAGATGCCGCACGGCGGGTTCAAGCACTCGGGCTACGGCAAGGATCTCTCGATGTACGCGCTCGACGACTACACGCGTGTCAAGCACGTCATGAGCTCGATCGAGTAACGCGGTCAGGTTCGAACGGCGGCACCGAGGGCGTCGAGCCCTTCGTCGAGGAGCGTGTGCTCCAGCACGAGCGGCGGGAGCAGGCGTACGACGTTCCCGAGGGTGCCCGCGGTGAGCACGATCACGCCCTGTTCGTGGCAGCTCGCACAGATGCGCTTGGCGCGGTCCGCGTCCGGGCTGCCGTCGTCGTGGACCAGCTCGATCGCGACCATCGCACCGCGGCCGCGCACGTCGCCGATGCCGGCGACCTCACGCTGCATCTCCCGCAGCCGTGCGAGCATGCGATCACCGAGCTCTTGGGCCCGCTCGACGAGCTGTTCCTTCTCGATCACGTCGATCGCCGCGAGCGCGGCGGCGCACGACACCGGATTCCCGCCGAACGTGCTCCCGAGCCCGCCCGGGTGAACCGCGTCCATGATCTCGGCCCGGCCGGTGACCCCGGCGATCGGCATGCCGCCGCCGAGCCCCTTGGCCGTCGCGACGAGGTCCGGCACGACGCCCTCGTGCTCAGTCGCGAACCATGCGCCGGTACGGCCGAATCCCGTCTGCACCTCATCGGCCACGAACACGACGCCGTTCGCGCGGCACCATTGCGCGATCCCCTGCAGCCAGCCCGCCTCGGGGACCACGAAGCCGCCCTCGCCCGCGATCGGTTCCACGACGACGCACGCGATCTGCGACGCGTCGACGCTGGCCTCGATCCACGCGATCGTCTCCTCGAGCCCGCCGGCATTGCGGTACGGGTAGGAGAAGGGGGCGCGGTACACCTCGGGGGCGTACGGACCGAACGACTTCTTGTACGGCACGACCTTGGCGGTGAGCGACAACCCGAGCAGGGTGCGGCCGTGGAACGCCTGGTCGAACGCGACGATCGCGGGCCGGCCGGTTGCGGCACGCGCGATCTTCACCGCGTTCTCGACTGCTTCGGCGCCCGAGTTGACGAGGACGGAGCGTTTCTCGTGGTCGCCCGGAGTGCGCGCCGCGAGCTCCTCGCACACCGAGACGTAGCCCGCGTACGGCGTCACCTGGAAGCAGGTGTGCACGAATTCGGCCGCCTGTTTCGCGATCGCCTCGACCACCGCGGGATGGGAATGCCCGACGTTCACGACTGCGATACCCGCGCCGAGGTCGATGAGACGGTTGCCGTCGATGTCCTCGACGATGCCGCCTTGGGCACGCTGCACGAAGACGGGCAATGTCGTGCCGACGCCCGCAGGCACCGCTCGGTTCCTGCGTTCCCAGAGCTCGCGCGATCGCGGACCGGGGATCTCGGTAACGAGCTTTCGTTGCTGTTCCATGGCGACCTCCGGGCTACGCGAGCGCGGTCGCGTCGATCGCGCCCGCCCCGCGACGGGCGGCGCGGACGCTGAACGCGCCGCCGATTGCAAGGAGCACGAACGAGAAGAGCAGGACGAACGTCGAAAGCGCGTTGATCGACGGCGACACCCCGAACTTCAGCTGACCGAAGATGTAGAGAGGCAATGTGGTGGAACCCGGGCCGGACGTGAAGAACGTGATGACGACGTCGTCCAGTGAGATCGTGAACGCGAGCATCGCGCCCGCGAATATTCCCGGCGCGGCCAGCGGCAGGACGATGCGCAGGAACGACTGCAGGGGTGTCGCCCCGAGATCGGCCGCCGCCTCGACGAGCCGGTTGTCGAACGAAGAGAGCCGGGCCTTCACGACGACGACGACGAACGCGATGCAGAACGTGATGTGCGACAGGATCACGGTGGTCAAGCCGAGCTCCTGGTGCGCGAACTTGACGAAGAAGACCAGCAGCGAGATGCCCATGACGACTTCGGGCATCACGAGGGAGATGAAGACCAGACTGTTGTAACCGGCGCGGCCGTGAAACTTGAACCGCGTCAACGCGAAGGCGGCGAGCGTACCGATGATCGTCGCGACGATGGTGGCCGTGATCGCGACTTTCAGCGTGTTCCGGAACGCCTGCAGCGCATCGTGATTGTGCACGAGCGCGTGGTACCAGTGCGTCGAGAATCCAGTCCAGTCGGTGCCGCTCCGGGCCTTGTTGAAGCTGAACGTCACGAGCACGACGATCGGCGCGAACAAGAACCCGAATACGAGCACGGCGTGCAGCTTGAGGTACCGCGGTCGGAGCGCGCTTTTTGCGGGCTTTGTTCTCACAGCGCTTCTTCCCCGACGCGCCGGAGATAGACGAAGACCCCGATGAGGATGAACGCAGTCAGCAGGATTGACATCGACGACCCGAGGGGCCAGTTCTGCGTACCGCCGAATTGGTCGGCGATCGTGGTGCCGATCATTTGCGTCCGCACGCCTCCGAGCAGTTCGGGTGTGATGAAATCGCCGACCGCGGGGATGAACACGAGCAAGACGCCGGCTACGAGCCCCGGAGCGGTGCTGGGCAGGATCACCCGGAAGAAAGTGGAGATCTTTCCGTGTCCGAGGTCGTAGCTCGCCTCGACCAGTGCCTTGTCCATCCGTTCGATCGACGCGTACAGCGGAAGGATCATGAAGGGAAGGAAGCCGTAGGTCAGCCCGAGGATCACCGCCGACGGATGATTGAGGAACTCGTGATTGCGACCCAGGCCGACGTCGCCGAGCAGGCGGTTCAGCAGCCCGTTGCGCTGCAGGATGAACTGCCACGCGTACATACGGATCAGGTAGCTGGTGAGGAACGGGATGATGACGAGCACGAGGTACACGTTCCGCAGCCGCCCGCCGAACCGTGCGATCCAGTAGGCGAGCGGGAAACCCAGGACCACGCACAGCAGGGTCGAGATCGCGGCGTACTCGATTGATCGGATGAAGATCGGCAGATAGATCGTGTTGAGCGCCTCGGTGTAGTTCGACCAGATGAGGTGACCCCACGAGAAATGCACCGGGTCGATGATTCCGCGCTTGCCGAGGCTGTACCCGACGATGATCGCGGTCGGAATGACGAGCAGGAAAGCAAACCAGACGCTCGTCGGAAGAAGTAAGAGGTTGGCCTTGAGCCAGTTGGGAAGTCGCCGCCGGTGTGCGTGTTGCTCGCGCGCCGGCGGCGGGTCGGCAGCCGCGACGCTCAAGCCGACTTCACCTTGTCCCAGCGGTCGGCGTACTCGATCTCGTTCTCTCCGAGATCCTTCTGGAAGGGGAGTTTCGCGAGGACGCTGGCCGGCGGGTAGATCAAGGGATTCCCGGTGATCGACTTGTCGATGTACGGCTCCGCCGCCTTGTTGGGGCTGCCGTACTGCACGTAATTCGTGAGGGCGGCGCCGACCTTGGGCTCGAGTATGTAGTTCATGAAGGTCTCGGCGTTCCGTGGATGCGGCGCGCCTTTCGGGATCGCCATGTTGTCGACCCACGAGAACGCGCCCGACTTGGGGATCACGTACTGCACATTCTTGTTGTCGGTCTGGATCTGGAAGACGTCGCCCGAGTAGGCCTGGCACAGCAGGAGCTCGCCGCTCTTCAGCGGGTCCTGGTAGTCGGAGGTGATCGATTTCACCTTCTTCTTGAGATCGATCAGGTACTTCTCGGCGTCGTCGAGTTGCCCAGTGTCGAGCGTGTTCGGATCGTGCCCGAGTGCGAACAGTGCCATCGCGAACGCGTCACGCGCTTCGTCGAGGAACGCGCTCTTGCCGTTGACCGCGGGAAGGTTGAACGCGTCCCAGTCGGTGACACTGCCCCCGACCTGGGTCTGGTCGAATCCGATTCCCGTGGTGCCCCACTGCCACGGGATGGAGTAGAGGTTCCCCGGGTCGTAATCGGCAGTCCGGAACCTCGGGTCGAGGTTGTTGATGTTCGTGATCAACGAGAGGTCGAGTGGCTGGAGCAGATCTGCGTGCTTCATCTTCACGACGAACGCGTCGGTGGGGACGATCAGGTCGAAGCCCGTGTCGCCGGTGCGCATCTTTGCGAAGAGTTCGTCGTTCGAGTCGTAGTTGTCGTATGTGACCTTGATCCCCGTCTCCTTTTGGAAGTTCGGGATCGTGTCGTCGGCGATGTAGTCGGTCCAGTTGTAGAAGTTGAGGACCTTCGCCTCGGGCTTGTTGGAGAGCCTGAACGGCGTGCTCCCGCCGGCGCTGCCCGTACCCGCGCTCGAGTTGTTGCCACTGCTGCCGCATGCTGCCGCGAAGCCGGCCGCGCCCATGAACGCCATCGTCCGCACGAACGTACGCCGGCTGAAGTGCGGAGACGCGGTGTCCCAGATGAAGGCGAGGGAGACGCGTTCGGGTTCGCTCATGCTGACAGCTCCTTTTCGAGCGCGGGTTCGTCGGTGAGTACGACGTTGAACTCGGGATTCCAGACGAGGCGCGTGCGCGTGCCGGGTACGCCCGCGTCGCTGACGCGTTCGCTGTTCTGGCGGAACACGACGAGGGTCGTGCCCGCGTCGGTCTCCACCACGAGTTGGGTCGATACGCCCTGGTAGACGACATCCACGACCATGCCGGCGATCGTGCACAACCGCTCGGCGACCGGCTCCGCTACAGGGACGATGCTCAACTTCTCGGGCCGGACCGTGAACGCAAGTTTCTCGCCGACGCTGACGGATCGATCGGCCGGCGCGGGGACGAGCAGCCGATCGCCGGGGGCGGCCTCGACCTGCAGGAATTCGCCGGCCCGGCCGACGACGGCGGACTCGATGATGTTCGACGTCCCGATGAAGCCGGCGACGAATCGGGTCGCGGGCCGCTCGTAGATGTCTTCGGGATAGCCGATCTGCTCGACCTTGCCCTGCGACATGACCGCGAGCCGGTCGCTCATGACGAGCGCTTCTTCTTGGTCGTGGGTGACGTACACGAAGGTGACGCCGACCTCGCGCTGGATGCGCATCAACTCGAGCTGCATCTGTTTGCGGAGCTTCAGGTCGAGCGCGCCCAGCGGCTCGTCGAGGAGGAGGACGGCCGGTTCGTTGACGAGCGCCCGGGCGAGCGCCACGCGCTGCTGCTGCCCGCCGGAGAGCTGGGACGGCCTGCGATCGTCGTAGCCGCGCAGTTGCACGAGGTCGAGGTAGCGCTTCACGCGGTCGCGGATCGCGCTCTTGGACACGCGCTTGCGGCGAAGACCGAAGGCCACGTTGTCGGCGACGGTGAGGTGGGGGAAGAGTGCGTACGACTGGAAGACGGTGTTGACGTTGCGCTTGTAGGGCGCGACGCCAACGATGTCGGTTCCCGTCAGCTCGACCCGCCCGAGGTCGGGCTCTTCGAATCCCGCAATCATGCGCAGGGAGGTGGTCTTGCCACATCCTGACGGGCCGAGCATCGAGAAGAACTCACCGCGCCCGACGGTGATGGTCACGTTGTCGACGGCGACCATCTCACCGAAGCGCTTGGTGACGCCGTAGAGGCCGACTTCGACTGGTGCTTCGGGATCCGTCACCCCGCCTCCTGCAAGCAAACGTGTATCGCCGGGCACCATCGCAGATGCGAGGGCACCCCGCAAACGCGATCATGCCTCCGCGCGGGCGCTCGCGCGCTGCTCGGCGTCTTCCGACCGCGCGACACATTGCCGGTACCCGCATCGTCGGGCCTGACGCTGCGATATTCGTAGGGGGACCAGGTTCGCCGGCCACCCGTCGGTCGGACGGCCGGCTAAGCCGGGAACGCGTCGGTCGGGAACGCGAACACTTCGCCACGGCCACTGCGGGCCAACGACTGGTAGTTGCGGGACGCGAACCACCAACGTCCGCCGGACCGGCGGTACTCGTCCTGGTAGACGCCGAACGCCTGCGTCGCGTGTCCCGACGCCGCGTCCTGGCGCAGCTCGCAGATGTAAAGACGCGCGGTGGCACGATCGGCATCGCCGCCGGCCCGCAACGCGACCCGCGTGCTCAACGGGACGAACTCGAAGAACTCGAACCGTTCGACCGCGGTACCGATGAACTCGCCGAGCTGTCGGGGCCCGGTCAGCTCGATGACGGGATTGGTCACGGTGTCGACGCGAACCGGCGCGTCCGCCAGGAACATGTCGTCGAACTCCGCCCACGCCCGTCGGGTCACTGCATCGGCATACGCGTTCTGCAGACGTGTGATCGCGACGTAGTCGATCGTGTCCTGCAGCGCGTCCGGCGTGCGGTCACCCATTGGGCCGCGAGAAGTCGCGATTCGGGTGCTTCGGCGGCATCGCGACGTCGGGGACCTTGCACTTGCTCTCGCGCATGTCCTCGAGCACGTGCACCATGTTGAGGAGGTCCTCCTCGTAGCGGAACCTTCCGTTTCCGGCGTAGATCAGCGTAGAGACGCCCGACTGCTCGTAGGGCCGCCCATCGGTGCGCTGACCGGGGAGGAGCTGCTTCCACTTGATGATTACATTGTCGCCTTCGATGGCATAGAACTCGACGGGGAACTTCCAGTCCTCGAGCCCGACCATCGCGTCGCCGAACACCGTCGCCCGCATCTCCTCGATGCCCTCTACCCGTCCCCACGCGGGATCGATGAACACGGCGTCGTCGGTGAAGTACTGCGCGAGTGCACTCCAACCGGCGTCGCCGGCGTCGATCACCTTGCGCGTCTCGATATAGCGCTCGACGGTCGCGGCGATCTCGTCCCGGGGAAAAGGCATGGTCTCGGCCTCTCTGATCATGGTCGGCTTGGAATCTAGGCGGTGGGCGTGTCGGCGATGACGGCGATGATCTCGTCGCCGTAGCGCTCGAGCTTCGTCGGGCCGATGCCGGTGCAGCCGGCGAGGTCGGCCAGCGACTCGGGCCGCCGGTCGGCGATGCCCTCGAGGTGCGCGTCGCTGAGCACGATGTACGCGGGGACCCGGTCGCTCGCGGCGCGTTGCCTGCGCCAGGCCTTGAGCGCCTCGACGAGCTGCGGTGAGGCGTGTGTGACGGGGGTGGACCGTCCGCGAACCAGTTGTGCGCGCCGGCCGTCGCGCTCGACCCGCTCGCCGTAGGGGATCACGACGCGCGTGCCGCCGTGCTCCTCGAGCACCGCGGCGTCGACGCGCAGTTCGACGATCGGTCCCGTCGATCCGGCGAAGGTGACCTCCAGCCCGACCTCGGCGTCGATCGTCGTCCGCCCCCGGGGCCGCGCGGGCAGGCGCGGCTCGGCCGCCGCAGGTGTTTCGACGCCTCGCGCCGGTTCGCGCGGCGCCGGTTCGGCCGGGGCGGATTTCGCGAGCTCGTCGAGGAACGGACGGCGCGCGGTCGCGTCGGCGAGCACGTGCACCGCGGTGTCGGCCCGCGTGATCGCGACATGGAAGATGCGGCGCTCCTCCTCGATGTCGTCGGCGAGCGCGTGGGGCATCAGGCCGTCGTGCGCCCCGAGCACGACGATGTACGGCCACTCCATCCCCTTCACGCGGTGCACGGTCGACACTGCAACGCCTTCTGCCGACGCGGGTTCGTTCGCGCCCCGGAGGCGCGTCCGCAGCCACGGCTCGAACGCGGCCGGCTCGGGTTCGTTCGTCGCCACCGCGATGAGCGCGTTGAGATCGTCGCGGTGGCTCGCGTCGGGCGACTTACCCGAGAGATCGAGCGTGGCGAGCGCGGCACCGAGTCCGATGTCGTCGCGGACGCGGGTCAGCAGCTCGGCGGTGGTGGCGTTACCGCTCGCCGCTCGGCCCAGTGCCTCGAGCTCGTCGCAGAACATGTCGAACTTCGCCGCCGCGGTGCCGCTCAGCGCCTCGGACTCGCGGCGCAGCTGGGGCAGGCGCCATTGGCGCTTGCGCTCGAACCGCTGCAGCACCTCGCGTCGCAGCGATCGGCTCGGCCGCCGGGCCGCGACCGCGAGATCGGAACCATGGAAGGCGG
>Ga0335083_10002183_pt1 | contig 26064 bp, 21 predicted proteins | sample Lox_Sample_42_FD_206716 | JGI IMG/M metagenome (GOLD analysis project Ga0335083, IMG submission 206716) | Soil microbial communities from Loxahatchee National Wildlife Refuge, Florida, United States - Lox_Sample_4.2 | ecosystem: Environmental > Terrestrial > Soil > Wetlands | place: USA...
CGGTCATCTCCGGCAGTACAGGATTTCAGGTCGCCGGGAGGATGGCCGAGGTGGCGGCGGGCAAGAGCTGGGCCCAGCTCTTCCGGGACGGGCTGACCACCCCGCTGCGGCTCCGCGCCACCGGCTTCGGACGCACCGCCAATCCGCGCATCGGGGGCGGGGCGCAGTCCACCGCGGGCGAGTACGGCCGGGTGGTGGACCTCCTGCTCGCGGGGGGCGAGCGGGACACGGTGCGACTCCTGTCCCGGGCGGCGGTGGACGCCATCTTCCAGGACCAGAGCGGCGGCGTGCCGCTCGTCCACACCCCCTACGCGCTCGTCCCCGGGCGCGAGGCCTTCCGCCCCGGGCTCGGCGTCTGGCTCCAGCGCCCGGACGGCAAGGAGGGCGGCGGGGAGGCCCTCTGCCAGGGCGCCTTCGGATTCACCGCCTGGCTGGACCGCGGGCGCCGCGTGGGGGGCGTGCTGCTGGTCAAGGGAGAGCTGCGGCGCATCCTCCCCCTCGAGGCACAGCTCCGCGAGCGGCTGGCGAAGCTCGGGCCGCCTCCGGCGCAGGAGAGCCGGGGGTCGCCCTGAAGGGGCTCACAGGTCGGCGAGCAGCCCATCCATCTCCTCCGCCAGCCCGGGATGATTCTGCTCCAGGGCGCGGGCGCGGCCCTGCTCCCAGGTCCGGCGTGCCTCCTCCCGCCGGCCGGCGCCGGCCAGGGCCTCGCCCAGGGCGAGGAGCGCGGCGGCATAGCTCGGGTCGAGCCGGGTCGCCTGCTCCAGGCTGAGCACCGCCTCCGGGTAGCGCCCCGCCTCGAGGAGGAGCTTGCCCAGGGAGAAGTGGCTCATCGGGGAGCCGGGAAACTGCTCCACCAGCTTTCTGAATTGCGCCTCGCGGTCGGCGGCCATAATTTCTCCAGACAGCATCGCACGCCCCCCGGGTCCTTTGACGCCCTCCAGACGCCCCCGCAGCGCCGTCGCCCGCAAGCCCACCCCCCATCCTGCCTCTGGCCCGCCGTCCGGTGGAGCGCCCTCGCTCCGCGCGGAGGACCGGCGCGCCCGGGCGCTCGCCTCCCGCGCCGCGGAGCTGATGCTGGACAAGAAGGCGGTCGATGTCGTCGTCCTCGACGTCCGCGGGATGACCTCCTATGCGGACTGGTTCGTCCTCTGCTCGGGCGAGTCGGAGCGCCAGGTGACCGCCACCGCCGAGCACGTTCAGGAGAAGCTCCGCGAGGAGGGCCATCGCACCATCGGGGCCGAGGGCTTCGAGACCGGACACTGGGTGCTGCTCGATTACGGCGAGGTGGTGATGCACCTCTTCTCGCGCGAGGTGCGCGCCTTCTACGACCTCGACGGGCTGTGGGCCGACGCACCCCGGGAGACGTTCAGCTGAAGGTGCGCGTCCTGTCCGTGGGGCGCGACCGTTCCGGCCTGTTCGAGCCCGCGGTCCAGGCCTACGCCGAGCGCCTCCAGCACTACACCCGGCTGGAGCTCATCGAGCTGGATTCCCGCGCCGGGGCCAAGGCCATCCTCGGCCTGCGCCGCCCGGGCGAGCTCCTGGTGGCGCTCGACGAGCGGGGCGAGGCGCTGGACACGGCCGCCTTCGCCCGCCTGCTCGGCGAGGCGCAGAACCGGAGCCGGGACCTGCTCTTCGTCGTCGGCGGGGACGGCGGGCTCGACCCCACCGTCCGGGAGGCGGCCGGGCGAGTCCTCTCCCTGTCGGCGATGACCCTTCCCCACCGGCTGGCGAGGCTGGTCCTGGTCGAGCAGCTCTACCGCGGATTGAGCCTGCTCCGCGGCGAGCCCTACCACCGCCCGGCGCCGCCCGGACGAGGCCGTTAGAAGGTGCCGGCGAACATGGTCACCATCACCTACTGCGGCGTCTGAGGCTACCTTCCCCGGGCCACCCGTGCGGCGGCCGCGTTGAAGAAGGAGCTCGGCGTCGACGCAACGCTGGTCAAGGGGCATTCCGGAATCTTCGAGGTCGCCGTGGACGGGCGCGTGGTGGCCTCGAAGGGACTGGCCGGCTTTCCCACCGACGAGGCGGTAGTCGAGGCGGTGGCCAAGGCCCAGGGCGACTAGGCTACGGCGCGGCCTTGGCGCGGAGACCGGTTCGGGCCTGGGCCGCGGCCGGGGTCCGGCCGTCGAGGGCGCGGTACACCTTGTCCGTGAGCCAGGCGAGCACGGCCGTGGCGGCGATGACCAGGGCGGTGAGCCCGATGTACGCCCACCAGCCGCAGCGCTTGCCGAAGAGGACGTCCAGCGACACGCCGCGGAACTGGTAGAAGAGAAGCATCTCGTGGAAGAAGTAGGCGGCCAGCGACGAGGTCCCGAACAGCTCCACGAAGCGGACCGGCGCGCTCCTCCGCCACGGCTCGGGCATCCGGGCCTCGGCGGCCATCAGCCCCAGGATGAGCACCGCCACCACCGCCCAGCGCTGAGCGGAGTTGGACGGATCGGTCACCCAGAACTCGTGCGGCGGATAGAGCCCGAGCCACGCCGGCGCGAGCAGGGCGACGACCAGCCCCACGCCCACCATGGCCCCGAGGAGGAGGCGAGCGCGGCGCAGGTCGTCCGCCCCGAGCAGCGCGCCGAGCGCCGCGCCGAGGAAGACGTAGCCGGACCAGGGAAGGAGCGGAAACACCGTGGACCACGGACCTCCGCGCACCAGGAGCTGACGCGCCCACGAGCCCTGGACCTGCTCGGCGAGCGGCGCGGCGAAGAAGACAGTCGCCGCCACGCCGGCCGAGACCAGGGCCAGGAGGTGAGGCCGGGGAGCGAGGACGAAGAGCAGGGGCAGCGCCAGGACCAGCGACAACCCGATGCACTGGAGGATGTCGACGCGGGTCAGCCAGCGGGGCTCCACCGAGACGGGGAACCAGACGGCGTTGACCAGGGCGGCCACCGCCAGCACCTCGGCGATGCGGCGGAGGGTGCGCAGGAGCCTCGCCGTGCGGCCGCCGCCCCCCGCCCTCGCCGCCCTGACTTGGAGGAGCCCGAGCGAGAAGCCGGCGGCGAGGATGAAGGAGGGCGCCACCAGGCCGTTCACCCAGTTCAGCCGGGCCATGGCCCGGGTCTGGTGCAGCTCCGGGCGAAGGAACACCAGGCTGTGCGTCTCGACCATGACCAGGACGGCGAGGCCCCGCAGCCAGTCGAAAGCCTTGATGCGCACACCGGAGGCCATCGTCGCTCCCCCGAGGGGCGTAGCAGGGCATCCTGACCCCAGGAAAGGGGCAAAGAGGTGAGCGCCGTTGTTAGGGTAGCGGGCCGATGAAGCCCGCCCACCGGATCGTGCTCGCCATCCTCGACGGGTGGGGGCTGCGCGCCGAGCGCTCGGACAACGCCATTCTCCTCCAGGGCACGCCTCATCTCGACCGCATCTCGCGGGGGATGCCCTTCACCCAGCTGCAGACGTCCGGCCTGGCGGTGGGCCTGCCCGAGGGGCAGATGGGCAACTCGGAGGTGGGTCACACCAACATCGGCGCCGGTCGGATCGTCTACACCGACCTGGTCCGCATCAACCGGGCCTGCGAGTCGGGGGAGCTGGCCGACAACCCGGTCATCCGCGGGGCCCTGGAGGCCACCCGTTCCGAGGGCGGAGCGCTGCACCTCCTCGGGCTCCTCGGCCCGGGCGGTGTCCACGCCTCGCAGACCCATCTCGAGTGCCTCCTGCGCGCGGCCAAGGGCAAGGGCGTGAAGCGGGTGTACGTGCACGGCTTCCTCGACGGGCGCGACACGCCCCCCAAGAGCGCGCTGGGCGACGTGGAATCGCTGGAGCGCTTCCTTCGCGAGACGGGCACCGGGCGCATCGCCACCGTCTCCGGTCGCTACTACGCCATGGACCGGGACCAGCGCTGGGACCGCGTTCGCCTCGCCTACGACGCCCTGGTGCGGGGGTCGGGGCCGCGGGCCTCCGGGGCGGCCGAGGCGGTGCGCGCCTCGTACGCGGAGAACGTGACCGACGAGTTCGTCCACCCCACGGTGGTCGTCTCCGGCGATGCCCCGGTGGGGAGCATCCGCGACGGCGACATGGTGCTCTTCTTCAACTTCCGCGCCGACCGGGCCCGCGAGCTGACCCGCGCCCTGGCCTTCCCCGACTTCAAGGAGTTCGACCGCGGCGGCCTCCACCTCGGCCGGTACGTGTGCCTCACCGAGTACGACGCGAGCTTCGGCCTTCCGGTGGCCTTCCCGCCGGATCAGCCCCGGCACATCTTCCCCGAGGTGCTGGCCGAGGCCGGGCTCCGCCAGTTCCGGACGGCGGAGACCGAGAAGTACGCGCACGTCACCTTCTTCTTCAACGGAGGCCGGGAGGTGGTCTTCGCCGGAGAGGACCGGATGCTCGTGCCCTCACCCCGGGACGTGAAGACCTACGACCAGAAGCCGGAGATGAGCGCCGTTCCAGTCACCCAGGAGCTGGTGCGGCGGGTGGGCTCGGGAGTGTACGACTTTCTCCTCGTCAACTACGCCAACCCGGACATGGTCGGCCACACCGGCATCCTCGAGGCGGCGATGAAGGCGGTGGAGACGGTGGACACCTGCCTCGGCCAGCTCGGCGAGGCCTGCGCGCGGAGCGGCCACGTCCTGGTCATCACCGCCGACCACGGCAACTGCGAGCAGATGCGCGACCCGGTGACGGGCGAGCCGCACACCTCGCACACCCTGAACCCGGTTCCCTTCTACGTCATCCATCCCGACCTCCGGGGGGCGAAGCTCCGGGCGGGCGTGCTGGCCGACATCGCACCCACCCTGCTCAAGATGATGGGGCTGCCCCAGCCCCGGGAGATGGATCGGCTCGGGCTCCTCGCCTGAGCGCCCGCCCATCCCGAGGCGTGGACCCCTTGCGCCCGGCCGCCCCGCGTGGGCGGGCTGGCACCTCGTTTGATGGGGAGACGGTCAGCGTCCGTGGGAGCCGTCCTCGACCTTCTCTTTCCTCCCCGCTGCAGCGCCTGCGACGCGCTGCTCGAGGAGCCACGCTGCTTCTGCGCCGACTGCGCCCTGGCCGCGGAGCCGGTCCCGGAGCCGCACTGTCGGACCTGCGCCGAGCCTCGCATTCGCGGGCTCTCCTGCGCGAGGTGCCGCCGCCATCCGCCGGCCTTCTCCGCCACCCTCGCCGCCTTCGTCCACCAGGGACCGGTGGCGCGCGCCATTCACCGATTCAAGTACGAGGACCAGCCGGGGCTGGCCGGCGCGCTGGGCACGGCGCTCGCCGACTTCGCCCGCCGGGTCGGCCTGGGCCCGGGTGCCCGGCTCGTCCCCCTGCCGCTCCACCGCGCGCGCTTCCGGGCGCGGAGGTACGACCAGGCGGCCCTGCTCGCGGCGGTGGTCGGACGCCGGCTCGGGGCCCCCGTCGCATGGGACGGGCTGCTTCGCATCCGGCCCACGCTCCGGCAGGTCGGACTCACCGACGCCGAGCGGGAGGCCAACGTCCGGGGAGCCTTTCGGGCCGGGCGGAGCGTCCAGGGCAGACACCTCGTGCTCGTGGACGACGTGGTGACCACCGGCGCCACCGCCCGGGCCGCGGCCACCGCCCTGCGCGATGCCGGGGCGGCCGACGTCCGGGTCCTGGTGGTGGCCCGGGCCACCGACGCGCCCTGAGCCTGGAAGGCCTCCTCCTCGGGAAGGCAAGCCCGACCCACGGCGTTGGTTGGGCTCCGGCCGCCCACTTGGCTATGTAGAAGAGCAGACTCGACCCCTGGTTCATGCATCGCCTTCCTCTCGCCCTCCTCCTCCCCTTCCTGGCCACGCCCTCCGGGTCGGACCCCGTCGCCCGCGCGGTGGCCGAGCGGTCCCGGGAGGCGCTCGCCCAGGCCGCCTCTCCCCGGGGCACGGCGGCGCTGCTTCGCCTCGACGAGCTTCGGGAATACACCGCCGACGAGCGCCTCGTCGACCGGACACTGGACCGGCTGGCCCGGGGTGCGGGCACCGACCCCTTCACCCGCACCACCGCGCGGATGCTCCAGCTCCAGGCGGCCCGAGAGCGGGGAGACGTGGCCCGCGCGCGCCGGCTGGCGGCCGATCTCGGCTTCGTCCAGGCGGTGTCCGTCCTCGGCCCGTTCGACAACGAGGGGAAATCCGGCTGTGACACCGACTACGGTCCGGAGGCTGCGCTGGACCTCGCCGGCTCCTATCCGGCCAAGGGCTCGGTGGCGCGCTGGCGGCCGCTGACCCTGTCCTCGCTCGACGGCGCGGTGGACCTCTCCGCGGTGCTCCGGCCGAATCGCTCGGTGGTCGCCTACGCCCTGGCGCTGCTCGACGAGCCGGCGGCGCGGCGGGTGACGTTCGGCCTGGGCACGGCGGGAGCATTCCGGCTGTGGGTCAACGGCGAGAAGGTGGCCGCCGAGGACGCCTACCACCCGGCGCGGGTGGACCAGGTCCGGCTCTCGGTGCAGCTGCGGCGCGGGGTGAACCGCGTCCTGCTCAAGGTCTGCCACGACGGAACGGCGCCCCTGGGCTTCTTCCTCAGGGACGAGGCCGGGCGGGCGCGCGCCGTGCAGCCGGCCGCCCTTCCCCCGCTTCCTTCCGGCCCGCCGGCCCGGCCGGAGCGGTTGCCCACCCTCACCTCCCGCCTCGAGGCGCTGGTCGCCGCCCATCCAGACGATTCCCAGCTGGGGGGGGACGCGGCGAGCGTGTTCGCCGCGGCCCGGGGCCTGGACGAGCTGCAGCGCGCTGCCGCTCGCCATTCCGCCGAGGCCGCCGCGCTGGCCGCCAAGCAAGGACATCCCAGCTCCGGGCTCGAGCTGCTCGCGGCGCGGCTCGCCGACGACGGCAGCTCCCGCCGCAGCCACCTCGAGGCCGCGGTGGCCGCCGATCCCTCCGACGCCGAGGCGACGGTGGGTCTGGCGCAGCACGAGCTCCACGCCGGTTACCCCGGCCGGGCACGCACCCTGCTCGAGCCCTGGGTGAAGGCCCATCCCACCTTTGCCCCGGCGCAGCTGCTCCTCGCCCGCATCGAGGAGGAGTCGGGAGACCCGGCCGCCGCCACGCTGCGCATCGAGCGGCTCTACGCCCAGACGCCCGGCGTGGTGGCCGTGGCCCGGGAGGCGGTCCGCTCCTCGCGGCGGCTGGGCCGGAGCGACGAGGCGGCGGAACGGATGCGCGCCCTCCTCGCCCGGCATCCCGGCGATTCGTCGACGTTGCTCATGCTCGCCGAGCTGCTCGCCGACCTCGGCCGGGTGGAGGAGGCGGAGCGGCTCTTCACCCGGGCGCTCGCCCTGGAGCCGACGGACAACGGGACGCGGCTCCGCCTGGCCGAGCTCCTCGCTGCCAACGGCGCGCTGGAGAGCGGCCTCCTGCGCTTCGAGGAGGCGGCCGCTCTCTGCCCCGGGGACGCCGACATCCCGGAGCGGCTCGGCCGGGCCCTGCTCGCCGCCGGGCGCCGCGATGCGGCCATCGCCGCCTTCGAGCGCGCCGTGGCCCTGAACCCCCAGAAGCCCGGGCTGCGGGAGTCGCTGGCCACGCTCCGCGACGACACCTCGGCGCTGCCGCCCGGGTTCGCCATCGACGCCGCGGCGCTGGTGCCCGAGGCGGACAGCTACGCCGAGGACGCGGTGACCCTGGTGGAGAACACGCGCGTCCTGGTGCACCCGGGCGGGCAGTCGAGCCGGACGGAGCAGCTGGCGGTCAAGGTCTACACCCAGCGCGGCGCGGACGCCTTCCGCACCGTGCACCTCGCCACCTACGCGCCGGGGCGACAGGAGGTGCGGGTCATCCGCGCCCGCATCACCCGCCCCGACGGCTCGGTGGTCGATTCCTTCGGCGACACCGACCGGAGCGTGAACGAGCCCTGGTCGGGGATGTTCTACGACGTCCGCGCCCGCATTCTCAGCTTTCCCACCCTGGCTCCGGGCGACGTGCTCGAGGTGCAGTTCCAGGTGGAGGACACGGCCGAGGAGAACCTCCTCTCCGACTACTGGGGAGACCTGGTCCCGGTCCAGGGCGGCACCCCCAAGCTGCGCTGGCAGTACGTGGTGGAGATGCCGCCCGGACGTCCTCTCTACTGGAACGAGAAGACGCTCGGGCCGGGGGTTCAGGTCACCCGGGTGCCAGGCACGGACGGACGCGTCGTCTACCGCTTCTCCCACGCGCGCGTGCCGCGCCTCACCCCCGAGCCCTCCATGCCCGGGTGGTCGGAGGTCGGCTCCACCCTCAGCGTCTCCACCTACCGGACGTGGGAAGAGGTCGGCCGCTACTACTGGCGGCTGATCCGCGACCAGCTCCGGCCGGATGCCACCGTGCGGGCGGCGGTGGAGGACGCGCTCCAGGGCGTGAATCGCGCCGACCAGCGGGCGGTGGTCCGAGCGCTCTACGGCTACGTCGTCTCGCGGACCCGCTACGTGGCCCTCGAGTTCGGCATCCACGGGTACCAGCCCTACCGCGTGGATCGGGTCCTCGCCCGCCGCTTCGGGGACTGCAAGGACAAGGCATCGCTGCTCCACGCCATGCTCGAGGTGGCGGGCGTGGAGAGTCGCATCGTCCTGCTTCGCACGCGGGACCTGGGGGCCATCCCGGCCGAGCCGGCCTCCCTGGCCGTGTTCAATCACGCCATCCTCTTCATCCCCTCGCTCGACTGGTACCTCGACGGGACGGCCGAGTTCCACGGAGCGACCGAGCTTCCCGCCGCCGACCACCAGGCCAGCGTCCTGGTGGTGGAGCCGGACGGGCCGAGCCGCTTCTCGACCACTCCGCCCGCGGCGCCGGACGGCAACATCACCGACCTGACCCTGGAGCTGGCGCTCCGCCCCGCCGGCACGGCCGAGGTGAAGGCCGAGGCCCGCATGAGCGGGACCGCCGCCCCGGCCTACCGGCGCAGCTACCAGACCGCCGCCACCCGCAAGGCGATGCTGGAGCGGAGCTGGTCCCAGACCTTCCCCGGCCTGTCGGTGGAGCAGGTCAGCGCGGACGGCCTATCCCAGCTGGACCGGGACGTGACGCTCGACATCCGGATGCACGTTCCCCGCTATGCCGAAGTGGGGCCGGACGGCCTGCGCTTCTTCCCCTTCGGCGGCGCCCACAAGTACGTCCAGGGCTACGCCCCGCTCGCCGAGCGGAGCCGGGATCTCCTCCTCGACGGTCCGAGCGTCAGCCGCTTCCGGTTCCGGTACCAGCTTCCCCGCGGCTACGTGGTGGACGGCCTGCCCGAGGCGCTGGCCACGAGCACCCCCTTCGGGCACGCGAACCTCGGATGCCGCACCGAGGCCGAGGCGCTGGAGTGCACCGGCGAGGTGGCAGTCACCACGGCACGGGTCTCGGCGCGGGACTACGCCGCCTTCCGCGCCTTCCTCGCCCAGGTGGACCAGGCCTTCGCGCGCAAAGTGCTCGCTCGGCCAAGCGGGACCGCTACGCGCTGAGCGGGCAAAGTGCTCGCTCGGCCAAGCGGGACCGCTACGCGCTGAGCCGGCCGGCCGACCTCACCCGCGGGCGGGCGGTGCGAGCTGGGCCACCTCGGCCTGGACCAGGCTGAGGAGCCGCTCCAGCTCGAAGGGCTTGTGGAGCAGGCCCACCACGCCCGGCGCCGCGCTGATCTCGGGGGCCAGCTCGCTGGCCGACATGAGGACGAGGCGGTGGTGCTTGAGCCAGGGCCGGGCGCGGAACTGGCGCATGAACTCCACGCCGTCCATCACCGGCATGCGCACGTCGAGAACCACCAGACACGGATCGGTCAGCCCCTCGAGGATCCCCAGCGCCTGCTCGCCGTCGTTGGCGGAGAGCACCGAGTAGCCCTCGTCCTCGAGGTAGTCCTCGATGGCATCGCGGACGCCGCGATCGTCCTCGACGAGGAGCAGCTGCGGACGCTTCATCGGAGTCTGGCTGGCCACGGACACCCCCCCAAGGGGCGACGGAGAACGGAAATCTCCACACCGGACGGCCGCTGCGCAAGACCCCCTGGCTGGAATTTTGCTGTAGGGAAGATGCACACGTTTGCCCCTGCGGCACCCGGCCGCGCTTGCCGGCGAGCCGAGGGGCTCTAGCCTGATGGCGCGTCCGATGCCGATGCCCGTGCTCCAGCCCGTCGTCGAGGCTCCACCCCTGCTGCTCGTCGGGTTTGGCGCCTATGTCGTGGCCGTGGCCGGCGTGGCGCTGGGCGGGCTGGGAGCGGGGCTTCTGTCGGCCGGGCTCCCGCTCGAGCAGCGGCTTCGCATCGGCCGCCTCAGCGGAGCGGGGCTGGCCGCCTGGTTCCTCTTCCTGGCCATGACCTCGGCGAGCGGCCTCTACCTGGACGCGCGCCAGCCGCGATTCCTGCTCTACCTCGTCCCGGCGCTGCTGGGAATCCTCGCGCTCCTGCGCGCCCCGTGGCTGCGCTCGGCGGTGGAGGCGATGCCCCTCTTCTGGATCCCGGCGCTGCAGACGCTGCGCATCGGCGGGGGCTCCTCGCTCTTCGCCGCCTGGTCCATCGGGCTCGCACCCTGGGGAATGGTGCTCCCGGCCGGGATCGGCGACATCCTCGTCGGGGCGGCGGCCGCCGGCGTGGCGCTCCTCCTGGCCCGCGGCGTCCGCTGGGCTCGTCCGGCGGCGGTGGCCTGGAACATCCTCGGGCTCCTGGACATCCTCCACACCGTCTTCCGAGCGGCGGCCTCGGCCCCCGGGCCGCAGAGGCTGTTCTTCGAGGAGCCGGCGAACCGCATCCCGACGGTGTTCCCCTTCGTCTACCTGGCCGGCTTCGTCGTCCCCCTCACCATCCTCCTGCACTGCCTCTCGCTCCGGCAGCTGGCCGGGGCCGCGAAGCGGAGGCCTTAGAAGACGACCTGGGTTGGGCCGCTCGCCGACACCGAGCGCCCCGGAGCGACGAGGCTCTTGCCGTCGGGGAGGGCCCACAGCTGACGGTCCCAGGTGTGGTGCGGCGCGCCCGGCGGAAGCTCGACCCGCCCCCGGTTCCCGAAGATGACCGCGCCCTCCAGATTGCCCAGCCCTCCGGTGGCGTCCGCCTCCACCCGCACCGCCACCTCCGACCGCTTGCCGTCGTTGAACAGGACGCGCGCCTTCACCGAGGTGGAGACGACCACCGCGGCGCAGCAGTGGTCGCTCACCAGGACGCCGTCCCCCTCGCCGGCGGCATTGGGATTGTCCGGGATGGCCAGGCCGTTGCCGAAGACGAGGGCCGCCTTCTGGCCGAGCACGAAGATGCCGGCCATGGAGAACTCGTTCAGCCCGTCGGGGATGGCGCCCTCGATGCGGTTGAAGGCGGCTACGTTGCCCGTCGGGCGCGTGGCCAGCACCAGGCGCTGCTGGAAGACGATGCCGTCGCCTCCCGCGCACTGGCCGTCGCAGGTGAGCGCGGTGAGCTTCGAGACGCGGTTGAAGAGCACGTGCCAGGAGCTCCCGTCGGTGTTGGTGACCGCCTGGATGGTGCCCAGGAACTCGTTGTCCGTCACCTCGATGCCGTCCGCGGAGCGGGCGATGACCCCGAGGGCCAGCGGGACGAGGTTGGCGTTGGACACCCCCGCCCCGTCGAATCGAAAGCCCCTGATCCGCGTCCCGGAGGCGCTGGCGTCGGGCAGGAAGAAGCCCGCCCGCAGCACCCCGACCACCGGCTGGTCACAGCCGACAATGGTGGCGCCGTGCCGGCCGACGAGCTCCAGGCGCTTGGTCACCGTCGCCCCGCAGCGCCGTCCCCGGTCGACGACGATGCGGTCTCCATCGCTGGCGGCGTCGACCGCCTCCTGGATGGTGGCGTGGTCCTGGGGGACGCGGATCGCGTGTCCATCGGCCGCCGCCTGAGCGGCGAATCCGAAGAGACAGGTCAACCCCCACAGGGAAGCGCGTGGCAGGTTCATGGGATTGCCCTCCGGCGCCGGAGATTGGCGGGCCGGCCCGGCGGCGCGCAAGGGCCGCCGCGGCGGACGCGGAGGCCCCGGCGACACCGGCGGCTCAGGCCGTTGCGACCGGGAGGAGCTGGGCCGCGCCCCCCACCTGGCCCACCACCACCGCGAGCTGGCCGAAGCGGCGTCCGAGGCCCACCGCCGAAGCGGCATCCAGCCCGAGCACGCACACGCTTTCCTCCCGCCAGCCGCCCCCGTCGGCCTTGCCCTCACCCGGCCAGATGCCCAGGCCCAGCTCGGCCACGGCGCGCAGGAGCTCGGCCTGCGCCCGGCCGTTCTGCTCGGCGGTGCGGGGGAAAGCCCCCGGATTCCAGGCGGTGACGAACGCCCAGCAGAGCGCGCCGGCGGCGGCCAGCTCGGCGTCAAAGGCGGGGTGGCAGGATCCGATGCGGAGCGCATGCACCCCCTGTGGCGCGCGCACCACATAGGCCGTCTGGAGATACGCCTTGCGCAGGCCGGGTGTCATTCGCCGCCTGGAACGCACGACGCCGCATCCCATTGCCGGCCCAGGGGTCCCGCCCCGGAGAGCCTACTCGGTCCGCATCGCCTCCACCGGGTCGAGGCCGGCCGCTCGGGAAGCGGGGTAGATGCCGAACACCAGGCCCACCCCCGAGGACATGGCCAGGGCCAGCGCCACCGCCCAGGGGGGAACCGCGGTGGGGAACCCGAGCGCCCAGCGTCCGAGGAAGGCGACGAAGAAGCCGAGCAGCACCCCCACCACCCCGCCCACCAGCGAGAGGACCACCGCCTCGGTGGCGAACTGGGCCAGGATGCGGCGCCGGCGCGCCCCGAGCGCCTTGCGCACGCCGATCTCGTGGGTTCGCTCGCTCACCGAGACGAGCATGATGTTCAGGATGCCGATGCCGCCGACGATGAGCGAGAGGAGGCACACGCCGAAGCTCGCCGCGGTGACGATGGCGGAGAGCTGGTTGAAGGTGGCGGTGGCCGATTCGTTGGAATAGATGGTGAAGTCGCTCTCCTGCTCCGGGCGCAGGCCGTGCCGGTGGCGCATGAGGAGCTCCACGCCGTCCTGGGCACGCTGGAGGAGCGTGGTATCCCAGGCCTGCATGCTGATGTTCAGCGAGCGGTTCTTGCCGAAGAGCTCGAAGAAGACGCCGATGGGGATGATGCCGGTGTTGTCGTAGCCCGGCCCGGCGAAGCCGCCCTTGCGGGTCATCACCCCGATGACCTGGAAGCTCCGCCCCTTGAGGCGCACCTCCTGGCCGACGGCCTCCATGTCCGGGAAGAGCGTGTCCGCCAGATCCGGGCCGATGACCATCACCTGGGCTTCGTTCTGGATCTCCGCCTCGCTGAACACCCGCCCCTTGGCCACCTCCATGGCGTTGGTGTCGAAGAAATGGAACGTCCCGCCCGCCATCTGGACGTTGGCCCGGGTCTCCCGCGAGGCGGTGGACATCTTCTTGCCCCCGTCCCAGGCCTCGGCGGTCACCTTGGCCACGTCCGGCACGTGCTTCTGGATTGCCTCGAAGTCGCCGAAGCTGATGTTCGGCCGGCGGTTGATCTTCTCCCAGTCGAAGTTGCCGAAGCCGTTGGGCCACTTCTGCAGCTGGAAGCCATTGGCTCCCAGCCCGGCCAGGTCGGCGGTCACCTTGTTCTGGAAGCCCTCGAGGAGGGCCATGGTGGCGACCACGGTGGCCACCCCGATGACGATGCCCAGGAGCGTGAGCGCGCTCCGGAGCCGGTGGCCCCAGAAGGTGGCCAGGGCGAGGCGAAAGTTGTCGGCGATCACACGAACCCCTGGAAAGAGGACGTCGTTCACCCAACGTCTCCAGCGGGGCTCCATTTCTGCCGCTCCCTGCACGAGCACCACCTTTCGCCTGCCGGCAGGGTACCCTGAGCAGACGTGCAGCCGCGATGCCGCACCGCGCTGCGGCGCTACTCGGCCCGCATCGCCTCCACCGGGTCCAGGCCGGCGGCGCGCGAGGCGGGGTAGATGCCGAACAGCAGCCCCACCCCGGAGGACATGGCCAGGGCCAGCGCCACCGCCCAGGGCGGAACCGCGGTGGGGAACCCGAGCGCCCAGCGGGCGAGGAAGGAGACGAAGAAGCCGAGCAGCACCCCCATCACGCCCCCCACCAGCGAGAGGACCACCGCCTCGGTGGCGAACTGGGCGAGGATGCGCCGGCGCCTAGCGCCGAGCGCCTTGCGCACGCCGATCTCGTGGGTCCGCTCGGTGACCGAGACGAGCATGATGTTCAGGATGCCGATTCCCCCCACCAGCAGCGAGAGCAGGCACACCCCGAAGCTGGCCAGGGTGACCACCGAGGCGATCTGGTTGAACACCGCCGTCGCCGAGTCGTTGGAGAAGATGTAGAAGTCGTCCGCCTGCTCGGGGCGCAGGTTGTGGCGGTGGCGCATGAGGAGTTGCACCCCGTCCTGGGCCCGCTGGAGCACGTCGCTGCCCCGGGCGACCATGCTCACGTGCAGCGAGCGGCTCTTCCCGAAGAGGTCGAAGAACGCCGGGATGGGTATCATCGCCTGGTTGTCGGTGGAGAAGCCGAAGGAGCTCCCCCGTCGGACCAGCACCCCGATGACCTGGAACCGCCGGCCGTGGATGCGGAGCGTCTGACCGACCGGATCCACGTCCGGGAAGAGCAGCCCGGCGATGTCCGCGCCGATGACGATCACCGCCCGGCCCTCCTCGACCTCGGCCTCGCTGAAGGTCCGCCCGTTGGCGACGTCCGCTGCGTTGGTGTCGAAGAAGTCGAGCGTTCCCCCGGCCACGGCGATGTTGGCCTGGGTCTCCCGGGCGTCGGTGGAGAGCTTCTTGGCGAACTCCCAGGCCTCGGCGGTGACCTTGGAGGCCTCGGGCACGTGCTGGCGGATGGCCAGGTAGTCGTCGAAGGTGATGTTCGGCCGGCGGCCGGAATCCGCCTCGTTGAAGCCGAAGGGGTACTTCTGCAGCTGGAACCCGTTGGCCCCCAGCCCCTGCAAATCCTCGTTGATCTTGCGCTGCAGCCCCTCGAGCAGCGCCATCATCGACACCACCGTGGTCACCCCGATGACGATGCCGAGGAGGGTGAGCGCGCTCCGGAGCCGGTGACCCCAGAAGGTCTGCAGCGCCAGCCGGAAGCTGTCCGCGGTCACCCGGAACCAGGGGAAGAACCGCCTCGCCGGCCACCGCTCGCGACCAGGGCTCACGGGAACGCTCCGTCGTCCGGACGGCCCCCGGGGTGCGGTCAGGCGGGAACCACCGCCCCCGCGGCCTCCACAGGAGCATCCTTCCACGGCACCACCGGATAGCCCAGCCGTTTCCACTCCGCGTAGCCCCCCTCCAGGGGCCGGACGCGAACGATTCCCCGGCTCTTCAGCTCGAGCGCCACCCGGGCGCTCGTCCATTCGCTGGGTCAACTACAGTAGAGAACCAGCTCGCGGTCGCGGGGAATCTCCGCGTGGCGGCGGTGCAGCTCGCCGGGCGACACGTGCAGCGCGCCGGGCAGGGTGTAGGGCTCCTCGAGAAGCTCGCGGCGGTGCCGCAGGTCGAGGACCAGCGGCGGATGGGCGTCCCCGAGCATCTCCTGGACGCGCGCCGCGTCGACCCGGACGACGCGCAGCTTCCGCCGCACCCGCTCGCGCTGGAAGAGCTTGTAGAGGAGCCAGAGCGCGGCCGCGGCCACGGCCACGCCGAGGATGGAGGAGCCGTAGGTCAGCGCCAGCCGAAGCGCCCAGCTCACCTGCTCCCCGAACGCGTAGCCCAGGCCGACGTAGGTGCCCGCCCAGAGGAGCACCCCGGCGCCGTCGAGGACGAAGTAGCGCAGGAAGGGCATCCCGGACAGGCCGGCCAGGGGCGGAGCGATGGTGGTCAGACCGGGGATGAACGGAGCGACGACCAGGGCGCGCGCGCCGTAGCGGTCGAAGGTGCCTTGCGTCCTCTGGACACAGGTGTCGGGCTCGATGCTGATGCGGCACATCACCCGGAGCACGCCGTTGCCCCAGCGGCGCCCGGCGGTGAACCAGGCCAGATGGCCGAGCGACGCCGCCAGCGCAGCCGTCAGGACCACCACCGCCAGCGTGGGCCGTCCCCCGTGGGCGAGCGCCCCGGCGGCGAGCAGCCAGGGTGTGCAGGGGATGGGGACTCCCATCTGTTCCGCCAGCACGGCGAAGAACACCACCGTGGTTCCATTCTGGCGGAGGAATTCGATGGAATCGTTCACGGGTGGGACCAGGGCGACAAGGTGAGGAGCGTCTACACCCCAGATGAGGGAAACGGGGGAACGTTTCGCGCAACGTTGCACTATCGGAAGGTTCTTCCTGGGGACAGGAGGGCAGACCGGGGGGCCAAATCGCCTAGACTGTGGCCCGGAGGTTGCTGTCCCCCGGGTCTGAACCCGTCCGAGGAGCGAGCCAGGCATGCGCGTACTCAGCTGGGGGGCCGTGGCGGCGACGCTGGTCGCCGGGGCCGCTTCCGCTCAGTCGCTCGCCTCCGGGGGGCCGGCGAACACCTTCAACCTGACAACCTTCGTCTCGGGGATCAGCCAGATCACCGACTTTCGCTTCCTTCCCGACGGCCGGGTGGTGATGACCCAGAAGACGGGCGAGGTGATGGTCCGCCTGACCGACGGAAGCGTGGTCCAGGCGGGGAGCTTCCCGGTGGACAGCTCGAGCGAGAAGGGGCTGCTCGGCGTCGAGCTCCATCCCCAGTTCGGCCAGGGCACGAACCGGACGCTGTTCTTCTACTACTCGCGCTCCAACGCCACCGGCGGCACCGACCTCAACCGCCATCGGGTGGTGTCCATCACCCTGGCGGACACGAACCAGCTCACCATGGCCACGGAGACCATCCTGCTCCAGAACCTGCGCGGGCCGGCGAACCACGACGGCGGGGGCCTGGGAATCGGCCCGGACGGCAAGCTCTACGTCAGCGTGGGCGACACCGGCTGCAACTCCGGCGTGCCCCCGGGGGGGACGATCACCAACTACACCGGGACCTGCCTCACCACCGCCAACGGGAAGATCCTGCGCATCAACCTCGACGGAAGCATCCCGGCCGACAACCCACTCGTCGGGACCACGGTGCCGAACTGTGACGCCACCTCGTGCAACGCCACTCCCGACCCGTCCAATCAGGTCCCTGCGCCCCGCACCGAGATCTGGGCCTGGGGGTTCAGGAACCCGTTCCGCTTCTCCTTCGACCCGATGACCGGGAACCTCTGGGTCGGCGACGTGGGCGAGGTGACCTACGAGGAGGTGGACCTGGTCACCAAGGGGCAGCACTACGGCTGGCCGTACCGCGAGGGCGCCTTCGGCTACCCGGTCACCACCTGCGCCACCCTCGGCCCCAACGGGGGCGGGGCCAACTGCGTGGACCCGGTGTACTTCTGCGTGCACGGGGGATCGACCGGGGGGATCGACGGGAGCTGCCAGAGCATCACCGGAGGCGTCTTCGTCGACAGCCCGAGCTGGCCGGCCCCCTACCGCGGCCTCTACTACTTCGGTGACAACGCCAACGGGAACGTCTGGACGCTGACTCCCAACGGCGCCCGCAGCACGCTGGGCAACCGGGCCAACTTCGGCTCGGGCTTCGGAACCCCGGTGCGCTTCCTGGTCGGGCCGGACGGGAACCTCTACGTGGCCAACGACTCCTCGAACAACATCGTGGTCATCTCCCCCAGGCCGGGGGTGGACGCCGGACCGCCGCCCGACGCGGGCCCGCCCGACGCCGGGCCTCCCGATGCCGGGCCGCGGCCGGACGGAGGCCCTCCGCTCGACGCCGGGCCGATCGACTTCGGCGGGGGCACGCCGCCGGGCGGGGTAGCCACGCCCTTCAACACCCCGGACATCTGCAAGACCTGCCACGACCGGTCCTCGGGCGATGCCGATGCCGGTGCCGGCGCGCTCTACATGCCCTACGACACCTGGACGTCGACGATGATGGCCAACGCCATCCGGGACCCCCTCTTCCAGGCGGCGCTGAGCGTGGCCAACCAGGACGTGCTCGGCATCGGCCAGTGGTGCCTGCGCTGCCACTCCCCCAGCTCCTACATCAGCGGGCACGGCTTCCCGCCGAACGGCAGCGCGCTCGACGACGTCGACCGGTCCGGGGTGAGCTGCGAGGTGTGCCATCGCTCGAGGACGCCCGACGGCGGGACGGCGCTGGTGGGGAACGCCCAGCTCTTCTTCGAGACCAGCCTCCTCGTGCACGGGCCCTACACCTCGACGGCCAGCCCCGCCCACAACGCCGTCCAGGACCCGTTCACCTCGGCCAGCGCGCTGTGCGGCCAGTGCCACCAGGTCACCAACCCGGTGCTCAAGGCGGCGGGCACGACCCGGCCCTTCCCGCTCGACACCACCTACCTCGAGTGGCAGCAGTCCGCGTTCGCCGCCAGCCCGGGCGGGAAGACCTGCCAGGAGTGCCACATGGAGGTCTTCCCCGGGAGCCACATCGTCGGCTCGTCGGCCTCGGGGCTCCACGACGGCCCGCTCCGCACCGATCCGCGCCGCCACACCTTCGCCGGGGCCAACGTCTGGGGCCTGGACGCGGTGCTGGCCGCGTCGCCCGAGCTCCAGCCCTACGCCGACGCCTTCGCCGCGACCAAGGCCGCGGCGCTCCGGAGCCTGGCCTCGGCGGCGGAGATCTCCCTCATCGTCGCGCCCGGACCCCTCCCCGCCGACACCCGGGTCCCGATCACCGTGCAGGTGAAGAACCTCACCGGGCACAAGCTCCCCACCGGCTACGCCGACGGGCGGCGGGTCTTCGTCGAGCTCAGCGTCAACGGCCAGGTGGTGAGCGGCGGCTACGACGCCGATGCCGGGACGCTGAGCGGCGGCGCGGACCTCCAGGTCTACGAGGCGGAGCACGGCCGCGCCGACGGCGGAACGGACCACCTGGCCCTGCACGACACGGTGCTCAAGGACACACGGCTTCCCCCGGTCGGCTTCCGGCCCACGGCGGACACCGCGCCGGTGGGGACCACCTACCTCACCGACGGGAACGGCGCCGCGCTGGGCATCGCCCAGACCACTTACTCCGTCCAGATGCCGCCCCTCGGCTCGGGGGACGGGGGGGTGACCATCACCGCGCGCCTCCTCCACCAGGCGACCACCCGCCACTACGTCGACGCCCTGCAAGCGGCCAACTTCACCGACGGCACCGGGGACCGGCTCCGCGCCATCTACGACGCCACCGGGCGGGCGGCCCCGGTGGAGATGGTCCGCACCGAGCTCACCGCGCCGCTGGTCCCCGGACCGGTCACGGCGAGCTGCGGATGCTCCACCGCCACCGGAGCGAGCGCCGCGGCGACGGCGCTGTTCGCGCTCCTCAGCCTGGTGGGACTCCGGCGCCGTCGCTGAGCCGGCCCCGGCGCCAGGGTCACGCCCCGAGGGCCTCTGGCAGGGCGTCGACCGCCAGGGTGATGGTGTTGCGAGCACTCCTTTCCTGCCTTGGTCGCGAGAGCGGACCAGGTCCCGCAGGCCAGCGCAGCGGGCCTCGCATCGGGGCCTCCCGACGCCACGAGATCACGACTCCCTTCAACACCCTGCTAGGCGCCCGCCGGCGGGTTGCCCTGGAGCTCGTCGACGACGTCGGCCATCGAGATCCGCCGGTCGATGCGGCCGATCCGCTCCTCCAGTCCCACGGCGCGGAGCATGTCGCGAGCACCAGCCCGTGCGCCGACGAGACGGAGGGAGGCGCCCGACTCGCGCAGCCCGGTCTCCAGAGCGGCCAGCATGCGCGCCCCGGCGATGTCCATCACCGGGGAGGTGGCCAGGTCGAACACTACCAGCCGCAGCGGCTCGGTCAGCGAGCGAACCTTCTCCTGGATGGCGTCCCGCACGTGCTCGACGTTGAAGTAGACGAGCGACGCCTCGACGCGCACTAGGAGCACGCCCGGGACGGGCTCGTTGTCAGGGTTCCGCTCCAGGTCCGAGTAGAGCCGGGTGCCCGGGATGCGGCCCAGGAAGGCCACGTGGGGGCGGGCGGCGCGCCGGATGACCAGGAGGAGGGAGACCACCACCGCCACCATCACGCCCTTGAGGATGCCGAGCACGAGCACCGCGGCGAAGGCGACCATCGCCACCGCGAACTCGAAGCGGCTCAGCCGCCAGACCCGGCGGAGCTCCCCGATGTCGATCAATCCCTTCACCGCCACGAGCACGATGGCCGCGAGAACCACGCTCGGGAGGTTGGCCAAGAGCCCGGTCAGGAAGAGCAGGCACAGGCCGATGGCCACCGAGGCGAAGACCAGCGCCAGCGGCGTCCGGGCACCGGCCTTGTCGTTCACCGAGGACTGCGACAGGCCGCCGGCCACCGGGTAGGACTGGAAGAGCGCCGTGGCCAGGTTGGCCGCACCGAGCCCGAGCAGCTCCTGGCGCGGATCGACGTCGTAGCGGTGCACGAGCGCGATGGCGCGCGCCGCGGACACGCTCTCCACGTAGGCCAGTAGCATGCAGGCGAAGGCGAGCGGGATGACCCCATCCACGTCGGTTATCCGGAGGCCGGGGAGGCGGAAGTCGGGCAGGCCCCGCGGGAGCTCGCCCACCACCTTGAAGCCCAGCTCCCCGAGCGACGTCACGGAGAGCACGACGATGGAGGCCACCACCACCAGCAGCGCCACCGGTCGTCCGGGCAGGAACCTCTCTCCCAGGACGAGCAGCGCGATGGCCACCAGGCCGAAGGCCAGGACGGTGAGGTTGGTATCCGGGAGCTGACGCCACAGGACGGCCACCCGCTCGAAGAAGCCCTCTCCGCCCCCCTTGACCCCGAACAGCTTGGGCAGCTGGGTCATGGCGATGGTCAGCGCGGCGCCGGCCTTGAAGCCGAGGAGGATGATCTCGCTGATGAAGTTGACCAGCGAGCTGAGGCGCAGGAGCCAGGCCAGCACGCACATGCTGGCCATGAGCAGGGCGGTCAGAGCCGCGACGGAGGCCCACCGCCCCGGGTCACCGGAGGCCATGTCGGCGACGGTGACGCCGACGAGCATCGAGATGGCGGAGGTGGGCCCGATGGCCAGCTGGCGTGACGAGCCGAACAGCGCGTAGCCCAGGCCGCCGACCATGTATCCGTAGATGCCGTACTCGGGCGGAAGCCCGGCAAGGGAAGCGTAGGCGAGCGACACCGGAATGGCATAGGCGGCCAGAGTCAGGCCGGCGATCGCGTCGCGCGGCAGCCACTGCGGCCGGTAGGAAGGGAGCCACTGCGAAGGCGGGAAGGCCGCGCGCCACCGATTGACCTGGGACGCGCCTCCACCCGCCGATCGCGCCTCGTCCGCCATTTGTTCCGGCCCGGTGCCTGGGCCCTCAGCGCGTCACGTAGAGGAAGCCGACGCACATCTCGTCGTCGGTCCCCTCTCCCCAGTTCAAATCCCTGGGCGGCTCCTGCACCCCGTTCTCCACCGGCTGGGTGGCGGCGCTGTTGTCCCAGTGGCAGGTGATGGAGAGCAGGTCGCCGGGGCCGGCCGTCACCGGCGCGGCGAGCCGGTAGGCACCCTGCCAGCGGAAGTCCCAGCGCGGGATGTCGAGCAGGCAGTCGGCCGAGCCGTTGGAGTGACGGATCTCGAGGTGGCTGCGCGTGCCGCGCAGGTGCTGGTGCAGGGCCGCGGCGTGGATGACATAGGGGGCCTGGCTGGCGAGCACGCCTCCGGTGAGCTGACTCAGGTAGGGGCTCGGGTCGAAGGTGAAGGCGTGCACCACGTCGGCCACCCCGGCCGGGATGTCCATCGTCTGGGATGTCACCCAGGTCGGGTCGGCCCAGGGCATGGTCACCGCCTCCCGCTCCACCGCGTCGTCGAGCTTGAGCTCGAGCGAAGTCTGGTCCGGGGCCGGGACGACGTCGGTCGCGCCCGCCTCGTGGTTGTGAACGTGGTAGTGGATCTGGAGGACGATCTTCGAGCCGGGAAAGATTTTAAGTCCGGTTCCCGCCGGATAGTCGCCTCCGAACGCACCGGGCGCCCAGCCTCCGACCAGCGAGGTGGTGTCACCGCCCGGCCCTCCGAAGCAGGTGTAGCCGGGTGCGGGATCGGCGGCGTCGAGGGCCTGGTAGGAGGCCACCGACGAGGGCCCGGCGACGAAGGCCAGGACGTGGTGGACGATGGCGGCGTTGCCCGGGCGCGCGGCAAATCCGGTGATGTACTTCACCGTGGTCGGGGTCCAGTCGAGGACGAAGCAGCGGTACTCGTCCGGCGTGACGACCGGCGTGTAGGGCTGGGCCAGCCCGGGGCTGAGGTCCACCCGTGACGGGCCGACCGCGGCGGGCGGCTGCACCGGCCGCGCGTCGGCGATGTCACCCGCCGGAGCTCCGGAATCCAGCCAGCGCAGGAGCAGCGCCCGTTCCTCGGCGGTGAGCGAGCGCTGGTCGGCGAGCGGGGCGCAGCTCGCTCCGGGAGGCCAGGGAGGCATGATGCCCGAGGCGATGTCGGCACGCATGGCCACCGCCTGGGCCTGGACCTGCTCGTAGGTGAGGAGGGCGAAGGGAGCCACCCCGCCCTCGACGTGGCAGGCACCGCACTTCTCGACGATGAGCGCCTGCGTGTCCCGGTAGTACGTGGGCCCGGTCCCGGAGGTGCAGCCGGCGAGGGTGAGCAGGAACGCCAGGACGAGGAGAGGTCGCACGCTCGGGGGGCGCTCAGTGTGGTTCGACGGTCGCCGCCCAGGCAAGCCGGGTCTCGGGCGACCGGGCTCCGGCCCCCGTGGCCCGGGCGCTGGCGCCGCTGTCCGGGTTGGCCTGCTGGCGGAGCACGGCCGCCACCCGCGTCCGCTGAGCGGGGGTGAGCAGGCCGGTCAGCGTCCGGGCAAAGGCCACCAGGCGGTTCGTCTTGGGGAGCAGGTCGGAGAGCGAACTGAGGCTCTCCGGCGTGGGCTGGAAGTAGATGCCGGCGAACTGCTGGCACAGCGCATCGAGCTGCTTGCGGCGGGCCTGCGCCTCCTCCTCGAGGTCGGGGGCGTACTTCTTGAAGCTGTCCACGATTTGGGCGTTGACCTGCTGCTCCTGCTCCGGGGTGAGCCCCGCCTCGGCAATGACGGCGTTCACCCGCTTCTGCACCTGCTCCCGCTCCTTCTTCGGCTGCGACGCGTTGACCATCGCCTGCTGGATGCTTCCCACCACCGACTTACGCTGGTCCGGGCTGAGCCCGGCGTGGAGCTGCGTCAGCGCCTGGGCCACCGCCGGCAGCCGCTCGTTGGATGCGGTGGCAATCTCGGCCAGCCCGGCGTCGATGCGCTGGTCGTCGAAGGTTCCGGAGGCCATCCCGTCGGCGATGATCCCGATCATCTTGCGCCGGGCGGCGCCCACCGCTGCGGACTCGGCGCGCACCTCCTGGCCGACCTGGATGAGCAGCTTCTGCTGGTCGAAGGACAGCTTCAGCGCCGAGGCGGCGTTGAAGAACCAGGAGGCGCGTCCCTCCTCGAGCTCCTGCCGGAGGCTGGGAGCCGGAACGCTCGGGGCGATGGGCGCCATCGCGCAGGCCGAGGCGACGAGGAGAGCCAGAAGACCGAGCCGATGGGATGGTGCCATGCCCCCTCCGGAGTGGGAGCGGGAGGCTAGCCGACTGGCGGACGGCGTGGGCTCCCAGATGCACCGCTCAGGCCGCGAGCAGCGCCTCGACCGCCTCCAGCTGGGCATCCGTCCCCAGCACCAGGAGGTGGTCGCCCCCGCCCAGGGGGAGGGTCCCGCCGGGCGCGGGGAGGACGTCGTCTCCGCGCACCAAGGCGAGCACGGTGGCGCCGGCCGGCTCGGCCTGCTGGAGCCATTCCACCGTCCGACCCACGGCGCGCGTTCCCTGGCCGACCAGGACGTCGGCGATGCGCAGGGCATGCCGGCCGCGGTGGAAGGCGGTCTCGAAGAAGTCCACCAGCCGCGGGCTGAGCATGAGGTGCGCCAGGCGCCGGCCGCCGATGGCGTATGGGCTGATCACCCGGTTCGCTCCCGCCCGGAGGAGCTTCGGCACCGAGGCGTCGTCCACCGCCCGCGAGACGATGAACAGCTCCGGCTTGAGGAGACGCGCGGAGAGGATGACGTAGAGGTTGGTGGCGTCGTTGGCGGTGGTGACCACCAGCCCCTTCGCCCGGTGGATGCCGGCGGCGAGCAGCGTCGCGTCGTCGGTGGCGTCCCCGCGGAGGACCGGGAAATCCGCCCCCGCCGCCGCCCCGGTGAGCTCCTCCGCCGGATCGATGACCACCACCTCCGCCCGGGCCTGCTTCAGCTCGTGGGCTGCCTCGCGCCCCACCCGGCCAAAGCCGGCGAGCACGAAGTGTCCCTCCAACTGGTCGATGCGCCGCTGCATTCGCTTGAGCCTCCGGGCCTGGCGGCCGACGTCGCTGGTCAGGTGATCCAGCCCGACGGAGAAGGTGTAGAACAGGCTGCCGATGCCGCACACCGCGATGCCGATGGTGAGCAGCCGCCCCGCGGTGTCCAGCGGCCGGACCTCCCCGTAGCCGATGGTGGCGATGGTGGTGAAGGTCATGAACAGGGCGTCCATCCACGTCCCGCCCTGCTTCCGCCACAGCCAGTGGTAGCCGAGCACGCCCACCAGATGGGTGGCCACCAGCGCCGCGAGGGGCAGCGCCAGGCGGTCGCGCAGCGCACGGGGTTCGGGGCCGAGCACGAGCGGATGCGAAGTCTAGTCGCCCGGCGATCCGGGGTGTATCGCCACGTCGTTCGTTCGGGTGTGGACACCGGCGCCGGCTCTTGCCCGCCCGGGACCTCCGAGCTCGGGGCTCCCGGGGCAAGGCGCTTGTCCCGGCGGGCCCATCGATGCTCAGTTCCGGCCGGCTCGCTGCCTGGGAGTGCGGTGCGGAGCGAGGAGGTTTCGGCGTGGGAAGCCTCGGGCACGTGGTACGCGACCTGGCGGTGCGCTTCCGGCGCTGGCTGATCGCCGTCGCCGTCCTGCTCGCCGTCTACGCCGGTGCGGGCTTCCTCCTCGCCCCGTGGATCCTCCACCGGCAGCTCGAGCGTCGGCTGGGCGCGGCGCTGCACCGCGAGGTGAGCGTGGAACGGGTCCGGGTCAACCCCTTCGCGCTCTCGGTGACCATCGACGGGCTCCTGGTCAAGGAGCGCGACGGAAGCCCCTTCGTCTCCTGGCAGAGGCTGTACCTCAGGGGCCGCCTTCTCCCGGTGGTCAAGCGCGAGCTGGACCTCGACACCCTGCACCTGGTCCGGTTTCAGGGGCGGGTGACCCTGGCGCGCGACGGGGCCCTGAACTTCTCCGACATCATCGCGTCGTTCTCGTCTCCCGAGCCCGCGACGCCGCCCAAGCCGCCGGAAAAGGGCGGTGGCTTCGTCTTCGGCATCGACCACCTGGCCATCGAGGAGGCGCAGATCGACTTCAGCGACCTGTCGCGGGCGCGCCCCTTCCGCTCCACGGTGGGGCCGTTCACCATCCGGCTCGAGGATTTTCGCGCCCGCCCGGGGGCGAAGAGCCCCTACGCCTTCACCGGCACCACCGAGTCGGGCGAGACGTTCTCCTGGAGCGGCTCGGTCAACGTCGAGCCAATCCGTTCCACCGGGACGCTCTCGCTGGAGGGCATCCGGCTCACCAAGTACTCGCCCTACTACGAGCAGAACGTCGGCTTCGAGCTGAGCGACGGGACGGCCGGGGTGAAGGGGAGCTACGAGCTGGAGTGGGGGCCGGAGCGGCGGGTGGTGCGCGTCCACGACGCCTCGCTCGCCGTTCGCTCACTGGTGATCCGACTGCCCGGGATGGCCCAGCCCAAGATCGAGCAGCCGGAGCTCGACATCACCGGGGTGGCGGTGGACGTCCTGGAGCGGGTGGCCCGCGTGGAGTCGGTCGCCCTGCGCGGCGGAACGTTTCGAGCGAGACGGGGAAGCGACGGGAAGATCGACGTCGAGCGGCTGACCATTCCCAGGGGCCGGGAAGCCCCGCCGGGGAGCCCGCCCGTGACACAGGCACCGGCGCCCTTCGCTCCGGCCAAGCCGCCCAAGCCCTTCCGCTGGACGGTGGACAAGGTGGCGGTGTCCGAGGAGCACATCGAGATCGACGACGCCCTTCCGGCGCGACCGGTCCGGCTGGTGCTCGCGCCGCTCTCCGTCACCCTCGCGCGCCTCTCCGATGACCGGGCGGTCCAGTCCACCCTCGCGCTGGCCACCGCCTGGAACGGGAAGGGCCGGATCCAGGTCGACGGGACGTTCTCCATGTGGAGGCCCTCGGCCGACCTGACGGTGCACGTGGAGGGCCTCGACCTGCCCTCCGTCGACCCCTACCTCGCGCTCTACGGGAACCTCGACGCGCGCCTGGGGGACGGGCACTTCGGCATCGACGGCCGCTTCCGCCTCGACCAGGCAGCGGACCCGCCGG
>Ga0335083_10002184_pt1 | contig 26062 bp, 25 predicted proteins | sample Lox_Sample_42_FD_206716 | JGI IMG/M metagenome (GOLD analysis project Ga0335083, IMG submission 206716) | Soil microbial communities from Loxahatchee National Wildlife Refuge, Florida, United States - Lox_Sample_4.2 | ecosystem: Environmental > Terrestrial > Soil > Wetlands | place: USA...
AATGCCGTGAGCGGTTGACGAGCAATCAGTGCGGATCGGCCGCTGCCGGCGAAGGTTGATCTTCCACTGTCGGATTGGCCGCGCTCGGCGTCAAATTGGCCGTCGCAGTTTTTGCGTTCGTACTGGCTGCCCCCGTACCCGTATTAGGCGCCCGGCGAATTTTCGCCACCGCCGCTCGCTGTGCCGCCGCTTGCGACGGTGTGGTCAGCGGCAAATTGGCTCCCGGGAAGGCATTGCTTGGCATCAATACCGTCGCCGGCGCTGGTGAAGCCAATACCGGCGGCGCGCCAAACGGCAGCATGGCAGCCGACATGCTGGCCGGAGCAGACGCTTGCAACCTGGCATTGCTGTTGGGCGAGGCTTGCAGCACCCAATTCATCAACTCCTGATACTTCGTCGTACCCACCCCGGTCGCGCCGGATGCCTGATGCGGCCCGTGCGGCTCCCGGGCTGCCGAAAGTAGCTTGCTGTCGATCGGATTGTCATGATCGATCCACTCCAGCGTGTTGTACAAATTTCGCTCCGTCAGCCGCCGCGTGGCAATTCTCTCTTCGCTCGATCGCAACAGCGTGAACGACGATGACGAACTCGGCCCGTGGCAACCCGCCGTGGCACAATAATTCAAAAGCATCGGTTGAATCGTGGCCGTGAACGTTTCCACGGTGCTCGGCGGCAACGATCGCACCAGCCGTTCCAACTCCTCGGCCGAAACCGGTTGTAATTTCCCCGTACTATCGGCGGCCGTATCTTGTGGCACATCGGGCTGCAGCTCCCGTTGCAGCCGGTTGTCCAAGGCAACGAGCCGCGGATTTTTCGAGTCTATCTCCATCGCCGCCGTAATTTCGCGCGCGGCGTAACCCAGCAATTTCTGCCGCATGCACCAGTCGGCCAAATTCAAATGGTCTTCAATTCGCCCCGCCACAACCCGATTCCGCTGCACGTTATACGCTTCATCCAAGGTTTGGCACAAAAAATCGACGTCGCGGCTGGCCAGGCGGATTTCCGTTCCATCCCCCCTAATCACATAGCGATCTCCCTGCCGCGAAACCACGCCGCTTAGCACTTCGCCGTTGCGCAGCACGACCAACTCTGTCTGCGCGTTGCTCGGGGGATCAGCAGCCCAAACGGCGCAGACAGGAATCGCCAACAATGTCAAAAGTGAGAATCGCAGCGCAATTCGGCCAATCATGGCGGCGGAAGAGTAGGAAAGTTGGACGTTGCAGTCAACGGCATCTGCAGCCAAGGCCTAGCCGGGACGGGCCAAATTTTCTAAAATCCCAACTTTTCCAGCTTTCGCACGAATCCACCATTCAAATATCACTCTGGAGAGTTTGCCGTCATGGAACGTACTTTCGTCATGCTCAAGCCAGATTGCGTCCAGCGCCGCCTGGCCGGACGCATTCTGACCCGCTTCGAAGACAAGGGCCTCAACGTCATCGCCCTAAAAATGCTGCGGATCACCCCCGAGCTTTCCAAGCAGCATTACGCCGAACATGTTAGCAAGCCGTTTTACCCGGCTCTGGAAAAATTCATTACCGGCGGCCCGGTCATCGCTGCCGTGGTGGAAGGCTTGGAAGCCATCCGTGTGGTCCGCGACATGCTGGGCCCCACCAGCGGTTTGAAAGCCCCCGCCGGCACCATTCGGGGCGATTTCAGCTCCAGCCGCCAAATGAATTTGGTCCACGCTTCCGACGGCCCCGAAGCCGCCCAGCGCGAAATTGCCATCTACTTCAAAGACGCCGAACTTTGCCCCTACTCCCCCACCGTCACTCCCTGGATGAAAGCCGGCGACGAAGGGTAAATCTCTCTTTCGCATCCGAGATTCAATCAATTCGATTCCTCAAGCCCAGCGGTTGCAATCCCTGGGCTTTGTTTGTTCCTGCACATCCCGCCCCTACTTGCACCTCTCCGCTTCAGCCGTAACAATGGCGGCTGTCCGTTGGACACCTGTTCACTTACCCTATCGGGTCAGTCAAACTTTGTTCCTCGCCCCTCGCCCCTAACCCCTAATCTCTTCCCTACGGCTCCTGAACCCTGAACCCCGAACCCTTCACCGCCATGCTCGCCAAGTTGCACACCTTTTCGCTCCTGGGCATCGACGCCCTCCCAGTCGATGTCGAAGTTGATGTCTCTCCCGGCGCGCTCCCCAAGACTATTCTCGTCGGCCTCCCCGAAGCCGCGGTGAAGGAAAGCACGCACCGCGTGGAACGGGCTATGGTTAACAGCGGCTTCATGCGACCGCAAGATAAAATCGTCATCAATCTCGCCCCCGCCGAGCTCCCCAAAAACGCCGCCTCATTCGATCTGCCCATTTCGTTGGGCATTCTGGCCGGCAGTGGCCAACTTCAGTCCGACCTGTTCGAAAAATACGCCGTCGTGGGCGAACTGGCGCTCGACGGCGTCACCCGCGCCACTAAAGGCACGCTCTCCATGGCCATGGCCGCCGCCGCGCAACCCGGTCTGCGCGGCATCGTTGTCCCTACAGAAAGTGCCGCCGAAGCCGCCGTGGTCGAAAACATCGAAGTCATTCCCGTTTCCAGCCTCGCTCAAGCGGCCGCCTTTTTTACCGGCGACATCGAAATCGACCCCACGCCGCCGCGGCTCGACGAATGGTTCCAGCAATACGCCGCCTACGAGCTAGATTTCGCCGACGTCCGCGGCCAGGAAATGGCCAAGCGCGCCATCACCATTGCCGCCGCCGGATCGCATAATCTGCTGATGCTCGGTCCTCCCGGTTCCGGCAAAACCATGCTCGCCAAGCGCGTCCCCACCATCATGCCGCAGCTCACCGCGGCCGAATCCATCGAAACCACTCGCATTTACAGCGCAATGGGTTTGCTCAAGCCGAACCAGCCGCTGCTGGCCACGCGCCCTCACCGCTCGCCGCATCACACTATTTCTAACGCCGGCCTGGTTGGCGGCGGAACCGTTCCCACGCCGGGCGAAATTTCGCTCTCGCACAACGGCGTGCTGTTTCTGGACGAGCTGCCCGAATTCAACCGCCAAACGCTGGAAGTGCTGCGTCAACCGCTGGAAGACGGCGCCGTCACCATCAGCCGTGCCCTCAACAGCACTACATTTCCGGCCAACTTCATGCTGATCGCCGCGCTCAACCCCTGCCCTTGCGGTTACCGCAACGATCCCCGCCGCGAATGCCACTGCACCGTGCCGCAAATCGAGCGCTACATGAACAAAATCAGCGGCCCGCTGCTCGACCGCATCGACATCCACATCGAAGTCCCCGCCGTGGCCTATAAAGAACTCTCCTCCGCCGTGCCCGGCAGCACCAGCGCCCAAATGCGCGAGCAAGTGACTCACGCTCGCCAGATGCAGGCCCACCGCTTCAACGGCAGCGCCACCCGCCAAAACGCCCACATGAGCCACCGCCAAATCCGCGAGCATTGCCGCCTTGACGACGCCTGCGCCAACCTGCTCCGCAGCACCATGACCGAATTGGGCCTATCCGCCCGCGCCCACGACAAAGTCCTTCGCGTCTCGCGCACCATCGCCGACCTGGCCGGCAGCGACGCCATCACCCCCACCCATCTTTCCGAAGCCGTCAACTACCGCATGCTGGACCGCCAGTTGTGGACGTAAAGCCATGAACCCTGAAAAACATGCCTTGTCATCAACAGAACCCAATTTCAGCGGGGTATAATATCCCAGGAGGCCCAATCCATGTTCACCCGTATTATTTCCAATCCGGCAATTCTAGCCGGCAAACCCTGCATTAAGGGCACCCGCATCAGCGTGGAAATGATTTTGGAGTGGATCGCCTCCGGAGCCACCCGTGACGATATTCTCCGTGGCTACCCGCAACTGCACGCCGAAGACGTGGAAGAAGCTCTCCGCTACGCCGCACAGTCCGTGAAAAACGACGTGACGGTCACTGCGGAGATCCCGTCGTGAAATTGTTCGAGTGCAAGCTGCTCGCTGATGAAAACATTCACCCGGATGTTGTTCAATTTTTGCGCCAGCAGAACTGCGATGTACGCGACATCCACGAATTAGGATTGGCGGGCCAGGACGATGATGCCATTCTCGCCGCAGCATTCCAAGAACAACGGACCGTATTAACTCACGACGGTGACTTTGGCCGCTTGGCCATCTCGCAGGGCATTCCAATCAATGGAATCGTGTACTTGCGTCCCGGACATATCGACTCAGCTTTCACTATTGCTTCGCTCCAGGCCATTCAAACTCAAGACCTGGACCTAGCCGCTCCGTTCATACTCGTTGCATTTCAGCGCGGGCCTCACGTCCGTGTCCGCTTGCGCCGCTGGTGATTGATCGTCCGCGCAAATTTAAGATAAGATGGTCGGGTCAGTCGGACCTTAACCATGTGAAAAGAAACGATTCGAAAAATTCTCGATTCATTTCCCTGCGACAAAGTGAACGTCGATGATTTCCTGTACAAGGTCGATTTATTCGCTCGCCTTGAAGAAGCCGAGCAGCAAATTGCCACAGGCCGCGTAATCCCGCACGAACAAATCGAGGCCGAATTCCGCGAGTGGCTTCAATAACAAATCAGGGCGTAATAATTGACACACCCTCTGTCAGTTTGGGAGAACGGCCATGAAACCGCAAGAACGATTTGCTGTGTTCGTCAAATCGCTTGGCGTTTGGCTATTGGTCACGGGCTTGGGAACACTTCCGCTTGCTACTTTTGGCTTGCGACAGTTTTCCGATGCGGAAGATTTCTTTTATATGATCATGCAAAGCATCGGCGAGCCACTCTTCATGTGTGTCGCGGGTTTGTGGCTGCTTCGCTCCAACTGGATTGCCGATGTAACCTATCCTAAGTTGGGCGTAACGAACTCTTCTGCCGATCTGTACCCAGATCAGTCAGCGACCAGCCTAGAATTATTCTCGGCACTCACAAAGACGCTTGGCGTTTTCTTCTTTCTTCATGGAATAACTATTTTGCCCCATGCGTTGTCTGATTATCACTCCGTTTCCGGCCCAAGCTGGGCACGACCGCTGCTTTTGTTTGAAATCATCGCAGTTTCGGCGAATTCAATTGTATTTGGCGTTTTATTGCTGATCGCAACCAATTGGTTTATCAGGCTCGGGTTTTCCGAGTTACTTGACGACACCAACCCAGCCGATAATGAAGTCACAACTTATAAATCGCCTCAATTAGCGCTCTTTGCGGTCATTGTGAAAACATTAGGTCTCTGGTTTTTCATCCACGGTCTCGCTAAGTTTCCTCATGCGATCACTCAGGCCTTCGCTGGTGGAATTGCCACCTCGTGGGAAGCCATAAAGCAATCCGCAGGAATTTTCGCGTTACCCGTGATGTCGGTGCTCATGGGCGGCCTGTGCTTTTTCGCAACCGATTTATTTGTGAAGTTGGCATTTTCTAAACGCCCTGCCGCAGTTCAATAAGTATGCCCCTCCCCGCAAACGATAATCCACTTAATTTCTCCCTCGATGCCCGCACGGGCCTGGCGGCGGAGAGGACATTGTGGGCGTGGGTGCGGATGGGCATCGCGCTGATGGGCTTCGGCTTTGTGGTGGCCCGGTTTGGATTGTTCTTGCGCGAAATTTCGGCGGCCACGGCAAGCTGCCGCTCAAGATGAAGCTTCAATCTGCAATTTCCACGCCCTCTCCCACCACGCGCACCCGCCCCTTGCCAATCAGCCGCAGCGCTTCGGGATACGCCAAACACTCCGCGGCAAACACACGTGCGGCCAGCGTTTCCGACGTGTCATCTTCCAGCACCGGCACGCTGCGCTGCAAAATAATCGGCCCGTGATCGTACTGGTTGTCGACAAAATGCACGGTGCAACCGCTCAGCCGCGCGCCCGATTGGAGCACCGCCTCATGCACCCGCAATCCGTACATGCCCGGACCGCAGCAACTGGGAATTAGCGCCGGGTGAATGTTCGTTACCCGGTTGATAAAATCGGGCGGCACCAGCACGTGCTTCAAAAATCCTCCCATCGCCACCACCTGCACGCCCGCCTGCCGGCACGGCCCGAACACCGCTTCGCTGAATTCTGCTGGGGTGGCGAATTTATTTTGCGGCACGACGAGCGTCGGAATTCCCGCCGCCCGGGCAATTTCCAAACCGCCCGCCTTGGCCAAGCTGGAAATCACTAGCTCAATCTTCGCATCCAAGCGTTGCCCGCTCCCGTCGGGCATGCCGATTTTCTGAATCAAATTCTTTAGCGTCGTCCCTCCGCCGGAAATCAGCACCGCCAAGCGTAGCGGAGACACAACTTGGCCGAGTGTGAATGACATGGAGAGTCTAGAAGCCGCAGATGAACGTGGAGGGCAAACAGCCACAGATGAACGCAGATTCACACAGATGATTTTAAACGCCTCGAATCTCGTCAATGATTAATTTCCGCAAAAATTCATCTGCGACCATAATCTTTTCATCCAATTCATCCGTGTTCATCTGTGGCTACTTTTTTTCGTTTTGCAGTTCGTACGAACAGGTGCATCGTTTCCTCGCCTAGTTTAATTTCAACCGGCTCAGCGTTTTCCAGCGGTCCAATTTTCAGCAGCATCGCCAAGGTTTCGCCGCGGATGTAATCGCCAAATTGTTCGACCGCCTGCCGGATTTGTGCCGATTCGCTGACTACACCGACTTCAATTCGGTCGGTGTATTCGCAGCCTGTGTCTTTTCGAGCCGTTTGAATGGCATGCACAATTTCGCGGGCCACGCCTTCAACGGCCAGCTCCGGCGAAATTTCGGTCGCCAACACCACCACGCAGTGCTTGCCCTGTGCCGCGGCCCAGCCGGGTTTGGCTTGCAGCCGCACTTGCAAATCGTCCCGGTCAAGCGCCTCGCTAAGTCCCGGCGCGCCGGGATCGTCCAACTTCAGCGACACCTTGCCCGCCGCTTCCATTTCGGCCAGCAACTTGCCGCCGTCGGCCTTGGCCAGCGCCTGCTTCACCAGCGGCAATTTTTTCCCCAGCCGCGGGCCGAGCCGTTTCAGGTCGGGCAGTACCGTGTAAGTGATGTATTGATCGGCCTTCTGCGTGAACTCCACGTGTTTGACGTTCAGCTCCTTGCAGATGACCGCGGTGTGATTTTCCAGCCACGCCTGCGCGGCCGGGTTGACCAAAATCACTTCCACTTTCGCAAGCGGCTGCCGCACTTTCAGCTTGGCCCCCATGCGGGCCGACAGGCCGAGCGAAGCAATTTCGCGCACCAAATTCATTTCGGTCGACAGTGCCTCGTCGATGGCAGCCGGGTCGCCCGTGGGGAAATCGCAGAGATGGACGGATTCAAGAAAGGGCGCAGGGCGCAGGGCGCGGGATGCAGGATCAGAACTATCCCCTGCGCCCTGCGCCCTGTCTCCTCCGCTTAAATTTCCCCACATCGCTTCGGCCATGAACGGCACGAACGGGGCGATGATTTTGCAGGTCGTCAACAAGCATTCGTACAGTGTCCAGTAAGCGTCGAGTTTATCCGGATCATGCTTGTCTTCAGCCCAAAATCGATCACGGCTGCGGCGCACATACCAGTTGGAAAGGGCGTCAACAAATTCGATGATGCGCTGCGCGGCGGTGTAGTTGTCGTAGGCATCCATATGCTTCACGACGGCAGCGGCAGTGCGGTTGAGCTCGCTGAGAATCCAGCGATCGAGTTCGCTGCGCTCGCGGATGGGGCGGTAGGTTTTGGCGGTGGCGAGATCGGCGGACGCTAAGCCGCAAGCGGTTTGCTCACTGCCCCCTGCGCCCTGTTCCCTGCGCCCTATCTCTGCCAGTGGCTCAAACCCGTCGATGTTGGCGTAGATGACAAAAAAGCTGTACGTGTGCCACAGGCGAAGCAGAAACTCGGGGATACTGTCGCGGATGGCCCGTTCGCTGTAGCGGATGGTGGTCCACGGCGGCTGCGTGGCGAAAAAGTACCACCGCAAAGCGTCAGCTCCGTATTTATCAAAAATTTCGCCCGGCTCACGGTAATTCCGTTTGCTTTTGGACATTTTCTGTCCGTCTTCGCCGAGCATGAGGCCCAGGACGATGCAATTGCGGAAGGGATGGGGATAGTCGTGCGTGAAGCCCAGGGGTTGCAACCCCTGGGCTTGCGGCGAAAACAGCAATGTCGAAATCGCCAGTTGGCTGTAAAACCAGCCGCGGGTTTGGTCGAGCGCTTCGCTGATGAAATCAGCAGGGAATTGTTCGTGGAACTTTTGGGCGGCGTCGCCGTCATTTCCGTTTGCCAAGGACCACGGTTTCCGAGTGCGACTGAGAAGAACCTTCACACGACTCCCAATTTTCTTCACGTCAAATACTGTCGCCTCAATTTGCTGTCCGACGTTTAAAGTTTCGCCAGATAATTGCTCAAATCGAGGCACAACTGCCTCGACACTGCCTAGTGATATAGTCGCCACATCGTTTTCAAACTTCTCCACGACACCGGAGACAATTTGACCGATTTTTTTCTGATAGATGTCGAACAAGATATCCCGCTCGGCTTCCCGGTTCTGTTGCTCAATCACTCGCTTGAGGATTTCGGATTGTTGCTTCGACATGGATGCTAGTTTGGCACTGTCGGGCAGTTCAGCGCGACCAACGGTCGCAGCTTTATTTTCCCCCTGGTAACCCCATTGGGCGAAGGGCATGGCGCCGCTGTCATACCAGCAGTCGATAACTTCGGTCACGCGCCGCATCCGCGCCCCTTTTTCAAACGGCGAATCGTACGTGACGGCGTCGATGTAGGGCTTGTGAACTTTCAAATCGTCGGCCAATTTTGGATTGGCTTTTTTCGCCGCGGCCCAAACTTCGGTCCCCTGAATGCCGGGCTTTTTCAACAGCTCGTCATAATTGGCCACGGCTTCCATTTTGCCGGTTTTCTCGCATTGCCAGATCGGCAGCGGGGTGCCCCAGAAGCGCTCGCGGCTGAGGGCCCAATCGACGTTGGTTTCCAGGAAGTTTCCGAAGCGCCCCTCTTTGATGTGCTCGGGCAGCCAGTTGATGTGCTGGTTGTTGTCCAGCATTTGCTGCTTGAACTCGCTGGTTTTGATGAACCAACTGCGCCGCGGATATTGGATGAGCGGATCTTCCTCAGCCCGCCAGCAGAACGGATATTCGTGCCGATATTCTTCACGATGAAACAAGAGGCCGCGATTTTTTAGATCGTGAATGATGTCCTTGTCGCAATCTTTGACCCAACGCGTGTGATATCGCTTTGTCGCGTCAGCGTTAAATGTGCCATCTGGATTAACAGCACAGAATAATTCGAGCGTCTCATCCGGAGCAAACCTTTGCCGTTCACTCACAAGAATTCCAAAGTCGTCTTCACCAAACGCGGGCGCAATATGAACGATACCGGTGCCAGAATCGATGGTCACAAAATCAGCCGGCACAACACGCCAATAAAGATACTCAGATTCTGCTGTATTTCGGAGATTACCGACCAATTGCGACATTGTTCCATAATATCCATCAAACGGAGGCCGGAACCGTAGCCCCAACAGGTCTTCACCCTTGAGGGTTTTCTCGATTTTGAAATCTAATTTCTTTTTAGAAGCTATCGTTTCAACAAGCGAAGAAGCAACAATCACTCTATAAGGAGCGGAAACAGCTACGGCTTGGTCGCTGACAGGCGCCGAACTTGCGGCCGCCTCATCCACTATCACAACTGAGTATTCTAAATTTGGATTTACCGCAGCGAATTGATTACTCGGCAGTGTCCATGGGGTGGTTGTCCAAATTAGAAAATTGGTATCTGGTCCAAGGCCGAGTTTTCGAATTTTTGGATCAGGTACCAATTCGTCACTTACCAGCGGAAACTTCACATACACACTGGGGTCGGCCACTTCGCGGTAGCCCAGGCCGACTTCGCCGGCGGAAAGGGAGGTGCCCCCTTGGGCCCACCACCAGACGATTTTGTACCCCTGGTATAACAGCCCACGGTCGAACAGTTGCTTCAGGCTCCACCAGACGCTTTCGACATAGCTTTGGTGGTAGGTGACATACGCCTTGTCGAGATTGACCCAAAAGCCGATGCGTTCAGTCATCCGCCGCCACTCTTGCATGTACCGCCACACGCTTTGCTGGCAGAGTTGGATGAAGCCTTCGATGCCGTCGGGCCCGCCGGTTTTGCTTTTGTAATTTTCGATCTCTTCCTTGGAGTGAATGCCCAGTTCTTTGCAAACTTCGACCTCGACGGGCAGGCCGTGCGTGTCCCAACCCGCTTTGCGTTCGCACAGATAGCCGCGCATAGTGCGGTAGCGCGGGAACAAGTCTTTGATGGCCCGGGTCAGGCAGTGGCCCGGGTGCGGCATGCCATTGGCCGTGGGTGGGCCTTCATAAAAGACGAACTTTCGCTCCGGCTCGCCTCGCGCTTTTCGCTCGGCATTTTCGGCCCGCCGCCGCTGCAGCGATTTTTCGTAAATGCCCGCTTCGCGCCAAAAGCGGAGGATTTCCTCCTCCAGCTTCGGGAAATTGACGTTCGATTCAACCGGTTGAAACATGGGCGTGTGATGAACCGCAGGTGCGTAGAAACGAGAGAACAGTTTAACAGTCGCGCTGCGAGGCGACTACGGGAGCATTCTGCGAGACAGTGTGACGGGACCGATAGTTTCCCACGCCGCGCTGGCACATTTGGACAGTTTGGACTATAACGGAATGCTAAGGGGTCCAGCAGTGGGAGCGCGGATGCTGATTGATCGTGGGACACAGCCATGGCGGCGAAGTTCGCCCCGGCGGGCTCAGCGAATCGCAGATAAAATACGGCGCTGCGCGATTTTGGCAGCGACGATCTGCGCGTGCCTGCTGGATGGTCCCCACTCTGCCCGGGCGGTCGATTTGATGGGATTGGCGCAATCAGCGGCCATCGATCAGCCGCAGGTATACATGTCGCTGAGCAATTCGGCAGGCGGCACGCCGATTGAAGGGCAAACGGAAGATCCCGACCCAAGCGACCCGTTTGGAACCGTGCCGACCATCGGCATTCAGGCCTATCTTGATACAGGCTCTAGCGGCCTACTCATCAGCACGGCCACGGCCCAAGCTTGGGGACTGGCGAATTCCACTTACAACGGGCAAACCGTCACTTTCAACGACATCGGCGTCGGCGGGACCGCGGTCTTTAATGTCTCGCTGCCGCTGTATGCCGGTGTCGCTCCTTATACGCCAACCACCAATACGGAAAATGCCGCCGGCTATCTGCCCGTGACCAGTGGGGGAACCCAAACAAGTTTGCGATTAGAAATCGGGCCGGCCGATACCGGCAACGATACGTTGACCGGCGATTTGGACGATTCGTTTTTGGAAGATATCGACGTGGTGGGCATGCCGGCCTTGGCGGGCAAAGTGATGGTGGTCGATGCTCGCAGCAGCAACGGGGTGATGACGCAGTTAGCAAATCCGGCGCCGGGGACCGATCCGCTGGATTATCTACTGACAAATCCGACGGCGCTGGATGATTTGTCGTTAAAAACCTATGTGTACAACTCCGGCACACCTTTTCGTCCCAGCACAATCAACACCGATCCCGGCATTCCCACCACGAATTTGCACGTGAAGCTGAGTTACGCCGATTTCACCGGCTTCACCACGATAGCGCCGGGCGGCGCTCCCGGACCGACACTGGCGCACAATCCGTTCATTGGGCCCAATCCTTTAGCGCCGGCTGGAACCGATCACACCCCGCCGGTGCGCATTACATTCGAAGTGCCCGATACGGCCAATCCCGCCAAGATGGACACGCTGGCCACCACCGGTAGTTTCCTGTTCGACACGGGAGCGGGCTCCTCGTTCATTTCGGAAAACTTGGCCGCCAAACTGCATGTGCGCTATCGCAGCGGAACCGAAGGAACCGACGATCCAGAGCTGGAGATTTTTAATCCCGCCAATCCGTCGGCGCCGGGCACGCTGTTAACCAATCAATTTCAAGAATCGGTCGGCGGCATCGGCGGCGATGTGACCGTGGCCGGGTTTTATCTCGATTCGCTCATCATTCCCACCCAGGAAGCCAACCCCAGCTACTGGACCGATCCCCGGAATATCCGCTTCGCCGGCACACGCACGGCCGGCGGCCAGCAAGACGTGCTGGGCCCGCCGGTGTTGGTGCAAAACATTACTGCTACGAAAGGGTCGCAATCGATCACGCTGGACGGCGACCTGGGAGTGAATTTTTTGGTCGGAAGCCTGAACTTGTCGGGCGATATCGATGATTTAAGCATCGGCGGCTTTGCACCCGGTGCGTTTGACTGGCTGACGTTCGACGAGGCTGCCGGCGCCCTCGGCTTGCAATTGAACAGCGCCTTCCACATCGCCGGCGATTTCAACCTCGATGGCAAGCTAACCAACGCCGACACCCAAGCCATGCTCAACGCCTTCAAAAATATCCCCGCCTTCGAAGCGGCCCACCACTTGTCCAACGCCGACTGGCTCGACCTGGCCGACGTCAACCGCGATGGCGTGGTGAACGAAGCCGACCTGAAATATCTCATGAATCTTTTGACCGGCAGCAAACTTTACCTGGCCGGCGATTTTAACTTCGACGGCAAACTAACCAGCGCCGACTTACAAGCCATGCTCAATGCGTTCCAAAACATCTCTAGCTTCGAGGCAGCCCACGATTTGTCCGACGCGGCTTGGGAACAACTGGGCGACGTCAACGGCGACGGAACTGTAAATTTTTCCGACGAATTGGCGCTGATGAAGCTGCTAGACGGCGCCAGTAGCGGCGGGAGCAGCGGTTCCAGTTCGCTGAGTGCAGTGCCTGAACCACCGACCGCAATGCTGGCGAGCCTGGCCGTGGTAGGGCTGGTGTTGAGCGGCCGTAAAGCTGGCGCCTTTAGGTTTCTTGCTCCAGCACCCCCAGCACAATTTTCCGCAGCTTGGGTTCGGCAATCGAAGCGGCGTGCAGAATTTCTTTGATCTCGACCGGTTTCAATGTATCCGGAAAGCACATGTCGGTAATCGCCGACAAACCCAATACCCGCATCCCGCTGTGTACGGCCACAATGCATTCCGGCACGGTCGACATCCCCACGCAATCGGCCCCAATGGTTCGCAAAAAACGATACTCGGCCCGCGTTTCCAAATTCGGCCCGCTTACCGCCACAAACACGCCCCGATGGGCCACAAAATTTTCGCGCCGGGCCACTTCCAGCGCCCGCTCGACCAATTCCGGCGTGTAAGCCCGGCTCATGTCCGGAAAGCGCGGACCCAGCCGATCGTCGTTGACGCCGATCAGCGGATTGCCCCCCATCAAATTAATGTGATCGTCGATGACCATCACGTCGCCGACGCGGTATTGCGGATTCATGCCGCCGCAGGCATTGGAGACGATCAGCAAATCGGCCCCTAAAAATTTCATCACCCGCACAGGGAAGGTAATTTTTTGGTGTGGCTGCGCTTCGTACGAATGCACGCGGCCTTCCATCGCTACCACTGGCGCCCCCGCCAGTCGCCCGCACACCAACACACCGGCGTGGCTAATGGCCGTCGATTGCGGAAAGTGCGGAATCTCTGCGTACGGAATGGTCGCCTCGGCTTCGATCTCGCGCGCCAAGGCCCCCAAGCCCGTCCCCAAAATAATGCCCGCCTGCGGCCGTCCCGACCATTTCTTGCCAATGGCCGTCACCGCTTCCTGAATTTGATGGTACAACTCAAGCATGGAATGTTTAGCCGCGACGCGCTAGCGGAGCGAGTGGAAAAGCAATCACGCTGGCGTTTTGACGGAACCGGCGCCGACGACCTCTCAGCCGTCCAACCCATATTTCCGCAACAGCGCCTGAAATTCCGGCAACCCACGGAGCCGATTCAAATCGGGGTCGACTTCCAAATGACTAAAGTCGTTGTAGCCTAACTCCAGCGCGCTGGCCAGGGCCACCAATGCTGCGTCCGGCGCATCTTGCATGGCCAGGCTGCAAGCCAGGTTGTACCGCACAAGGCTGTCGTCGGGAAGCAACCCCGCCAGTTGTTGATCGATCACCAGCGCCAAATCGTGCCGCCCCTGTCGAGCGTACAACTCGCCCAACAGTTTCAGCACCCGCACGTCGTGGGGCTGCCGCTGCAAAATGCGCTCGTAAAACGCCACTTCGAAACCGGCTTGGTCCAGATTTCCAATCCACCCGCTCGTCGTACAATGAACCACCGAGGCCGCGTTCGAAGAAGAGGCCTCGAGATTGGAAGAATCACGCTGCGGTGAGGGATTTTCTTCGCCGGGGGTCATGGGGTTGTGAACTCATCTTAAGCGATAGATTTCGCTCATCCCTCGGTACACACCCCCTGTTGCCAACTATCGACCGACCAACCTGCCGACCCGTTCCCGTCGCTCACGCGTCCTCAAAATCGTCTACTTCGTCCCCGGCTTCTTCTTCCTCCTCCTCATCGTCTAAATCCAAGTCGTCGTCCTCGTCAAACTCTTCTTCAAAGTCATCGTCGAAATCATCATCGAAGTCATCCTCGTCCCATTCTTCTTCCTCGACCAGCGGGGCGTCGTCCATCAACCCGTCGTCGTCCAAATCATCGTCGTCGCGGTCGGTTCCCTCATCATCTGAAGTATCGTCTTCCTTTTTCTCTTCCTCGTCTTCCGCCCGGGGCGACGTTTCATACCCCGCCAGATGCCACCGCCCACCGCCGACGCCGCCCAAAACCAACCGCTTCTCCGTCAACACTCCCTCCCAACGAACAAAAACGCCTGCCGACCGCATGGCACTTTCTCCAAAAGTTAACGCAACGGCTGCCAAATTCATCCTCGCTTTGCACGCAGCCGCATCACCCCGGCCCCGACCCATCCAGCCTTTCCTATCGGTGGCCCGCAGATTTGTCAAGCCGGCCAATCGACCCGGCGATGATGCACGTTGCCGGCGGTAGCCGCCACGAACAGCCTCAGACAATTGCTGACGGCCAATTGCGAATTGGCTAACCGCTGGTTTCAAGCCGCTTCACGTATGATAATCCGCGTTCAGCCGCACATATTCGGCCGTCAGATCTGCGGTCCAAAACCGCGCGCTGGCGTTGCCTTCTCGAAACGAAAGCACAATGCTCGTTTCGCGATGTGTCTTGATGCTGCTGGAAACCTGCTCGGCGCTGAACGCGGCCGGCGCGCCATCCTTGTACAATATGAAACCGTTCACGTCCAGGTTCACTCCCGACGGATTAAACGGCACGCCGGCGTAACCCGCCGCAGAAACAATTCGCCCCCAATTCGGATCAGCCCCGTGAATGGCCGTTTTCACCAGCGGACTGTCAGCCACCGATTTCGCAATTTGCCGCGCTGCCCCCGCCGTGGCGCAACCTTTCACGTCGATGCACACCAGGTGCGTCGCTCCTTCGCCGTCGGCGGGAATCGATCTGGCCAGCTCCGCGCACACTTCGTGCAAGGCGTTTTGAATTTGCACCAACCCGTCGCCGGACAGCTTTTCGCCCCCGGCCGCCCCGTTTGCCAGAAGCAGCACCGTGTCGTTGGTGCTCATGTGCCCGTCGACGCTAATGCAGTTGAACGTATCGTCCACAACTTCGTTCAGCATCCGTTGCAAATCACGGGCGGCTACGGGAGCGTCGGTCAGCACCAATCCCAGCATCGTCCCCATGTTTGGAGCAATCATTGCCGCTCCTTTGCACATGCCCGCGATGTGAAACCCTCGCTGCCCCACCGTCACCGTCGCACTGTGCAGCTTATGCACGGTATCTGTTGTCATCATCCCGCGGGCCGCCGCGATAAATCCCGCTTCCTCGGGCGCCAAGTCTTTGGCGCAGGCTTTGATCCCGGCGGCAATTTTCTCCATCGGCATGAATTCGCCGATAATCCCCGTCGAAAGCACCAGCGCCTGCTTCGGTTCAGCGCCGCAGGTACTAGCGGCCAAGCGAGCCATTTCCGCCGCGTCGCTCAGCCCGCGATCTCCGGTGCAGGCGTTGGCATTGCCGGAATTGATGACCACGGCCCGAAAACCATCGCCGGGCGTCAACCGGCGATCAAACGCCACCGGCGCGGCGTAAACCAAATTCTTTGTGTACACCCCCGCCGCCGCCGCCGGACGATTTGACACCACCAGCGCCACATCCTGCCGTGTCGGATTGCGCTTAATGCCCGCATGCACCCCCGCCGCACTAAAACCTTGAGGAATAACAAAGGCCATGATCGTATGTCGCCGTAGTTGATAAAGCCGCGACCGTTGGTCGCGCTGCTATGTTTTGCTTTGTCGTGCCCAGTCGGTAGTGGAAAAACGATGCAACTGACAACGGACAACTCACAACTGTCAAAATCACAACAACGCCGTCGTTTCCGGAAAGCCGAACAATAAATTTAAGTTTTGCACGGCCGCGCCGCTGGCCCCTTTGATCATGTTATCCAGGCAACTGATCGTTACCACCCGGCCCTGCACTAGCCGCACGGTCATGTCGCAAAAGTTCGTGTCAGTCGTGTCTTTCGTGCCTGGCAAATGCTCCACGACGCGCACAAACGGCTCGTCAGCGTAAAATTCCCGCAGCGCCGACAACAGTTGTGGTTCGGTCACGTTGCCGACCGGCTTGGAATAAGTCGTGGTCAAAATGCCGCGGTCCATCGGAATCAAGTGCGGCGTGAAGACAATCTGAATTTCCTTCCCGGCGCCGCGCCGCACAATCTGCTCAATCTCCGGTGTGTGCCGGTGTCGTCCTACGTTGTAAGCCGATACGCTTTCGTTGCACTCCGGAAAGTGCGTCGTCAGCTTGGGAACCCGGCCGGCTCCGGAAACGCCGCTTTTGCTGTCGACAATAATGTCGCTGGTCTCGATCAGCCCGGCCTTCACCAGCGGCGCCAGCGGCAAAATGGCAGATGTCGGATAACACCCCGGGTTCGCCACCAATTGAGCCTTAACAATTTCCTCCCGAAATAACTCAGGCAACCCGTACACCACTTTGCCCAACCGGCCCGCGTCGGGATGTTTTTCGCCGTACCATTGCTCAAACGTCGCATTGTCGTCCAACCGATAATCGGCGCTGAAGTCGATCACTTTCACTTTGCCCTCCAGCAACTGCGGAACCAGTGAGGCTGTCACGCCGTGCGGCAGACAACTGAACACGCAATCGGCCCGGGCCGTGACCGCCGCCGGACTCCGTTCTTCCAGCTTCAAATCTAACCGGCCCCACAGCGACGGATGCACCGCCCCAATGTGCGGACTTCCCTCCTGCCGGCTGGTGAGCGTGGTGATTTCCACCTCCGGATGGCGCAGCAGCAGCTTGATCAGCTCCAAAGCTGTGTAACCCGTTGCACCCAAAATTGCGACGCGAACCATGATGAGTGAAAAATTGCGAGCTTGAAAAAACGGTAAAAAAGGTGAAAAACGGACGAAAACGGATCAGAAAACGGATGGAAACGGTGACATGGGCGGTGTATTGGGTTTGGCGCGACGGCAGTAGAATTCTTGTGATCGTTTGTTCACTTACGGCGCATTATGGCAGAAATGGCGGCTCAATTTCAAGAGTTTTTTGTAAGAGGTATGACCCGGTGCGGCGGTTCGCGCGTCAGCCCGAATCGTCAAAGTATAACCACGCCCGATGGCACGCCAAGGGGAATTGCAATATTGCAGAGAGCGCATTGCCCCGGGTCATTGACCCGGGGCTAAATAAGGTTGGTGGCTTTAATTAGCCGGTTCGCGATTAATTGAAAAAGCTTGCGTGCTACATCTTCCTTTGCTCCTGAAACCGTGGCGACGATTTCGCCGGAGCGGTCCAAAACCTCGACCGAGTTTTCCAGCGCGCTAATTGCTTGCGGGCCGTTGAGAACCATCAAATCGCAACTTTTTTTCTGCATTTTTGTAATCGCCCGAAACCGCTGATCTTCCGTTTCCAGTGCGAAGCCCACGACCCATTGCCGGGGCCGTTTACTGACGGCCAGCGTTGCCACGATGTCGGGCGTTTCCACCAAATGCAGCACCAGCGGCTCCCCCGTCTTTTTGATTTTGTGCTCCTCGACTTTCACCGGCCGATAATCGCTGGGAGCCGCCACGCCGATCAGCCCATCGCATTGGGGAAATACTTTTTGACAGGTGGCCAGCATCTCTTCGGTCGAAACGACCGGCAAGACTTCACACTGTGGCGGATAAGAAACTTCGACCGGACCGGAAACAATCATCACTTCATGCCCTGCGTCCACGGCTGCTTGGGCCAGCGCCTGCCCCATCCGTCCGCTAGATGCATTCGTGAGATAACGGACCGGATCCAAGTGCTGCCGCGTCGGACCGGAAGTAATCAGAATGCGCGCCATCGGTTTTTATAAAGCCATTTGCTTTAATCAAGCCGCGACTGTCGGTCGCGCTGCACCATCGATAGATGTAAAAACGTTTTGGCACTTCGGCGCGACCAACGGTCGCGGCTTTGTGTTTATTTTGCAGCGGTTTTTTTCAACGCTGCTTCGATCGCCCCTCGAATTCTTTCCGGCGCGGCCATCCGGCCCACGCCTTGGTCGCGGCAACTCAGCCAGCCCTCTTCCGGATCGACAATGGTCACCCCATCGGCCAGCAATTGTGCTACGCCGCGCTGTACCGCCGGTTTCGTCCACATTTCCGCATTCATGGCCGGCGCGACAATGACCGGACCCTTGAACGCCAAATACAGCGTGCTCAGCAAATCATCGGCCAAGCCCACCGCGGCTTTCGCCAGAAAATTCGCGGTGCCCGGCGCTACGCACATCACTTCGGCGCGGCGGGCCAATTCGATATGCGCCCCCAATGGATAATCAGGGTCGCCAAACATACCGCGCGGTACCGGCCGGCCCGTGAGCGCTTCGAAAGTGGCAGGACCGATAAATGCCTGGGCCGCTTCGGTCAGCACCACCGTGACCCCCGCCCCGGCCTGCACCAACTGGCTGACCAAGGCTGCCGTTTTGTAGGCCGCAATTCCACCCGTCACGCCGATCAGCAATTCACGGCCTTGCATGAGATCGCCTGATTGAACCGCAGAGGCGCGGAGACGCAGAGCTGACAAAGCCACTAGCGACTCACGCGGAGAAATTTAAACAACCCTTTTGAATTGCCAAGCAAATTTGCGATTCGTCTTTCAATATTATACACTTGACGATTCACTCTGCGTCTCAGCGTCTCTGCGGTGAAAAATGACCGCCGCAAAAAACTACAAATCGGCCAGATCCAGCTCCGGCGGCCCGCCGGCGCCTTCTGCTTCCTCGCCGGTAACGCGCAGCTTGCTTTCGGCGTCCAAATAGATTTTGTCTTCCATGATTTCGCGGACCACAATTTCCAATTTATTTTCGGTCTGCAAATCGACCAGCGGACGGCTGCCCCCGTTCAACGCCACCAGCCGTTTTTGGATGAGCGTGGAAAGTTTGAATCGTCCCCCCACTTTGTTCACAATTTTCTCTTCCTTCAGTTCTTCAAGCATTCGTTCGATCCTCCGAGTGACCCAAAATATTCAAAATCTCTTCCACCGCTCGCTCGACGGTTTGGTTCGTAACCTGGTAGCGATACATGTCGGCCGAGGCCAGTTCACGCCGGGCCACGGCCAGGCGTAGTTCAATCGCGGCGGCGGATTCTGTCCCGCGGTTTCTCAACCGCCGCTCCAACTCTTCCAGCGTTTCCGGACGCACAAATATCGTGACCGCATCCGGGTACATCCGGACAATGGTTTGCGTGCCTTGCACGTCTATTTCTAAGACTACCCACTTTCCCGCCGCAAGTCGAGGGGCAACTTCATCTTTCAGCGTGCCGTACCAATCGCCGCTACCAAACACTTCGGCACATTCCAGGAACTCCCCCTGCCGCCGCCGGCGCTCAAACTCCTGTTTCGTTAAAAAATGATAATCACGTCCATCCACTTCCCCTTGTCGCGGCGTCCGGGTCGTGGCCGAAACGCTCGGCACCAACCGGTCGCAGCGCGCCAGCAGTTGCCGTAATAGCGTGGTCTTACCCGCCCCGGATGGCCCGGAAATCACAATCACGCGGCCAGTGGAAGTTGTGGGCGACATTCCGATAGATGCTAATCGGTTGATTTCAGCAAATGACCAATGACCAAGCGCGAAGGACCAATAATAATCTGTCGGACATGCTCATTGGTCATTGGGATTCGGTGATTGTTCATTCAACATTTTGAATCATTTCCCGCAGCCGCTCGATCGACGCTTTCATTTCGATCACGTGGCGGGCGATTTCCACGTCCGTGCTTTTCGATCCGATCGTGTTCACTTCGCGCAGCATTTCCTGCGTTAAAAACTCCAGTTTCCGGCCGGCGCTTTCCGGGCTGGACATAATCTGCTCGAATTGCTGCAAGTGGCTTTCCAGCCTCACCATTTCCTCGGCAATGTTGCTCCGTTCCGTATAGATGGCGATTTCGCGAACTAAATCCGAGGCATTCAGCGCCAGCTTGTGCTCTTCCAGCACATTTCGCACGCGCTCCTCCAACCGCACGCGGTAGGCATCGACCACCGATGGCGCGCGGACTGCAATCTGCTTCAGCTCCGCCGCGATGGTTCGGCAGTTCGCACTTAAATCGGCAGCCATGGCCTGCCCTTCATCGCGCCGCATTTTAGCCAAGTGGCCCAGGGCCGCTTGCAAGGTCGTTTCGATCACCGGCCAATCGGCCTCGGCCAAGCTCGGATCGGAGAGCCGCTCTTTCACCACGCCCGGCAACAACAAAAAATTCTCCAGCGGCACTTCCTGCTGGTTGCCCGTTCGGCTTTGCAGTTTTTGAATTTGTTGCCGATAATTTTCCAACACGCCCACGTTGATGGAATAATCGTCCGGCGACGAGCTCCGGTCCACCTGCAAGTTCACTTGCACGGTGCCGCGCTTAATATGCTCGCGCACCACTGCTTCCACCCGCGATTCCAACGCCGAGTACCCTTCTCCCGCGCGCATCGAGAACTTGAAGTACCGATTGTTGATCGTGCGCACCTCAATCACCACGGCCAGCCCGTTGGCCTGTTGGTGCGATTCGCCAAAACCCGTCATGCTTAGCAGCACGTGCAACTCCAGAAGTTCACTTGGACGACTTGCTGGATTCATTGCCCGCAGCCGGCGGCGCGACAGGCGGGGCTCCCCCGCTGTTTTGATCGACTCCGCTCACGGGTCCCGCTCCTTTGTTTTCGCTTCCTGCCGCTGGCGGCGTGGCCGCGCCTTCCGTAGACCCAGCGCCCGAAGCACCAGTATTTGCAGTTGGCGTTGTCGCCCCGCCTTCGCTTGTTCCAGGCGCGGTGCCTGCCCCACTTGACGGCGCTTGGCCGGATGGCAGTGCAGGACCACTATTCTCCAGCGGTCCCTGGCTCCCCGCCCCGCCGCTGAACCGGTTGGCATTGCTCCCCATCACCTTCACGCTGACAATGCACAGCACAATCCAGAAAAATGTCACCCCAATCGTCACGCGGGTAAACAAATCGCCCGCCTTGGTGCCGAACGCGCTTTGTCCCCCCATGCCGCCGAAGGCCCCGGCCAAACCGCCGCCCCGGCCGCGTTGAATCAAAATTAACAGAATCAAAAAGATCGATGTCAGCAGCAACAAAATTCCAAGCAAGGCGTTCATAAATTTCCGATCTTTGGTGAAAGCGACAATGGATCCGTGGCAATCGGCGCCATGCCGTCCGGCCTGCGCGGCTGGCAATGACAATTGGCACGGGTCGAAATTCGGTCCCCAGCGTTACGATCCACAACTTGCAATGATGCCGATAAAATCTTCAGCCACCAGACTGGCCCCGCCCACCAGCGCGCCGTCGATATTGGGCTGTGCCATCAACTCACCGGCGTTGGAGGGTTTTACGCTCCCGCCGTATTGAATTCGCACGGCCGACGCAACCTGTTCATTGTACCGGCTTTCGATCAATTTGCGAAGATCGGCATGCACCGCTTCCGCTTGCTCCGGCGTGGCAACTTTGCCCGTGCCGATGGCCCACACGGGCTCATAAGCAATGACCGTTTTCTCCATTTGCTGGGCCGAAATGTTGGCGAAGCTCCCTTCGAACTGCGAGCGTATCACCGCCGATGTCATCCCCCCCTCGCGTTCATCCAAATGCTCGCCGACACACACTATTGGCGAAAGACCGGCTTTCAAAGCGGCGGTCAACTTGTGGTTGACCTCGGCGTTCGATTCGCCCAAGATGTCGCGCCGCTCGCTGTGGCCCAAAATCACGTACTTGCAGCCGCAATCGACGAGCATGGCCGCGCTAATTTCGCCGGTGAACGCCCCTTTCGGTTCCTGAAACATATTCTGCGCGCCCAGCCCAACGCTGCTTTTGCCGATCGCGCCGCGAACCGCTTCCAAATACACAAACGGCGGACACAGGGCCACCTCGACCTGGGGAAATTCCCCAGCCCGCTTCACCACCGCCTCCGCCAAGGCCACCGCCCCGGCACAGTTCAAATTCATTTTCCAATTTCCAGCAATAAACTTTTTACGCATGAACTACTCCCGTCGAAACCATACAAATTGACCGCAGAGACGCTGAGACGCAGAGCAGGCAATAGAATAAAGAATTCACGCCAAGGCGCAAAGGCGCAATGAAACAACGGCAGAAAAAACTCTGCTTCTCCGCGTCTCTGCGGTTCAATTAGAACTGGTTCAAACAGTTCCGGCTTACACCGCCGGCGGAGCTTTGGCGTAAGAACCCAGTACCGTCAGTCGCACGGCACGCCGGGCCAGAAGCTGCGTGGCTTTTTGCACGCGCTTGTCGAGTTGGTGGCCTTCCATTTCCACAAAGAACAGATAGCCCCCTTCGGGCCGCGAGATGGGGAACGATTCAATCCACGTCAAATTCAGCTTGTTGCGCTTGAACAAATTCAGGGCGTCGGCCAGCGAGCCTGACTTGTGTTGAATTTCGAACATCAACGCCGTCTTATCGTTGCCCGTGCGCGGACCGGGATGCTGGCCAATCACGGCAAACCGAGTGACGTTGCCTTGCTGATCTTCGATGTTTTCGGCCAGCAAATTCAGGCCGTAATGCACAGCCGCTTGCACGCTGGCAATGGCTGCCGCGCCGGGCTTCTCTTTCGCTAGTTGGGCCGCCGTGGTGGTGCTGGTCACTTCCACGCTGCGGGCCTGCGGTAAATGCCGGCTCAGCCAGTTGCGGCATTGCGAAAGCGCCTGCGGCCGGCTGTACACCTCCTGCACTTCGCTCCGTTGGCATAAGCCCAATAAGCAATGGTGAATCGCCAAATTCACTTCGCCGCAAACGTGGACCGGCAGACGCGTGAAGTTGTCAAGCGTGTCGGCAATGCGCCCATCGGTGCTGTTTTCGATGGGCACCAGGCCGTAATCGCAATGCCCGCGATTCACCTCTTCAAACACCGCGCCGATGCTCGCCACAGGCACGTAATCCACGCTCTTGCCAAACCGCTGAATCGCCGCCAAGTGGCTGTATGTGTATACCGGCCCCAAATGTGCCACCCGCAGCGTCTTTTCCAAGGCGCGCGAACCGCTGATTACTTCCCGATACACGGCCTGCAAACATTGATTCGAAAGCGGCCCCTTGTTGTGTTGCGCCACGCGCGCCAAAACTTCGCACTCCCGCACCGGATCGTACGCCTGCTGTCCATTGGCTTCCTTCACTTTGCCGATCTTGTGCGCCAACCTAGCGCGCTCGTTCATAAGCGCCACAAGTTTATGGTCGATATGGTCGATCTTCGTCCGCAGCGCGGCCAAAGCCGGCAATTGTGCCGCAGGTGCGCGCGCCGCCGCTCTAGCCTGACGCGTAGGTGTTTTGCGAGCGCGGTTCGATGGTTTGGCTTTTGCCATATTGGGCGGGCGATTAGCGTTTGACGAGAATACAGCGAGGAGTTTTGGAGAATATGGTGTAACTGTCTAAAAGTCAAAAATTCAAACGGGGAAATGCGGGTAATCCAGTCGTGTCGCCCCCGTACCCATGCCGAACAAGCCTACTTCACGAGTGTCAATTTGGCAGTTCGAGCACTTTCCAGGACTCAAAAAATGTGGCCGCCAAAGCCTATTCTTTCGCATTCACAAGGCTATATTTGCAAGTAGGTTACGCCGAGTTCCGCCAGCCCACCCAGCCCGGCACGGCCTTTGCTTTTCCAGGCTGTGCCGCTTAAAAGCAGACATTCCTCGCAATACGTACTAAACAAACAAATCCCCGGGGTTGCTGCCCAGGGTCATCGACAAATATCCAAAGGAGCCATGCATGGCAACTGGCGAAAAAATCATCGGAATCGATTTAGGCACCACTAACTCGGTCGTGGCCGTGATGGAAGGCAAAGATGCCAAGGTCATTCCCAATCAGGAAGGCAACCGGCTCACGCCCAGCGTCGTGGCCTTCACCGACAAGGGCGATGTGCTCGTTGGCGAGCTGGCTCGGCGTCAAGCTATTACCAACCCCAAGAAAACGGTCTACTCCATCAAGCGCTTTATGGGCCGCCGCCACAGCGAAGTGGCTTCCGAAGAAAAAATCGTCCCCTATCAAGTCGTCGGTGCGCCTGAAGAGTACGTCAAAGTCAAAGTCGGCGACAAGGACTACACCCCGCCCGATATTTCCGCGCGCATCCTTCGCAAACTGAAAGAAGCCGCCGAAGCCTACCTCGGCCACAAAGTCAACAAGGCCGTCATCACCGTGCCGGCCTACTTCAACGATGCCCAGCGGCAAGCCACTAAAGATGCCGGTCAAATTGCCGGCCTGGAAGTGGCCCGCATCATCAACGAGCCTACCGCCGCGGCCCTGGCTTATGGCCTGGATAAAAAGAACCAGGAAAAAATCGTCGTCTTCGATCTCGGCGGCGGTACCTTCGACGTTTCCGTGCTGGAAGTTGCCGACGGCGTGTTCCGCGTCATTTCCACCAATGGCGATACGCACCTGGGCGGCGACGATTTCGACCGCGTTCTGGTCAACTACGTGGCCGACGAATTCAAAAAGGAAAACGGCATCGATCTGCGCAAAGACCCCATGGCTTTGCAGCGGCTGCAGGAAGCCTGCGAAAAAGCCAAAAAAGAGCTCAGCTCCGCCAACTCCACCGATATCAATCTGCCGTTCATTACCGCCGATGCCAACGGTCCCAAGCATTTGCAAATGAACATCACCCGCTCCAAGTTCGAGCAACTGGAAGATGAATTCTTCGAACGTTGCCGCGGCCCGGTGCAGCAAGCGCTCAAGGACGCCAAAATGGAGCCCAAAGATATTGACGAAGTCGTGCTGGTCGGCGGCTCCACCCGCATTCCCAAAGTGCAAGAACTCGTCCAAAAAATGTTCGGCAAGGAGCCGCACAAAGGCGTCAACCCCGACGAAGTCGTCGCCGTCGGCGCGGCCATTCAAGGCGGCGTGTTGGCCGGCGAAGTGCAAGACATTTTGCTCCTCGACGTCACGCCCCTCAGCCTGGGCATCGAAACCGAAGGCGGCATTTTCACCAAGCTCGTCGAACGCAACACCACCATCCCGACCGAGAAAAAACAGGTCTTCAGCACCGCCGCTGATAACCAAACCGCGGTCACCGTCAGCGTTTATCAGGGCGAACGTCCCATGGCCCGCGATAATCGCGTGCTCGGGCAGTTCAACTTGGAAGGTCTGCCGCCGGCGCCGCGTGGCCTCCCGCAAATCGAAGTCAAGTTCGACATCGACGCCAACGGCATCCTCAACGTCTCGGCCAGAGATCTCGGCACGGGCAAGGAAGCCAAGGTCCGCATCGAAAAAACCGGCGGCCTGACCGAAGACGAAATCAAAACCAAGCTTCGCGAGGCTGAATCGCACGCCGAGGAAGACAAACGCAAACGCCAAGTGGCCGAGCTGCGCAACCAAGGCGAGTCGATGTGCTTCCAACTGGAAAAGCTCATCAAGGAACACACCGGCAAGCTGAAAGATTCCGACAAGTCGGCCCTGGAAAGCGCCATGGGCAAAGTCCACGACGCCATCAAGGGCGACGACCCCGACACCATGAAGTCGGCCATCGAACAGTTGGAGCAGGCCTCCCACGCCTTCAGCAAAACGCTGTACGAGTCGACTGGTGGCGCCGGCGCTGCCGGTGCGGGCGCCACGGGCTCCGCCGGTGCCGGCGACGGCAAAAAAGCCGACGAAGAAGCCATCGACGCCGAATTCGAAGTCAAGAAGGAGTAATTTGCTCGGCCCGCCGAAAGCATTTAGCCCCCGGCGAGTCGCCGGGGGTTTTTTCATGGCGTTTCCTGACTTATTCACTACCCACCACTCACCACTCACTCCTAACCT
>Ga0335083_10002185_pt1 | contig 26060 bp, 19 predicted proteins | sample Lox_Sample_42_FD_206716 | JGI IMG/M metagenome (GOLD analysis project Ga0335083, IMG submission 206716) | Soil microbial communities from Loxahatchee National Wildlife Refuge, Florida, United States - Lox_Sample_4.2 | ecosystem: Environmental > Terrestrial > Soil > Wetlands | place: USA...
TTGGAAGCTGTTTCCGCTGAGTTTCACAGTTGCAATGAAAATTTATTAGTGATAAACATATCGCCGTGCTTGGCGTCATCCACTAACAACGGCGCGGCAGGGGGAGGCATGAAGATCAAGAGTCTCGCGATGGTGGCGGGGAGTCTGCTGTTCACCACGATCCAGTCGCCCGCGACCGCGGCGAATGGTTCCGACGAAACTGCGGCATCAGGCAACACCGGAATCGAGGAAGTCGTCGTGCAGGCACGGCGGCGCGATGAGAAGCTGATCGACGTACCGGTCGCGATCACCGCCCTCAGTGCGGCCCAGATGGAGGATGCCGGCGTCCAGAACATACTCGGAGTCGGTCAATACACTCCGGGCCTGGTCGTTGCCGAAGGTGTCAACGACAGCACGGTCCGTTTCTTCGTCCGTGGCATCGGCACGGCGACACCGACTCTGGGTGTCGAGCCGTCGGTACCCATCTATATCGACGACATCTATACCCCTTCGGGTGTTGCCTCGAACATCAATACGTTCGCCTTCGATCGGGTCGAGGTGCTGCGCGGACCGCAGGGAACTCTGTACGGCCGCAACAGTTACGGCGGCGCCATCAAGTTCTATACCAAGCAGTTCACGGACAACGCCGAGGGCTACGTGACGGCGGGCATCGGCGACAAGAACGGTCGGGATCTCAAAGCCGAGTTTGCCGTGCCGGTCATCCCGGGCCAGCTCTGGATCGGGGGCGGAGCCGCCTCCATGACCCGCGACGGTTATCAGACTGATCCCAATACCGGCGTGGCCGGCTGGGGTGAGGACGTCAAGATCGTAAAGGGCAAGATCCAGTACGATCCCATCGAGAACCTGCGCTTCACCCTGACCTACGACGAGACGCGCAGTGATGCGCCCGACAAGGAGCCCAAGATCACGAATATCGGTTCGCCCGTGTTCAACGGCGGCCTCGCCGGCTATCCCGGTATCGTGCCCAACCTGGGGCAGTCCTCGACCGATCCGGACGTGATCGACACGAGCGCGGTCGCCAACGAGAAGGTGTTCTCGCACGGAACCACTTGGTCGGCACGCTGGCAGGCAACGCCGGATTTCTCGCTCAAGTACCTCGGTTCGAGCCGACAGCTCGACAACGTCCGCATGACCGATATCACCGGCACGGCCTCGCCGTTCCTGCTCGTGAACGAGGATTTCCGCTTTGGTGGCAAGACTCACGAACTGCAGGCCAACTGGGCGCCGGACAAGTTCAACATCGTGGGCGGACTCTTCCAGTACAAGGAGGACCAGGGTGGCGTCAATCAGGGACCCAATGGATTCCTGTCCTTCCTCGACCCGAACCATCTGGCCAATGTCATCGAGGACGCGCAGGGCCGGCCGACGACGGTCGACCTCCAGTCGCTCACCGTCGTACAGTCCCAGCAGGTGACATCAAAAGCCGCGTTCTTGAACGTCAGCTACAACTTCACTGATCACTGGGACGTCGCGGCCGGTATCCGCTACACGCATGACGACAAGGCTGCGCAGGGCAACCGGCCTGGTACCGTCTGGTATGGCGGCTCTCTCGCCGGACTCTACGGCAACGCGTGTTTCTGCATTCCGCCCGGAGCACACATCCTGACCACGACCTACGGTGGTCAGCCTTCGGGCGAACGGACCTTCTCCGCGACGACACCGGAATTCACTCTGGACTACAAGCCCTGGGCCGGGCAGCTCTTCTACGGTTCCTATCGCCGAGGATTCCAGGCGGGCACGTTCTTCCCCGGATACCAGCTCGTACCCGGCGCGGCCCTGTCCACGAATGGCCAGACTGTGGATGCCTTCGAGCTGGGCTCGAAGGGCATCTACTTCAATGATGCACTGAGCGTCAACGTCGCGGTTTACTACAACAAGTTCAACAACCTGATCGTCTCGGTCAATACGCCTGTTTCCATCGAGGTCAGCGCAACGGGCTTCGCGGGCGTACCGAACAACGCCGGTGCGGCGAACAGCAAGGGCATCGAGATCGAGTCCCAGTACAAGCCGTTCAAGGCACTGACGTTGACGGGTAATATCGCCTACAACGACTTCAACGTTACCGAGGTCATGACGAACGTCAATGGCGTCCTGACCAACGTCGCCGACACTTTCCTGCACCCCTACACGCTGTCGCCGAAGATCCAGGGCAATGTCGGGGCCGATCTGGCGGTACCGACCGGCAAGGGCGCGATGGTGGACGTGTTCGTCAACGCCGCCTTTCGCAGCGCCATGGGCATCAACTCGGCGAACGCGGCGGAGTCCTCGGGCATCGGCCTGGTGGCGGAGAATCCGCTCACCGATCAGTACTTCATCAGCAACGGGATGACCAATCTGTCGGCCGGCATCTCGATCTCGACGCTGGACAACAAGTGGCGCGTCGGCGTGACCGCGCACAACCTGCTGGACGAGCGCCGTGCCGTAGCCTCGATCGGCGTCGTGCCCAACTTTCTGGGCGCTATTCAGCAATGGAACGAGCCGCTCAACTGGCAGGCCTACGTGACCCGGCGCTTCTAGCGCGGCTGACCTGAGGAAGCTGATGAACGATGTGTCCCGCCGCAAGCCGTACCCGGATCCGGAACATGCCCGGCTGATTCCGCCGGAGAAGCCGTTCGGGCGCGAGTGGTGGGCCGAGCTGCGTCAGCGGGGCGCGGCCCGGTTCTACAGCGGCAACGACCTTCGTTACATCGGCATGCCGGTCAGCGGCATCTGCACCGGCCAGGTGTACCTGAGCGGCGAGGGTCGCCTGTGTCATTGGGACGTCTTCAAGTCCTACGGAGGCAGGGCGGATTCGGGCGATCCGCGTGGACCGCACTACGCGTTTCCACAGATTCCGGACCAGCCGTTCGCCCAGGGATTCGCCCTGCGCTGCGCAGGCGACCGCGCCAGGTCGCTGGATCAGGCCGGTTTCACGACAGTCGAATTCTGTGGAGCCTACCCGACGGGCACGGTGCGTTACCGCGATCCCGGTTGTCCGGTGACCGTCGAACTCGAGGCCTTCTCGCCATTCATTCCGCTCGATGAGGAAGACTCGGGTCTGCCACTGGTATTGCTCTCCTATACCCTGCGCAACATGAACTCTTCGCGGGTTGAACTGGATATCGGTGGGTGGCTCGACAATCCGGTATGCCCGTTTTCACCGCCGCCACGCGGCCAGCGCACGGTCAAGCCACTCACGGCGCCGGACCACTCGGGGCTGGAGTTCTCGGTGGCGCTCGAACCAGGCCAGTCACCCGACGGCAATGGATCGATGACCCTGGCTCTGTTAGGGCAACCCCTCGACATACGACTGGTTCCACAGCTGCCGGTTGCGGCAGGTCAGCCGATGGCGGATGCGGCAATGGCTGCCCGCGGTGGCATGGTGGCGGAAGCACGCGGCGAATTCGGTTCGCCGCTTGTCGGCGTGGTCTCGACGCACCGAAGTCTCGCTCCCGGTGAGTCCACGACTGTCGTGTTTGCAGTCGCCTGGCACTTCGCCGCCTACACGGGTGGCAAGGTGTTCTTCTCGACCATGGAGAACATTCCCGACCTGACTCGCAAGCGTCGCTACTACAGCCGCCGGTTCCCGGACAGTAGGAGTGTGGTTGGCTACGCGGTCGCGAACTTCGAGCGGCTTGCAGGGCTGACGCGCCTGTGGACGCGCACCTGGTATGACTCGACGTTGCCCTTCTGGTTTCTCGACCGCACCTTTCTGAATATCTCGATTCTGGCGACACAGACCTGCCATCGGTTTGACGATGGGCGCTTCTACGCGTGGGAAGGTGTGGACTCCTGTCCCGGGACCTGTCAGCACGTATGGATGTACGCGCAGGCGATGGCGCATGTGTTTCCGGAGCTCGAGCGCATCACCCGGGAGCGCGTTGACTACGGCATCGCCTATCACGCGGATGGGACCATGGACTATCGCGCCGAGGGCTCGACCCACGGCGAGCAGGCTATCGCGCCGATGGAGAATCCAGGCGAGGCGGTGCTGGCGGTGGATGGGATGGCAGGCACGGTCATCCGCATCTACCGCGAGCACAAGATGTCCGCGAGCCCGGACTTCCTGCGGCGCCTGTGGCCCAGGGTGCGCAAGAGCATCGAGTTCATGATGACCCTGGACAAGGACGTCGACGGGTTGCTGGAGGGGCCCCAGTACAACACGCTGGATGCGACCTGGTACGGGCGGATTCCCTCGGTCAGCTCCCTGTTCCTCGGCGTGCTGGCCGTGGGTCGCGCCATGGCGCTGGAAATGGGTGAGCCGCAGTTCGCCGCGGTCTGCGAGCGCCGCCTGCAGGCGGGGCGCACCAGTTTTGTCGCCAAACTGTTCAACGGCGAGTACTTCGAACACGAACCCGACCGCACGAAACCGGACACACTGAGTCTGGACGATGGCTGCTACATCGACCAGGTCCTGGGGCAGAGCTGGGCCCACCAGGTCGGCTACGAGCGCGTGATTCCCGCCGACGAATCGCGCTCCGCCCTGCGTTCCATCTGGAAATACAGCCTGGCTCCGGATGCCGGTGCCTATCGGGAAGGGTTCAAGCGCATCCGGGGCGGCCGCTGGTACGCGATGCCGGGGGAGCCCGGGATCATCATGTGTACGTGGCCACTGAAGGACCCGGAGCGGGCCGCCATCAAGCACACCGACATGGGGCTCGGCGTGAGTGCCGAAGCCTACTTCAACGAATGCATGAACGGATTCGAGTACGAAGTGGCGGCCCACATGATCGCGGAAGGAATGGTGGACGAGGGGCTGGCCGTCACCCGCGTGATCGATCAGAGGTACTCACCTTCCCGGCGCAATCCGTGGAACGAGGTGGAATGCGGCGACCACTATTCCCGCTCCATGGCGAGCTTCGGGGTTTTCCTGACGGCCTGCGGCCTGGACTACCATGGTCCGGCCCAGACTCTCGGATTCGATCCCAAGGTGCAGCCGGAGGATTTCCGTTGCGCGGTGTTGCTGGCCGAAGGGTGGGGCACTTACCAGCAGCGCATCCGGCAGGACCGGTTCGTGGCCAATCTGACCCTGCGACACGGCCGCACGCAACTGCGACGGTTCACAGTCCATCCACACTGGGAGGACAGCGCGGTACGGGTGCATGCGAGCGCGGGCGGCTCGAGTCATGAGCTGCAGTCGAACTGCAGCGCGGGCCGGGTTGAAATCGAACTGCCGGCGTTCATGCAGTTGCTGACGGACGATCCACGTGGCCTGAGCCTGTCGGTCGAGCGGCAACCCGCGCGAGCCTCGTAAAGTCTGCCGCATGCTGATCGGCATCAATCCCTTGCTCGGGCCGGATCTTCTGGCGCATTTGCGCGCCATGGGGCATGGCGATGAGCTGGTGATCGCCGATGCGAACTTTCCGTCGTCTTCCGTGGCGCGGCGGCTGGTGCGGGCTGATGGCATATCCGCGACGCAGATGCTGGAGGCCGTCGCTTCGGTGCTGCCGCTCGATAGTTTCGTTCCGGCTGCCGTCTTCGTCATGGAGATCGTCGGCGGCGGCGGCGCTCTGGCGCCGATCACGCAAGAGTTTCGCGACATCATTGCACACCAATCGCAAGGCAAGACACCACACGTGCAGGGCATCGAGCGGTTTGCATTCTACGAGCGCGCGCGCCAGGCGTATGCGGTGGTCGCAACCGGTGAGCGACGGATCTACGGCAACGTGATCCTGAGAAAGGGCATCATCGAGGCGTAATGGTCATGAGTGCGGGCCCGCCAGCACGGCGAATCTCCCACAGTGCGTGCCAGCGCGCCTGTGTTGCAGCATTTCTGCTTTGGACCTTTGCGCAGGACTGTGCCGCGACGACTGCCGCGCCACCGGTTGACCAACCTACTCTCCATACCTCGGAGATCGGCTACGAAACCCATGGTCCCAAGCGCGCCTTCATCGAGGCGCTTGCGTCCGCGCAGAATCTTCCCACCGGCAGCAGCTACCTGGTCAGAAATCTGGACGGCGCGACCGTGGCTACGGGCGCTCCCGCAGCAAAACAGACGAAGTGGGGCCGCGACTTCTGGCTGATCGACTTCTCGCAGATCACGGCATCGGGCCGCTATCAACTCGTCGTGACCCTTGGCGCCGAAACGCTGGCCTCGAGTCCCTTCCTCATCGGCGATACGCCCCTGCTGGATGCGCAGATGTACCAGGTGGCGGTCAACCAGCTGAACGAACGCTATCCCTCGCCGATGACCGCGACGGCGCCATATTTCGGAGCCTATCTGCCGGCCAACCGCACGACCCGGGAGGATGTGGTCTATTCGAATTCGCCGGAGTCGGCTTATCCGTATCGTGAGCCGAAGGCCGGCGACGTGGTCCCCAGGATCTGGCGCGACTGTTCGAGCAACTACACGGAGGTCGAATCGGCGGGCGTCACGCTGCTGGCGCTCATGGACCTGCACGCCAAGGTCGCAACGCAGACGCATCACTTCGATCCGGCGCAGACCGCGGACCTGGTCAGGAACCTGCAGCGGGGAGTCGACTATTTCGTGTCCCTGCAGGAGTCCCATCCGGGCGATCCGCTGCGAGATGGTCGGCTGCGGCATTCGATCCTGATCAATGTGTTCGACGGGGCGTGGTGGGCTGGCAACGTACACGTCTGGCACGACACGGTGTTCGGCGCGCTGATCCTCGCCCGGGGATCCGCGGCGCTCACTGCTATCGCACGGCACACACAGGATCCGGCGGTACGCAGCTCGCTGACTCGCTCGGCCTCGGCGGGACTCGCTGCTGCAAAAGCCGCGTGGCGGAATGCGGACTTCCGTCCTTATTACCTGGGCGAGGATCTGGATACGAAGGACATTCCGGGATACGACTACAAGGGGGATCTGTGGCCCTGGACGTCCTGGCGCAAGCTTGCACGGGCGATGTATGCCGTCACCGATGCGTCATGGGACATGGGGGCAGTCGAGCAACGCAAGGAAGGGTATGCGGGCCTGCGCAGCAGGGAGCTGATCACCTTCCTGAATGCCTCGACTGCGCTCTATGGGGCCAGTGACGAGCCGCCCGCACAAAGGGCGAAATACCTGACGACCGCAAGGCGCGTCGCAGCTGAATTGATGAGTCGCCAATATGGCTCCACGCAAGCGCCGCTGGATGGTGTCGTGGGCATGTTCCACGAGTTTGCCGGTTCGAGTGGCGCCGCGCGCGACGCGTTTCTGCTGGAGTCGGCGCAGGCGGGCATGAGCCTGCTCGGCCACTATGACTTCACCTCGCTGAGCGGTTTCATCGATCTGCTGAGGCTGGCACCGGATGATCCTGATGCCGCACTGTGGCATCGCGCGGTGCGGCTCTGGTCGGTTGGCTACGAACAGGCCGCGGCGGCGCGCAATCCTCTGGGGATCGCACCGGCTACGGTCTACACCTCAACGGTGGGAGCTCAGGGGTCGCCGGCCGTCTACTGGTTCGGCAATCACCTGCACGGCGGCAATGAAATCCCCGGCCAGGCGGCGCATTCGCTGCTGGAAGTCGGGAACTATCTGAATGACGTCTCCTTCTATCCTATCGCCGTCAACAACGTTCAGTTCTACGCCGGGGTCAATGCCGGTATCGGGCCGGTGCATCAGCCTTCCTCCTTCATCAAGGGAATCGGAGCCAGGACACTCGTTGGCCCATACATGGAAGCCTCGGCTCCCGTCGGCAGTGTGGCCAACGGCTACCACGCCACGAACAGCTTCAGCCCGACCTTCTATCAGACTTACGATGACGACAAGACACTCGCGCCCGACGGTTTCGGCGACGGAGCGAGCACCGGGCAGGAATCCTGGATCCTGCACAGTCATGCCTACGTTCTTGGCGCGGTATCGGTAGAGGCGCCATTCCAACTCCAGGTGAACGCCAGATCCGGCGGCAAGGCGCTCAAGGGCGTGACCGTCAGAGTGGAATATCCCTCCAATTCCTCACTTCCCGCGCAGACCTTCACGACCGGCCCGGATGGCAGCGTCGCGATTTCCACCGCGACTCTGGGGCAGGCAGCGCAGGTGCGCCTGATCCGCAAGGGATTCCCGGACTACCTGGAGTCCGTCGCCACGCTGGGCGGCGGCAGCTACGCCTGGTCGGTGGACTATCGTGATCACTTCGCACTGTCGGTCGATGGGCTCCCAACGCATCTGGTGTCGGATACGAAGTATCCGGTCAAGGTCTCGGTGCGTGATCTGGGAGAAGTGTCCGGACCGGTCAGGCTCGAACTGCGGCTCGCGGGTCTGTCTGGTGGTCCCGCCTCGGCGCTCATCCCGGCGGCTCAGGGGCGCAAGCGCGGAGTGACGGAGCAGCGCACACGCAGCTTTGGATTCGAGACGACGAGTCTCACCGCTGGCCAAGCCTACGTGCTCCGGGTGCATGCGGTGTCGGGCGGCAGCAGCAGAGTCGTGAACGTCGCCGGCACCATCGGCAATTGAGCGCGGTTTCGCACCGCAGACCATCGCAGGAGAGATGCAAGTCATGAGCGCCGAGTTTCTGGGTCCGGACCCCGATCAACCGAAGTACCAGGTCTCCGCCCAGAGTCTGGCGCACTTCGAGGAACATGGATTCGTGATCCTGCATGACGTGCTGACGCAGCGGGAACTCGCTGAGATGGCCCGACGCATCGACGGCATCCTGGACGGTACCTATCCGGTTGATCGCAGCGCCTTCAAGGTCGGCAATGCCTCTTCGGGCGGGAAGGATGACAAGGGTCGTTTGACTCAACAGGTCATGGCAACGCAGTACCCCATCCTCGATCCGGTTATGCGCGCGTACAGTGAGCATCCGCGCCTGGAGTCCATTGCAAGTCAGCTCATGCGCAGCGATCACGCCGGTATCTTCCAGCAGCAGGCCCTGATCAAGCGCCCGGGGGAGGAGAACCCGACTCCATGGCATCAGGATGACTTCTACTTCGAAACGAATGATCCGGCGGTCACGGCGTGGATTCCCCTGGAACCGGTGAGCGAGCGCAACGGAACGCTACGGGTGGTGCCGGGCAGCCACAGGAACGCGGTTCACCGTCATCAGGCTGCGGCCGGAAACAGCGAGTTCAAGGTGGCGCAACTCGACATCCCGCAGGAGCAGACCTTTGCAATCGTCATGCCGCTCGGAGGCGTGAGTTTCCATCACAAGCGCACGCTGCACGGATCGCTGCCCAACATCGGTGATACCCGCCGAATCGCATTGGCCCAGCACTACGGGGGAGGGGACGTGGAGTTCATGCGATCCAAGTGGAAGCAGCACAAGCGGGCGGGATGAGTTCGCCACCCGAAGTCCTGGCTGCTGCACCGTCCGCCCAGACTGAACAGGTGGCGCGCAGCGGTGGCACGGGGCTGTCGGCGCGCAAGCTGCTGATCTATGCGTTTCCGGCGTTCAGTCTGTCGATCATGCTCGGTCCCGCGGGTAGCATCATCCAGGGCATCTACACCCGTGACCTGGGACTGAAGCTTGCCGACATCGCCAATCTGATTCTCATCGCCCGACTCCTGGATGCCTTCACCGATCCGTTGATCGGCTACGCATCCGATGCAACGAAGAGCGCCCGCTGGGGCAGGAAATTGTGGATCCTGGCCGGCGCCGTGATGTCCATCGTGGGTATCTCGTGGCTGTATTTTCCACCGCAGGCAGTCACTCCTCTCTACTTCTTCCTGGCCTTCGTGGCCTCGTTTCTCGGCTGGACACTGGTGGAAATACCCCATCTCGCATGGGGTACCGAGATCACCCGCACTTACGATGAGCGCTCGCGCGTGTTCTCGTACCGTTTCGGGGCAACGTTCTCCGGACTCTTCATATTCCTGGCGATCCCGCTTGTCGCCTCACTGTACAAGCATTTCGTCGACGGCCTGCCATTCGGGCAGATCTCGCTGGAGTACTCGCGGGAGACTCTGCACGTGGCCTTCTGGATCGTCGCACTGACCTTGCCGGTGGCCGTCACGCTCGCCTCGTTCTTCGTGCCCACGGGATTGGAGTCAGACCGGGGGCAGCGCCACTCGCACTCCCTGCGCAAGCTCATCTGCGTGTTCCTGGAGAACAAACCGTTCCGGGTTTTCGTACTGGTCATGTCGTTGTTCGGATTCGCGACCGGCATGCAGATGGGCATCGCCTACCTGCACTTGAGCAGCTACCTGCAGCTCGCCAACTGGGCCGCCATCATCTATGTGACCTGTCTGCCTTTCAACGTCCTGAGCACGTTCGTATGGCTCTGGGCTGCGCGGCATCTGGGCAAGCATCGCGCATTCGCCCTCGGCGGCGCAGTCAATGCCAGTCTGTTCGTCGCTCTCGGTTTCCTGTCGCCGGGGCCGTGGGCGCTGCCGGGTTACTTCATCGTGTTCGGACTGATCCAGTGGATCCAGGGTTGCTGGTACGCGCTGCCCCCCGCCATCCTGTCCGATGTCTGCGACTACAGCTCGTTCAAGACCGGCAGGGACAGCACGGCGACGTATTTCGCCGCGTATGTGTTCATCATGAAATGCACACAGGGCCTGGGTACCGGGATCGGGTTTGCGATTACCGCGGCTTACGGATTCAACCCCGCCGTCAACGAGCAGACCGCCGGTGCCGCGTTCAGTCTGAAGATGGTGATGGGATTCATTCCTGCCGTGCTGGTGTACGCGGCCTCGCTGCTCATCTTCCATTTTCCCATCACGCGTTCCAGACACGATACCATCCGCAGGAAACTCGAGCGCGCAGCGGGAACGATCGCGCGCCCGCTCAAGGGGGAGGTTTGAATGCGCCGACAGCGAAAAGGTGAGTCGAACTCACCGCATGCAGGGCAAGCTGCACGGTCAGGTGGCGCCGACGTGAGCCGGCGCGCCTTCGTCACGAGTGCGGCCGCGATCGGTGCAGCCGTGACCCCCCTCGGTGCCGCAATGGCCGGTACGGATCGATTCGGCAGGGATCGCGACTGGTCGGGCGGCGAACCCATCTCCTACCCGGATCCGGCCTGGGAAGTGAAGGATCCCCGCTTCACGGGGCGACTGGGCAATGCTCCCCTGCAGCGGCTGTGGCACGGCGTGGGCAACGATGCGGCGCTATGGTGCGAGGGGCCCGTCTGGATGGGCGACTGGAACTGCTTTCTGTGGAGCGATCTGCCCAACAACCGGGTACTGCGCTGGACGGCCGACGACGGGCACGTGAGTGTGTATCAGTCCGAGTCGAATATCAGCAACGGACACACGCGCGATAACCAGGGCAGGCTGGTTGCTGCGGAACATGACACGCGGCGCGTGCGCCGGCGCGAGCTGGACGGCACGTGGACTGTGCTGTGCGATGCCTTTGCCGGCAAGAGGCTCAACGCGCCCAACGATCTCGCCGTACATCGCGATGGCTCGATCTTCTTCTCCGATCCGGGTTACGGGATCCTGAGCCACTACGAAGGGCACAAGGCTGCCTTCGAGTTGCCGACGCGTGTGTACCGGATCGACCCTCACGGCGCCGTGACGATTGCGGCGCAAGGGCCCATGCGCCGCCCGAATGGCCTGTGCTTCTCGCCTGATTTCGCAAGGCTCTACGTGGTTGACAGCGAGATCTCGGGTGGTGCCGGCGGCCCGGCGAATATCACTGTGTTCGATGTCAAGGGCACGACACTGTCGAATCCACGGCGCTTCGCGACTTTCGAACCCGGAACATCCGACGGCATCCGTTGTGACTCGGATGGCAACGTGTGGTGCAGTTGGGGATGGGGCGGACCGGATACCAACGGCGTACGGGTCCACCATCCGGACGGAACCTTGCTGGCCTTCCTGCACACGCCTGAGATCATCGCCAACCTGTGCTTCGGTGGCCCCAAGCGCAATCGGCTGTTCATGTGCGGGAGCACGTCCATCTATTCGATTTATGTGAATGCCACCGGCCACGCGCTGGGCTGAACCGCTGGAAGCGGTGCGGCTGCCGCGGGATCTGCAAACCCGAATCGGGCCGTGACCATGAGTGCCTTCTCCCGCCCGTCGCGCGCCGGGTATCCGCTCGTGGCCTATCTGGCTGCCGCGATATTCATCTCTTACATCGATCGTACCAACATCTCGGTCGGCGCCCTGGCCATGCAGGCCGAGTTCGGCTGGAGCGAAACGCACAAGGGTGCCGTGCTCTGCGCGTTCTACATCGGATACCTGCCGGTGATGATCGCGCTCGGAGCTGTCTCGAACCGGTTTGGCGGGCGCGCAGTTCTCGGATGCGCCGTGATCTGGTGGTCCGCGTTCACCGCACTGACACCGTTCGCCGCCTTCATCTGCCTTCCGGCACTCCTGATTGCGCGAAGCGCAATAGGTTTGGGCGAGGCGGCGGTGTTCCCGGCGTCCTTCACTCTCATAGGCCGGCACATCCCGGCAGAGTACCGTTCGCGCGCGGTAACACTCGTCACCAGCAGTACGGCCCTGGGCACGGTGTTTGCGCTGTTCGTCTCGGGCTGGCTCATCCGCTTTTACGGCTGGCCGATGCCGTTTTATGCCTTTGCTGTGATCGGATGGGTCTGGGCAGTGCTGTGGTTCTGTTTTCCCCCGGCGTTGGTGCAAACGGCTCCCCCGCAGAAACCGGGGCGCGCTGCGATCCCGTGGTCGGCACTCATGCGGACCCCGTCCGTCTGGGCAATCGTTGCGGGCCACTTCTGTTACAACTGGTGCGCCTACCTGCTGATCGCCTGGATGCCAAGCTACTTCAAGAGCGCGTTCGGCGTATCAGTGGCCTCGGCAGGCATGCTTTCGGCGGCACCCTGGCTGGTCGTGTACGTGACAGCCAATCTGGCGGGGCATCTGGCCGACCACTTGGTGAGCAGGGGAGTGGCGGTGGTCACCGTGCGCAGGATGGCGCAGGTGACGGGTCTCGCCGGGGCCGCGCTCTTCCTGGTCCTGTTGCCCTTGTGCACCTCGGTAAGCACCGCTGTCGTGCTGATGTGCATGTCGACCGGAATTCTGGGCCTGTGCCAGGCTGGATTTGCCGCCAACTGCCTCGACATCGCCCCACGCCATGCCGATGTTCTCTATGGGATCAGCAATACCGTGGCGACGCTGCCCGGACTGTTCGGCGTATTCATCACCGGCTGGCTGGTGGATGAGACGGGCAGTTTTGCGGCGGCTTTCCTGGTCAGCGCCGCAATTGCGGTCTGCGGTGCGATCATCTACTGGAGGTTGGCTTCGGGGAAGCCCGAAATCCTGGCGGACGACGCCTAGTCCAGCAGTTGCGGCCCGGGACCCTTTTCACCCAGGGCATCCATCGGATTGCGCAGCGGACAGACTTTCAGCGAGAGACAGCCGCAGCCGATGCATTCGTTGAGGCTGTCGCGCAGGCGGACCAGCTTGTCGATCCGCTCGCTCAGGTTTCTCTCCCAGGCGGCTGACAGGCGCGCCCAGTCCTTGCGCGTGGGAGTGCGGTCGCTGGGGAGCTGCCGGAGGGCAGCGCGTATCGTGGCGAGGGGAACCCCGATCCGCTGCGCTACTTTGATCACCGCGATCCGGCGCAAGACATGTCGTGAATACCGGCGCTGGTTTCCGGCGGTCCGCCAGCTGCTGATCAACCCCTGTGATTCGTAGAAGTGGATGGCGGACACGGCGATGCCGCTGCGCCGAGCGAGCTCGCCGACGGACAGCTCCTTCTGTAAAGCAGCCGGTTGCGGGGTGGCAGCCATCAAATGGGGTTGACCTCAACCATCATTGAGGTTTTACCGTGTGCGTACCCGACAGGCAAGTACGAGCGGATGATGACGCCTGAGAGAATGATCGCTGCAGACGCAGACGCAGACGCACACGCAGACGCAGCTTCGACTGCGCGCGTGTGGACGGCCTCACTTATCGGCCGCTTCGCACTCCTCAGCGTTGGAGTATGGCTCTATGCAGCCGACACGCTCGTACTTGCCACCATTTCTCCGGCTGTAGTGGCTGATATCGGCGGCGTTTCGTATATCAACTGGGCAGCGGCCCTGTACGAGGTTGCTGCCATTATCTCGGGAGCTGCCGCACCGGTCATCAGCGCTCGTCATGGGACGAGACGTTTGCTGTCGTTCGCCGCCGCAACGTACGCGGTGGGCTGCCTGATCTCGGCAATCGCTCCCTCCATCGGGATGCTGATCGTCGGCAGAACGGTGCAAGGTCTGGGAGGCGGGATGTTGATGACGCTCTGCTATATCGCGATGAGCGAATGGTTCCCGCTGGAGTACTGGCCGCGCCTGTTCGGCATCGAGGCCCTCATCTGGTCCGCCGGCTCACTGCTGGGGCCTCTGGTGGGTGGTCTGTTCGTGGGTCACGCCGGCTGGCGCGCCGCCTTCTGGTTCTTCGGTGCGCAGGGGCTCGCCCTCGCACTCCTCGGCACCTTCCTGCCGGCCGACACGCCTGGTGCGGCCAGCCGGAAATCATGGCCGCGCATCCCATTAATGATGCTGGCCGGCGCGACTCTTCTGATCGCCCACAGCGGAGTCGCCCGCGGGGCAGTCTTCAGGATCTGCGAATGCGCGGCGGGGCTTGTGCTTCTGTATGGCGCAGCGAGGGTTGATCGTCGCTCGGCAATCCGGCTGCTGCCGGTGGAGCTGCTCGACTTCCGGCAACCCATCAGTTCGGGACTGATGATGATCCTGGCGCTGTCGCTGTCCTGTACCAGCTTCTGGTGTTACGGTCCGCTGATCCTGAACCTGCTGTTCGGAACGACTCCGTTACACTCCGGTTACATCCTCGCGGGCGAGTCCATGGCGTGGAGTCTCGCGACACTCATGGTGTCCCGGTGGCCAGTCATTCCGCAAGGCACGATGATTCGCGGGGGCGCCCTGATAGTGGCGGCGGGCGCGGCAGGCTTCACTTTGGCCGTCCCGGCAGGCGCGATGATCGCAATCGTAACCTGTGCGTTGCTGGAGGGCTTCGGCTTCGGGCTCCTCTGGCCCGCGATGGCGCAACGCCTTGCAGCCCTGTGTGCAGACAAAGCCCAGCGCTCTCTGGTCGCGGCGTCACAGACCACGATTCAGCGAGTGGGCTATTCCATCGGCACGGCCGCCACTGGAATTGCCGCCAACATGGCGGGACTGGCTGATAGCGTCAGCCAGGGCGGGCCAGTCGCCGTTGCAGGTGTCCGTTCGGCCTCGTACTGGGTATTCGCCGCATTCATCCCGACGCTGTGCTGGGGCGTGATCAGCGCATTCCGTTTCGCGAGCACTGGTGAACCACGGCGATAGCGCTGGCGAAGCACGACGATAGATGCCCAGCGCTTCAATCGGCGTACCTGCGCGGTTATGCTGGTCGAAGGCCAACCGAACCAGCCCACCGAAGGAGATTCCCTTGGACAGTATCAAGCCTTTGTTTACAGCCGTAGCCACCGCGAAGGGTGGCAGGAACGGGCACACTGCCGCCGAGGACGGCTCTGTGAGTGTGGATCTCTCGGTGCCCAAGGCCATGGGTGGTCCCGGTAAACCCAACACGACCACTCCCGAACATCTGTTCGCCTCGGGCTATGCGGCCTGTTTCGGTGGCGCCCTGGACTACGTGGCGTCGCAGAAAAAGAAGGACGCCAAGGGTGCTTCAGTGACCTGCAGCGTTTCCATCGGACCGCGTGATGCCGGCGGTTTCGGACTTGCCGTCAAACTTCATGTGTCGGATTCGAAGATTCCGCACGCGGAACTCGAAGCGCTGGCACGTGAGGCTCACGAGAAGATCTGCCCGTACTCGCACGCCACGCGTGGCAACGTGCCGGTCGAGGTGACAGTCGAGGGCGCCTGATTCGCGCGGCGAGACTGAAGCTACGTGTCGAAGCGCCGTCGATGGGCGCCGTGGGGCAGCGGGGCAGGGCGCAGCGGCGCTGCTTCTGCGCCGCTGCCTGCGGTTTTCGACCGCTTACTTCGATGCCACAGCGGTCTGTCTTCGGTAGGCTGCCCACGCGCGGTCGATGACGTAGGCGTGTATGTCATCGGCTTCGGCAGTGCTCAGCGCCGCCATGACCGGGACTTGCGAGGGTACGCCGAAGGCCATCATTCCCTGTTGACGATGTGATCCGCCCAGCACGATCGCATACCAGTCCCTATGCGCCTCCGGGGGCATGTAGCGCAGATCCGGTATGCCACCGTTCAACACCCAACGTCCGGCCCCGTCAAAACCCGGCGAATGGCAGTCAGTGCAGTTGTGGTCATCCGCAAGCGTTTCGCCGCGCTTGACCTGTTCGGCCGAGAAGGTCTGTTCGGGAGGCCGGGGCACCAACGGAACGTTGATCTTCGGCAGCGGAAACGGCTGTTGGCCATCGAGCCGGAATGCCAGCAGGCGCGAGGGACCGTACTTGGATGTGGCGGTCACCATCATGGTGGAGGGAGACCAGAGCCGGAACGCTCCGCCCCACCCGACCGGTACGATGACGTACTGCTGACCGTTGCGGGCATAGGTGACCGGGACCGCGTTGACGGCGGAGCCGGTCTGCGCTGACCAGAGCTTCTTGCCAGTGTCGGCCGCGTAGGCGGCAAATTCTCCGGTTCCCTGACCGTGGAACACGAGATTGCCGGCCGTGGAGAGGGCACCTCCGTTGATGATCAACGGGTACTCAACACTCCATCGCGAGGCCTGTTTGTTCGGATCCCATGCCAGCAGCCGGCCGACCATGGGCAGTGCGTCGCCCAGGCTGGCCGGCGCGACACCGCGGCGTCGGTCCATGATCGGGATGTACATGAGGCCCGTGACCGGACTGAAGCTCATCGGCCACCAGTTGCGGACTCCGAAGCAATGACCGCCGCAGTCCTCGACACCATTGACGACGACCCCCGGGTAGTCCATCCGCGGACCGATCCACTCCTGCTTGACGAGTGGCTGCTCGCTGATCAATTCGCCGGTTGCCGCATCGAGTACATAGAACGTGCCGTTGCGCGCCGAACTCATGGCCACGTGCCGATGGCGGCCGGCTATCTCGATATCGGCCAATACGATGTGGAAATTCTCCGTCTGGCGCTGAGGCGTGCTGGTTTGGTGATGCCAGGCGTACTCGCCCGTGTCCGCATGCACCGCGACGATGCACCCGGAGAACAGCTTCGCCCCGCCACCCATGACCTGGCCATCCGAGGCGCCGCCGCGAAACGCCTTCGAAGTACCAAAGAGCAACAATCCGGTCTTCGCGTCGTAGGTGATCGGGTCCCAGACCGAGCCGCCACCTTGGCGCCACCACTCCGGTCCGGTCCAGGTTTTCGCCGCCATCTCGAGCGCCTGGTTCTCCAATCCCAGCGCGGGATTCCCGGGCACCGTCCAGAATCGCCACAGCAACTTGCCGGTGACCGCATCGAAGGCGGCGATGGAACCCCGGACCTGCTCATCCGAGCCGCTGTGCCCGATGAAGACCCTCCCGGCCGCCACGCGCGGGGCACCCGAAATCCCGTTCAGAGTGGGATCGACCACCGGGGCAGCCCACAGCTGCTTGCCGGAGCCGGCATCGATGGCTATCAGTCGCCCATCGCCGGTGCCGACGTAGACCTTGCCCTGCCAGACCGCAACACCGCGATTGACCCTCGAGACGGAGGAGTTTCCCATCGAGAAGTCCAGTCGCACGTGCGGATCGAAGCTCCAAAGGGTACTTCCGCTGGCTGCATCGATCGCGCGCACGATCGATCGCGGTGCGCTGATGTAGATCGTCCCGTCCACCACCAGTGGCTCGGCGGCCAAACCCATCGGATCGTCCATCTCGGCTATCCATGCCAGCCCGAGCCTCGATACGTTGTGTTCGTCGATGAGTTTGAGAGGACTGAACTGCTGCTGGTTGAAACTACCTCCCTTGACCAGCCAGTTCTCACCGGAGGTTTCCCCCAGTACCCTCTCCTGGGTGACATTGCCGGCGGTTGATTTACCGGCGGCCAGCGCCAGCGGGTGGGCGAGCAGCGCGACGAGGGCGGGAAGAAGACAGAGGGACTCGGAACGACCCATGATCGGCATCCTCATCGAAAGCGGGCCCGGCAGCGGATCCAGCGACTATAGCGTAGCGGCAATGGGAGTTCGCCGACGGTCCACTTGCATCCATGAAGTTGCGTAAATCAACCCCGCAGGACAGCACTCGCGTCATGGAGATCTGGCGGCGCGCAGTGGATGCCACGCACGACTTCCTCAGTCCGCGGGACCGGCGAGACATCGAGACCGCGGTGGCCGCCTTTCTTCCGGGCGTTTCGCTTGAGCTGGCGGTCGATGACTGCGATCGCGCTCTGGGATTCATGCTGCTCGAGGGCCACCACATGGAGGCCCTGTTCGTGGATCCGGACTTCCACGGCCAGGGTGTGGGCCGTGCGCTCGTTGACTACGCGGTCCGACGCCACCCGGGCCTGACTACCGATGTGAACGAACAGAATCGGCAGGCGCTGGGTTTCTATGAGCGCCTGGGATTTCAGCGCACCGGCCGATCCGAAACCGATGGCCAGGGGCGACCCTATCCGTTGATCCACCTGCGTTACACCGGGAATCAAGCCGGACCGTTGCCCGGGCCGTGAATTCGCTGTACCTGGAGCCGCTGGTCGCTTCACAGCGCGATCGGTATCGGTTCAGACAAGGGAGGCCCCTGGTGTGCCGATCTCTGCGTCTGGGCTGCGAAACGCACGCCTGGCGACTTCCTCTGCGAAGGTTTCTATCCCATATCCGCCCTGATACGGGTATTTAATATGAATATGCACCCATATCAGGGCTTTTATTCCAAGGAAGGATTGTGTTTTCGACGCTGAGGAATATAATAACCCCAATACGGGTAGACAGATGAGTTTAGAGTCCATATCAGGATGTTATGGGTAGATTCCCCCTACCTGCCCCGGCTGCTCGGGCTCTGACCAAGCTTGGTCGAGACCTGTCCCTCGCCCGACGGAGGCGACGGCTGTCGCAGGCCTCCCTGGCCGAGCGAAGCGGAATTGGGATCAACTCCGTGCGGCGTCTGGAGAAGGGCGGACCCACCGGCTCGATCGAGCATCTGGCCCGTGTCCTTCAAGCGCTTGGCGAAATCGAACGGCTCGAGAAGCTCCTCGACACCGGCACCGACGACGCTGGGCTCCTGATGATGGACGACAACCTCCCGGCACGCATCCGGTCTCGAAAATCGACGGGGGCACTGTGAGCGCGCAGGCGACCAGGCGCCGTGCGCGGGTGGTCATCGGCGCAAGGGCTCTCCCAGTCGGGGAACTCGACTTTGTGCGCGCTGGGCGGCGCGAGTACTCGGGGTTCGCATACGCGCCGGAGTGGCTGCGCTCGCGCGAGAACTTCGAGATCTCGCCGGATCTGCCGCTGCGCGAGGGGTTTGCGACACGGCGAGCGCCAAGCGATTTCGACTCGCCGTTTCCATTCGCGTTCGCCGACACAGCACCTGACGCGTGGGGCAGGCGTGTTATCAAGCGTGATCATGCGAAGCGGCGCGCCGGGGACCCGACCCTTGCGCCGCTGAATGAGTTCGACTATCTCGCCGCGGTCGACGACTTCAGCCGCGTGGGCGCTCTTCGGCTCCTGGGTGCGGACGGCGAGTTTCTGCGTTCCAGCGCGCATTCCCGGACACCGCAGCTCATCGATCTGGGAAGGATCGCAGCGGCGGCGCGCAGGGTCGAAGAGGGTGCCGAAAGCGCTGCGGACCTCGAATACCTGCAGGGCAAGGCCACATCCCTCGGCGGATTGCGCCCAAAGTGCACCGTTCTGGAGGAGGATGGTGCGCTGGCGATCGGCAAGTTCCCGAGCGTGAAGGATGAGCGCTCGATCGTCCGCAGCGAGATTCTTGCGCTGAGGCTCGTAGCGCATGCCGGGGCCCAGGCCGTGACCGCCCGCATCGTCACGGTCGAGGGGACTGACATTGCCGTCATTCGGCGCTTCGATCGCGCTCCCGAAGGCGCGCGTATCCCGTACCTCTCCGGCGGCTCGCTGCTTCAGGCCCGCCGCGATGAGGACCGTGCCTACACGGAGCTCGCCGATGCCATCCGCCAGATCGGCACGAACCCGACCGATGACCTGCAAGAGCTATGGCGACGATTGGTGATCAATCTATTGATCACGAACGTGGACGACCATCTGTGGAACATTGGTTTCCTGTACGCTGGCGATGGCAAGTGGCGCCTCGCCCCCGCCTTCGATGTGAATCCGTTTCCGGACAAGGCCCGCGAGTCCAAGACCTGGCTTAGCGAGGACTCCGGGCCGATCACATCGCTCAACCAGCTGCTCAGCGAGGCTTCCTATTTCGGGCTCTCGCGCGCAGAGGCCGCAGCAGTGGCTCGCAATGTCGCGATGAAGCTCGGCGAGTGGCGGCAGATCGGCGCATCGAAGGACGTGGGACTGAGCCCAGCCGAACTCGCCGAACTCGTTCCGGCGTTCGAGCATGAGGACGCGCAGGCGGCAGGAGCGCTGGCCGCCTGATGCTCCAGCCCGCATGGCTGACCATGCTCTCCCACACCGCCAACGCAGTACCCAGTCCGATAAGTGGATGGTCCTTTTGTCAGTTCGCTTTGGACCCGGAACGCCGCTGTGGCACTCGACTTCTGGCTCGACTCCCTGAAACGGTGGGCGGCGGATCGTGTGGGCTCATGTCTTGAAAGATGCTGCTGATCACCCGGCGTAACCATGCGGTTGCCATGTCCCTGTGAACCCGCTGATGCCAGAACAGCTTTATTTCCATGTGAGGAACGGAGAAAGGCAGCGGGAGGGACTGCAGCCCGTAGGTCTTGGAGTACAACACACCCAACGCGTGGGGAACCACTGCAATGAGGTCCGTTTCGGCGAGAAGCGCTGGCGCATTCGTAAAGTGGCAGATGCGAGCGCGCACTCGTCGCCCGACTTTCTTCTCGAGCACGATGCGCTCGTAATCATCCTGGCCCCGTCCCTCGTGAGTCACGACCAGGTGTTCCAGCTGACGGAACGTATCCAGGGTCAATCTGCCGCGCACGAGCGGATGTTCGCGTCTGAGCAGACAGGTCAACGGCTCCAGTCGTAACTGCTCGCTATGTATTCCTTTTCCCGTCAGGTCGGGAAAATAGCCCACCGCCAAATCTACCTCGCCTCTGGACATCAGCTCCGATAACTTCGGCGCTGCGGCGGCTACGAAACGCAATTCGCAACCGGGCGCTTCCGCCTTCAACCTGCTGAGCAGCGGGCGCATGCAGACTGCCTCACCGATATCCGCGGTGCTCAGTGTAAATGTCGTCTGGGCCTTTCTTGGATCGAACCGGCGCCCGTGCTTGACCCGTTGGTCTATCAGGTCCATGGAGGTCAGCACCGCTTCGCGGAGTCCCTCGGCGAAGGCAGTCGGCAGCAGTCCCTGCCCCGCGCGGAAGAAAAGCTCATCATTGAAGTAGCGCCGCAGCCGCGCCAACGAAGCACTTACTGCCGGCTGGCTCAAGCGCAGTCTGCGCGCGGCCCGGGAAACATTCATTTCCTCGAACAGGGCCCGCAGCACCGAGAGCAGATTCAAATCCAGATCCCGTTCCAGCATGAGCCTCCCCGGATATAAACGCAGCAGATATCATATATAAACAGAATAATCATCGTTTATGAGTATTCTTTCCACCCAAGGCTCACGCTCCCGGCAGTCGGGGACTGCCACCTGTGACTCACTTTTCCCGTCACGCAGCATTGCCGCAACATTTCAGGAGTTCGAAAGATGATCAAAGGCCGTGCACCCGACGAAGGGCTGAGTCCGGATTCGCTGCCCTGGATGGAATTTCCCCCGGGCTATCACACGGGTGGCCTGGAGTGGAAGCTGTTGCACGTGGCTCCGGAAGCCCCCTCGTGGACGGTTCTCTTCCGGGCGGTGCGCGACGTAACTGCTCGACCGCACGTGCATCACGGCCCCGCCTACGTTTACCAGTATGCGGGGGAGGTGGTCCTCAACGGGCAAACGATACGAGCGAGCGCCTTCGGCTACGAAGGGGCGGGTGCGGTTCACCCCCATACACTATTCAAGGCAGGCGCCGAGTTCCTCATGACCATGTTCGGCCCACTCGAGTTCGATGCCGAGGATGGAACCAAATACCTGATGACCTGGCTGGATGCCCAGAAGCTGTGGGCAGAGCAGACCGCGTCGGCGAACCACCGGCCGCGATTCGCAGGAGTCTGATCCCATGAGGGTGGTGTTCATCCTGAGTTCGCATGATCGATTCGGCGACACGGGCCGCAGCACGGGGACGTGGCTCGAGGAGTTGCTTCGACCCTATTACTACCTCACAGATCAAAATGCGATCGTCACAATTGCAACACCACGAGGACTGCGGGCACCGATCGATCCATTGAGCCTATCCGCGTTCGAAGCCGATCCCCTCTATCGGAGGTATCTGGACGACAGGAAGCTGCAAAATCTCCTGGCGCAAACCATCGAGCTGTCACAGGTCGTTGCGAGTGATGTCGATGCGGTCATCTTCCCCGGTGGACATGGCCCCCTCTGGGATCTGCGCCACGACCCTCATGCGATCCGCCTGATAGAGGAGTGCGCTGGAAGTGGCAAGCCAGTAGCGACGATATGCCATGCGGGCTGTGTGCTGTTAGGCGCGCGAACCCCCGATGGCAAGCCACTGGTGAGTGGCCGCCCGGTAACCGCGTTCAGCGATAGTGAAGAGCGCGTGGCGGGATTCGACCGGGACGTGCCGTATGTTGTGGAAGAGGAGCTCCGCTCACTCGGCGCCTTGTATCTGAAAGCTGACGATTGGCAGGAACATGTGGTCCAGGACGGCTGCCTGATCTCCGGACAAAATCCGGCATCCGCATTGGCAGTCGCCAAAGCCGTGCATCGGGCTCTCAGCGCGCCATAGCCTCAAGAGGGGCGGCCGGGCGTAATCCGAATAAGAGCGAGGATCTTGGCTTGAAGTTCAGCGTTTGCAAACGGTTCATGTGCTCGGCTCCCATTCTGGTGGCCGTGCTGTGCGCAACCGCAAGCGCGGCTAGGGTCCCGGATAGCGAGTGGCCGCTGATTGGCCGCGACGCTGAGCAACATCATTATGCCGCGCTGAACGCCATTAACGACAAGAACGTTGACCGACTGGGTCTTCTGTGGTCTGCGGAAATTCCGACCAGGGACGGGTTGGTCGGTGTGCCGCTGGTGATGGACGGCGTCGTCTATCAAAGCGGCGCAATGTCCCGCATCTATGCGAATGATGTTCGAACGGGAAAGTCGCTATGGACATTCGATCCGCAGGTCAGGCCGCGCGCGGGGCAGATCGTTTCCTACTGGGGAGGGCGCGTAAATCGCGGTCTCGCGCTGTGGGAGGACCGCGTCATCGTAGGTACCGGGGACTGCCGGCTGGTCGCGATAGATCGCCATAAGGGTACGAAGATCTGGGACGTCCAGGCATGTGACTCCTCGCTGGGCTATACGATTACGGGTGCTCCACGTGTCGGAGGCGGAAAGATCTTCATCGGTAATGCAAATGCTGACACCGGCGCGAACCGCGGCTATGCGGACGCGTACGACGGGCGGACTGGCAAACTTCTCTGGCGTTTCTACACGGTGCCGGGAGACCCGGCCAAGGGCTTCGAGAGCGAAGCTCTGGCGAACGCCGCCAAGACCTGGGGAAAGGACTATTGGAAGCGCTCGGGGGGCGGATCTGTCTGGGATGCGATCACGTTCGATTCGAAGTTGAATCAAGTCTACATCGGAACCGATGGAGCGTCCCCGGCCAGCCCGGAAGATCGCGGCGCGGGCGCGGGTGATGAGCTCTACACCACCAGCATCATCGCACTCGATGCCGAGAGCGGTAAATACCTCTGGCATTTTCAAACAACCCCACACGACGGCTGGAACTACGATGCCACCATGCACATCATGGTGAGCGAGCTTGCGATCAACGGGTCCAGGCATCGTGTGGTGATGGAGGCGCCGAAGAACGGATTCTTTTACGTTCTTGACGCTCGCTCGGGAAAGCTCCTGACGGTGAACAACTTCGTGCCGGTGACGTGGGCCAGCAGCGTGGACCTCGCCACAGGACGGCCGCGCGTGCGTCCCGAAGCAGAGTGGTGGCATCGGTCCAGTCCCACTGAGATTGTACCGTCGGTGCTGGGCGCACATGGTTGGCAACCAATGAGCTTCAGCGAGCTGACCCACTTGGTGTACATCCCGACCAGCGAGCAACCGATGACGCTGACGAGGGGAACGGGTACCGAAGCGGTTGGCGGTGCCGATGCCAGCCTATACATCGCGCGGGGCTCCTCTCAATTCAAAGGTGGGTTGGTCGCCTATGATCCGGTGAAGGCCCAGGTGGTGTGGCGACATGATGTGGGTTTTCCCCAGAACGGTGGCGTCTTATCGACGGCAGGAAACCTGGTATTCCAGGGCACCAGTGACGGGTTCTTTCGGGCCTACGAGGCCTCCGGCGGACGTCCGCTCTGGCAGTTCCAGGCGGACGGAGGTTTCTACGCAGCACCGATCACGATCCAGGTTGACGGCCGCCAAGTTGTATTGATTCCGAGCGGCTCAGGGACGGCCTCCTCTGTCTTCACCTATTCCCGTATGGGCGGGATGACCCGCGGGCCTTCGAGGCTTCTGGCCTTTGCGCTGGACGGGCAGGCGCATCTGCCTCCGGCGGCACCCCACAGCCCGTTGATGTCAAAGCCGCTATTGCCACGACCCGATCCTGCGATCGCGGAGAAGGGCAAAGATGCCTATTACTCCTCCGGCTGCGAGCTCTGTCACGGGTTTGACGCGATCGGCCCGGAAGGCGGAAGTATCCCCGATTTGCGCAAATCCCAAGCGTTTGCATCCGATCAACTGGCTGCCATCGTGATCGGAGGCATGCGTGCGGAGAAAGGAATGCCTTCATTTGCCGGCAAAGTGACTCCCGAGCAGCTGAACCAGATTCGAGCGTACGTAGCGGAACAGGCATGGAACGCCTACTCGCAGAAAAACGCACCGTGATGACAGAGATCACCGGGTCGCATCGCTCACGGCGCTAGAGCCTTGCGCAAGGGCGCGAGCACAAAGACTCAAGAGGAGAAACACGTGAAGAGTGCATCGGCAGGGTTTCGCATTTCACCAGCCCGGCTCGTCCTTTGCGCGCTCGCCACATCGTATCTGAATCCATCTCCGGCGGCGGATACGGCAGAGTCCGCTGAAACGGGCGCCGGCAACCTGGAGGAAGTGATCGTCACCGCCACGAAGCGGCCAGAGACGATTTCAAGGGTACCCATCAGCATACAGGCTTATTCGGAACAAGCCCTCGCTCAGTCAGGGATAAAATCCGTGAGCGACCTGGCTGCCTTCACCCCTGGTGTCGAATTTGACACTGCTGGCTCCTATGGGTCAGGCACACTCATCAACATCGCGATACGAGGTGTCAATTCGACGATCGGTGCATCGCCCGTGGGCATGTACATTGATGAGACGCCCATCCAGACCCGCGTATCCGGTGTTTCCTTCTTCGGCAACCCGCTACCACTGCTGTTTGACGTTGCCCGGGTCGAGGTCGATCGGGGCCCGCAGGGTACCTTGTTCGGAGCAGGAGCAGAAGGAGGAGCGATTCGCTTTATTGGCGCAGATCCGGATGTGAGAACGTATTCCGGGATCGGCCGCGCGGAGGGGGCCTACACCGAATTCGGAGCACCCAGCTTCGAAACCGGCGCCGCCTGGGGAGGGCCGTTGGTACAGGATGTCCTGGGTTTCCGGGTCAGTGCGTGGTACCGGGACGACGGTGGATTCACAAATCGCATCGATCCCTTCACCGGAGCCGATGTCGCGCCGAATGACAATCGGCAGCACTCGGCCGTCATCCGGGCAGCGCTGGCGTACAAACCCAACGACGAGCTTACCCTGAGCCCCACGATCACCTGGCAGCAGGTGAGCTCGAACAGTCAGACGCTGTTCTGGGGTGAGTTCTCCGACCCGTCCAAGGGGGAACTCAACTATGGGAATCTGCTCAGCCAGCCGAGCTATGACCGGTTCGTGCTCCCGTCGTTGAAGATCACCGCGAATCTCGGGAACTTGTCATTTACTTCCGTATCCTCCTATTTCACACGGGACGCTCACGTCCTCAGCGACAATACGAGCTACACGGGCGCGCTGTGGGGCTCTTTTGGCTTCTCGTATGGGAACCCCAAGGGGCCAGAGTATGCGGCCTCGTACGCTGATGCGGCCCCAGCACCATCCAGTACGTCGGTAAGGCAGATCAGCCAGGAGCTCCGATTGGCGTCGAATGACGTTGACGCGAGACTTGCCTGGACGGCAGGGCTGTTTTTCTCGAGAAATACACAGACA
>Ga0335083_10002186_pt1 | contig 26057 bp, 17 predicted proteins | sample Lox_Sample_42_FD_206716 | JGI IMG/M metagenome (GOLD analysis project Ga0335083, IMG submission 206716) | Soil microbial communities from Loxahatchee National Wildlife Refuge, Florida, United States - Lox_Sample_4.2 | ecosystem: Environmental > Terrestrial > Soil > Wetlands | place: USA...
CACGATGCGCGCGGCGATCGCGAAGCCGCCGATGTGATCGAACGCGTTGACGCGCACGCGCGCGCTGCCGAGATCGAGGCTGAGATCGAGCGCGCCGTTCGGCAATCCGGCGCAGCACGCCGCGAGCTCGGCGTCGTCGACGTGTGCCTCGAGCGTCTCGAGCTTGCCGGCGACGCGCGCGCGAGGCGGCTGCCCGGTCGACACGAACACGTCCGACGCGCCGCGCTCGACGCCGATCGCGACGGCCGGCGCGAGCACGCGCGCGATGCGGCGCCGGCGATCGTCGTCGGGCACCGCGATCACGGGCGTCGACGTGCGCGCGACCTCGCGCTCGACTTCCACCTCGGGCGCCGGCGCGGTGGCGGCGGGTGCGGGGGCCGGCGTCGCCGCCGGCGCCGGCGCGGGTGCCCTCGCGGGCGCGCCCTTCTTCGCGGTCACCTTGAGCCCGCTCGCGCTGCGCTCGATCGTCGTCACGTACACCGTGCGCTCGATCGTGATCGGCACCATCAGCGGGCCGGCGGCGAGCTCGGCATCCTTGCCGGCGACGTATGGCTGGACGAGCTCGTCGAGCATCGTCGCCTCGATCGGCGGCATCGCCATCGCCTCGAGCTGGCCGCGGCGGCGCAGGTTCGGCACCTTGCCGGTCTCGAGCACGATCGCATCGGCGTCGCGCAACGTCATCACGCGGAGGAGCGACTCGATCGCCGACATGGATCCGATCGTAGCAAGCTGCGAGCCCGCGGTCCGACGCGCAACGCCGCGATCGCGCACGCATGCCCACGCCGGCGCGTGCCATTCTGGCGCTAGTCGTGACGAAGTGCGCCGACGAGGCGCTGGATCTGGGCCGGCGACGGATAATGCACGCGCGGGTCGTGCTGCCACCACGGCGTGCCCGGGGCGTGGACCACGTGCTGCTGCGGCGCCGCGATCGCGGGTTCGTCGCAGCCGGTCTGGGGCGCGAAGCCCATGCGCTGGTCCGCGATGTCGAACGTCGTGACGTAGGCGTGCAGCACCGAGTCGCCGAACAAGCTGATCGAGAACGAGCCGCCGGTGAGCTCCGAGCTGTCCGCGAACGTGAAGCACCATTCGCCGCCGCCCATGTCCATCAGGTACGACCGCGTCGCCGGCAGATCGACCGGCGGCGAGGTTCCGCTCGTGATGCCGGGGAACGCGACCTCGATCGGCGGCAGCATCGCGTCGAGCTGCGCGCCGGTCATGCTCGTCGTCACGCATCCGTTGTCGGCGAGCGACTGGCTGCCGAACGCGGTGGTGAACCCGGGCGTGGCCTCGATCGCGCTGGTCAGCGCGCCGAGCGGCGCGCTCGGAATGAACGCGATGCTCGTGCCGGTGTCGACGATCGTCGGGCCGAACGCGGTCGTGCTCTGGTGCAGGCTGACGCCGGCGACGCCGAGGTCGGCGACCTCGACGCCGTAGAACGGCAGCCCGCCGGTGAGCGGCGTGACCGCCTGCGGCCCGGCTTGCTTCGACGCGTCGTAGCCGCCGAGCCACATCGTGCCGCCATCGGGGCACAGCTGGAACGCGATCTCGGCGGTCGTGCCGGCGGCGAAGGCGGCGGTGAGGTACGAGGTCGTGCCGGTGAGCAGCGCGCCGTCGGGACCGAGCCCGAGGATGCCTTGATACTCGGCGGTGCCGTCGCCCGTGAAGTCGCGGAAGAAGTTGTTCGAGCTCGTGATCGCGCCGAGCTTCACGGCGACCGCCGGGCCGTCGCCGAGCGCGGGCGAGTCTTGATAGATCTCGCCGGTCCAGCCGCTGCCATCGGCGTACTGCGCCGACGCGGTCTGGTGCTGGTCGACCGCGCCGTTGCCGGGCGCGTAGAGCGGCGTCACGCCGCAGTTCGTGCACGTCGTCGACGCGACGCCGAGCGTCGTCGAGCCGGTGTCGAGGATGACATCGAAGTGCTGCGCGCCGAACGCGAGCGGGCCGGTGTACGCCAGCCCGCCGATGCTCGTCAGCGCGATCGCGACCGGCGTGCCCGCCGGCAGCTGCGGCTCGGCCGCGTACGGCGCATCGGCGGCGGCGTCCGGCCGCGGCGGCGGCGCGTCGGGCGAGCGCGCATCCGGCTGCTCGTGGGTGCTGTTGTTGTTGCAAGCAGCGCCGAACGAGACGACGCCGACGACAAACCCTGCGACGCGAATCCCCATGCCGCGGACGGTGGCACGCAGCCGCGCCGGGCCAGAAGCGCAGCCGTCTTAGATCCGGTGACACGCTGATGCGTCGAGGCCGCCACCGCCTGTCATCGATCGGTAACCGACGGCAAACGGCTCGCCGCGGCTCGCCTACGCCAGCTCGCCGTGGGTGATCGCGCCGTGCGTGTAGCTCGGCGCGAGCCCGGGCGCGAGCACGTGCGGCACGAGCTCGGACGACGGGAAGTGCTGCGGCAGCTCCGGCCGATCGGGGACGGAATCTGCCAGCGTTTTCTCGAGCACCATCGACGTGTACTGGTCGAGCGTGCCGTCGCGGGTGTTCGCGTTGAGGATGACCTCGACGCCGGCATCGCGCGCGTGACGCGCGACGCCGCGGATGTGGCTCGTGCCCGGCGCGTACGCGTCGACGCAGATGCCGTTCTCGCTGATCGTCCACGCGCCGCGCTCGGTGACGACGACGAGCGAGTGATTGCCCCAGGTGTGGCCGGGCGTGCGCACGATCGCGAAGCCGCCGCCGATCGCGTAATCGCCGTCGAGCGCGACGATGCGATCGGCAGGCACGCCCTCGAGGCACTGCGGGATGTACCACTCGACCTGCAGCGGATGCAGGCCACCCGCGAACACGTCGAGCTCGGCGCGCTGCACGAGCAGCTTCGCGTTCGGGAGCAGCGCGCCCGGCGCGAGCAGGCCGCGCACGTCCTGGACGTGCAGGTGATCGAACGTGACGTAGTCGATCGTCTCGGGCGCGACGCGCCACGCCGCGAGCGCGGTCGCGATCGTCTGGTGCATCGTCGACAGCATCTTGCGCGCGACGCTGCCGTACTTCGCTTCGAGTCGCGCGAAGTAGGGCGCGGCCGCCGAGCGCTCGGGATCGGTCGGGTTGACGAGGATCGTGACGACGCGCCCGCGCGACTCGACCTGCACGAGCTGCATGCGGTTGCGCATGAACACGTACGGCGCGGGCGAGCGCGCGACGCCGGCGAGCCCGTAGCGGGTCGGATACGGAAACGTCGCGAGATCGGCGGTGCGCACGCAGCGCGCCGCGCCGCCGGCGAGGATCTTGTCGCGCAGCGCGCGCCCGGCCCGCCGCACGGCCGCGAGCCGCTCGCCCGCGCCGCGCACGGCCCATGCCGCGTCGAGCTCGGGGAGCCGCACGAGGTCGTCGGTCACCGCGCCACGGTAACACGGCGCACGAAGTGGGCGGTCTGGACGAAGCAGTCCTCGCGTCCGGGCGCGTAGCGCTGCGTGACGAAGACCGCGCCCGTGGACCGATCCCACCAGGCGTTCGCGTCCATCAAAGACCAAGCGCCACACCCGTCGGGGAGGCGGGTCGTCGGTGCGAGTCGGTCGCGCATCACCACGCGGTTCGTCGCGGGATCGACGATGCGGATCGCTTCGCCGTCGAGCTCGGCGTGGAGCGAATCGAGCGCGCGGTAACCGCCCTCGTGCAACCGCTTCTGGATCGCCGCCGTGCGGCGCGCGATCTCGGGCGCGAGCTGGGCGGCATGATCGAGATCGAAGTCGTCGGGAGCCAGCACGGCGAGATCGGCCCGCTGCGCGGTCGCGACGTCGATCAGCTCGATCGAGACGCCCGGCGCGCCGCGGCCGGGGTCCGGCGGGACGATCTTGTTCGCGATCGTCTTGCCATCGGCGGAAATTGCGGGGAAACCGTCGTCGCGATCGCACCTCGGCGCCGTCTCGGGCGGTGCCACGCAGGCGGGATCGAGCACCGGTGCGCGCGTCGTCAGCGGCGGCGGCGATGCCGGCACGCCGGTCGGAGAGCTGCACGCGCACACGGCGCAGGCCAGCTCGCGCAGCCGCCGCACGACCGTCACTTCACGACCGTAACACGGCGCACGAACCCCACGCCGGCGTCGGAGCAAGGCGGTGCATCGCGCACCGGCGGGCCAGCCGCAAGTCCGCGCCGCACCTGGGCTCGTAGCTGCCCAGACGCAGTGGAACGCGTGGTAACGTGCCCTGGCGAATGGCCGTCGACGACCTGCGTTCAGGCACCTGGGTCACCTACGTCGGTGGACGAGCCTCGAGTGCGCGGCTCAGACGTGTTCGCATCGAGGTGACGAGCGGTCCCGATGCCGGCCTCGTGCGCGACATCGAGGCGCAGGTCATCCGCATCGGCGCGCGGCGCGGCAACGACGTCCAGCTGTCCGACTCGAAGGTGTCGGGCCTGCACTGCGAGATTCGCCTGGACGACCGCGGCTACCGCCTGCGCGATCTCGATTCGACGAACGGCACGTACGTGTCGAGCCTGCGCGTCAACGACGTCTACATCACGCCCGGCGCGCAGATCGCGCTCGGCGGGACGCGCATGAAGTTCGAGCCGCTCGGCGACTCGGTCGAGATCGAGCTCGCCGATACCGACAAGTTCGGGTCGATGATCGGCCGCTCGGTCAAGATGCGCGAACTGTTCGCGCGGCTCGAGAAGCTCGCGCGCAGCGACGCGACCGTGCTCGTCACCGGCGAGACCGGTGCGGGCAAGGAGCTCGTCGCCGAGGCGCTGCACGACGGCTCGCCGCGCGCGCAAGGCCCGTTCGTCGTGCTCGACTGCGGCTCGATCCCGCCGAACCTGATCGAGAGCGAGCTGTTCGGTCACGAGCGCGGTGCGTTCACCGGCGCGACCGCGTCGTACGCCGGCGCGTTCGAGCGCGCGCACGGCGGCACGGTGTTCCTCGACGAGATCGGCGAGTTGCCGCTCGCGATGCAGCCCAAGCTCCTGCGCGTGCTCGAGCGCAAGGAGGTGCGGCGGGTCGGCGGCGCGAAGACGATCGAGGTCGACGTGCGCATCGTCGCGGCGACGAATCGCGACCTCGGCGTCGAGGTCAACCGCGGCCGGTTCCGCGAAGACCTCTACTACCGGCTCGCGGTCGCACGCGTGCACGTGCCGCCGCTGCGCGAGCGCCGCGACGACCTGCCGCTGCTCATCGAGCACATCCTCGCGACCACGCCCGGCGGCGAGACCGCGCACATCGCGCAAGAGACGATCGACCTGATGATGAAGCACGACTGGCCGGGCAACGTGCGCGAGCTGCGCAACGTGATCGAGCGCGCGGTCCTGCTCGCCGAGTCGCCCGAGAACGAAGACGCGCTGCGTCGTGCCCCGGCCGCCGCGACGCGCGCCGAGCCGTCGATCACGGTCACGCCGTCGCAGACCGCGACGTCGTCGGACGCGTCGATGACCGTGCCGGTCGACGTCGGCATCCCGTTCAAGCTGGCCAAGCAGAACGTCATCAGCGAGTTCGAGAAGCGCTACATCTCGCGGCTGCTCGCGCAGCACGACGGCAACATCTCCGCCGCCGCGCGCGCGGCCGGGATCGACCGCATGTCGATCCACAAGATGCTGCACCGGCTGGGGCTCGCGAATCCCGGCCGCGACTAGCAAGCGAGCAAGCGAGCGAGCGCCCGAGCGACGGAGCGCGAATTCGCACGGGCGGCAGCGCTCGCACGACCCGCGCGCACACTCCCGAGCGCCCACGTCACACGCACCGTGACCGGCGTCGCGGCACGGAAGCCGCATTGACCACGGTGGTGATCCAGGCTGCAGAGCTTTACTCGCTTCGGACTTCTGCGCGGTCTCCGCTCGAGACCGACGCGGTTCACGTCGATTGGACGCTCGCGCTCGCCGGCGGCGAGGGCGTCCGGCTTGCCGAGTACGTACAGCGCCGGTTCGGACGCCGGATCCCCAAGCAGTACTGCGCGCTGCTCGGAGAGCGCTCGATGCTCGAGCACACGCTCGATCGCTTGAATCATCTGACGCCGCCGTCGCGGACCTTGACGGTGATCGGCACGACGCACGCCGAGCTCGCGATGCCGCAGCTCGCGGGTCGGTGCGAACACGTGTTTCGCCAGCCATCGTCGCGCGACACCGGGCTCGCGCTGTACGTCGCGCTCGCGATGATCAAGCGATGGACGCCGAACGCGATCGTGACGGTGACGCCCACCGACCACTACGTCGCACCGGCCGCGATGTACATCGAGCAGATGCGCGCGGCGCGCGGAGTGGCGGCGCGCATGCGCGACCGCGTGGTCGTGCTCGGTGCGCAGCCGACCGAGCCGGATCCCGAGCTCGGCTATCTCACGCTCGGCGACCTGCTGGTGGAGCTGCCCGAGGTGTGCGAGCTGGTGAATTTCGTCGAAAAGCCGTCGGTGAAGCTCGCGAGCGAGCTGATCGGCGACGGCGCGCTGTGGAACACGATGGTCATCTGCAGCACCGTCGACGCGCTGTGGGAGCTCGGCCGCGACGCCGAGCCGCGCATGATCGACATCCTCGACGCGTTCGTGCCGCTGGTCGGCACGCCGGACGAGGAAGATGCGATCGAGTACATCTACCGCGCGTTTCTGCCGGTCAGCTTCTCGCGCGATATCGTCGAGCGCGCACCCGAGCGGCTGTGCGCGATGGAGCTCTCGGGCGTCGAGTGGAGCGACTGGGGTCGGCCCGAGCGCATCGAGACCGTGCTCGCGCTTCGTCGCTCGCGCGCGCTCGTTCCCGGACGCGCACTCGCACCCTAGCTCTGCATGCGCCGCGACGTCTGGCCCGGCAAGCCGTACCCGTTCGGCGCGACGTTCGACGGTTCGGGCACGAACTTCGCCGTGTACTCGAGCCTCGCCGAACGCGTCGAGCTGTGTCTGTTCGGTGGTAACTCCGCATCGCATCGCGATGCTGCGCGCCCCGGCGAAGCCGGGGCTTTCGAGCACGCGGGTCGCGAGGAGCGCGTCCGGCTCGTCGCTGGCATCGGCCACATCTGGCACGCGTACTTGCCCGGGATCGGGCCGGGCACCCGCTACGGCTTTCGCGTGCACGGGCCGTGGGATCCGGCGCGCGGCCTGCGCTGCAATCCGGCCAAGCTGCTTTCGGATCCGTACGCGCGTGCGCTGACTCGCGGCGTGAAGTGGACGCCCGCGCTGTTCGCGTATGGAGGTGCCGACGCGTTCGGCCCGCCGTCGCGCGAGGACTCGGCACCCGCGACGTTTCGCTCGGTGGTCGCGCAGCCGTTCTTCGACTGGGGCAACGACCGCCGGCTCGAGATCCCGTGGAACGAGACCGTGATCTACGAGTGCCACGTCAAGGGCACGACGATGCGCCACCCCGACGTGCCGCTCGCGCAGCGCGGTACGTACGCGGGGCTCGCGCACCGCGCCGTGATCGAGCACCTGCAGCGGCTCGGCGTGACCGCGGTCGAGCTCCTGCCGGTGCACGCGTTCGTGCACGACGGGTTCCTGCTCGAGCGCGGGTTGCGCAACTACTGGGGCTACAACTCGATCGGCTACTTCGCGCCGCATCCCGAGTACGCGAGCGCACGTGTCGAGGCCGACGCGGTCGCCGAGTTCAAGCAGATGGTGCGCGCGCTGCACCGCGCGAACATCGAGGTCATCCTCGACGTCGTCTACAACCACACGGCCGAGGGCAACCACCAGGGCCCGACGTTCTCGCTGCGCGGGTTCGACAACCCGGCGTACTTCCGGCTCGTCGCCGATCAGCCGGGCTACTACATGGACTACACGGGCACCGGGAACACGCTGAACATGCGGCACCCGGCGGTGCTGCAGCTCGTCATGGACTCGCTGCGCTACTGGGTCGAGGAGATGCACGTCGACGGGTTTCGCTTCGACCTCGCGGCGGCGCTCGCACGCGGGCTGCACGAGGTCGATCGGCTCGCCGCGTTCTTCGATCTGATCCAGCAGGACCCGATCGTGTCGCGCGTGAAGCTGATCGCCGAGCCGTGGGACGTCGGCGAGGGCGGGTACCAGGTCGGCAATTTTCCGCCGCTGTGGTCGGAGTGGAACGGTAAGTACCGCGACTGGATCCGCGACTACTGGCGCGGGCAGCCCGGCTCGCTGCCCGAGCTCGGCCAGCGCCTGACCGGCTCGAGCGACCTGTATCGCCAGAGCGGGCGGGTTCCGCACGCGAGCATCAACTTCGCGACCGCGCACGACGGCTTCACGCTGCGCGACCTCGTCTCGTACGACCAGCCGCACAACGAAGCGAACGGCGAGGGTAACCGCGACGGCGAGCGCCACAATCGCTCGTGGAACTGCGGTGTCGAGGGTGAGACCGAAGATCTCGACGTCCGCGAGCTGCGCGCGCGCCAGCAGCGCAACTTGCTCGCGACGCTGTTCCTGTCGCAGGGCGTGCCGATGCTGCTCGGCGGCGACGAGCTCGGCCGCACCCAGCGCGGCAACAACAACGCGTACTGCCAGGACAACGAGCTGTCGTGGATCGACTGGAACAGCGAGGATGCGGAGTTGCTCGCGTACGTGCAGCGGCTCGCGCAGCTGCGGCGCGAGCACCCGGTGTTTCGCCGGCGCGGCTGGTTTCAGGGCAAGCCGATCCGCTACGCGCGCGGCGAGACGCTGCCCGACATCGCGTGGCTGACGCCCGACGGCGACGAGATGACCGACGAGGCGTGGGCATCGCAGACCGCGCGCTCGCTGCAGGTGTTCTTGAACGGCACCGACTTCTTGCCCGACCCGCACGGCGAGACCGTCATCGACGACACGTTCCTGATCGTGTTCCACGCCGACTCCGAGGACCGAGCGTTCGTGTTGCCCGCCGTGCGGTTCGGCGCGACCTGGCGGCGCGTGTTCGATACGGCGGGCGGCTTCGCAGGCGAAGGCGGTGGCGAGCGCTACGCGGCGGGAGCGCCCGTGCCGGTGCTCGCGCGATCGCTGTGGCTGCTGCGCCGGGAGGCACCCTAGTGAGCGCCGCGAACGCGATCGCCGGGCGCGCTCCGCGTGCGACGTACCGGCTGCAGCTGCGGCCCGGCTTCGGGTTTCGCGAGGTCGCGGCCGCGGTGCCATACCTGGCCAGCCTCGGCGTGAGTCACCTGTACCTGTCGCCGATCTTCGAGGCGGTCGAGGGCTCGCGCCACGGTTACGATTGCGTCGATCCGGAGCACGTGCGTGCCGCGCTCGGCGGCGAGAGCGGGCTCGCCGAGCTGATCGCGGCGGTCCATGCGGCGGGCCTCGCGATCCTGCTCGACATCGTGCCGAATCACCTGTCGATCGCGAGCCGCAAGAACCGATGGTGGTTCGATGTGCTCGAGAACGGGCCGGCGAGCGCGTATGCCCACTTCTTCGACGTCGACTGGCAGGGCGACACGCGCGTGCTGCTGCCGATCCTCGGCGAGCGCTACGGGCGCGCGCTTGCGAGCGGCGCGCTCGCGGTCGTGCGCGATGGCTTCGGCTACGCGATCCGCGCCGGCGACGCACGCCTCCCGATCGCGCCGCGCGCGCTCGGGCTCGTGATCCGGCGCGCCGGCGAGCAGGCCGGGCTCGACGAGCTCGCGTTCGTCGGCGACGCGCTCGCCGCGCTGCCGGCGCCGGCGTATCGCGACGTCGCGGCGCGCAAGAAGCGGCACCGCGACAAGACCGTGCTCGCGCACCGGCTGTCCGCGCTGTCGGCGGACTCCACGTGCGCGCGCGCGATCGACCAGGCGCTCGCCGCGGTGAACGCCGATCCGGCCGAGCTCGACGCGATCCTCGAGGCCCAGGAATATCGGCTCGCGCACTGGAGCGTCGCGGGCGCGCAGCTGTCATACCGCCGCTTCTTCGACATCGCGACGCTCGTCGCGATCCGGACCGAGGACCTCGACGTGTTCGAGGCCACGCACGCGCGCCTGCTCGCGCTTGTCGACAACGGTGCGATCGACGGCCTGCGCGTCGATCACGTCGACGGCCTGCGCGATCCCGCAATGTATCTCGCGCGGCTGCGCGAGCGCGCACCGCACGCGTGGATCGTCGTCGAGAAGATCTTGTGCGCCGGCGAGGCGCTGCCCGCAGCGTGGGCGGCCGACGGCACGACCGGCTACGAGTTCATGGAACGAGTCGGTGGCTTGCTCGTCGATCCGGACGGCGAGCGCGCGCTCACGCTGGTGTTCGAGGACATGACGGGCGAGCCGTGGGATCCGGGCGCGGCGAGCCGGCGCGCGCGCCTCGAGGTCACCGGCGACGCGCTCCACAGCGAGCTCGCGTGGCTGACCGAGCTCGCGGTCCGCGCGTGCAACGCGACGCCGGCGTGCCGTGACTACACGCGCGGCGAGATCGAGACCGCGCTCGCCGAGATCCTCGCCGGCTATCCGGTCTATCGCACGTACGGCACGACGGAGCGGGGCGCCGAGATGGCCGAGGTCGACCGCGTGCGGATCGCGGCGGCCGTCGCGGCGGCCAAGGACGCGCGCCCCGAGCTCGATCGCGATCTGCTCGCGTTCCTCGGGGCCGCGCTCGCGTTCGAGCTCGCGAGCGCCGAGGCGATCGCGCTCGCAGAGCGCGCGCAGCAGATGTCGGGCGCGATCATCGCGAAGGGCGACGAGGACACGGTGCTCTATCGTCAGGTGCGGCTCGCATCGCGCTGCGAGGTCGGCAGCGAGCTCCGCGTGTTCGCGCGCACGCCGGCGAGCGTGCACCGCGCGCTCGCCGAGGGTCGGCCGCGCGCGCTGCTCGCGACCTCGACGCACGACAGCAAGCGCGGCGAGGACGTGCGCGCGCGCATCGCGGTCGTGTCGGAGATGCCCGACGCGTGGGCGGCCGCGGTCCGTCGGTGGAGCGCGCGCGCCGACGCGTACTGGACCGTGCCGCCGGATCGCGCGCTCGAGCTGCTGCTCTGGCAGGAGCTGGTCGGTGCGTGGCCGCTGCCGCTCGATCGCGCGCGCGCGCACGCGCGCAAGGTGGCGCGCGAGGCGCGAACGCGCACGTCGTGGCGGCGCCCCGACGAGGCCTACGAGGCTGCGCTCGATCGGTGGATCGAAGGCGTATTCGGCGATACCGATGTGATGGCCGACGTAGCGAAGCTCGCCGCGCTGCTCGCGCCCGCTGGCGATCGCAACGCGCTCGCTCAGCTCCTGATCAAGCTGTGCGCACCGGGCGTGCCCGATTTCTATCAAGGTTGCGAGTTGCGCGACGACAGCCTCGTCGATCCCGATAACCGGCGCGCGATCGATCTCGGCGACATCGGCCCGCGATGGGCCGCGCTGCGCTGGATCGCCGATGCGACGCCCGAGGCCGTCGCGGCGACCGGCGACCTCGGCACGCTCAAGCTGTGGACCATCCGGCGCGCGCTCGCGGTGCGCCGCCGCCGCCCCGCGTGCTTCGAAGGCGCGTATCGCGCGCTCGAGGCCACCGGCCCGCACGCGCATCGCGTGTTCGCGTTCGCGCGCGGCGCCGACGGGGACGAGCTCGTCGCGATCGTGCCGCGGTTGTCGCTGCACGCCGACGGATTCTGCCAGACGGTGCTCGCGCTGCCCGATCGCGCGTGGATCGACGTGCTCGGCGATCGCCGCATCGCCGGCGGTGCACGCGAGGTCGGGGACCTCCTGCGAACTTTCCCGATCGCGCTGCTCGTGCGCGCGTAGGACGCCGTAGGCGCCGGGCGCACGCCGGCCGTGGCATCGATCGTGAAACGTCATGGGGTCATGACGCCCCTATCGACACCGGAGTCGGACCTCGAGCAAGGTCTGCGTCCGCGCGCGCACACGCTGTCGTGGATGGCGTCGCTCTCGGTCGCGGCGGGCGAGCTGCGCGCGGCCGAAGGCTACCTGCTCGAGCTCCTCGCGTGGTGTGCGTTCGCCGACCGCAGCATCGTCGAGATTTCGGGCGCGCTGCTCGATTAGCGGCTCTCGCCCGCGAGCCGTTCGAGCAGCGCGCGGCGCTCGGCGTGGCGCGCCGCCATCTGCGCGCGCTGCTTGCCGACCAGCTCGGGCGGCGCCGAGCGCGGATGGCCCGCATACGCCGGTGCCGGGTCGTATTCGAGCTGCAGGGCGATGCCGGCGGCGACGTCGGAGCCGCACGCGGCGGCGGCGATCGCGAGCGCGATGTCGATCCCGGCGGTGACGCCGCCGCCGGTGATGCGATCGCGATCGATCACGACGCGCTGCTCGGTCGGGATCGCGCCGACGAGCGGGAGCAGGTCCATGAATGCCCAGTGCGTCGCGGCGCGATAACCGCGCAAGAGCCCGGCCGCGCCGAGCAGCAGCGCGCCGGTGCAAGCCGACGTGATCCAGCGCGCCGGCGTTCCGCGCAGCCACCCGAGCGTCGCGGCGTCGTTCGTCGCCGCGACCTGGCCGTAGCCGCCGGGCACGAACAGGACGTCGGCGGCGCGCACGTCGTCGAACGTCGCGGTCGGCACGATCGCGAGCCCGGACTCCGACACCGCCGGCTCGCGCGACGCCGCGACCAGGTGCACGCGCGCACCGGGCAGCCGCGACAGCACTTCGTGCGGCCCGGTGAGGTCGAGCTGCGTCAGGTTCCGGAACAGCAGCATCGCGATGTCCATGTGCGGACGATACGCGCAGCCGATGGCGCTCGCGAATCATGCAGGCTAGCTTCGACGCGTGGCAGTCCCTCCGGAGATCCGCGACGCGTACGACCCCGAGCGGTTTCGCGCCGACGGCCACCGCGTGATCGACGCGCTCGCCGACGCGCTCGCGCGCTGGCAGCGCCGCGACGGGCTCGTGCTGCCGTGGCGATCGCCGGAGGAGGCGCGCGTGATCTGGGCGCGCAAGAGCTTCGGAGGCGCCGATCTCGTCGACGATCTGCGCCGGATCGCGGCGGCGTCGACCGCGATCGCGCATCCGTGCTGCTTCGCGCATCAGGTGCCGCCGCCGCTCCCCGGCGCCGCGCTCGCCGAGCTGGTCAGCGCGATGCTCAACAACGGCATGGCCGTGTTCGAGATGGGCCCGGCGTCGGTGCCGATCGAATTCGCGGTGCTCGACTGGATGTGCGCGCGGCTCGGCTTGCCCGACGGCGCGAGCGGCGTGCTGACCTCGGGCGGCTCGCTCGGCAACCTGACCGCGCTGCTCGCGATGCGCCACGCGCGCGGCGACGGCGACGTGATCGTGTCGAGCGACGCGCACTATTCGATCGATCGCGCGGCGCACATCATCGGTGCGCGCGCGCTCGCGGCCGAGGTCGACGCGCGCCACCACTTGACCGTCGCGGCGGTCGAGCGCGCGCTCGCTTCCGCCGGCGACCGGCGCGTGATCGGCATCGTCGCGGCCGCGGGCTCGACCGCGACCGGCGCGTTCGATCCGCTCGGCGAGCTCGCCGACCTCGCGGCCGCACGCGGGCTGTGGCTGCACGTCGACGCCGCGCACGGCGGCGGCGTCGCGGTGTCCCCGAAGCACCGCGACAAGCTGCGCGGCATCGAGCGCGCCGACTCGGTCGTGTGGGACGCGCACAAGCTCCTGATGATGCCGGCCCTCGTCACCGCGGTGCTGTTCCGCCGCGGCGACGACGCGTACGGTGCGTTCGCCACCGAGGCGTCGTATCTGTTCGCGCACGGGCCACCGGCCGATCACTGGTGGGATCTCGGCACGCGCACGCTCGAATGCACGAAGCGGATGATGGCGATCGAGCTGTGGTGCGCGCTGCGCGTGCACGGCGAAGCCTGGTTCGCACAGGTGATCGACCGGCAATGCGCGCTCGCGGAGGCGCTCGCGGACCGCATCGAGGCGTCGCCCGACTTCGAGCTCGCGCTCGTGCCCGAATGCAACATCGTGTGCTTCCGCCACCGCGGCGACGGGATCACCGGCGCGAAGCTCGACGCGCACAACCGGGTGCTGCGCGAGCGCGTCGTGCACGACGGCCGCTTCTACATCGTCGGCACGCAGCTGCCGACCGGCTACTTCTTGCGCTCGACGATCATGAACCCGCTGATCGAAGAATCCGACCTCGATGCGCTGCTCGCGCATCTGCGCGAGCTATGCCGCGCGTGACGATCGACGGCGTCGCCGTCGACGTCGCCGAGGGCACGACGCTGTTCGAAGCCGGCGCGAAGCTCGCGGCCGGCATCGACACTGCATGCGTCGGCAAGGGTACGTGCGGCCTGTGCCGCGTGAAGATCGTCGCGGGCGCGGAGAATCTCAACGCGTTCACCGACGAGGAGAAGAAGCACCTCGGCAACGTGTATCACCTGACGAAGGTGCGGCTGTCGTGCCGGTGCAAGGTCGCGGGTGATGTCGCGATCGAGATCGTGCGGCGCAAGAAGTGATCAGGGCAGGCTCGTCGAGCACGGCGTGATGTCGTGCTCGTCGACCTCGCACACGACGTCCCAGGCCTTGTGCGCGGGCGGATTCTGCAGGTGCAGCGTCTGGCGTCCGACGGGCAGGCGCAGCCTCGGAACCGGGGCGCGGCCGATCTTCGTGCCCTTGAAGTAGACCTCGCCCCAGCCATTCGTCACGGCCAGGCTGATCCAGCCGTAGCGCTGCGCTTCCTTGAGCTCGAGCTTGACCTCGCGGGTCTCGCCCGCGACGAGATCGACCGTCGTCTTCTGCGTGTCGTAGCCGGCGTGCGTGATCACGAGCTCGGCGCCGGTCGCCGGCTCGAGGTCGTCGCGCGTGAACGGCGTCTCGCCGAGCACGCGCGTGCCGAGCTCCACCTGTGCGCCTGCGGGCGTGGTCACGACGTGCAGGACCGCGCGCAGCTTCTGCAGACGCGGCGCGTAGTGCATCTTGTCGGGCGTGACCGTGAGGTCGTCGTCGAACGGCCGGTAGCCGGGATGCTCGAGGTGGATGTGCACCTTCGAGTTGACCGTCAAGTGCTTCACGCTGCTGGGCGTGTGCTCGATCGTCTTCGTACCATCGGTCGACACGACCTTGCCGGTCGCGCCCTCCGGATCCGAGTAGATGTCGATCTCGCCCTCCGCGATCGTCGCCGCATCGGCGATCGCGGGCGTCGTCACGTTCTTCTCGCGCAGCAGCGACCAGCCGCCGATCGCGCCGGCCGCGAGTGCCGCCGCCGCGATGCCGATCACGAGCCCCCGCGACGACCTGCTGCCCGTGTACGTCGTGCCGCCGGCCTTCGGCGCACCCGCGGTCGCCTCGGCTTTCGGCACCTGTCCGGTCGGCGGACCGCCGACCTCGGTGCGGCGGTCGGGATCGAAGTGCGCGTCGAGCAGCTTGTGCAGGCCCGAATCCGGGCCCGGGCGCTCGTCGGGCGGAATCTCCTCGAGCCGCGACACGCCGTCGTCGCCGATCTTCCTGAACAGACCCGTCGAGTGCTCGCCCGCGCGCCCGCCAGCCCCGCCGGCCGAGGCGGTCTGGTCGCGCTCGAGCGTCTGCGTGCTCGGCGGCTTGCCGTCGGTGACGGCGGTCTTGCGCGCCACCGACTTCTCCGCCTGCGCCTGACCGAGCTGCTTGCGGATCACCTCGTCGAGGTGCATGCCCGGCCCCGACGGCGGGCGCGCCGGCAATACGCTCGCGATCGTCTCGGCGACGTCGAGCGCGGTCGCCATGATGCTCGACTCGTAGCTGAGCTCGATCAGCGAGCGCAGCACGACGGCCGGGCGCGCCGGGCGATCGATCGGCTTGCGCGCGAGCGGGCCCGCCAGGATCTCGTCGAGCCGCGACGGCAACCCGACGCGCTTCTCGCTCGCGCGCGGGATCGCCATCTTCTCGATGTTCGCGATGATGTCCTCGGCCTCGTCGCCCGGAAACAGCTTCTCGCCGGTGAACAGCTCGAACAGCACGACCGCGGCGCTGAACAGATCGCTGCGGGTGTCGAGCGTGTCGCCGCGGGTCTGCTCGGGTGACATGTAGCGCCACTTGCCCATCACCTTGCGCGCGCCCGGCCCGGCCGCCTTGTGCGGCTGCGCGGCGACCGCGATCCCGAAATCGCCGATCTTCACCTCGCCGGCGCGCGAGATCAGGATGTTCGACGGCGACACGTCGCGATGCACGACGCCGTGCTGGTGCGCGAAGTCGAGCGCGCGCACGATCTCGATCGCGATGTGAAACGCGGCCGGCAGCGGCACCTGCCGCTGCTCGTCCTTGAGCTTGCGCAGGAGCGCGGCGAGGTCGAGCCCGTCGACGTACTCCATCGCGATGAACAGCGACTCGCCGATGCGCCCGAAGTCGAACACCTGGACGACGTTCGCGTGTGACAAACGCACGGCGACCTTGGCCTCGGCGATGAACCGCGCCTCGAACTCGGCGTCGCGCGCGAGCTCGGGCAGGATCTTCTTGATCGCCAGCGTCTTTTCGAAGCCGTGGGCGCCGTAGGCCTTGGCCAGAAACACCTCGGCCATGCCGCCGACCGCGATGCGATCCAGCACGTCGTAGCGCTCGAGGGTCTTCTGGAGCGGCTCGTCCACGTACGCTCGGTGCTCTATAGTAGTGGAATGCCCTGCGGTTTGCCCGCCCGGCTGGCGGCAGCGTGCGCGATCCTCGCGGCGGCAGCTCCCGCGCGCGCAGACGACAGGCGCGTGGTCGCCATCATCGATCTCACGGCCGACAGCGACAGCAAGGGCCTGCACGACGCCGTCTACAAGGCGCTGCTCGACCACTGGGCGCTGAGCCCGATGCGGACCGAGGCGTTCAATGCCGCGCTGCAGGGCGACTTCCTCGACGAGGACAGCGCGCCGCTCGGCGACGCCGCGAAGCGGCGCGCCGAGGCCGACGACAAGCTCGCGCGCTTCGACTTCCAGGCCGCGCGGGCGGCCGCGAGCGAAGGCCTCGACACGCTCGTGGTCGCGACGCCGTCGGCGGCGACCGCGGCGGCCGCCGATCTCGCGTTTCTCGCCGGCGTGGCCGAGCTCGAGCTCCGGCACGGCAAGGACGCGGCCGCGTTCTTCGCGTACGCGCACCGGCTGAGCCCGGCGTACGCGGTCGATCCGATCCGCTACCTGCCCGAGATCGTCCAGGCGTACAAGCAAGCGGCGAGCGCGCCGGTCGAGACCGTGAAGCTGTCGATCCAGGGCTTCGGCCACGCGTGGATCGACGGCCTCGACCGCGGCGCCGCGCCCGGCACGTTCGACGTCGCGGCCGGCTGGCATCTCGTGCAGCTCGCCGGGCCCGAGCTCGAGACCGCCGGCAAGGTCGTCGCGATCGATCGCGCGCAGACGCTGCCGATCGGCGCGGCGAGCGCCTCCGACGAGCGGCGCGTGCAACGCGCGCGCCGCGCGCTCGCCCAGCTGCCCGACGACGCGGTCGCGCGCGCCGGCGCGATGAACCAGCTCGCCGACCTGCTCAAGGTTCACGACGCGGTGTTGATCTGGAAGCGCAAGGAGGACGGCAAGCTCCTCGTGCAGACGTGGCGCGATCGCGCGCCCGGGTTCTCGACCCTGCGCGAGCACGACAAGGAGCCGGCGAGCGAGCTGCTCGCGCCGCTCGCGCCGCCGGCGCCGCCCGAGCCGCCGCCGGTCGTGGTGCCGCCGCCGCCGCCGCCGGCGGCGCACGAAGACGAGCCCGCGTGGTACCGCCGCCGCTGGGTGCAGGCGACGGTCGCGGGCGGCGTCGTCGTCGGGATCGTCGGCGCGATCCTGTACGCGCGCCGGACGATGTCGGTGGAGTTCCCGGGCACCGGCCAATGGCCATCACCATGACGCGCTACCTGCTCGTGCTCGCGGCGGTGGCGGCGTGCAGCGATCCGCCGCCGCTCATCATCGACTACGCGCTCGCGTCGCAGATCAACGCCTGTCAGGCATCGAGCGGCAGCGGCTTTGCCACCAGCTGCAGCGAGGTCGCGCTGCCGTGCGACACGTACCTGCTGCTCAACATCATCGATCCGAGCAACCCGGATATGCCCGTCTACACCACGTGCAAGCCGGTCACCGGGCGCAAGGATCTGTGCTCGATCGCGGGCGTCGATCTCGGCATGGCCGACGGCAGCAAGGTCGAGCTTCCCGACCAGAATCTGCAGGTGCAGATCGCGATCTATGCGACGAGCGAGCTCGCCACCGACGACCAGGGCAATCCGCAGTGCCCGTCGCCGCCGACGTTCGACGACCACGGCATGGTCGAGGCCGGCAACCCGATGCCTGCGATCGGCGGCGCGGCGGACTATCACCCCGGCGATGCGAAGACCGTCGTCACGCTGGGCTGTTCCAGTCAGTTCAGGCTCGACGCGTGCTCGGGGATGAACGAGGTCGCCGTGACGGCGAGCGCGATCGATCTCGACACCGACCTCGCGGTGTCGTCGGCGATCGCCGACAACCTCGTGCTCTCGGTCGGCGAGCCGACGCCGCCGCAGGGCGCGGCGATGGACGAGTACGCGCTGTCGCCCGGCAGCAGCACGCCGCTCGCGCGCAACACGTCGTCGCAGGTTCCGAGCTGGGGCGCCGACGTGGCGACGGCGTTCCAGAAGTTCGCGTGCGTCGAGGTGCTCGACGAGAGCAGCCCGCCGTTTACACCCGTGCTGACGTGCCAGACCGCGGCGCCGAGCGTGACCATGCTCGACTTCACGGCCGTGCGCGTCTCGGGGGTGACGTTGACCGAGGTGCTCGCCGCGGCGCATCCCGGCCTCGGCGGCGTGCCGGCGACCGGGATCACCGTCGGCGTCGTGGTCGATTACACCGGCACGCCGGTGACGAACGCGACGGTGTCGGTGGCGTCGAGCGACGAGGCGGTCGAGCCGACCGTCCAGTATCTGTCGGCCGACGGCTCGACGCTGGGGATGCCGAACACTGGCTCGACGTCGATCAACGGCATCTTCGTCGTGAACGCGCCGTTCGGCTCGGTCCTGACCGCGCACTCGGCATCGCTCACGCTGCCGAGCGAGAGCGGGACCGCGCTCGGCGGCGACGTCGACGGCAAGGTCACGGCCGTCGTGCTGCAGTTCAAGATGCAGATGGGCAACTGATGAAAGCCGTCACGCGCCACTGGTATCGCATCGCGCTGCACGCGGCGTCGGGCGAGACGCGCCTGGTCGCCGCATCGGGCGAGCACCTCGGCCAGGCGGTCGCCGAGGCCGAGCGCGCCGGCCGCGGCGCGTGGGCCGCCGCGGTCGAGCCCGCCACCGGCAGCGAGATCCCGCTCGGCGAGTCGGTCGGCAAGGGCCAGATCGTCGAGCTCGGCGCGCTCGCCCAGCCGGTCGCCGGGTTTCGGTGGCCGACCGGCATCGTGCCGACGCTCGCCGGCGCGGCGGCGCTCGCCGGCGCGTGCCGGGGCTGGATCGAGCGCGCGCCCCGTGTCACCGGTCCGACCGCGGGCGACGCTTCGTCGCGCGCGCCGGCTCATCTGTACGTGATCGAGGCGCAGACCGAGGCCGACCGGCTCGTCGATCTCTTCCTCGGGCTGATCGAGCGACTGCCGGCGGCCGACAACCTCGAGGTCCGCGTGCTCGATCACTTCGAGGACGCGGGCGCGACCGACGTGTGGCTGACGTCGCGCGTCGACGCGCGGCGCATCCTGCGCTTCCTCGACGATCACGACGAGGAGCTCGTCGGCAACGGCCACCTCGAGCTGTCGGTGTACGTGCGGCGCCACAAGGCGACGCTGCGCCTGACCGAGCACAAGACCGTCGTATGGCTCGCCGAGCAGCGCGCGCTCGCCGACGACGTCAAGCGCTGGCTCGGCGAGCTCGCGGTGCCGCGCGTCGACGCGCTCGTCACCGTGCGCGACGCGCCGCACTTTCACTTTCGCCCGGCCAAGAGCCGCGACCGCAAGAAGCTCGGCGAGGAGCTCTACCGCCAGCGGCTGCGCAAGGTCGACGTCATCCGCGCCGCCGGATAGCCTAGCTCGGTGGATACGCCGCGATCCGCCGCGCGAGCCGCTCGGCGAGCGGCGCATGCGCCTCGCCGAGCGCGGCGAGGATCGTCTCGGCCTCGGCGCGGTACGTGGCGATCTTCACCGGCGTCCAGTGCGCAGGCGGCGACGCGAGGTTCGTGATTCGATCGGCGAGCTTCACGGCCCATACTTCGCGGGGCTGGTCGCGAATGCGGCGCAGGCTATCGGCCATCGCGTCGTGCTTGTCGAGCGCCGGATTCTTTGTCAGGGCACGCACGCCGGCCGTGACCTCTGCCCCGAACGCGGCTTCGATCGCCGCGACCGCGGTCTCGGTGTCCTCGAGCGTGTCGTGGAGCAGGGCGCACTGCACCGCGAGCGCGGGCCGCGCGAACGGCAACGCCTGATGCGCGATCAGGATCTCCATCGCGACCGCACCGAGATGGACGAGGTACGGCAGCTCGGTCCCGGGGAAGCGCTGCTTGTCGTGCGCGCGGGCGGCGAAGTGCCAGGCGGCCAGCCAGTCGTCCTGGAGCTCTTTCACGGCTTGGGCCTCGTGGCAGCATCGCCGATCTCCTGGCCTTCCGCGATGAGCGTGTACATCGGCTCGGCAGGAAAGTCGTTCACGCGAAGCGCCGGATGCGGATGCTACCGACGGACTTTACGGCGTCGTGCCGCCGTCGGCCTTGGGCTGCATCGGCGGTGCGCCCGGGTCCGGCGTGGGCGCTCCGAGATCCGGGTTGCCGCCTTGGTTGTCGGGGGTCGACGCGGCGTCCGCATCCGCCTTCATGATCGCCGCGACGTATGCGTTGATGACCGCGTTGAGATCCTTGTAGAGCTCGTCGCCGAGCGCGTTGTCCTGGTCGTCGAACTTCACGACGAGATCGTCGAGCGCGCTCGCGTTCGCGTTGACGCCGGCGTAGTCGGTCGTGCCGACGAACGCCTGCATCTGCATCTTCATCTTGTCGGCCTGACCCTTCGCGTCGTTCGCGAGCTGCGTGCGCGCCGTCGCGTAGCCGCTGCAGATCGTCGTGATCTTCGCGCTACCGGCGCCGGTGTCGAGGCCAGGGAACATCGCCTTCATCTGCGCGAGCTCGTCGTTGGCCTGACCTTGCGCGAGCGGGCCGAGCGTGTCGGTGCCGATCGATGACTCGAACGCATCCGCGTAGCTCGTGATCGGCGAGATGTACGCGGCGTCGATGCCCTTGCCCTGGGTCTGGGTGTCGAGCTCGTGCTGCAGGATCGGCGCGACCTCCTCCATGTAGTGGTTGCCGTTCTCGATCGCCTCCTTCATCACCTCGTCGGCGTGCTCGAGCGCCTCGAGGAACGACTTCGCCTCGGCCATGCCCTGGATCGCCTGCTGCTGCTCGGTGTTCTGGCCGGCCATCAGCTCGTACACGGCCTTCTGCGTCGGGTCGTCCTTGGCGGCGGTGTCGCTCGCCTGCTGCTCCGACGCCTTGTCCTTGGTCGCGTCGGTGCGCATGTCGTTCTCGATGCCGGCGAGGTCGAGGTCTTCCTTGTTGAAGCCCGCCGCCCACATCACGAACTTGCCGATCATGTTCTTCAGCCAGTTCTGCGCGCCCGAGATCCAGCTGCCGACGCGGCCGATCGTCGCGTTGTAGATCTTGCCGAGGAGGCCGTCCCTCGGCTGCGGCGGCTTCATCGTCTGGCCGGCCGCGTCCGCCTTCTTGGTCTGGGCGTCCATCTGGCCCTGGGTCTGGCCTGCCTTGTCCTTGGCGCCGGCACCCTGCGCGGCGGTCTGCTGGCCCTTCGCCGCGTTGGTCTGGCCTTCCTTCGCGTCGGCGCCGACGTCCTTCGCGACCGCGCTCGACTTCTTGCTGCGCTCGGAGACCTCCTTGAGCTTCGCGTCGACCTTCGCGGCGAGCTCGGGCCCGGCCTGCTCCTTCGCGTTCTTGTACTGGTCCTCCATGTACTCGATCGCGCCGGGCAGCGGCGCGCGAGCATTGCTGAACGCCTCGATCTGGCTCGGCCACATCGCGACCGTGGTGAGCGGGCCGCCGCCTTCGCCGGGCTTCTCGGGGACGCGCAGCTGGTGGCCCTGGTTCGGCCGCGCGAGCGCCGTCGGATCGGGGGCCTTCGCGGCGACCATGATCGTCTGCACGTGCAGGCCGAACCCCGGGACCGCCGTGAAGTCCATCGCGCCGAGCTTGTGCAGCGCGCGATCGATGCGGGCGACGCGCGCGCCGTTCATCTGGTTCTTGGTCGTGAACTTGATGATCTGGCGTTCCTTCGTGACCGAGTTGCCGGCCGCGTTGCGTTTCAGCACCTGGATGCCGAGCACGTCCTCGGTCGCGACGCCGACGACCTTGCCGTCCTCGCTGCCCGCGACCTTGACGCGCTTGCCGACCTGCTGCGTGCCGAACTTCTCGGCGATGCCGTCGAGGCCGCCCTTGAACACGATCTTGGGATTGACGAGCTTGCCGAACTCCTCCGCGAACGACTCGCCGAACTCGCGCGTCGCGATCTTGGAGAAGCCCTTCGACATGCCGGCGCCGACGCCCGCGGTCACCGCGAGCACCGCGACCTGCGTGACGATGCCGACGACGTTGGTCGCGAGGTCGTTCGCTTCCTTGTGCAGGAGCTGCGCGAACCGCGCGCGCTCGTTCGGATCCTTCGAGCAGCGCGCGCGGATCACGAGGATCAGCATCTGCAGCACGCCGAGGATCAGATCGATGCAGTCGAGCAGGATCTTGATGAGGCCCGCGATGATCGAGACCGCGTCGGCGATCGCGGCGATCGCGCCGCCGACGACCGCGAGCACGCCGGTCTCCGAGCCGATGAGCGCGATCAGCGCGGCGACGATCGCGACCATGCCCGCCCACGCGCTGATGATCGCGGCGAGGTCGCCCAGGATGTGCAGGCCGCCGCGAAGGCCTTCGATCGTCGCCTGCAGGCCGTCGAGCGAGAACAGGCCCTGGCCGCTGCGATAGACGTTCTGCGAGTAGATCTGGCCCCAGTGGGCCGAGACCGCCTCGGTCGGGAACACGAGCGTCTGGAACAGCGTGTTGCCGAAGCCGGACTTCTGGAAGCCGTACTGCAGCGCCTGCAGGCGCAGCACCTGGAGCTGGCCGATGCCCTTGGCGTAGTCGGCCTTGAGCTTCGGATCGGCGCGCTGCTCGAGGATCTCGGCGATGCGCGAATCGAGCGTGAGCGGGCCTTCGGTCGCGCCGCCGGGCTTCGCACCCGGTGCGTCGGGCGTGGGCGTCGCGGTCGGCGCCGGCGTCGCGGTCGGCGCCGGCGTCGCGGTCGCGCCGGGCTGCTGCTGCGAGCCCGTGCTCGCGTTCGGAGTCGGCGTCGCGGCGTTGGGATTCGGCGTCGTGGCGTTGGGCGTCGGCGTCGCCGTGGCCGCGTTGGGATTCGGCGTCGGCGTCGGCGTCGCGGCGTTGGGGTTCGGGTTCGCGCTGGCGCCCGGTGTCGGCGTTGCCGTGCTCGCGTTCGCGTTCGGGGTCGCGTTCGGCGTCGGCTCGTTGTTGCTGAACATCGACAGCGCCGGCAACGTGCCGTGCGTCGCGACGCCGAACGTCTCGCCCGCGGTGATCGCGTGCGCGCCGGCTTCGGCCTCGCGCTCGATCGCGCTGCCCGACGGGCCGATGTCCATGCGGGCGGCGAGCTGCATCGCCTGACCGCCCGCGCGCTGGTTCTGTACGACGTGCACGAGCTCGTGCGCGAGCACGTGCTCGGTCGCCGCGCTGCTCGGGTCGTAGGCGCCTGGCGCGAACGCGATGTGCGCGCCGTGCGTGAACGCGCGCGCGCCCAGCTCGGCGGCCGCCTCGCTCGCCGGGCCGGTGACGTGCAGCCGCACCGCCGCGAGATCCGCGCCGAGCAGCCGCGACATCTTCGCGGACAGACCGTCGGGCAGCGGCGCGCCGGTACCGTCCATGCCCTGCAGCACGCCGCGCAGCCGATCGAGATCGCCCATCCGCTCGTCGCCGCGCGGCCCGGCGTCAGCGGCTCGCGTGAGGCGCCCCGGCCACGCGGCCACCAGCCACGGCATGTCGGGACGCAGGCCCCGCGCGGGTTCCTGCGCCGGCTCGCGGCGCGGCTCGACATCCTGCTCGCGGTCATCGGCGCGGTCGCCTCGCGAGTTCAGGGCGGATCCCGACATGTGCTTAATTCGCCCCGGAAAGCGCGGACCTTCCCTGCACGTTTACCGTGGAGACGCGCCGCGTTGTCATGGCGGATCCCATGATACGCTCACCGAGGCGGGAAAGTCCGCCATCTGCTCACCGTACAACGTAATATGGGCGACTACGACAACCTCAGCCGGCGTGGCAGTCCATCCCCGGCCGAGGCCAGCGAAGAGGCGGCAGGTCCTGCGATCGAGCCCGGCAAGGTGACCCTGGCGCAGGTGGCGCTAGGTCGGGGCGGGATTTCACGCAAGGCCGCGGGGCCCGGCACGATCGAGGGTGCGCACGCCGGCGCCGTGCTGGAAGGCGCACAGGGATCGAGCGGCGCGCCCCTCGATGGTGGCGTGCGCGGCAAGATGGAAGGTGCCTTCGGCGCGGACTTCTCCGGCGTTCGCGTCCACACCGACGGTCAGGCCGGCCACGCCGCCCAGCAGCTGGGCGCCCACGCGTTCGCGACCGGCAGCGACATCTTCTTCAATCACGGTGCGTACAACCCGTCGTCCGACGCGGGTCAGCATCTGATCGCGCACGAGCTCGCGCACGTCGTCCAGCAGCAGCAGGGGCGCACGCCGGGGACCGCGCAAGCGAAGGCCACGGGTGAAGGCGTCAGCGTGAGCTCGCCGAGCGACGCCCACGAAGTGGAGGCCGACCGTGCGGCCGACACCGTCATGGCCGGCGGCAAGGTGACGGGGCTCGGCAGCGCGGGACCGGCGATCCATCGCGACGCGATGGGCGACCTGCAGTCGGCGGCTGCCGGCAACTGGTTCGGGCACGTCGACGACTCCGCGGTGCTCGCTCGAGCCGGTGCGCTCAGCCCCGCCGACAAGACGACGCTCCGCGACAGCACGACCTACGACGATCTCAAGCGGCGCATCATGCGGAAGCTGAGCTGCGCGAACTGTCTGCAGTTCTTCGTCGTGATCCCGGGCTGGGATCTGCGCTGGAAGCTGTACTGGCTCGATCAAGGCAACAACCTCGACGAGCTCAACGCCGCGCAGTGGCAGTGGCTGCTCGGTTACGTCACGTCCGATACGATGACGTTGTTGCGGCAGTACCCGACGGGCTATCGCAAGTTCCTCGAGAACGCTCCGCTCGAGATGATCCCACCGTGGGATCGCCTGCAGGGGCTCGTCGATGGCACGTGGCACGGGTCCGCGGTCGATATCCGCGACGCGGTGGTCAACCTCAACCCGGCGCAGAAGGCGACGCTGCGCGCCGACAACAACAAGCTGAGGATCATCCTCCAGCGTTGCGGCGACGCGAACGAGCGCTTCCGCACGGTCACGTACCTCGACTTCGAGCTCAAGTGGTCGGTGTACTGGCTCGATCAGAACCAGCAGCTGCCCCGGCTCGCGTCGGCACAATGGTCCGAGCTGCTCGCGCAGGCGCCGCGCCAGCAGTACGACGAGCTCGTCGGCTGGGCCGACCTGTGGGCCAAGGTGCAGCTGCACTGCCCGCCGGGCGTGCTTCAGGTGACGCGCCAGAACAGCGACCCGAACACGGCGGTCGCTGCGTTCGACGACGGCGTGCAGATCGATACGCTGTTCAGCACGCTCGGCGCGGCCGGGTTCCTCGCGACGTCGTGCCGGATGCCGCCGAGGATGAACGACATCTACACGAAGATCCAAGCGAAGGGCAAAGTCGATCCGACCATCGGGGGGCTGCCGACCGGTGCGCAGATGTCGACCGAGAGCAAGGCCAACCTTCGCATGTGGTTCATGACCGCGGCGTCGACCGACGAGGAGTGCCGCAAGATGTTCGAGCGGCGGTTTCGCGTGTCGACGAGTGGTCAGGGGACGATGAACCACGTCGGCGAGACGCACGGTGGACCGAACAACACGACGGTCAACGTCCAGCTCACCAACTTCACCAAGCAGGGTCTGCGGCAGATGTGGACGGTCTGCGAGACGCTGCCGCCGGCGGCGGTCGAGAACAACCCGCAGCTGTTCGACATCCTACGCGACTCGACGAACGGCCCCGGCAACGCCTATTTCTGGCAAAACGGCCGGGACACGCACACCGGCGACATCTTGATGGGCTACGGCCCGGACTCCGATCTCAGTCGCACCGTCGGCAACAGCCAGGACATGGTCTACGCGCCGGGCGGGGCCGGCCCGGGCTCGCCGCAATCGACGATGTCGCAGTTCAACGCGACGCTGCGCCACGAGATCGGCCACGCGGTCGATTCCCAGCTCCAGATCATGGCGACGTGGGGCCGCCAGGACGTCGCGGGTGCCTGGACGAAGTACGACGGCTACGAGGAGTTCGTCGACGCGATCATCCGCGACAACGGCGGC
>Ga0335083_10002187_pt1 | contig 26029 bp, 23 predicted proteins | sample Lox_Sample_42_FD_206716 | JGI IMG/M metagenome (GOLD analysis project Ga0335083, IMG submission 206716) | Soil microbial communities from Loxahatchee National Wildlife Refuge, Florida, United States - Lox_Sample_4.2 | ecosystem: Environmental > Terrestrial > Soil > Wetlands | place: USA...
CAAGCTCCCGAAATCTCGCCATTCCTCTTCCATCCTCCTCTCATGTTCTAATACCCCTGCGAAGCAGTTTGCATTGAGGCTTCCTTTGTGAACCTTCGTGTCCTTCGTGGTTTTCGCTCTTGCATCATGCTCAAAGGGGTCCATTCCATGAAACGGCTGCCGGCGCTACTAGCGCTTCTCTGCACAATCTGCTTTTTCTCTTTCTTCGCGAATGCCCAAGCTCCGCAAAAGCCCGACCGACAGGTTGCGGTCACCATTGACGATCTTCCCGCTGGCATGGCCGACCGCTTGCCTGCGGCCGATATCACTGCGATGACCACGAAGCTGCTCGGAACACTGCGCGATCAGAAGATTCCCGTCGTCGGCTTCGTCAACGAGAAGAAGCTCTACAAAATGGGAGAAGTCGACGAGCGCATCAAGGCTCTGCAGATGTGGCTCGACTACGGCTTCGAGTTAGGGAACCACACCTTCAGCCACATGTCGCTGAATCAGGCTGGGCTGAAAGCGTGGGAAGACGACGTCATCCAGGGCGAGAGCGTGACCCGCATTCTGCTCGCGCAGCACAAGATGAAACTGCGCTACTTCCGCCACCCTTACCTCGACACGGGACGCGACCTCCTGACGCGGCGCGAAGCCGAAGAGTTCCTCGTGGCGCGCGGATACCGCATCGCTCCCATCACGCTCGATGGATGGGACTGGATGTTCGCCGGTCTCTACGAAGACGCGAAGAAGCGCAACGACACCGCCCTCCAGCAGCAGATCGTCAAAGACTATCTGGCCTACCACGACGCCGTCTTCGCTTACACCGAGCAATTGTCGGTAAAGATTGTCGGCTACGAGCCACGGCAGATTCTTCTGCTCCACGCCAGCAACTTGGAAGCCGACCACATCGGCGAGTTGATCGAAGTTCTTCGCAAGCGCGGCTATCGCTTCATCACCTTGGCAGACGCGCTCGACGACCCGGCCTACAGCCTGCCCGACACCTACGTAGGAGAGGGCGGCACCGGCTGGATCGATCAATGGGCGATCACGCAGGGAAAGATTCCGCAGGGCGCACCAGTGTTCCCGCAGTGGGTAATGGACCGGACGAAGGAGCTGCACATGTCGACCGGGCAGGTTTCGGCCGAGCCGCCGCAGTAATCAAGTCAGAAGTATGAAGTCAGAACGCAAAAGTCAGAATGCAGAAGTCAGAATGCAGAAGTACGAAGCCACGGTCTTTGCTTCACTTCTTCATTCTGACTTCTGACTTCTAACCTCGATCCTATACCGCCCCGCCCGCGATCGAGGGCACGAGCAGAACTTCGTCGCCTTCCTGAAAGGCGTACGTCTGTCCGCCGAGGAAGCGGATGTCTTCTTCGTTCACATAAATATTAAGGAAGCGGCGGACCTGGCCCTTGTCGTCGCGCAGGTGCGGCTTGAGCTCGGGAAACTTCTCATCGAGCACAGAGAACAGCTCTCCGAGATTCGACGCCGCGCAGGTAATCGATCCGACGCCTTCCGTGTGGCGCCGGAGTGCGGTGGGGATTTGTACAGTGATCGGCATCCTTACGCTCCGACTCCCGTGGCTTCGGCGATGACCCCAGGAATTTCCGAGGGGCTCAGCGTCTGCTGCAGGTAGCGTTCGAACTCCGCCAGCTTCGGCGCGATCGGACGCTCCGTCTCGTAGACTCCCGCGAGCACGTCAGTCGTCTTCAGCCCATTGCCGGTAATGCAAAGCACGGTCGTCTCTTCCGGCAGGATGCGGTCTTGCCGATACAACTTGCCCGCGACTCCCACGGTAACTCCGCCAGCGGTCTCAGTGAAGACGCCTTCGGTTTCCGCCAGCAGCTTGATCGAATCGATCACTTCCGGATCACTAACGTCCTCGCTCCACCCACCGCTGTTCTTGATGGTTTTGATCGCGTAGTGTCCGTCAGCCGGATTGCCAATCGCCAGCGAGCGCGCAATGGTCGTCGGCTTCTGCGGCTCAATCTCTGAACTTCCTGTCTTGACCGCTGTCGAAATCGGAGAGCAGCCCGTCGCTTGCGCTCCGAAGAACTTCACTTCCTTCGCCTCGACCAGGCCGAGTTTCACCAGTTCGTCGAACGCCTTCTTGATCTTGACGATTAGCGATCCGCCGGCCATGGGGCAGACCACATTGTCGGGCAGCCGCCATCCCAGTTGCTCGGCGATTTCAAATCCGACGCTCTTCGATCCCTCGGCATAATAAGGACGCAGGTTGACGTTCACAAATCCCCAGTGATGCTCGTCAGCGATCTGCGAGCAGAGACGGTTCACTTGATCGTAGTTGCCGGCGATGCGCACGACCTTCGCGCCGAAAACGTTCGTCCCGAGAATCTTCGCGGGCTCAAGATCCGACGGAATAAAGATCCAGGCTTTCAGTCCTTCGCGGGCGGCGTGTGCGGCGACGGCGTTGGCCAGGTTTCCGGTCGACGAGCACGAGACGGTGTCGAAGCCGAAGGCCTTCGCCTGCGACAGCGCCACGGCGACCACGCGGTCTTTGAAGCTGAGCGTGGGCAGGCACACAGCGTCGTTCTTCAAGTAGAGATTCGCCGCAGCCCCGGCCGTTCCAGTAGATGCGCCACTCAACTGTTTCGCGAGGCGTGGAGCCTGCAACAGCGGAGTGAAGCCGACCGGCAGCCGCGGTTCATAGCCCTGGGGGAGGGGCAACAGCTCGGAGTAGCGCCACATGTTCGGCGGCCGCTGGGCGATCCGCTCACGGCTAATCGATCCACGCAGGGCGTCATAGTCGTAAGCCACTTCCAGGGGAGAAAAACAATCGTCGCAGATCGAGCGGGGCTGGTTTCCCCAGTTCCGTCCGCATTCGCGGCACCGCAGTTCGTAGTGAGACATGTTGCTACTCGCTTTCTGAAAACAAAGTATCAACGTTTCAAAGTTTCGAAGGTTTCAAAGTTTCAAGGATCTCGCGGTCGAGCCGATTGACTCTTTGAAACCTTGAAACTTTGCCACCTTGAAACTTGCACATAGCGAGTAGCCGGGGACGAGCCTCGAAAAAGCGGCCCAAAAAGCAAATGGCCTCTTTTTCCAGGAAATAGGAAAAGAGGCTATCGGAAAGCGAATACAGCAAATAGATCGCGCGTTCCGAATCCCATGTTCCCTGTTTCCAGGAGAGAGTTGGCACCAAGCACCCGGGATATATGATCCCGGATCGGTTGCCGTGGCGTCATAGGGCTCGTCCCTCAGCCACTCTGCATGAAATTCAGGCTCAGCCTTCATATGATTGAAGACCGAACTTGTTCCGATGATGTTACAAAATGCGTCAGGCGGCGTCAAGAGGAAACCGCCCCCCCCCGATGTCGGCAGCGACCCCAGCCGCGGAGCGGCGACACAGTTTAGCCCCGGACTTAAGTCCTGGGTAAGGTACGGAAAGCAAGGAACCAAGTCCCGTAGGGACGACAGAAAAGCCGCCCTAATACGGTTGCCCCATCAAGCAAAACCGGGCTTCGCCACTGATGTCGAGGGAGCGGTGGAAATTGAATCCGCAGTGGACCGCACGGAAGCGGGAACGGCTTGGAGTGCTAACGACTTTCCCGAAGGCCCACCCTCCCGCACAAATCGCGGGAAGGATGGGGCAACCGCCTTTAGGGAAACACCGCTAGGATGGGCCCGCCCCCCAGGAGTCAAGATGAAACCCGCCCAGGTGCTGGTACAGTTTGGCCTTTTTCACGACGTTGTCCTCCTGAGCGGAGCCGTTTTTCAGGCGTAGTGAAGGATCTCCCGCTTCAACGGCCCGATGCGTAAGCCAAACTGCACCACTGCCCCGTCCACTGATATTGACAGCGATCCCAGCCGCGGCGCGGCGACATAATTTAGCCCCGGACGCAAGTCCGGGGTCGGTCGGGCAAAGAACGAACCAAGTCCCGGAGGGACGACAGAAAAGCGCATGACGAAATCGTCCGGCGGGTGCCCCACTCAAGCCCTGTTTTGGCTTGAGTGGGGATGTTCCTCCGCCTCGGAAATGGTGGGTCGCCCACTCACTACAAAGATGAGGGAGAGTGGGGGGCACGCGATTAGTATCGACAAATGATCTCGCGGACCACGCTTGTCGATGGCGGAATAAACCGAGCCGCCTATCTCCCGGCGAACCGCGCGGCGGCGGAACCATCTCGCCGATCGTCCGCGTCGACATAGTGCGCGACGGCAGTGCTACTCCCACTCGCACGATGTCTCTGAGCGTGAAGGACAGTCGGGAAAGCGACGCTTTCCTTGAGATGGACTTGATCGACTCGTACAATGCCGATTAATGAGCTTCGATATTGAAAAAGAGCGGCCGGACTGGAATGCAATGGCTCTGGCAATGGGCGAGCAAACAAAGCACGAGCTTTTTCTGGACGTCCTTAAAACATCCGGGAAAGTGCGAACCCTAGTTGGGGGCAACAGTATGCTTCCCACGCTGTCGGTCGGCGATCTGCTGACGGTCGAAGCCGGGCGAGCGGATGAAATGCGTTTGGGAGATATCGTTGTCTGTTTGCAGGCCGGGAGATTGTGCACCCATCGCGTACTGGGGCGGCGAGGCCAAAAGCTCCTTACGCGGGGTGATTCGAACTTGCGAATCGATTCCCCTGTCCGCGCCGAGGAATGCTTTGGTCGCGTCATCTCGGCCGAAAGGAATGGGAGGCCGATCGCATTGCGGTATCGGCCAATGCTGTCGTTCCTTATCAGGCATTCCAACCTGATAAGAAGAATATTTTACTGGACTCGGGTGCGCCAACGATCATCCGATTCGAGCGCAAGCATCTGAGTTGAGGGGGCTGGCCATCCATTCGATGACTTCCCAAAATAGGGTTGCCCCACCCTTCCCGCGCTTTTTGCGGGAGGGTGGGCGGGTGGCCCACTCAAGCCCGGTTTTGGCTTGAGTGGGGATGTTCATCCGTCACAGACAGGGCCCGGCAAAAATCAATCGTCCTCATGCTGCCCGGAACACGTGCACCTGCTCTCAACGAACCACTGCGTGAAGCCGCCAACAATGAGGATATCCCACTCAAGCCAAACCCGGGCTTGAATGGACCACCGTCGTTATAGGAAAGGATATGTCGTCTCAACCAAGTTCGACGCAATACCACAATGTGTTCCTCAGATACTCCGGAGACTAAGCATATGAAACGCCTATTCGTGAAGGCCGGCAAACTCCTCGGTTGCGTGATCGTTCTGTTCCCGCTTCTATGCTGGTCTGGGTACCGAACCGATTCCGGTCCATCAAAGGCGGTTGTGCTAACGGTCTACATGGAAGCGGGGAAGCCAATATATAGACTCAATGGGAAAGAAGTTGAAGACCGCAGAGATAATTCTCTCCTGCGGAATCTCACAGAGGTAGTTCGAGAACGCGGTGCAAAGATTCCAGCTCTCGTTATAGTCGACGTACGGGCTCCGCTGACCGAGTTCGGAAAATTGGAGACCGCGCTTGACAAAGTTGACCTCACGTCGGAGAGAAGGCTATTCGTGGGCAATTTCCAGGACGGAACGATGAACGAAATCCATTGGGAGGCGAAGGCGCTGCCGATTCCGAAGGACTAAGGGGGCTGGCCAACCTTTGCACGGCCACGAAAAGGCCTCTCGGCTACGGTCGGTACTCCTGGTGTCAGTGGTGGGATTCAAATTGGAGTAGCCACGTACCAAAGCGTTCAGGGATTTGGCGGACTCAGCTTCGGCTATGAGGGAAGTGGCGGGGCTTTGCTCAATGTTGGGGGAGGGTACAATACCAATTCATCGGGCGTCGCAACGTACGCCAATGTTGGACTTGCGATTGGCGACAATCTTGACGTCAGCAAAACAATGTCGAACGGTGTGTTTGTCGTTCCGGTATGTGCGAAATAGCCATGGTGACTGGCTTGAAGCAAGGCGAATTCTTTGCCGTCTGTGTAGTGTTTTTCGCGGCTACGGTGCTGGCGGGAGTCAGAATGGTTCGTGATGTTTTGCAGTGCTTGAACGAGCAAGAACGGCAGCATTTCCGCAAGTCGCTTAGCAGCGTAGGTACGCGCAGTTTTGATCGCGCCGTGCATGAGCTATGGAGTGGGCATTGTAGGTTGTTCCCGAGGAGCCACCTACGCCTGCTTCTTGCGGTTCTATTCGTAGGGATGTGCCTGTCGGCACTGGCTTATCCACTCATGCTAGTCTTCGCTTCGAAATGAGAGCTATGAAAATCACGTACCGATCCGAGTAGAGAGGAGGGGCGGGCGGGTGGCCCTCGATAAGAGCGAAGACTGTGTCAAGGGCATAGTTGTCCTGGGCGGTGCGGGAGCACCGCTTGGTTCGCCAGAGAGAGGTTGAGGACCAAGACTCTGGAAATCTCACTCTGAATCACTCCCGGTGGAAGATCGTTCCACCAACCATCGATGCGGCCGGACCATCGGCCATGATTCTTCTATGCGAACATCCCGTCGATACGGGATGCGAGAGCGCCCAATCAATTCTGCGGTCTAGCTTGCGCCGACCAGGGCCACCCGCGGGCTGCTCTCGATACGAACGATCTCTGGATACCCCACCTGCGTGCGCAGCATCCAGTAGAGTCGTACGGCTAACTGGCGCGCCGCTGCCACCTTGGCCACTCCCTTGGGCTTCTGATGGCAACGGTGCAGATATTGCTTCTTCATCTCCGGATCAAAACGCACCGCGATCTGCGCCGCTTCCACCAGCAAACCGCGCAGCATGCGGTTGCCCTGCTTGCTGATGGCACCGGTGCGCCGCCGCGCTCCCGAACTGTTTTCCTGCGGAATCAGTCCCAGATAACTGGCCACCTGCTTGCCTCGCGGAAAGCGGCTCACATCCCCGATGGTCAGCACGTACGCCAGCGCCGTGTTCGGACCCACTCCCGGCTGCGTCATCAGCAGCTTGGCCTGCGGGTTCTGTTCCGCCGCCTGTTGCACCGCGCCGTCCAGTTCACCGACCTGCTGGTTCAACATCGCTAACAATCCCAGCAAATCTTCTCGACGGCAGGATGCCCAGGGTTTTAACGGCAGCTCGCGCAACATCGTCTGTCCGGCCTGGCTCCACAACGTGCGCTTTTTCTGCACTCCCTTATTCATGGCCAGGTGTTGCAGTTCGTTTTTCACCCGGCTGCGAATCTCCACCAGCTTGTGCCGATGCAGCACCAACTGACGCAGATCGCGCTGCTCCCGGTTTGGCGTCCACAGCCGTGGAAAGCGACCCTGTACCACCAGCTTCAGAATGTGCGCTGCGTCCCGCTTGTCGGTCTTTTGCTTGCGCACGTAACTGGCCCGGATCTGCGCCGCATCTCCCACCCAGATCTCGTGCCCCAAATCCTCGACCAGTTCGATAAACCATTGACTGTTGCCCGTGGCTTCGATGCCGATCAAGACCGGCGCCGCCAGTCCCTGATAAAACCGTTGCGCGTCTCCACTGGCGTGTACCAGTTTCTGCTCGCCCGTCTCTCCCGTCTCACTGTCCAGCCACGCTATCTGTTGCCAGCTGGGATGGAAATCACACCCTATAATCATCATCGCGAAGGCTCCTTTCTTCCCAGCGTCTTTGGTCCTCAATCCAAGACTACCGGGTCCAATCGAGTCTTCGCTCTTATCCAATCAATTCAAGCCCGGTTTTGGCTTGAGTGGGGATGTTCATCCGTCCCCGACACGGCGCCCGGCAAACTCAACTGTCCCCATCCCGCTGAGCAAGGTCACCCGCTGCTCAAGCGAACCACTGCGTGCAGCAACCAACAATAGAAATATCCCACTCAAGCCAAAACCGGGCTTGAATGGGCCACCCGGCGATCCAAAGCATCTGTTTCCACGGTTTTCCACAAGAAAAATCGTGTTTCTTGTGACATCCAACCTTTACTGAGAATTTTAGAAGGCGCAAGCTTTCTACATGCGCGAGGGTTCTCCCATCCAATTCCCCCCCACCGATCGGCTCCGCAGCTTTCGGTCCTATGCTAAGTCCTTATTCCGGAATATTTTAGCCGTAAATCCTTTCGATTCAAGATTTTGCCAACACCCTCGCCAACGTCAGTTCGATAAGTCCTTAAAAATCAATATCTTGACGAAAGCGACAGGAAAATCGCCCGCCGATCGGTGCCCCGATTCCGCGGCTAAGTCCTTATTCCGGAATATTTTACCTACAAGTCCTTGCGAATCAGGATTTTACACGGGACCCAACCCATCTCAATCGCACAAGTCATTAAGAATGAATATTTTACGAAACCGCGCGAAAAAAATCTGCCAGGCCAACGATGCGCGCGGAGGAGATAGCTCAGCTTTCGTGACTCTCGACAGAGTCTGCTCTGACGTCGGCCGAGAGCGCGAAGACCGGAACGGGCGGCGGAGAGGCTCTGTCCAACATCGAACATCCCCACTCGAGCTAACACCGTGCTTGAATCGGGCACCCGCGCTCTCGTCACCCGCTCGATCTCGGACAAACTCTGGTCACGCGACGGCGCAACATTCCTCTGTCGATCCGGTTCGCTTCCATGCCATAGTTCTGGGAACAGACCATGCACATTGCACGACAAACGCCGCAGGAACTGGTAGTGGTGGCCGGGAGCCGGTGGGTATCCGCTATCTGCGCCGGCGCCGCTCTGATCACACTCTACTTTGTGATCAGCCGCCACGAACCACGAGGCCTGTTCTTGACAGCTTTCTTTCTGCTCTTCGCGCTGGTCTTCGACCTCCGCAAGACTTTCACATTCGATGCCATGCAGCGCGTCGTCCGCTGGAAGGGACGCAAAGTGTTCAAGGCGGAGTCGGGCGAAATCCGCTTCGACGAGATCACCGACATTGGCACGGAGACTCAGCGCGCCGGCAACCGGGACATCCCGATCTATCGGCTGACCATCATCACCTCCCGGAGCACAATCCCAATGGCGTACACCTACAACGGACAGCCCGACGGTTACGCCACTCTGCGCCGCCAGATTCTCGCCTTCGTCAAGCCCGGCTCAACCGTGCCGTCGGCCGAGCCTGGACAGCCCCACTCAAGCCAAAGTCGGGCTTGAATGGGCCGCTCCGCGCGGCTTTTGGTTACTTTGATAACCAATCCTTGGAGCTATTTCAAGGCTCTCCAAAGAGTGTTTAACTGGAACTCTCAGGAACACGATTCTCTGACAGGAATCAGGAACCCGATGCCGAAAACCCGACTCTACGTGGAATGTCCGAGCTGCCACATGCAGTACATGGTGAAGGAGTTCAGCCTCACCTACAGCAATGGAGCCTACATTGAGAACGTTGCCGGTTCGGGGGAGTGGCAACGCTTGATCTGTCCTTGCCAGCCGCGCGATCCCTATAAGTTCAAGCTGAAAGAGAGAGCGCGGGTCCACGTGTTTAGCGAATCCGAGAGCGAGAAAACCCACTTCTCGCTGAAAGCCATGAAGCCGGCAACCCCGCTCTCCGCGTAAGCAAGGTCATAGAACGGTAGTGGGCATCGAACCCCTTCACGGAACCGGTATACCTCTTCTAGACCGTTATCACTTGGCGGCTTCCGCCCATTCCTGCTCGCCCCGTTGAATCAGAAGCTCGCGGTCTTCGGGCAGGATCCAGCGTTGCTTGACCAGATCGTCGACCGCGCTCTTGTAGCGCGCCATATAGTCATCGCGGCTGGAGTAGCGCTCCGCGATGGACTGGCGCGGGTCGCCAGTCTTCTCACGATCGGCGGCGGTCCTTGGGAACGGGATGTAGGAGATCTCGAAGGCGAGACGCTGATCCGGCGCGCCCAGCGAAGGGTCGCGCAGGTTCCAGCTCGCGTACGTCCCAAGCGGAACGGTGATGCCTGGCAGGCGCACGCCGTCGCGCTCGTTTCCATCGGCATCAACCTGAGGCACGAGCACAGGAAAAGGCTCGCCCACCTTCGGAGGCTGGAGGCTGAGGATTCCATCGCGCCAGTTCGGGCCAAAGTCGAGGCGCTGTCCGGAGTTCGCCTCGTGAGGTCGGTTGACGCCAGGGATCTTTGGGGGCGCGTATGCGGAGAGCGGCACAAGAGTTCCGCCGGCGATCGTGGGATAGCTGCTCGGCGGAGGAAGCGTGTTGCTGCGGACCCACGCATCCATGTTGGCGATCATGGCGCGCCAGAAGTATTTGACCGGCAGTGCGGATTGCAACTGCTGCCCAAGCAGATCGCCCTTTCCTTTTTCCGGCGGGAACGGGCCGGAGAAGTGCTGAAGACCCGTGAGGTGATAGATGCGGACGTTGTCGGAGATAGGCACATCGCGCTTACCGTCGGCGGTGCTGTGAATGAGGGCGGCGGCGCGGCCCCAGTATTCGTACGACGTGTTAGAGAAGAAAATCTTGGGTACGACGTTCTCGGCGACGGCGCGATCGAGCAGACCTCCCGTCTCGGCCGTGATGGGATCGGTCTCGGGTTGATCGGTGAAGGGAAAAATATCCGTGGGAAAGAAGATCGACGAAGTGGGCTGCGCGTCGCGCGAGGGTTGAGCGAAGCGATAGTTGAAGCTGCCGCGCCCGGCTCCGGCGACGTGCGCGAGAACGCCGTCGAGGGAGATGCGTCCATCTTCGTCGGCGTTAAACCCCTGATAAAGGAAGTCGCGGAGAAAGCGTCCATTCTGCGAGATGCCTTCGCCGTAGACACGCGCCGCAGGCGTAACAGCGTCCGACGCATGCTTGGCGTAGGAGGCAAAGTCGCGGATCGCCGCGAAGCCGCCTCCGGCGACGACGGGGTCGGCGACGACATAGATGTATTCGTAAATCTTGCCGGGTTGGAAGCCGCCGTTCAGATGAATGTGGCGGTCGCTGGGCGTGAGTCTTCCATCGACGGTGTGAGCGAACTGCCAGTCGACGCGGGGAATGACGGTACGCGCCGCGTTGGGCGAGTCGCGGACCGTGAGCGTGTTGCGCGGGTCGTCCGGAGCCGAGGCGGGGTATTCACTTCCTCCGATATTGCCAAGAATGAGATGTCCCAGAGGAATCTCGGGCAGCACTTTCGCCGGCATGAGATCGCCGCGGAGCAGGCCGGTGATGGTCTTGCCATTCTCTTTTGCGATCGGCGCATACAGCCGCTGCGCGTCGGGACCGTAGGCGTCCCATTGCCATCCGAGGCTCACGACGGTGTAACCGTTGCGCAAGAGCCAGGCGTCTCCGGCGTTCGACGCGAGATCCTGATCCCCGCCGTCAACCAGAGAGAGGATGCGCGGCCGACCGCGGTTGGGAACTTCGAGAAGGAGGGAGCCGTTGCCCTTGTGCGGATCCTTGGGGCGGACGGCGACGAAATCAGAGGAGAACTCGACCTCGCCATCTTTCAGGTTCACCGCGTTGTGAAGATCGACGATGCGCTGGTTGTGCGGATTGGCAATGGGCAGCGAGAAGTAGATGCGTCCGGTGATCCGCTCGTAGGCTCCGGCGCCGCCGAACGGCTCGCCGCCGAGGACATCCACGCGGGAAGTGACCTCGACGCGAACGACGCGGGCGTGCAGCGGAAAAACGGCGAGAGAGAGAAGAAGGACGAAAGCGCCGATCGGGCGGAGTCGCATGGGCGGAAGAATAGCATGGGAGCGGAACTACTGTGCTGCGACTCTATTTTCATTAATGTCTATCACTCCCATGGACTATATTGTATATTGACTGCCACGCGCTGATCGTGCAGCGGTTTTCGGCGGCGAGCGGCAAATCTGGAGGCTTCCGTGGTTTCTTTCTTTGAGAAGACCTGGTTCTTTTGGTGGATGCTGGCGAACGTGATCATTTTGCGTTGGTTTCAGTTGTTCTCCTCCGTGTCAGCGAAGGACCGGAGTGCGTCTGCTTCGAGCGACCAGTGGGCGAAGATGCCTTCAGGTCCGCTTCCCTCCGGTCGAGTGCACGGCGGGCCGTTTGCCGTCTAGCGGATCGCTGGGAAACCTTGGTTCGGGACGCTTGGTGCAGCGCAGCGGCTGAAGCCGGACTGAGTTTCTGGAACTTACGGCATCGCTAAAGCAATGCCCTGATACGAATCGTCACGCCTTTGGCAGCTGCTGGCGGGCTCCCGTCAGGTTAGCTAAGGTTCGCGTTGGCACTCACCCTCATCCCCATCCAGCCATACGGACGATGTACAATTCCTTCCGCTTGCAAGCTGCACCCATCTCATCTCGACAAGTTTACGCGGAGACCGAACTATGCAACGGATGTTCCGGACGTTCGCTGCGGTTTTGATCAGCATTGCTACTTCCTTTAGCCCGAGTTCCATCGCCCAACAGGCAGACACTCCCAAGACGGCAGCTCCGAAAAAAGCGGCAGCCGCTCCGGCTGCCGAAAAACCTGCCGAGAGCGCCATTAAGCCTGACGCGGCTCCTGAACAGCGGCCGGCGCCGCACGAGAGCTCGGGCGACAGGGAGAAAGACAAAGAAGAGCGTTACGACATGACGGAGGTCGCGCCGGTGGTGACGCATCACCAGATCACCGTCGACGGAAAAGTGCTGAAGTACACGGCGACGACGGGACGGCTACCCATCAAGCGCGGCGACGGAAAGATTGAAGCGCAGATGTTCTACGTCGCCTATACGCTCGACGGACAGGATGCCGCCAAGCGTCCGCTGACGTTCGCGTTTAATGGCGGGCCGGGATCGGCGTCGGTCTGGCTGCACATGGGAGCGCTCGGTCCGCGCAAAGTCGTGCTGCAGCCGGATGGCTTTATGCCTCCGGCGCCGTACCGCATGGAAGACAATGCGTCGACGCTGCTCGACAAGAGCGATCTGGTGCTTATCGACGCGATTGGCACCGGGTTCAGCCGGGCTGCAGACTCGGAGATGTTCAAGAAATTCTGGGGCGTCAAGGGAGACATTGAGGCCTTCAGCGAGTTCATACGGCTCTACATCACACGGAATGAGCGCTGGACCTCGCCGCTGTTTCTGTTTGGCGAGAGCTACGGGACAACGCGGTCGGCCGGGATCGCGGGATATCTCGCAGACCGCGGCATTTCGTTCAACGGCATCACTTTGCTGTCCACAGTACTGAATTTCGAAACGCTCGAAGATAATTTCACGAACGATCAGCCTTACATTTTTCTGATACCGACGTTCACCATGATCGCGGGATATCACCACAGGCTGCCGCCCGATCTGGCTCAGGATCTGAACAAGGCACGGCAGCAATCGGAGCAGTGGGCATCGACGGAGTACTCGCGGGCCCTGGACAAAGGAGATTCGCTTACGCCGTCCGAGCGCCAGCAAGCGATCGATCAACTGGCGCGCTACACGGGGCTAAGCAAGGAGGTGATCGATGAGGCCAACCTCCGGATTAACGTGCCGAAGTTCACGCACTATCTGCTGATCGATCAAAAATTGCGCGTCGGACGGCTCGACGGGAGGTACACGGGGCCCGATCCGAACGGACTGCTCGATACTCCGTTTTATGATCCGACGGGATCTGCGACGCAACCGCCGTTCACTTCCGTCTTCAACAACTACCTGCGCACGGAGTTGGGATACAAAGTGGACATGCCCTATAACGTGCGCGCGCCGCGCGGGCCTAACGATACGTGGGACTGGGGATCGGCGGGCCAGGGATTTCCGGACACGGCATCGGCAATGCGGCAGGCGATCGTGAAGAATCCTTATTTGAAGATTCTGGTGATGGAAGGCTATTACGATCTGGCGACGCCATATTATGCGGCGAACTACACGGTGGATCATCTCAACCTGCCGCAGAAGTATCGCGATAACATTTCGTTTGCGACTTACGATTCCGGGCACATGGTGTATTTACCGGTGGAGGGCTTGAAGAAGATGAAGGCGGATCAGGCGGCGTTTATGGGAAAGGCGAATCCTTAACCACAGAGGACACGGAGGACACAGAGTTTCATCATCCTCTAAGACAATTATGAAAACGATACTTCTATTAGCGGCAGCTTTCTCTCTCGGCTCCAGTGTCTTCGCTCTTGGGGACGATTCGTGCGCGAAGCTGGACGGGTTGCCGATTGCTAACGCGAAGATCATTTTTTCGCAGACGGTGGCGGCAGGGACGTTCACGGGGCCTCCAGCGGCATTCACGGGCCGCGATTTGACGGCGTTCTATAAAAACGTTCCCGCATTTTGCCGTGTGGTCGCGATCGCGACTCCGACAACGGACTCGAATATCCGGCTCGAGGTCTGGTTGCCCGTGGCCGGATGGAACGGCAAGCTGCTCGGCATTGGCAATGGAGGTTTCGCCGGATTGATCGATTTCATGCAGCTCGGTGCGGCGGTCAGCAAAGGATATGCGGCGACCGCAACGGATACGGGACATGAGGGAACGCCGATTGACGCGGCGTGGGCGATCGGGCATCCGGAGAAGGTGGTCGACTTCGGGCATCGTGGGATCCACGAGATGACGCGCATCGCGAAAGAGGCGGTGCACGCTTACTACGGGAAGGATGCGCAGCACGCGTATTTTGCAGGATGCTCCGATGGCGGGCGCGAAGCGCTGATGGAGGCGCAACGTTATCCGGCGGATTATGACGGGATTTTGGCGGGAGCTCCGGCGAACTACTGGTCGGCCCTGCTGTCGACAGCGGTGTCGGACACGCAGGCTTTGACGGTCGAGGCTGCCAGCTATATTCCGCAGGCGAAAATTCCGGCAATCGCGGCGGCGGTGCTCGCAGCTTGCGATCAGGCGGATGGCGTGCGCGATGGGGTGCTCAACGATCCGCGGAAATGCCACTTCGATCCGTCGAGCATGCAGTGCAAGGCTGGCGAGGATACGAACAAGTGTCTGACTGGGCCTCAGGCTGCGGCGTTGAAGAAGATTTATGGCGGGCTGCGTGATACCCATGGCCATGAAATTTTCCCCGGCTATCTGCCGGGCGCGGAAGACGGACCGGGAGGTTGGGGCGTGTGGATTACCGGGCCGGCACCGACCAAGAGCTTGATGGCATTTTTCGGCATTGGATTCTTCTCGGACATGGTGTATGGAGATCCGAACTGGGATTACAAGACGTTCAAAGTCGAGAGCGGGCTGAAGGCCGCGGAGGAAAAGACCGCGAGCGCGCTGAACGCGACGGACGCGGACCTGAAGGCGTTCAAGGCACGGGGCGGAAAGCTGATTCTTTACCACGGTTGGAACGATCCGGCGATTCCATCGGTCAATACGGTGAACTATTACGAGAGTGTCCTCGCAAAGATGGGCGCAAAGGAGGCGGATTCGTTCTTGCGCTTGTACATGGTGCCGGGGATGCAGCACTGCGATAGCGGGCCCGGGCCGGACTCTTTCGGGCAAGTAGGACAGCTCGTCTTTGACAATCCGCAGCACAGCGTGGATGCCACGCTGGAAAAGTGGGTGGAGAAGGGACAGGCGCCGTCGGCGATTATCGCTTCAAAGTATGATGAGCAGCATCACTTGAAGATGACGCGGCCCTTGTGTGCGTATCCGCTGGCGGCGAAGTATAAGGGTAGCGGCGATACGAATGATGCGGGGAGCTTTGTGTGCGAAAAGTAGAAAGAACATCAACCACGAAGGACACAAAGGATCACGAAGGAAACCACCCCTAAGCTCGCCCTCGTGAACTCGCCCTCGTGCCTGTCATTCGCTACTTACTTGCTGTACTGATTCTTCTTCTTGTCTTCGTGGCGCTCGATGCCCAGTTCGATCAGGCGGTCGATTAAGTCTGCATACGCCAATCCCGAGGCTCCCCACAGCTTGGGATACATGCTGATGGCTGTGAAGCCGGGCATAGTGTTGATCTCGTTCAAGAAGATCTTTCCGGTTTTCGGATCCATCAGGAAATCCACGCGGGCAAGGCCGGAACAATCCACGGCTTGAAATGCTTTGATCGCCAGTTCCTGGACTTTCTTTATCTCGGCTTTGGTGAGCTTCGCAGGGATGATGAGTTGCGAGCCTTCGTCCACATATTTCGCGGTGTAGTCGTAGAACTCCTTGCCGGGGACGATCTCGCCTGGCACTGAAGCGGTTGGCTCGTCGTTGCCCAGCACCGAGCACTCGATCTCGCGGGCCTTGTCTTTCTTGCCGCCGACGCCTTGTTCGATGACGATCTTGCGGTCGAACTTCGCGGCTTCCTCGATGGCGGGGCCGAGTTCCTTGCGGTTGTGGGCCTTGCTGATGCCGACCGACGAACCGAGATTGGCGGGCTTCACGAACACGGGATAGGTCAGTTTGCTCTCGACCAGCTTCTGAACTCTCTTCGGATCTTTTTCATACGCGCCGCGCAGGATGGTCACGTGCTTGACGATCGGGATCCCGGCAGCAATGAACAGGGACTTCATGATGTCTTTATCCATGCCCGCGGCCGAGCCCAGGACGCCTGCGCCTACGTACGGGATGTCGGCGAGTTCGAGCAGGCCCTGGATGGTACCGTCTTCGCCGAACGTGCCGTGGAGGACGGGAAAGATGACGTCGACGTTGATGGCGCGGTCGCTGGCGCGGCGCATGAGGCCGGCGTCGGTTTGAAAGGGCACCAATCCGCTGTGACGATGAACGGGCTCCGGAGGCACGACGACCGCTTCTCCGCGCGCGAGCACGGCGGCGGGAGAAGTAGTATCGGGATCGCCGGCGCGCAGGTTGCGCGGTTCGAGGACGAGTTTGCCGGTGAGGAGATTTTCGGCGTGCTCGGCGGTGAGCCAGCGGCCATCTTTGGTGATGCCGATGGGCACGACCTCGTATTTGTTTTTATCGATGGCGTTGAGAACCGATGCGGCCGAGAGGAGGGAAACTTCGTGCTCTCCGCTGCGCCCGCCGAATAAGATGCCGACCCGAAGCTTTTCCATGACCTTCCAGTGTGGACGGGAGATGAGGCGCCCGTCAATCGCAGGGTTGATACGGCGAAAACATCCGCCACGGATCTTCACGGATTCCCACGGATAAACCGTTTTCTTTTCTTGATCCGAGTGAATCCGTGTAGATCCGTGGCTAAAGAATCTTTTTCCCGAAGGCTGACAGCGCCAGTTCTACGGCCAAGTCGGCGGTGCGGTTGTGCTCGTCGATGACGGGATTTACCTCTACGATCTCGAAGCTGAGCATGCGGCCGTGGTCGGCGATGATTTCCATGGCGAGGTGCGCCTCACGGTAGGTGGCACCGCCACGCACAGGCGTACCCACGCCGGGCGCGTCTTCGGGATCGACCCAGTCCATGTCGAGCGAGATGTGGTAGCCGGCGGTTCCGCGGGCGGCCATGCGGAGAGCCTCTTCCATCACGGTGCGCATGCCGCGCTCGTCGATGTCGCGCATAGTGAAGACGCCGATGCCGGCGCGAACGACATTTTCTTTTTCCACGGCGTCGATGTCGCGCACGCCCACCAGCACACAATTCTGCGGCTTTACTTTCGGAGAGAAGTCGTAGATGTTCCCCAGTTCCGAGGGCCACAGGCCCATGAGCGCCGCGAGCGGCATGCCGTGCACATTACCGCTGGGGGATGAGTCGGGGGTGTTGATGTCGGTGTGAGCGTCGATCCAGATGAGGCCCACGTGTTGGTTCTGGCGGCGGTAGAATTCGGCGACGCCCGAGACCGTGCCGGCGGCCATGGAGTGGTCACCGCCGAGCGCGAGCGGAACCTTGCCGGCTTCGAGCGTCTTGACCACAAGCTCCGCATGTTTCGTACAAGTGGCCGTGATTTCTTTCAAATATTTCGCGTGGGTGTCGCCCTCTTTCTTCTGTTCGGGAATCGCGACGGGCACGTTGCCGCCGTCTTCGACTTCGTGGCCGAGGGCTTCGAGGCGGGCTTCGAGGCCGGCCACGCGGACCGCGGACGGTCCCATGTCGACGCCGCGGCGGGACTGGCCAAGATCAAGGGGGACGCCAATGACACGGATTTTTCGGGGGGCGATGTTGGAGGAGCTTGCGGTTGTGGTCATAGTAGGATCGCGAATTGAGTCATCGGGTCATTGAGCCATTGAGTGATTGAAAAATCCTACCCACACTTACTCAATTTGTTCACTACGGGTACAGCCGGTACAGCATTCTTGGGAACGGGATCGTTTCACGAACGTGCTCGAGGCCGCAGATCCAGGCTACGGCACGCTCGATACCCATGCCGAAGCCTCCGTGGGGGACGCTGCCGAACTTGCGCAGGTCGAGATACCACTTGAAGGCTTCTTCCGGCAAGTTGTGTTCGTGGATTCTCTGCAGAAGCAGTTCGTGGGAGGCCATGCGCTGAGATCCGCCGATGATTTCTCCATAGCCTTCGGGTGCGAGCACGTCGACGCACAGGGCGAGGTCAGGACGCTGAGGATCGGGCTCCATGTAGAACGCCTTCACCTTCGCAGGATAGCGGTGCACCATCACAGGCTTGTCGAACTGCGCGGATAGGTAAGTTTCGTCGGGCGAGCCCAGGTCGCCGCCCCATTCAAATTTCGATTCGAGCGCGCCTTTGGCATGGCCTTCCTGCAGATTCTTGACCGCATCGTCGTAACTGATACGCGGGAAGGGCGCCTCGATTTTTTCGAGTTTGGAAATATCGCGGCCGATGGTCTGCAGGTCGACACGACGCTTCTCGAGGCAGCGCTTTACGATGAAAGTGATGAGGCCCTCGGCGAGTTCCATGACGTCGTCGAGTTCGGCATAGGCGACTTCGGGTTCGACCATCCAGAATTCGGTCAGGTGGCGACGAGTTTTTGACTTCTCGGCGCGAAACGTGGGGCCGAACGAATACACCTTGCCCAGCGCCATGGCGGTCGCTTCCACATAAAGCTGGCCGGACTGGGTGAGGAACGCCTGCTCGTCGAAATAGTCGACCGGGAAAAGCGTGCTGGTGCCTTCACAGGCCGCCGGAGTAATGATGGGCGGATCGGTCAGGGTAAAGCCACGCTCGTCGAAGAAATCACGCGCCGCTTTGATGATCTCGGCGCGCACGCGCAGGATGGCCGCCTGCCGCTGCGAGCGCACCCAGAGATGGCGGTGCTCCATGAGGAAGTCGGTGCCGTGCTCCTTGGGAGTGATGGGGTACGGCGTGGATTCGGGCACGCGCTGCACGACTTGCACGTTGGCGACATCGAGTTCATAGCCGCCGTGAGCACGCTTGTCGGCACGGACCTTGCCTTCAACGATGACACTCGACTCCTGCGTGAGCGTTTTAATCGCGTCGAAGACTTCCGGCGAAACGGCGTTCTTCGGAACGACGCCTTGGATGATGCCGGAGCCGTCTCGGAATTGCGGGAAGAGCAACTTCCCGCTCTCGCGGAGGTTGTAGAGCCAGCCGCGGATGGTGACGGACTGGCCTTCGTGCTTGCCGATTTCTGAAATCGTTGTGACAGGTGGCATAAAATTCGGGGTTCGGGCTTCAAAGTTTCAAGGTTTCAGAGTTTCAAGGTGAACCCATATGATCCTTGAAACCTTGAGACGATGAAACCTTGAAACTTGCACTACGCTCCTTCCAGCTTGTCGAAGATTTCTCCCAGCTTTTCCAGCGGATTTACTTTCTCGTCTTCCCCGAGCTCCAGGAGCAGGGGCGGGGTTTGCGGAGCGGAGCGCAGGAGTTCCATGGCTTGTTTCCAATCGATAGTTCCCTGCCCCGGCCACAGGTGCGAGTCTTTCATCTTGTCGTTATCGTGCACGTGCGTGGAGCAAATGTGGGATCGCAGAATTTCGAATCCCTCGAGCACGGAACCCATCATGTGCGCGTGACCGACGTCGAAGCAGACGCCCACGTCGTCGAAGTGCGCGCTGCGGATCATCTCAACCAGACGATCGGGCGTCGAGAGTTCGTTGGGAATGTTTTCGAGCAGGATGCGCACGCCGAGCGGCTTGGCGAAGGCGCGAAGGTGTTCGATCGACGTCATGGCGGCCTCGAACTTCTTCTCGCTGAAATCCTCGTTCGGCGCACCCAGGTGCTGGATGAGAAAGCGAAATGGAATCTGCTCGGCAATTTCCAGCGCGCGCTTAATCTCGTCCATGGCCTCGACGCGGCTCGCGCGATCGATGGAAGCAATGTTTACGGGCGGAGCACCGGCGCGGCCCCACTCGTAGTCGGCGTAAAGCGGCGAATGGACGGAGTTCAGGGGGACACCGCTGCCGTGGAACCAGTCGGCGATTTCCTTGACGTGCGCTTTGCGGTTGGCGTAGTCGATATGCTGGCGCGCCGCGAAAATCTCGATGGCTTGCACGCCACTGCGAGCGAGCCCATCGAGAATGCCCGGATGCAGCCGCTCTTTCACGAACAGATAGGTGGAAACCGCTTTTAGCATGCGCGTCCCTTAGGAAAATTGTCGATTGATGATTGTTGATTTGTGATTGAACATCAAAACCGAAACGTCTTTGATTTTCAATCAGAAATCATCAATCATCAATCAGCAATGCCTTTCTGGTACCCTACAGCTTTTCCGCGGGCGCCTGGCATTTCGCCGCCCGCGACTGCGAGGGCAACATGCCCCTTTGACAAGCTCAGGGCAAGCTCTCGCGACAGCCGGCAGGATGCCGGCGCTACATCATGCCTTTCTAGTACCCTACCGCTTTTCCGCTGCCGCGGCCATCGCTGGCGCCTAACCGGTCGCCGGTTTTCGGGTCGACGGCGATACACTCGGCGTCGCTCCAGTAGAACTCCACATTCGCTCCATAGTGCAGGCCAGTCTCAATGTTGTATCCCATCTTGCGCAGCAGGTTCAGAGTATCGGGTGAGAACCATTGTTCCACATTCAGCACGTCGGGCATCCACTGATTGTGAAAGCGAGGAGCGTTGACCGCCTCCTGTATGTTCATGCCGTAATCCACGACCCCCATTAGAACATTGGCTACGGTCGTGATGATTTTGGAACTGCCCGGCGAACCCAGGACCATCACGGTCTTGCCATCGCGAACCACGATCGTCGGGGTCATCGACGAAAGCGGACGCTTCCCCGGCCCGATGGCGTTCATGTCGCTCTGCAGCAGGCCATCCGAGTTTGGAACCCCGGGCTTGGACGAAAAGTCGTCCATCTCGTCGTTCATCAGAAAACCCAAGCCTTCGGCGGTAACGCGCGATCCGAACCAGTCATTAATAGTCGTGGTCACCGCGACGGCGTTCCCGTCGGCGTCCATCACGGAATAATGGGTCGTGTGATTGGACTCTGGAGGAACCATGGGGAGATACGCGGCAGCGTATTGCTCCAGTTGGCTGAACACATCCGGACGCTTTAGGTCTTTGCTGGGCGTGGCGTGGGCGGGGTCGATGGTTTCCTGCCAGGCTGCGGCGTAGCGCTTGTCGATGAGCTGAGGCACCGGGATCTTGGCGAAATCGGGGTCCCCCATAAACTCGGCGCGATCGAAAAAGGCACGGCGGAAGGCTTCCGTCGTGTAGTGCATCGACTGAGCCGAGCGGTCGCCCATTTTGGCGAGATCGTAGCCTTCCAGAATGTTCAGGGATTCGATCAGCACGGTTCCGCCGGACGATGGGGGCGGCGCGCTGATGACTTCGTAGCCGCGATAGGTTCCGCGAACTGGCTCGCGCTCCTTCACTTCGTAGTTGGCCAAGTCGTCGGCGGTAATCAGGCCTCCGCCCTTCTGCATGGCAGCAGCGAGTTCGCGCGCGAGGGAGCCGTGATAGAAATCATCCGGCTTGTCGGCGATGCGCTGCAGGGTGCGGGCAAGATCGGGCTGGCGGAAGATCTCCCCGGGCTTGTAGAAGTTGCCGTTGCGCTGAAAGACGCGGCGCGATTCGGGGAACTGGCCCAAATACTTGTCCGTCTGAAAATCGCGAGCCTCGCCCCAAGTCAGGGCGTAACCCTCGCGCGCCAGCCTGATGGCCGGAGCCATTACCTGCTTCAGGGTGAGCTTGCCGTATTTCTGCTCGGCATATACCATGCCGGCGACTGATCCCGGCACGCCGATCGACTTGTAGCCAATCTCACTGGCGTCCTTAATGACCTTCCCCTGCGGATCGAGATACATGTCGCGCGTGGCTGCAGCGGGAGCCTTCTCGCGATAGTCGATGAAATGGGAGCGGCCATCGGCCATGCGGATCAGCATGAATCCGCCGCCGCCGATATTTCCCGCCGGCGGATGCACCACCGCCAGAGCGAATCCGGTGGCGACCGCTGCGTCGATGGCATTGCCGCCGGACTGCATGATGTCGACGCCGACCTGCGAGGCCAACTCGTGCACGCTCACCACGATGGCGTGCTGCGCATGAACGGGATGCGTGGAGGACGCGACAGATGGCCTCGCGCCAGCCGCAACAAGCACCATCAGCAACAAAATCAATGATTTATGCGGAGATCGCATGCCGGATCAAAGCATCAGGAATTGCAGGACTCTTGAGGCTAGCCGACCTCAGTGAGCAGAGTCAAATCCAGATTCAGGCGCGGTTGGGCTTCTATTTGGCCTTCTATAAGGATCGCCTGGCGCGGAACGCCGTCAGCGCTTTTGCCCGGAATCCTCGGGCTGCTGCTGGGACGCCAACCAGCGCTCCGCCTCAGCCGATTCCCGGAAGACCCGGATCGCGCCAAAATACTCACCCGAAAGGACTTCGAAGACTCGCATCATGCCGAAAATGGCGTCGCGGGCGGCCACGATACCACAGGCCTCGAGCTGCACCTTTTTGCGGAGAGCCCGCACTTCGGCACTGACCGCCATCAACTGGTCGCCTTTGGGAATCAGGTCAATGTCACTGACGTGCAACAGAACGTCGAGGCGCCCCGTACAGGCTGGATCTTCCTTCAGTTCGCGAAAGTGGTGGATCACTTCCTCAAATTGCAGCGGCGCGGAGCAGGTGGTGCGAATTACCTTTTTGGAGGAGTCGATGACGTAAGTGACGGGCATGGCCGAATCCCAAGCTAATGACTAAGGTTAGCACGGGCGTTGCGTTCGATTGTCAAAGCGGATGGGCGAACCGGACGGATGGCGGGGGCGTTTAGCGCTTCTTCGTTCGAACCTTGCCTCGTGTCTTCGTTTGCGCCTTGGTCTGCGCCTTCGTTCGGGTCTTGATTCGGGTCTTGGGCACGCGTGTTTTGGGCTTGCCATCGTTTCGGCTGCGAGCCACCGGCTTCGCTCCCGACTTGGGCGCCTTGGCCTCAACCATCTCGTAGGACTGCCGGACCAGGTCCCGCAGTTCGTCGCTCCTGAGGGCGTCCAACCGGGCGAGCATGACCCAATTGTGACGAGCGAGGTAGGGCGATGGGCCGATGTCCTGCCGCTCGATCAACTCGGCGAACGTCTCTGGTGAGCACTTGAAAGTAAACCGTACCCGATCCAGCCCCAACACGGCGAACATCTTCCCTCGGATTTTGAAGCAGAGGGCATCGCCCCACTGCAGCTTTTCGGTAGCCCCGGAAAACGACAGGCAATACGCGCGAATCGAATCGACATTCATGACGGTTTCTTTCTGAATCGGTACCACTTTCTCATAAATCGAACAGCTCAGCGGATTCTGTTTTGACATAGCGAACAGGGTCAGGCGGCTGAGGTCTGGTTGTGTGATAGGTCTGCCGCCGAGGAGGTTACGACTGCGATGGACATTCATGGTATCTGTCCGCTGCTGCAGGTTTTCGATATGCCGACCGCGATTCGTTTCTACCGCGACGTGCTGGGCTTCAACGTGCACGCCACGTCGGAGCCGGGCGACAACTGCAATTGGGCATGGCTCAAGCTGAATGGCGCGGAATTGATGCTGAATACGGCGTATGAAGCGGACCAGCGACCACCGGCACCGAATGCCTCGCGCGTGGCCGCCCATGACGACACGTGCCTGTTTTTCGGCTGCAAAGACCTGGACGCGGCCTACCAGCATCTGCGCGCGCATGGACGCGACTTGAACGAGCCGAAGACTGCTCCCTATGGCATGAGGCAGTTATGGTTCAAGGATCCGGATGGTTACGGACTGTGCTTTCAGTGGCCTACGTCGAAGGAGAGCCCATACGCAGCGGACTACGGGATTGAAACCAGGGCGAGTATCTAAGCACGGCGAGCTCGCCGTCCGAATTCTCGACGCGAGGGCGGAGAGTCAGCTGAGTTTTGCGCTAGATACGATCCAAGAGTTGGACCAGGCGTTCCTTCACCGTGGGCCATTCGGCGGCGATGATCGAGTAGCGCACCGAGTCGCGCGGAATGAAGTCGGCGGCCATGCGGTGCGCGCGAAGAATCCCTTCGAACTGCCCGCCGATCCGTTCGAGTGCCGCGCGAGAGCGCTGGTTGCGGGCGTCGGTGTGGAAGCACACGCGCAGCGCCTGCCAGACTTCGAAGGCACGGGTCAGCATTAACAGCTTAGCTTCGGTGTTCGCTCCGGTGCGGATCGCGGAGCGAGAGAGCCAGGTGTATCCGATCTCGCAGGCGTCTGGCGTGCTGCGTCCGTGCAGGGCATGGCCTTGCGGCCACGACCAGCGCTCGATGTTCCAGAAGCGAGTTGAGCCGATCGCGGCACCGTCGTCCGCACGCACGATTGCGAACGGGACGGCAGTGCCTGCGTCTCTCCAAGCCAACGCAGTATCGAGGTAGGCCGTAGCTGCTTCCCTGCCGCGAGGGACCGGACTCCACTGGTAGAGGTCGGCGTCATCGCCGGCTGCGGCTACTAATCCGTCTATGTGACGATGCTCCAGTGGTTCGAGTCGTACGTGCTTGCCTTGCAGGACAATGCTCTCCGTGATCATTGCTCCCACTATTCTATGGACCCTTGTGGAAGTGCAACGACCCGCGGAGGAGCAGCATCGTCACGCGACCGTCGAGCGGGGCGCCCTATCGGCAGTGAATCAGTGCACATCGGTGTGGTCGGCCGAACCGTCGGACCACTTGGCGACCGGTACTATGAATACGGTCAGTCGATCCTGCACGTCCTTACCCGCAAGAACCGGAGAGCCTGGCAGGTCCGCGCCCCAGGTCGCAGCGTCCGTTTGCGGAACGAAAAACATCAGGTGGGGATGCCAGTGCCCGGCCTGATCGCCCAGGTATCCGTCCTTGGAGAGCATGTAACACATGGCACCGGGTTCGGGCGGCGGTACTTCTTTCCTGTCGAGCGCGGCCTTGATGCTCTCGAACATTTGAGCCTTGGATTCGCCACGGAGGATCGACTCGGTCTTCTTGATCGTGAGCGGAAGATAGGCTCGTGCAGCCATTGGGTTGAAGCAGATCGGGCCCCGCAGCTTAGGATTCCAAAAATCAGGGTCATCGATTCCGGCGGTCCAGGATCGTTCCACGACACATACGAAACCGTTTTTGCCCTTCACTGCCGTCTCGTAGCCATGCGCTCCGAGGACCATGACCTCGGCGTCGCGCGAGATGGATTCCGGCGCCGCGCTCTGGGCCCGGGCGATCGCGGAATTGCGATCTGCCATCATGTATTGCTCGACCGGGGCCATGTTCGGGTAGGAAGTTTTGACGTCCTGAGTATGCGCGGGCCGGGCAGCGGTCAACATGACGATCGCTACGAAGAGCCGCACTGTGACGATTCTGATGGTTTTTCGCGGCATTCATTTCTCCTGAGGCCTGGGATTGCCGTTCCGATCTTGGCAAGATACGTTGATATCAATATAATCTGCACTGTGTCAAGAGTTACAAAGCCTCCTTTTGAGACGACGCTTCGCGTCCGAGACGCCTGCCTATGCCTGCATGTCCAGCGGGCAGCCAGGGCGCTGGCACGACGTTTCGATGACGCTCTGCGCCCCCTGGGCCTGACGAACGGGCAATTCTCTCTGCTGATGTCGTTGAACCGGCCGGAAGCGCCCGGCATGGCGTCGGTTGCGTCGCTGCTCGCCATGGATCGGACCACGTTGACGGCCGCTCTTAAGCCGCTGCAGCGCAGAGGTCTGGTCAAAGTTACGGCAGACTCGATGGACCGGCGCAGCCGGCGGATGACTCTAACGGCAAAAGGACGGGGCGTACTGGTGCGCGCTGTTCCGGTTTGGCAGAGTACACACCTGGAGGTTGAAGGGCTGCTGTCGGATGGCGATCCCGAGCGACTCCGGAAAAACTTGCGCGCGCTGTCGTGAGGTTGCAACAGATCGCGGATCATTCTCTGGCTCTGGCCAGAAGCTACCTACGACCGCGGCGGTGGCGGGACCGGCGGGCGATGTTGCCCTCCGGGACAGCCGGCAGAGCTTGCCCCGAGCTGGGTGAAGGGATGCCGGCGCTACTCAGCGGTGGCGCTACACATTCAGCTGTTTGATGGCTGTGACTTTGCTATAGGCTACACGGAAGCCGAGGCGCTCGGCGTTGCGCTGCGAGGTGGTGCCGCCGTTTGTGACCACGACGG